>Ga0155141_109_pt2 | contig 119402 bp, 95 predicted proteins | sample RifCSPhighO2_01_FD_106109 | JGI IMG/M metagenome (GOLD analysis project Ga0155141, IMG submission 106109) | Candidatus Kaiserbacteria bacterium RIFCSPHIGHO2_01_FULL_53_29
TGCGGGGCCGTATGCGGAGAAGAGTGTCGTCGAGGCACCTCCCGAGAATTGCTGGAGGGAGGTCCACGTGTTGGCGCTGGAGAGCAATTGAGAGTTGGAGAGGAGACAAGTTCCGTTCACGGAGAAACATCCTCCCGCCAAGTCGATGCCACGCGCGAAGGTGCTCGTCGCCGCTGTGCCCGTGACGTTGAGATACGTCGTCGCGAGCGCGCCGGAGAAAGTGGAGGTGGAATTGGTGCCGGCGACGTTCAAGAAGCCCTGGATGGTGGAGGTGCCAGTTGTGTTGCCCTGTAGTGTCGATGTCGCCGAGCCGCCGATGTAGAGTTTGTCGAAGACGGAGAGGAGTGTGGTGGAGGCCTGTGCGAAGGTCACATTGGAGGTCGTCAAGACGTTCTGATCCATGTCGTAGAGTTCGTTGTCGCCTTGTCCCGTGTTGAGCGTGAGGAACGTTCCTGCTCCTGTCGCGGTGACATCCCAGTCGGCGGAGTCGATGACGATGTCGTCGCCGTTGTCTCCGATGGTGAGGGTGCCGAGTGTCGTCCACGTGGAAGCGCTCGAAATATTGTTGCTACCGATGGTGCCGCCGGAGATGGTGAGGGCGTTGGTGACGTCTGCGTCCGCGAGATTGGTCCCGAGCGTGAGTGAGCCGAGTGCGGCAGTTTGCGCGAAGAGATTGGTGGATGAGGCGGTCGTGGAGAAAAGAATCGTCGTCGTCGCGTTCGCAAGCGTCGTATTTCCGGTAACGCCGAGCGTACCGGCCACGGAGAGGTTGCCCCCGGAATCGAACGTGGACGTGGCACTGCCGCCGAAGTAGGCGGTGCCAAATACGGAGAGACGTGTCGAAGAGGCGTTCGTTACCTTGAGAAGACCCGACGATGTGCTGAAGGTAAAGCTAGAGGAGGAGCCGAGTGCGCCGGCGTTATTGAATTGCACTTCAGTGTCACTGCCGGCGACCTGCGCCGTTCCAAGACAGCCTCCATTCACGTACACGCAGCCGCCCGCGATGGAAATGCCGTTCGCGAAGGTCGAGGTTGCCGAAGTCCCGGTGACGTTGAGATACGTCGTCGCGAGCGCGCCGGAGAAAGTGGAGGTGGAGTTGGTGCCGGCGACGTTGAGGAATCCCTGCAAGGTCGAAGTGCCCGTCGCGCTCGCCTGCAGCGTCGAGGTCGCAGAGCCTCCGATGTAGAGGCGGTCGAAGACTGAAAGGAGGGTCGTCGAGGCATTCGTTACCTTGAGGAGACTCGTTGATGAACTGAAGGTGAAATTTGACGAAGCGCCGAGTGCGCCATTGTCGTTGAACTGTATCTGGCTGTCGGATCCGGCGAGCGTGACGGAACCACTGCTGGAAATACACGTGCCGTCGATCGCAAAGCATCCGTCGGAGACGTCGATACCATTCGCAAAGGTGGAGGTCGCGGCGCCTGTTACCGAGAGCGAAGCGAGAGTCGAAGTGCCTGCGCTGAGAGCTCCAAGAGTTGAAGCGCCTGAAACGGTGAGCACGTCCGTATTGAATGATTCCTGCAGACCGCCAAACACGTTCTCGATGGAGACGTGCGTGGCGTCGGTTTGCCTGCTGGCGAACGTTTGCGTGACGAGCGTGTCTTTAAACTGCGCGAGCTTCGCATTCAGTATCTCCTCGGTGAGGCCGCCCGAGGCAATGATGCGCTGTGTCAGCACGACACGCTCGATGAGAGGGTTGTTGATGACCGTGGTGGGAGTGTTGTTGGTTGCAAGGGCACCATTCGGTCGAACCGTGTTCGGTTCGACACGATTGCCACTCTTCGTGGCAATCGCATACGGAATCACTTCAACCGCGACGGAGCCGCCCGCACGTACTCCGGCGAAGCCTCTCGATCGCGTGAGGCCGAGGGGGAAAGCGATGGCGTAGACAAGATCGTTGACGCTGTTGTTGAAGGTGCGGGCAAGGGAGCCGAATAGATCCGGGATGCTCGTGCCAATCGCGTTTGATGCGGCGGCAAGAGCAACGCCGGGATCTTCCGCCGCAGTGGCGAGCTGTGCCTGCGTGCGGTCTGCGAGCGCTCTCCAGCCGCCGCCGGTGAGAGCGTGGTATGAATCGCGCGCTGAACTCAATTCGCTCCGCACTGAATCTGCGACGAAATGTGCGTATTGCGGATCGACCGCAGCGTACGTGCCGAAGGTGAGCATGAAAGCGAGCGAGAGAGCGACGACCTTGTGGAGGAATTCCATCGCGGGGGTCACCGCGTAGAGGGGCACGTGTGCACTCTGGAGTGCGGCATGAGTAATTCCGCTCGGCCCCTGTACAAAATTTCGTGCATGCCGCATTGTGTGCAGGCTATTGGAAGCCAGCGCACTCGCCATTTTATTTTTTATTTCATCCGTTCGTGATGAGATCGCGTGTGACACTCGAGCAACGGTTGGCGCTAGTACCTCTGTGCCCACGGCGGATGACACGGCTGCGGCGGTCACTGGAACTATTTTCGGAGTCGGAATTATGGTCGGGCGGAAGGAAATATTTTTTTCAGGGGTGGCAACAAATTCAGCTCCGTGGTACTCGCGCCGACGCTCCTCGGTGAGGTGTTCCTTGCGAAGACTTTTTGAATACTCCTGGCCGACAAGAAATGCCTGAAACGATCCTTGATCAACGTACCAGTTCTTGCCGATACGGCGACCACGGACTTTCCCGTCGCGGCAAAGCCGCGCTATGTAGTCGCGAGTGAAGCCAAATGATGATGCCGCATCATTTGCAGAAATATGTCTCACTCCGTCGAAGAAAATTTCGTCAGACATACGAATAAATCAGGATGCAGACTGCGAATGACTACGAATGGGATCAGAAATGCGAACGATGCGGCGCGGCTGCAGAAGAGCGTCGCTAAAGTTAACGAGAAGTCCGAGGTCCATACGCGCCTGTTGCAGATAATTCTGGATCTGTCTGAAATAAGATGTCGTCAGGAACCGTACGGTCTTAAGCTCGAGAATGATCTTCTCTTCGACGAGAAAATCGACGACATTTCCGGAATCACCCAAACGGAACTCTCGTACATACCGCAGACCACCCCCCCTGAACCGCTCTTCGAGAGCATCCGCATATTGTTTCTCCCGCGCGAATCGACCAAGCTCGTTATGCACGTCAAAACAAGCACCAACAATGGCGAACGAAAGCTCAGAATGCAGGATCTTTGCATCGGTTGTATTCGTAGTCATTCGCAGTGCTTTTTTTTGGATGCTCATTCGTATTGTTCGGGCGCACGACTTAACTATGATTTTACTAGAGATTCCGGATAACCTGTTGATATCGAGTGGACAAATGTGTGGATAAAGGTGAAATTTCAAAAGATGAACATGAAGATCCGTCAGACCGATCATTTCTGACCTCCTCCCAGATTAACCGCGGCAAGGCCGGGCCTTGCCACATGTCTGTGCGAAAAAACGAGGGACTTTATGAGCTCTCCGAGGTGACTTGCGACCAAATACGGAGATAGAAGAGGAAATCAGGGGAAAATCGATGAAGCTCTCTGAAAAAAAGATTTGTAGCGCGAGAAATACATCGCGTACCCGAGATACCTATCTGATGGGTATCTCGGGCTATCACTTCCGGACAGAGGAATTTTCGCTCCCAAACTTTTGCGAACGGGCCCCTCTCAGGCATCACGAAGCCTGCCTTGGCAACGAAAGCCAGGCATTGGCAGCGAAACTTAGACCAACCAAGGTCAATTGCCGGGAGCCCTTTTGAAAACGAGTTCAGGCACCAACCACCTCTCCAGAACGTCCCCGATCCTTAGAAATGCTTCCGCGGCACTGGCAGTAAGTGCAGCCCCGGGAAACGCATTACCTGTTACGTTAACGGCATATACAGAGCTGTTCTTGAGTGTCGAAAACCCGAAAGAAAGTACGATGACTATGGTTAAAGCTGCTCCGGCTATTGTCCCATAAAATATAGTCTTTCTTGGTGCACGTACTGCAAATTTGACATGCTTGACATGGTCGCTGTGGTCTAATATTTCTCTCCCTTGAACAACGTGTATCGGAATCGAGTGCACCTCTGATACGAGCGGCTTTTCGACCTCATCTTTTTCGTCCAGAGAGGTATCCGCGACCGCTGCGTAAGTTTTGTAGGGACTAGGGATAAGGTCCCTCTCGTCTGGCGTATATATCATGTACGAATCTGAGCCGCTGTGCATGGCATCAGGAGATTTCGCTTCGAGTTCGGCGGCAGGTCGGGGAATACCCTTGGCCGTAGACCTGCGGGCGAGGCCAACGGATTGTGCCTGTACGGCTCCCAGAAGCCTGTCTTTCTCGGCTTTGTGCGCGAGAACGCCCTCGCGCTCGATATACCAGCGATTCCCCACCTGACGCGAAAGAATGGCCCCTGTGCGCGCGAGCTGCCCCACGTAATCTTTGTGATATCCCGTTATCTCGGAAGCCCGGGAAGCCGAGATGTAATCCTTGCCGTCAAATGTGATGAGAGAGACGGGATCGATGGTTTCTTTTCTCTCGGGCTGTTGAGGTTTGTATTCATCTGCTTTGTTTTTGTAGACTCGGAGTGATTCCATCAGTACATACCAAAGACCGCCGACGCGACGCGCATCAATGTGACCGCCTCGCGCAAGCTGACCAATGTAATCTTGCGCATAAGAGCTCAATTCCGATGCTCGCTTAGACGAGATGTACTCTTTACCATCCAATGAGATCTCATCTGACATCTCGCCAGTATACCCCCAACGCAAGGAATATTGGCAAAATATAAAGACGCAACTGTGGATTTCCTCCCGAGGAGGATCGGCCTTGGGCCGGACTTTTTCAGCTGATCTTAGAACGGATAAGCTCGCGCAGAGCCACAGGATCGCCGGCTCCCCTGAGGGCTTTCATTGACTGCCCGACGAGATATTCAAGTGCCGCCTCCTTCCCTTTCTTAAAATCATTCACCACAGAGGCATTCTCAGAAAGTACTTCCGCCACTACGGCCTCAAAATCGTTCCCTGCGCTTACTTGATATAAATTCCCGCTTTTGGCGACCTCTTCGGGATCTCGACCACTTTTTACTGATTCGGTGAGTATGTCTTTTGCCGCACGAGAGGAAATTTTACGCTCCGCAACCATATCGATTATTTTCCTGAAATTACGTGCCGAGATATGTATCTCGTGTCTCTCTTCCGTATCTCGTTTCTGGGTATCTCGCCTGTCCTTCGTAGCCTTGGCGAAGGAGGAGGTTATATTTACGAGGTCGTTTGAGATGTAGTTACTGGCAAGAGCCACCTTAATAGAGTCTCCTTCATACCCCGAGATAACCTCCTCAAAGAACTTCCCAAGGTGGGGTTCTCGTACATAAGCATCGGCGTCCTCTTTCTTCACCCCCAAAGACAGATAGCGCGCTCGACGTTCTGAGGGAAGTTGCGGCATCCCTCCCCGCAACCGCTCCGGGTTGAATTCGGGAATTTCCGATAACTTCATGCTCGGCAGATCGGGATCCGGAAAATACCGATAGTCGGCGCTTCCCTCTTTGACGCGCTGCGGGAATGTCGCCTGTTTGCCTTCATCCCATCCGAGTGTTTGTTGAATTACTTTTTCTCCACGCTCAAGCAATGCTGTTTGACGCTTGATCTCATACTCAACGGCACGCTCCATCGCACGGAACGAATTCAGATTTTTAACTTCAACTTTTGTTCCAAGTTCAGAAGTGTTACTGACACTGATGTTTGCCTCTACACGCATCTCGCCCTTTTCCATATTGGCCTCGCTCACTTCGAGAGTGCGGAGCAAGAGCTGGAGCTCACGGGCAAAGTCCCCAGCCTGCTTGGCAGAGCTGATGACCGGTTCGGTCACGAGTTCCATGAGCGGTATTCCCGCACGATTGTAATCAACCGTGGTCCCTACTCCTTCCTCATGTATCGAGCTTGCTGTGTCTTCCTCGAGATGCACGCGCGTTATTTGCACGCCATGCAGCTCTCCCCCGGAAACAAGCGGGTACTCATATTGGGAAAGCTGGTACCCCTTGGGCAGATCAGGGTAGAAATAATTCTTTCTATCGAACTCGGTGTAATCAGCAAGCGTCGCTCCCAGCGCCACTCCAACGCGCAGTACACTGCGGACAGCTGCCCTATTGATAGCGGGGAGAGTGCCTGGATGCGCCATGCACACCGGACAAATATTTATATTGGACCTTGACTCGTTTGCATCGTTCTTGGACCGACAGAACATCTTGGTCTTAGTCTTCAGCTCGGCGTGTATCTCTAATCCTATTGTTGGAACGTAATTAGACATGTTGTTGATTTATTGGAACGCCTGCCCCGTAGCCGACGCGAAGCGTCGTGGTACTGGGGTATCCACCCATGAGAACTACTGTATCACGCGAAAAAACGAATTTCCAATGTTCAGAGGAATGTCCACGAACGCATGATGTCCGCGAGCCAGGTGTCGAGCTCCTGATACGTGGTGACTTCGTACAAGTTCCCGCCGTGCATAAACCATAACTCGCGCATGGTACCGAGTGGCCCACCATAGCTCCAAAAAATAAGTGCGTGCGTCCCGTTCTGCAGGACGATTTCCTGCGGATCGCCACTTGCCGTGTTGCGCGTATCAGCCTTAATTCGCGCGAGCGTTATTTGCGAATCCGTGTAGGGCGCGATGTATATTTGAAACGCCTTACTACCGTTCTCGGACTCGAACGAGATCGTATGCCCTGCTGCGGCCTCTGAATATTCGCGTATGGCAAGTTCCGTCGGATAGAAAAGTGAAAAGCCGTTCGCGGTGTTCGCATACTCTTTCTGACCGGCCGGAGTGTCGCGCGTCTGAATCGTTGAGACCGCAAGCTCCGTGCCCGGTGTAGAAGAGGCGTTCTGTGCTACCGTTCCGTTCTCCCCTAGAGCACGTACATAGAAAAATCCCCCGACGGTCAAAACAACGACTCCGAGAGACGCGAGAGCGGTCAACCGCATTGTATTTTTTCCCATACCTATCGCCACCGCATGCCTCCCAGCAGGCGCACCCCCCCCTTGATACGAAGTATGCGCGTCGCATTCACGGTCACCGTCGCAGTGCAGGTCCCGTTCGAAGTTCCCACCGCGGTCATCGTGTAGGTCGTCGTGACTGCGGGGCCGACGCTCGTTGAGCCGGAGGCGAGAGCCGCCGAGGAAACGGCTCCAACACTACTATCTACCGACGCTGATGTTGCGCTCGTCGTTGTCCACGAGAGCGTCGAAACACCGTTATATGAAATACTGCTCGGTGAAACACCGAGTGTGCATGCGGCTCCGGTGATTAGGGCGAACGCGATGATTATTTTACCGTTTACTCCGCTCGCCTGTGCCGTGCTCCCGCCATTGCCCGCCGTGCCTCGCTCAGAGTCGCCCGAATTGCCCGGCGTAGTCCCGGAACCGGCGGTTAGCGTCGCGCTCGTGTTGGAACCATCCGAGTATCCTGCGCCGCCGCCGCCGCCACCTGTCCAGTATCCGCCCCCGCCCCCGCCCCCGCCGTATCCTCCTCCTCCTCCGCCGCCGTTCTCGTCTCCGTTACCTCCGGCGCCGCCAGCGGAAGATGTACTTGAACCGCCGACAGCTGCGCTGCTCGAATCTCTTCCCCCGCCGCCGCCGCCTACTCCTCCGCCCGCACCTCCCGCATCGCTCGAAAGGTAGCTATTTCCTCCTGAGGACGTCCCGCCTCCCCCCGCGCCGTAGGTCGCACTCGCATTCCCACCGGTAGTCCCGCCGCCCGCGCCGGCAGCTGCGCAACCTGCGGCACCACCGGTGTCCGGGCTTCCGCCGCCTCCGGAGCATCCCGTCTTATTGACACCTGCCGCCGCAGTGCCGCTGTTGGCACCGCCGCCTCCGCCCGCGCCTACAGAGCTGTAGCCCGTCCCGTTCTCACCCGTTGCACCGCCTCCTGCGCCGCCGGCAGCGTACGCGCTTCCGCCACCACCACCGCCCGCGATAAGAAGCGGGGTCGAGCTCCGGTACAGATCACTGCGCCCCCCGCCTCCTCCGGCGCCGTAAGAAAGGGTGCTACCGGTGCCGCTGCCGCCTACGCGATACGTGAGAGTTTCTCCGGCAGTAACGGCGATAACCGCCGTCGCATATCCGCCGCCACCGCCACGACCGCTATTGCCGCTTGCTCCGCCTCCCCCTCCCCACATCTTCACGGTTATGGATGTGACCCCTGTCGGAACAGTCCACGAGGCTCCTGTGCCGACCGTGGTCAGCGTCACATTTCCGATATTCGTATAGTTGACGGTCACGGAACACGTAGCGTCCGCGGTGGTGCCGTCGGCTGTGAGCGAGTAGGTCGTCGTGGCGCTAGGACTAACGGCGGTCGATCCGCCTGCCGTAGGGGTTACCGTCCCAATACCATTGTCGATTGACGCGGAGTTGGCGGATGCAGTCGTCCACGTCAGCGTTGCGCTCTCACCCGGGGCGACCGTCGATACGTCTGATGTCAGGGTGCATTCGGCGGCGCCGGTATCGTATTGGATGACGACGACACCCGACCCGCCGGTGCCGCCGGTCATGTTATTAGCGCTGAGGCCCGCCGCACCGCCGCCGCCGCCGCCCAAATAGCCGTTACCGCCGTTTCCTCCATACCAGCCGGCACCACCTCCGCCGGCGCCGAACGTCGTCGCGTTACTGCCGTGTTTGTCGTTATTTCCTCCGGCGGATGTGCCATTGGCACCGCCCGCTCCTGTCGAGTACCCTGCAGCCGTCACGGCTGCGGAGAGACCAGAGACATCCGTCATGGCCGCACCGGTGCCTCCCGCGTTCTCATTTGCATCTTGTGTACCCGCCGTACCCCCAATACCAGCACCGCCGCCGCCGCCGTTGTCTCCTGACATGGCTTTGCCGACGCCGCCGGTCGCGCCGCCGTCACCTCCTGTGTGCCAACCTCCGTACGTATTCGGGCTGGACGCGTTATAGAGTCCGCCGCCGCCGCCGCCAGCTGATATGGTGACTCCACTTATCGTCGCTGTCGTTGTAGCACCCGCGGAACCGTTCGCGGTATTCGTGCCGCCCGTTCCTCCGGCCCCTACGGAATATGTCACTGTCTCACCCCCTGATACGGAATATGTCTGGTACTCCACGCCGCCGCCGCCGCCGCTTCCTGCAGAACACCCGTCGCTGCCGTTGCATCCCCCACCTCCACCGCCACCTCCGATAGCCCAAACCTTAACGCTTATCACATCACTCGGAAGCGCGTAGCTTGTTCCCGTCGTACGTACGACTGTCGTAACAGCGGCAAAAGCCTGGCCAGGCAAGAAGAGTGCACCCCCGCTCGCGCTCAATAGAAAGAGCAGGCTCGTAATCGAGGCAGTTATCTTTCGAAAATCCACCTCTCTATTGTACCTGCTCCATCCATGCCCCGCTGCGCACAATCCCCATTGATGAATGATTATAGAGGCGTCGCCTCTATATGGTGCTATAATTTTTCGATGGCGTATCGTCAGACTGAATTCGCGGTCGGAGAATGGTACCACTGCTACACGCGCAGCATTACCGGAAGAACCGTTTTTGACGACGTCCGGGACTTTCAGCGTTTTACGGAAGCCCTCTATCTCTGTAACGGGACAAAAACAATTAAGAGAGGTGCGATATCCCGCCCCACGCACGAAAGAATGCTTTTACTAGACCGGGGCGGGCAACTGATCGACCTCGCTGCCTATGCCATCATGCCAAATCATTTTCACCTCCTTCTGCAGGAGAACAGGGATGGCGGCATCAGTACCTTCATGCAGAAACTCGGAACAAGCTACAGTATGTATTACAACGTGAAGAAAATGCACATCGGAAACGTGTTCATAAAACCGTTCCGGGCGAAGCATATCGCAGATGAAAGGTATCTGCAGCGCGTGTTGCAGTACATTCATCTCAATCCAATAGAACTGTTTGAGCGAGGATGGAAGCAGGGCCTGATCCGGCATCCAAAGTCCGTGGAGAACAAAGTGCTTTCCTATCGATGGTCAAGCTTGCCCGATTATGAAAGTATCGTGCGTGTCGAAAACGCCATTCTTGGAAAAGAAGCGATGACGATATTTGATGAGAGACCGCCGCTGAGGAGTATCATTGCCGAAGCGGCGGAGTACTACGCTGAGCTTGAAGGATTATAGAGGCGACGCCTCTATACGGCTCGCGCCTATTGCACGATGCGCCACGTACCGTTCGCAAGGAGCGGCTCGGCTTTTTTATATTTCATCTGCTGTGTCTCGCTCCCATTGGTGATGGTAACTTTGTCGTTACGGCCGTATGTTCTCTTCGCACCCTGCGCTCCCTGCGTTGTTATTGCACGGGCCGCTTTCTCGACGCTCCCCTGCTCGCGGCTGCCCTGTGCCGGCGCTCCGAGGTTGGGAAGTATCTGGCGCACATGGGCGATATAAGAAGTTTCCATGGTCTGGAACAAGCGGAGGCCTTCCTTTTTGTATTCGACGAGAGGATCACGCTGGCCATAGGCGCGCAAATTCACGGAGTTGCGCAAGTACTCCATTTGCTCCAAGTGCTCCACCCACAGATAATCAACGGTCTGGAGAAGAAATCGCCGCACGGTTGGGGAGAACGAATCGCCAAGTTCTGTTTTCTTTTTTTCGATCACTGCGGCAAGCTCTTCTTGGCCCAGTGAGATGCGCGAGAGCTCTTCATCTACCGCGACCATGTCGCCTGTGAGCAGTGCCCGGCGGCGGCCATAGATGCTCTGCCGCTGGATATTCAGGACATCGTCGTAGGCGAGCACGTGCTTACGCGCGTCGAAATTCAACTCCTCAATACGGGTCTGCGCCTTCTCCAAAGAGCGCGTGATCATGGAATTATAGATAGGCTCGTCTTCGGGGATCTTAAAAGTGCCCATCACCCGCTTGATGACGTCGGAAGCAAATACGCGCATGAGCGAATCCTCGAGCGACACGAAGAACTGCGTGGCGCCTGGATCCCCCTGACGGCCCGAGCGGCCTCGCAGCTGATTGTCGATGCGGCGCGCCTCGTGTCGCTCGGTGCCCAAAACAAACAACCCCCCCACATCCTTCACTTCTTTGTATTGCGCTTCAGAGCCGGGATTTCCACCGAGCTTGATGTCGACGCCACGACCCGCCATGTTGGTCGCGATCGTCACCCCTGCGCGCTTGCCTGCCTGTGCGATGATCTCGCCTTCGCGTTCGTGATTCTTGGCATTCAGAATTTCATGCGGAATGCCCTCCTGTTTGAAATGTGCACTAAGAACTTCATTTTTCTCCACCGAGACCGTTCCCACGAGTACGGGCTGCCCTTTCCCCTGCAGCTCCTTGACGTAACGCGCGATGGCTTTGTACTTTCCCGATTCGGTCTGGAAAATAAGGTCCTCCAAGTCATTGCGCTGTGCGGGCACGTTGGTGGGGACGACGACCGTGTTGAGCCCGTAGACCTTGTAAAATTCCTCCGCGGAAGTGGTGGCAGTGCCTGTCATGCCCGCCAATTTTTCGTAGAGACGAAAGTAATTTTGGAATGTGATGCTCGCGAACGTACGCGATTCCTGTTGGATCGGTACGCCTTCTTTTGATTCGATCGCCTGATGCAGGCCTTCAGACCACCTTCGGCCCGGCTGCATACGCCCCGTGGATTCATCGACAATAACAATGGTGCCATCGCGAACGACGTATTCCTTGTCCCGCTTGAAAAGCGCTTTTGCACGCACGGCTGTTTCGAGATGATGCACAAACTTGATATCGGCATCGGTATACATGTTGCCAACGCCAAGCACCTTTTCGGCTTTTTCGATTCCGCTGTCAGAAAGCTGGATCTGCTTGTGTTTTTCATCGACGGTGTAATCTTCCTCCGGTACAAGCGCTTCAGCGATAGCCGTAAATCTGCCGTAGAGCGACTCGGCATCGCCGACTGGAGCAGAGATAATAAGCGGCGTCCGTGCTTCGTCGATGAGGATAGAATCGATCTCGTCGACGATAGCTAGGGAATAGCCGCGCTGCCGCAGATTTCCCGGCTCATACTCGAGATTGTCGCGCAAATAATCGAAGCCGTATTCGTTGTTGGTCCCATAGGTGATGTCGGCAGCATAGGCCTCGCGACGCGAAACGGGCCGCAAAAAATCCTGCATGACCTTGAAGCTGCCGACAGTATCGCGGGTCTCATCCTCCACCGCCCTCGCTTCGGTGGACACGTGCAGGGGATCATACAGAAACGAAGATTCGTGATTGATGACGCCTACGGTTAGTCCGAGCGCGTAGTAGATCTGTCCCATCCAGACAGCATCGCGCCGTGAAAGGTAATCATTGACTGTAACGACGTGGACACCCTTCCCCGTAAGCGCGTTAAGATACGCGGGAAGTGTAGCGACGAGAGTCTTGCCTTCTCCGGTGCGCATTTCCGCAATGTCGCCGCGATGCAGGATCATGCCGCCAATGAGTTGCACATCGAAATGACGCTGGCCCAGTGTGCGGCGGGAGGCTTCACGCACAGCGGCGAAGGCTTCGGGTGCAAGATCGTCGAGTGTCTCCCCCCTCGCCAAGCGGTCCTTGAATTCCAAGGTTTTTGCCTTGAGTGCATCGTCGCTGAGAGTCTTCATTTCCTCTTCGCGCGCATTGGTAGCGGCAACGATAGGCTTTGCCGCCGAGAGAGCCGCGAGATTTTCATCGCCAAATAAGCGTCTCCAGAATGCCATATTGCGTCATCCTACCCTAAAACGCTTGTTTTTGCGATTGTTTTCTCTATGTGGAGACTAAAAAAATAATCCCTCCGTAACTGGAGGGATTATTTTTTTCTCTAGCTAGAGAAACAAGCGCTAGCGGCGCTTCTTTGCCTTCTTGGCCTTCTTTTTCTTTGCCATATAAATATCTTTTTGCTTGAGTGCTAAGTTCGACCCGCACTTACGCAATAACGCGAAGATGCGATTACTCATTCATTATTACACGCATCGCGCGCGCAATAAATATTCGGCGCGATAATGTGGATAACTCTGACGCGCGAAGTGGCCGAAGTCCGACCGAAACGTCGGACTCACAAAAAGTCTTTTTAGACTTTTTGAAATTAAAATGCAAAAATCAAAATGCAAAACATAATTTTGAATTTTACATTGTCATTTTTATTTTTGATATTTACATTTTGATATGCTCTGTACGGCACAACCCTACTTCGTTCCTCCTCCGCCAAGGCTGCGGACGGACGCAGCAAAACTTCGTAGGGTGCAGTGTGGAGGACGGGTGCGAGCTCCAAAGTGAAAGTCTTTTATGAGTGCCGCCGCCCTCCACGCTATGCCCTACCGAACTACAGGGTATCACTGCCGACAAAGGCCGCAACCCCTACAACCGAGCACCTCCCGTGAGGGAGGTGTTTCGGCGACTTTCAATCTATAGAACCGCACATTCACACGAATGTGTGGCACTCACAGGGACAGTATACCATGCCGCACGTTGTCAACAACAATGTTATTGTCCAATTTGTGCGGTCCCGTCTTTGATCTGCTGTATCAAGGCTTCCGCATCCGATTGAGCCGCGGGGGAGGCCGCTACCGCCCGCTTCAAGGCATCGATCGCGAGCGCGGAGAGGCCCCCTCCATAATACGCGGCGGCAAGTGTGAAGTATCCCTGGATATCCTGCGGTGAAGCTTTGACACGCGCCTCCCAAATGCCTGCGATCTTGTCGTAGTGTTTGCGCGACACGTACGCGGCGGCGATCCGCAGGTCGGCGGCGGCGCCGGAGGGAATAAGCGGCGCGAGCACTTCATCGGCTCGCGTATCATCTCCCGCGCGGATCAAAGCAGCGGCATACATGATCCGTGCCTCACTGACGTTCGGGTCGAGGTCGTATGCGAGCTTATAGGTATTGAGAGCACCCGCAAAGTTCCCACGCAGTTCCTGATTCTGTCCAAGCTGAAAGAGGATCGTCTGTTTGCGCGGTGAGAGCTCATGGGCTTTTTCGAACGCCTTCCCCCCATCTACATAATCCCCATAAGAATTATAGATAATTCCCAAAAAGAGCGGGAAGCGCGCATCCAGCGGCGAGGCGGCCGCCTGCAGAGTCATCTCGTGCGTCGCGGTATCAAAAAATTGTTGCTTTACCTCCGCAGAAACCCCCTGCGCCGAGGCAACCTGCGAAGCGCCCTGTGCCAACTGCTCTCGCACTTCCTGCGTGCCGAACGAGCCATACGCAACAGCTTGTTTGAAGAGCTCAAGATTCTTTTGAATTCCTCCCTGGTGCTGAGTGATGGCCGAAAGAAGCGTGCGATTCTGCGCAAGCGCCGCAGTATTGGTAAACCACGCACCTCCCCAGACGAGGAGCGCGAGCGCGGCGGCAACATAGGGCAAGGCGCTTCGCGGGAAAAGACGGCGCTCGATGATCAGCGCGGCTCTCGACACGGTACTTGCGCGCCACGCGATGTAGGCAAGTACGGATGCAAAGAGAATATAGCTTGTGATATTGTCGAAAACGAAGAGGTTGTGGAAGAAATAGCCGGCGAGAAGACCTGTCAGAATACAGCGCTCCGCAAGAATGAACGCATCGCTGCGCCACAGCACCCACAATGTCGCAGCAAAGATAGAAAGGTACGCGATAAGACCCACGAAACCTCCCGCGATGAGCCAGTCGAAAATGCTGTTGTGCACACGATCAAACCACGGCTCCTGCCCGTACATCCGCGGGTCGTAATACTTGTCGAAGACGATCGCATAATTTTCCTGTCCCCAACCGAAGATGGGTCGCTCTTTCACCCCTTGCCACGCGATACCCATGTTGAGAAAACGCGCTTTAACAGTGCTGTCAGTAGCGGAGATTGTTGCGAGCCGATCTAAAAACCCGACGCTTTTGACAAATGCGGTGTCTTTCTCCAGTTTCAATACGCCGCCAAGCACGATAATTCCTATGATAGAGAAAACAGCTACGAGGCGGATCCTTCGAGACCCTTCAAGAAAGGCTGCGATCAGTAATGCCAGTATCGTGCCGCCGATAAGTCCGATCACCGTCCCACGTGTACCGGTAAAGAAAAAAATCAACGTATTGAGCGCGATGATAAAGGAGAGCAGGTAGGCTTGGCGGAGAAAGATAAGGTATGCCGCTATGGCGTCAAAAACGATCAGTACAAGATACGGTGCCCATCCCGCATCTTTCAGCAGAGATGCAGAAATTGCTGAAATAACGGCCAGGAATACCGCAATGATCGTCCGCTCTGTCGAATTCCACTGCTCTTTGCCGGACTGCGCAATAAGAAGTGCGGCGATAGAAATATGAAAGAGCATGTAAATCGCCAAATAAATTGGATTCCCGAACGTTGCATCCACGCGCGCGCCGAGACCCGCGAGACCGCCTTGTCCAAGTGCCGAGATGCCGGCGACCTGCAGCAACCCGTAGATCGAGATGAACACCGAAACACCAAGTGAGACCCGGAACAGCCCGCGCCACAACTTCTCCGTATTCATGATCGCCGCAGCGACGAAGAGATAGAGAAGAAGATGCGCGAGGGTGACCCAACCATCCATGCGTTCATAGTTGCTCCAGAAACTCTTGAATGGGTACGCGCCGAAGGCATCCGCTATGGCTATTACCAACACGAACACAGCGAAGGCACCGAGGATCCACGAGCGACGCGGCCGGTATTTGGGATCGACGAGTGCAAGCGCGAGCGAGGCCCCGGTAATGATCTCAACGATGATGCGGAAAGCAAAATTCTTACCGGTGATGTAGGGGAAAAAGAGCGACGTCGTTACCAAGAGACAAACGAACGGGAGCGTGAATATGCCGGCGATAACGAGATAACGAAGCGTCTTTTCCAGAAGCATGGCGGCCATTGTATCGCGCGCTCTCAAGCAGTGCCAGTCACTCCAAGTCCTTTCGGAAGTAGTAGATATAGAACGGCTCGGTAGTAGTAGCTACTTCGAGGTCAGGCAGTGCATTGAGAATGGAGGGGGCAAGCGGCCCGTCCGATATCATATAATCGACCCGATATGTCTTGATGTTCTGTTCGAGTGTCTTCCCCAAAAAGAGCGAGTACTCTTTCTCCAGAAGAGCGATGCGGTCAAGGATCCATGGCTCTTCCCCCTGCCCGAATAGCTGACCCCAATCAGAGAAAAAGTAGTTCCGTATACCGCGTTCGTGCGTGACGAGATACGCGTGCGCGTCTGATGTGCGCACGCCATTCAGCCTCATACGCAATAAGAAATTATGCGCCAACCGGTACTCCGGAACACCGGAAGTGGTGACCACCGAGTTGTACACATTGCAAGACGTATAAGCCGGTATCTGACGTTCAAGCCACTCATCGTTATAAGCAACAAGTACGACGCAACCCTTTGGCGCATTCACGTTGAGCCACGACATCACGCCCCCAAGTTTCTGGTTATACGCAAACCATTGCAGTTCGGCAGTAAAACTTCTGACAGACCAGAACCCGAATGCAAGGCAAACGAGAGAAAGAGTTATCATTCCGATGTACAGCGCACGCGGCGCATATGTTCGGAATGCTAGGTATGCAGCCACAATAACCGAAATACCGGCGAGCGGCACCGTGTATTGCACGAAGTGCTGATACCAAATTTCGCGGCCTGTGATCACCTGCTGGTTGAGCACTATCCAAGAGCCTAGTATGAGTCCTGCAATGAAAATCCAGCTCCGCACATGCCCGCGATTCTTTTTCCACAGGTATGAATACAAGAAAAAGCAGAAGACGATAAGCGTTGCCGCAAGCAATGCCTTGTTGAGGACTGGCGCATGCGTGAAGAAAAGCCCGTTGCGCATCGCGAGTGCGCTCCCCTCGCTCGTGCCAAAAGACGCGAACATGCGGTACCAATACCACGAATCGAGAACGATCGAGATGAGCAGGATAAAGATCATTTCGCGCGCCACTGCGAATTCTTTCCGCAGCAATGCGAAGAGACCGAGTGCACCTAAGATCGCAAGAGAAATGCCGAGGGTGAAGAAGTATCCGATCGTTGCTGCTAAGAGAGCGCCCGCCGCCACATACGCATAACGCCATGTGCGCTGCCACACTTGCGACAGGAGCAAAAGAAATCCGAAAAGCTGGACGGCGCCTACTATCGGATTCACGGGCCGCGTCCACATGTGCGGCCCCGGAGTACCGCCCACCAAGAGCAGTGTTATCATTGAACGGTAATCAACGAATGCACTGCCGAGCGTAACAAAAAACGCCGCCGCAAGAGCGGTTGATACGGAGAGCGCATCGTCGCCAGCCCCGAGTAACTTTCGCACCAGGAAGTAAACGAGTAAGAACAGTGCCGCTGGCAAGAAAAATTTGCTTGCGACCATGATGCCGGCGAGGCCGAAGATAAACGCCGGAGCGGCGTAGAGCCACTCGTTGATGGGCACAATTACGACAGGCGAATCTTTGTATTCATAGAAATACGGAGAGGTGACCATTGGGTGGCCGTCGAGCACTTCGTGAATACGGGCGCGATAGATATCCTCATCATTGAGCGGGCCGTACTCAATACCATAGTAGCCGCTTCCGAGCGCCGCAGTCGCAAGAAATGAGGGTGCAATACACACGGCGCCTGCAACAACGGCAAGAATGAGCGCATAGAGATGCCTCTGCAGAAACAATTTCACCCCGTTAGAAGTCTTCGGCAACAAGAAAGTGTTTACACTTTCTTGTTGCTTATGCTTTATACCCGCTTGCCCATTTGACTGATATCGTTTCTGCATATCGCGATTACGCACAGACAGACTTCTAACGGGGTTCATACAATTATTTTCTCCTCGCGGCGCAGTCTAACAGCCGCGTACTGCCATCGCAAGAAGAATGTTCTATCGAGCTTGAAACACTTTGTAGATGAGAATGCGTCCGTCCGAATGAACAAGCTCTGCATTTTTGAGCTGTTCCGGATGAAATGCCGTGTCTTTAAGAGAATCTTTCATGATATACGAAACGTGGAATTTCTTCAGCTCCTCCTGCAGATTCGGCTTAATGTCTTCGTTGTAACGCCGATACATACGCTCATAAAGAGTTGCGTTGAGCGTCTGCGCATCGGTCAAATTCCCGCACGAAAACCCGAGCGCAGAAAGATGGAGTGCACGGCACACCTTCACTTTCCTATTAATGGTATTGGGGATATCTATCGCAAATCCGACACCGTTGTACGCCCAGATATCCGCGCTGATCTGATCGAGCGTCAAATGTGAAAGCGATCCTGCAGTGAGGTATCGCTCCTGCATCTCATCCGAAGACCCGAGTTGGAGAAGCCCAGAAGGAGCAAACAATACGTAGTGTTTTGTATATATCGGAATGAGTTGCAAAAGCATGGCCCTCGGGTCCGTCCAGATAACTTGCGGTGTCGATTCATGTTGGTCTATCCATTGCAGTGCGGGCATATAGGCTTGTTCGGTAGTGATGCGCATTCGCACCTCGTTGAACTTGAAGAAATCCAACGGACTCGTTGCATACGCAAGAGCCGATGCCCCAACAAATGCGAAGAGGGCGCACAGAATTATATTCTGGATCGGATGGAGCGAACGCAACCTAGCGCGTGCATCCCACACAACATACAGCGCGGCCACTATGCCGATGGCAAGCCACATCGCAACAAAGCGCGCCATATGCGAGGCAGTTTCGAGATCCATACCAGTGATCACGTTGCTTACCGATGCGATCTCAATCGCAACACCCAAGAGCATGTACTGAAGCACAAAAAGTGTACGCGCCGTATGCACTTCTTTTTGAACGACCCACTTCCATATCGAAAGCGCAAGAATGGCGAACACAAACATGCGCATCCCGCCCCATACTGCCTCCCCCGCCGGTAGATGCGTTCTGCCAAGACCAATGCGCATCATCGTTTCCCAATAATAGGGGTCATGAATTTGCGCGAGAGTGAGAAATACCATCGGGACGATAAGTATCGCAACACCAAGACCGATGACGAGAGCCGCGCGCACGCGCGGCCAATCGCGCATAATGAGCATGCTGAAGAACGAGAGCCCCAAAAATATCGTGATGACCTGCCAGAGATATGTATAATCGTAAAACGTGAGCGCTGTGGCTAAACCTAAAAAACTGTTGGTATACCGGTTTTGTTTGCGCCACCACACCACAAACGCAAACATAAACAGGAGAAAAAAAGGATACACGGCCTGCATAGAGACCGGCCGTATGAGGTAGACATACACCTGCAGGTAGCACAGGAGTGTCCCTATGGCACTCCACGGAGGCGACAGTCCGAGTCGGACAAAAAATGCATACAAGATAAGACCAAAGATGAGTGTCCAGAAAGAAAAATTGAAGAGAACCGAGAGCGACTGCGACAGCCCCAGTACCTGCGGCAGCGCAGTGAGCCAAAAGGGGAGGAAAAATGCCGGCGCTATTCCCTCACGATGCTCGTAAAAATACGGATTGCCCATGAGCGGATGCCCGTTGACGACTTCCCGGACCATCGCAGAGTAATAGGTTTCGAAATAGAATGTGCGCGCAGCATCATCGAGCGATCCGCCAGCGATACACGTGCTCAAAATTGGTACAATCGAGAGTAAGAAAAGGCAACCGAGACACAATACGAGCCATCGATACGCCGGCGTGAGCGGTATATTCCTGTACCCGAAAATATTCATATGGACAGTATGCACTAGCGACGACGAGCGAGCACGAACATGTTATCGCGAAGATTCACTGGTACCGACACATGCGACAGTGACTTGCGACCGAAAAGATCGGCCAGTCTGCCAAATGGCGCGAGCGATGTCCACCGATGGAGGGTCTTGAAAATATATTTGACCGTGAATGACTTGCCGATGGTTGTCTCAAGAACGACGGTAAATCCCGCTTCTTCGAGAAGTTGTTTTATGTTGTGGCGATTGAAGTAGTAGAGATGTTCAGGAGGGCAAATAAGATGCCACCTCTTTCCCATCATGCGTGCAAACATGCTGCCGGAATCCGGCGTATTGATGACAAGCACGCCATGCTTTCGCAAGCGTGCCGCGGCACAGGTAATTTCTGCACGGGGATTCGGCACGTGCTCTATAAGATCGAGCATCGTGATGCAATCGAAACTTCCCTCTACGTCGGCAAGGGTCCCCGTCTGTATAGGGAGACCTTTCCCTCTGCCGAGTGCGGCCGCGTGGTCAGAAATCTCAATACCCAGAGCGTCGAAACCGGCTGTCTTCGCTAGTCGCACAAAAAAACCGGTCGCAGCACCTACGTCGAGAAGCCTGCCCTTACTGCCTCCGAGCTCTGAAGAAATGAGACCAAGATATTTTAAAAAAGCAGGAACCATGGGCTCTTTATCCTCGTCATAATTGACGTACCCGAATCCTGCTACAGCTCCGGAAAAATAATCCTGCGAATATAGTTCTTCCGTCGACACGGGAAGCGGATCTACGAACATGAGTCCGCACCCCTGGCATTTATAGAGCATGCACCCATTCTTCTCGGTAAAAAAATCACTGTCTGACCCGCCGCAGACATGGCAGATGGGTGGCCTCACCCCGTTAGAAGTCTTTGGCAAAAAGAAAGTGTTCGCACTTTCTTTTTGCTTATGCTTTATACCCGCTTGCCCATTTGACTGATATCGTTTCTGCATATCGCGATTACGCACAGACAGACTTCTAACGGGGTTCATGTAAAAAGACGATTATACAGCGCGCCGATCCGGAAAAGAAGAAGTCGAAGGGGCGTTTTAAGTCCTTCGCGGATAATGTGATTGGATATTTTTGATTCACCGCCACGTCTGTTCTTAAACACGATAGGGACCTCCGTGACGCGCCCGCGAAGCGTGTAGAAAATATGAAATTTCATTTCTATCAGAAACGCATAGCCTGATGCATGGATCTTTGCAAAGTCGACTTTTCGAAGCATCTCGGCGCGAAAACACATGAACCCCGACGTAAGATCCTTCAACGGAATTCCCGTGAGAACGCCCGCGTACAGATTGCCTCCGTATGAAAGAGCGTATCGCCAGGGTTCCCAGTTTTGGATACTTCCCCCCTTTATATAGCGGGAACCGATAATGAGATCCGCATCACGCGAGAGAAGTGTCGAGATGTATTCCGGCGAGTGTGATCCGTCCGCATCCATTGTAATTATTCTTTCTACGTTGGGATCGGCAAGAACATGCTTCATGCCGGCTTTGTATGCTTCTCCCAAACCTTGCTTTTGAGTGCGCGAAAGGAGCGTGAGATTAGGGATTTCTTTCATAAGACCACGCACGACGGAGCCCGTGCCGTCCGGCGAATTATCGTCTATAACCACGATGCGAATCGTTTCATGACGAGTCATTATCTCACGCACCAAAAAAGAAATATTCTCGCGCTCATTATAGGTAGGGAGCAGAATGAAAGTCTCTTTCATACCGCAGATTTCATGTGCCGGAAACGTTTGAGCTCCGCCTGTGCCATCATTGCTGCAAGACGGTCAAACGAAACGGTCGGTTTCCATCCGAGCTCACGTCGTGCTTTCATACTATCGCCACGCAAATGATTGACCTCGACAGGACGATAATATTTTTTATCTACCCTAAGGATGGTTCTTCCGCGTTCGTCGACCGCGATCTCGCGAAGCCCGGTTCCCTTCCAGCGTATTTTCATCCTAAGCGAGCGGGCGACAGCTTCAACAAATTCTCGCACCGTATGACTCTCGCCGGTAGCGATCACAAAATCGTCCGGCTTCTCCTGCTGGAGGATCGCGTACATGACGCGTACATAGTCGCCTGCATATCCCCAGTCCCGGCGCGCGTTCAAATTGCCGAGAGAAAAGCTTTTCTGCAAACCGAGCTTTATCTTTGCGAGCGAAATCGCGATTTTTCGAGTTACGAAATGTTCCCCGCGTCTCGGGGACTCATGATTAAAAAGGATGCCGGAACAAATGTAGAGACCGCGGCGCTTTCTATACGCCTCAACGATGGTTTTGTGAGCACGCAATTTCGCTTTTCCGTATGGACTCACCGGCTTAAAGGATGATCGCTCGTTCTGCGGAGGGAGAGTCTTCCCGTACATCTCGCTCGTCGAGGCCTGGTAGATACGCACCTTCGGATTGATACGCACTGCCTCATCCACAAGCCGCTTCAGACCCGCGTAATTGATATCTTCCGTCTCTTCGGGAACAAAAAAGGAAATACCGACATCCGACTGCGCCGCAAGATTATAGATCTCATGCGGACGGGACATCTCTAGCGCGGCCTTCAAAGAAGATGCGTGATGCATATTCCCGTATATGATATTGATACGTCGCTTTCTGACCAGTGATTCCAAACGTAGCATTGGATCAAGGCTGGTTCGCCGCATCAGGCCCCACACCTCGTACCCCAATCCTACGAGATATTCAGCCAAATACGAGCCGTCCTGGCCCGTAATGCCAGTTATGAGGGCCCGTTTTTTCATAGGTGATTTGCAGTATAGCGCGTCACGATGTATTCTCTCAGCGCTTCGCGCCAGTTCCGCAGGGGCGGGATTTTCGTGTTTACGAGGCTAATACTCGGACGCCCGCCCCCGGAGAAAATATCGCGACTTTCGGCAGGCACGACTCTCTCCGGCGAAATAGCGAGAGCGGATGCAATTTCGCGTGCGATATCAAAGCGCGAGGTTCTTCCGGGATCTTCATTGAGAAAATGGTACGCGCCACATGCGATCTGCTTTTCGATACAGAGACTAACAACCGCGCCGGCAACTTCAGCTGCGCTGGTCGTATTGCCGGACTGGTCGATTGCCGCCTCATACTTCTCCCCGCGCAGAAGCATCTTCGCTACCTCGTCAACAAATGACTCTCGCGCTCTGCCGTACATCCACGAGGCGCGCCCGATCCAGAATGGAATACCTGTACCTCCGCAGTAGTGAACAATGAGTTCTTCAGCTACCGACTTCGTCTCACCATAGACATTGACGGGAGCATGGGCATCGTCTTCAGCTTTTGCGGTTAGAGAAGAGCCGAACACATAACTTGTGCTCATGAAAAAATAAGACGACCGGATCTTATGCTTGGAGAGGATGCGCCCAATAGCTGCCGCGCCGAACGTATTCACCTGCCATCCCGGCAAGGGATCCTTTTCAAGTTCATCGATATTCCTTCGCGCCGCAAGATTAATTACATCAGTAGGCATCTCTCCCTTAAGGATGCTCTCAAGAGCTTGATAGTCAGTGATATCAAGCTGTGCAGACGTCGGGGCAATGAGTACGTATCTCCGCTCATCGAGCAGTCGCGAGATCTCTTTTCCGAGTAGCCCATGCCCGCCAAGAAGAAGAATCTTTTTCATAATCAAGACAATGAAGGAAAGTCCGGGCTCGCTACTGCCTTGTCAACTTAATATACAGCATGTCCTGTAACTTGATAATGTGGTCGGGACTCGGGAATATTCTTTTCTCGACTACAGAGTACGGCGCAAACATCGTGTCGTACTGTTTTTCGGTCCGCATGTGTTTCCCCTGATCGTTATTCATAATGAGGCGGGTAAGAAAACGGTCCTTCCCTGGCTGCTTAATGACGTCGAAAAAGTGTAACTGCCCACCTGTGCGCAGTGTCAACAGGAGTGCGTTAAGAATTTTCGGAATTTCTTCATCGGTGAGATGGTGCCCCGTGCACGCGAAGAGGACATGATCAAAATAATTATTTTTGTAAGGCTGTTTCAATATATCCAGTGACTCAAAGGAGATATTCGGCGCACCTTCCCACTTTTTTTTTGCAGCCTCAATCGCGACGGAGTCTACGTCAACGCCGTAATATTCAAAATGGAGGAAAGCTTCGGTATTATTGCCCATTGAACACCCAAAATCCAAGAGCTTGCCCCTGCTCTTAAAAACAGAAGGATAGATGCTATTTTTCCATTGATTTGCACCGACAACATTTTGGAATGTGTTCCAGATCATCGGGACATTGATAAACCATTTCGCGGATCGCTTTAGCATAGGGATTAGCGTTTAAGATACTGCGCGATTGTTTTCAGCAATCCCTTATCAAAGGTAACCTTCGGATGCCATCCCAATTTCCTGGCCTTTGCAGAGTTAAGAGCATAGCGCAGGTCGTGGCCGGGCCGATCTTTCACGCGTGCAACACGCGCCTGTCTGTTGCCGATAAGAGCAAGGAGTTTTTTTGCCACATCAATATTCCGCATTTCATTTCCGCCGCCCAGGTTATAAACCTCGCCCGATTTTCCCTTATGAAATACCCGGTCTATCCCCTCGACATTGTCACCGACGTATATCCAGTCGCGCACGTGTATCCCGCTTCCGTAGAGCGGGGCCCTTCTCCCACCCTTGAATGCATGTATGAAAAGAGGGATCAGTTTTTCTTTGTGCTGACCCGAACCATAATTATTTGATGAGCGCGTAATTACTGTGTTGAGGCCGTGGGTATTGTGATACGAAAGGACAAAACAGTCGGCGGCAGCCTTTGACGCGCTATATGGATTCGACGGCCGAAGCGGCGCATCCTCGGAAACCGGCTTTGCCTTCAATGAAAGTGATCCGTACACCTCGTCTGTTGAAATATGATGGAAGCGCTTGATCCGGTAGGTACGTGCGAGATCAAGGAGGTTCAACGTGCCGAGAACGTTTGTCTCCACAAACACGTGCGGACTCGCGATTGCATTATCGACATGACTCTCTGCTGCAAAATGGATAACGTGTGTGGGTCGATACTTTTCAAATACTCCGCGCAGTCTTTTTTGATCCCGAATATCCGCCTTCACAAAAACATAATTCTTTTCTCCCTCTATTTTGAGATTCTTCCGATCGGCGGCGTAGGTAAGCGCATCCAAATTAATAAAGCGATAGCGAGGATATAGCAGCACCATTGTATTGAGGTACGCGCCACCGATGAAACCCGCCCCCCCTGTAACGAGTATTATTTTTTTGTAGCGCATGTTATTTCCTGCGGCGCTTCGACTTTGCATATACCGCCGCATCGTGGAGGCTTTCGATAGTCCCTATGTCGAACCAGGGCTTTTTCAGAACGACCGCCTTCAAATTTCCCTCTTCTATATACTTGTTGTTGATGTAGGTTATCTCGTACTCCCCTCGATCCGACTTCGGCTGGTCTATCATCTTGTCGAACACCGTATTGTCGAAGATATACAGCCCGACGACCGCGAGATCCGAACTCGCTTTCGCCGGTTTTTCGTCGATAGCGGTCACATTCCCTTTCTTGTCCACGCGCGCGATGCCAAAGCGCCACGTATCTTTGACCTTCTTGAGGAATACCTGCGCGCCGCCTTTAAAAGCCCGCACATGGGGCCCGATATCGTCCTCGATGATATTGTCGCCGAGATAGAGCACGCAGTCGTCATCATCGACATAATCTTTCGCGATATAGAGCCCGTAGGCAATGCCGTTGGGCTCGTTCTGAATGCCGTAGACGATCTGTATTTGTTTGCCGTCAGAGCGGGAGAAATCTTGTCCGGAACCGAGAAGTTTTACGAACCCTTCGATATGGTCCGGCGACGTTACGACCATTATCTTGTAGATACCGGCCTTGACCAACTTTTCGATGGCGTGATAAATGACCGGTCTGTCATAGAGCGGCAGTAAATGCTTGTTCGTCGAAAGCGTGAGCGGACGCAATCGAGTACCCGTACCGCCGGCAAGTATGACTGCTTTCATAGAGTCGCGTCATTGTAGAGTCATCGTGAACTGAGCGCAAATAGAGAAGCGGGGCCCTCAACGTCCGAGTTTCATTTGAATACGAGCAGCGATTTTGGTCGCCTCAAGCCCTGCTTTACGCAAGAGATACTCACGGTCTCCGACATCTTTCAAAAAACGGTCGGCGGGCAGACCAAACTTCTCAAAGTGTTTGCTGTTCAGACCTGTTTTGAGGACAATCTCTGCGACTGTTGAACCGAGGCCTCCAATCACACTATGCTCCTCTATCGTGAATACCGCTTTCTTCTTCGCTGCATGTTTTCGAATGATCCCTTCGTCAATGGGTTTAATAGTGGGCATGCTTATAACGCACGCTTCAATTCCGCGGACGTAAAGGATCTCTGCTGTTTTCACTGCGAGATCCAGAACATTCCCTGTTGAGATAATCGTGATGTCTTTCCCCTCCCGAATACCATATCCCTTTCCCAGAGCAAAGCGGAAAAGCGGTTTCTCGAACGCGATATTGGGACTTTTGCCGAGCCGCATATAAAACGGGCCTTTCGCCCGCATCATGGTTTTCGTCGCCTCGCGCGCCTCCCACGAATATGCAGGTGCGAGAACGCGCATGTGCGGCAGAACGCGCATAATCGCGAAGTCTTCTATCGTGTGATGTGTTGTGCCGTGTGTTGCGTAATTGTAGCCGCCACCGGTCCCGATAATTTTCACATCCAGATTGTGGTAGCACACATCGTCGCGAATGGCTTCATAGGGACGTAACGTAGCGAACGATGCAATCGAATAGCAGATGACTTTCTTGCCTTCGAGTGCCAGGCCCGCCGCCATGCTTACCATATGCTGCTCGGATACCCCGACGTTGATGAATCGGAGGGGAAACGCTTTCTCAATCGGCTCGAGCGCGTTCCAGCCGAGATCGGCCGTAAGAAAATAGACCGACGGGTCATTCTTCATCTCTACCAACATCTGCCGTACAAAATCGTTCCTCATATTTTTTTGCGCAGGGTGTCCACCGCCGCCGTATCCGGGACGTAGTAGTGCGCGCCTTGAGTGTGCTCTACCTCGGGAACACCCTTGCCAGCTACGGTGTCCGCAATGACGACAGCGGGGCCTATACGTCGCGCTTCGCGAAATGCGCGCTCTAGCGCCGGACAATCGTGTCCGTCTACGCGCAACACCTTCCAGCCGAAGGCGCTCCATTGTTTCGCAAGGTCGAGCGTTCTTTTTTGTCGAGCGAGCGGGTATCCCTGAACTTTATTGTCATCCACGATAGCGATGATGTTGCGGAGCGCAACTCTCCCGATATATCGCGCCGCTTCCCAGACCGAGCCTTCATCGCATTCGCCATCGCCGATAAGCACATACAGCTTCGAGCGGGTCTTTTTCAACGATTCCGCCATACCGGCAGCAATAGAGAGACCGTGTCCGAGGGAACCGGTTGATACTTCGATACCGGGAACCGCGCCTTTGGAAGGATGCGCATGCAAACGGCCGCTGTTTGCACGATGGCCGAGCAAGACCTTCTGGGGGAAAAAGCCGCGGAGCGCGAGCGCGGCATAGAGACCCGCCGCCGCGTGTCCTTTGCTTAAAATAAATCGATCGCGTGATGGGTCATTCGGTCTCCTCGGATTGATGCGGAGAATCCTGAAATACAGCGTAGCGAGAATGTCGCTCACAGACAGCGAAGAACCGGTTTCGCCGCATTTGGCCCGCGCGGACATTTCCATAACAAGAAGTCGTATCGCTTGTCCTAAGCGCTTGGAAGATTGCGCGCGGCCCTGAGCTCTTGATCTATTTTTTGTAGACATGCGCATATGAAGAAAACCAAGTGACCGTCTCTCTCATTCCATCCTCAAGGGAATATTTCGGAGTAAGCCCAAGCTTTGATCTCATCTTTGAGACATCCGCAACCCACATATTCGTATCAAACGCCTGTGTTTCGTACACATCAACCTTCATCTTCGAACTGCTCCCCGTCTCTCTGACGACCGCTTCGTAAATATCCCGAAGTGTATGCTGGACGCCCGTACCTACGTTTATCACCTCTCCTCCAAGTTCTGGCATATTGCCTGCTCGCTTGTATGCTTCCAGAACATCGGAGAGGTATATAAAATCACGTGCAATGTCTGGATGCGCAATCGGCACATCGGATCCGGCGAGCGCATGCGCAATTGCGGTTGGCACCAAACGACTCGCTTCTTCGAATGGTCCGTAGACAGAGAAGAGTCGGAGGGTAATGACGGGAAGGCCTTCCATGCGCGCGAAGTGTTGGCACAGGTGTGTCTGCGCCGCTTTCCCTACCGCATAGTAACTATTCGGGGCTAGTATTTCGCCTTCCTCCATCGGATGATCTTTGGTTCCGTATTCCGAAGAACTCCCGGTATTCACAACTATACCAACTCCCGCTTTCTTTGCGGCTAACAATACATGGAGCGTACCGTGCACCGAGGTTTCAAGGATCTTTTCGGGGTCGCTCTGTTTTCGTGGGTACGCGCCGTATGAACCAAGATGGAAAACGACTGTCGGCTTTACCGAACTGATTACCTCAAAGACATCTTTCTTATTGCATAGGTCGCCAATCCGAAGATCAAGCCGCGACTTGATTTCTTCAAGCCGCCAGAGATCTGAATCAGCACGCACGAGTCCGCTCACCTCCGCTCCGTCCTCAAGGAGCGTGCGTGCGAGCCCTGCACCGACGAAGCCGGCAATGCCAGTAATGAATACTTTCATAAACGCCCCATCATGCTATCCTGCGGTTCATCGCTGTCAATTATACGGCACACTATGGCCATGTCTCCCTCATTTACCATCATTTTGCCTTTTCTTCGGCAGACCGACCATATGACAGACGTTGTCAATGACTTTAAGGAAAGATTGAGTGCCTCCGGCCTTTCTTACGAAATTATCATCGTCATGAATGGGATGTCGGAACTCGACAGGGAAAAGATCAGGACTGTGGAGGAATCACCGCGCATTCTCGAGTGCACATTGCGCGAAAGAGGATGGGGCCGCGCAGTTCTTGCTGGTATGCGCGAAGCACGCGGCGAGTACGTGTGTTATACGAACTCCGCACGGACAGGAAGTCATGAGCTTATCCGACTTCTTACGTATGCAGTTGTTTCTAAGGATACGATTGTAAAAGCGACTCGTGTTGAGAGAGAAACAAAAATGCGGAAATGGATTTCCATTGCGTATAATGTACTAAATCGTCTTGTACTTAAAACTCCCATATGGGATGTAAATGCTACGCCGAAAATTATCCCGAAGAAAGTACTCGACCTGCTATCGCCTACTTCACTCGGCGATTCAATTGACGCCGAAATTATGTACAAGGCGTTCCGAAAAGGTATACCGATAGTCGAAATACCAATTCGACAGATTGAGCGCAAGAGCGGTAAGAGCACAACAAATTGGATGTCAGCCTTGAAAATGTTTATCGGCCTTCTCTACATTCGCAGGAATTTCTAAGACTATGAAAAAAGACGCGTATATGAAAAAGCTTTGGAGGAAGCACGGGGAAGTGCTTCGCGATCCACATGAGATATTCGCCGGGGCATTCAGTAGCTCGGGCATAAATAGAAGATCACTCGCGTTTACTGCAACCGCATCATTTTCAAAGATCGTAGAACGCCTCGGTATAACGCTTCTGGTAAGCCGCGAGTATGAAAACCTTCTTCTTGCGCTCTCTTTCAAACGCGGGAAAATCCTGCAATCTTTTTTTCATGTTCCCCACCCTTCGGGAATTGCGGTCGACAAACACGGAAGCGTGTATGTGGCCACTACTCGGAATCCCAATCAAATTCTTGAATTCAGACCAACAAAAAATGCTCTGGAACGGTGGGGGATTCCGAGCTCTCCCGCAAGAATTCTTGTACCCTCGCGCTCAAAACATCTCGCGGGCGCATACTACCTGCACGATCTGGCGTTCATCGGAAATAAGCTGTGCGGAAATGCGGTAGGTATAAACTCCGTGGTAGAGATTGATATGAATAGGAGCGATTCGCCGCGATCCATCTGGTGGCCAAAATGCATTGAACGAAACGGGAAACCGCTCCAGGACGCGAATTATATTCAGCTCAATTCTATCGCCGCAGGAAAGACGCTCTCTGATTCTTTTTTTTCCGCCTCCGGCGACTGTATTCTTTCGACAAGGCCTGGGAATCCGGCATACTCAGTGGATGGAACCGGCGTGATTTTCTCAGGAAAAACGAGAACACGGTCGGCTTCGGGATTAACGCGCCCGCATTCGGCGCGGTTTCATGGCAAAAAACTCATTGTTGCCAACTCGGGCTACGGAGAGGTCGGAGTAATTGAGAACGGTGCATTTTCTCCGAGAATAAAACTGCCGGGCTGGACGCGTGGCCTGTGCATTCTGAAAAATGTTCTTTTTGTGGGTGTGTCGCATATCTTGCCACGATTCTATGTATATGCCCCTGGTGTAGATCCAAAAAAGACAATGTGCGGTATTTTTGCTATTTCCCTCTCAAACTGGAAAGTGCTCGGGTCAATAAAGTTCCCGTATGGCAATCAAATCTTCGCTATCGAGAGCATCTCCTCAAAAAAAGCCCTGGGCTTCCCGTATGTTGATACTAGAGATGGAGCTAGCGAACAAGCAACATTCTTGACGTTTCAGGTATAAGCCTATACAGTCACGTATCAATGAAAAAGAATCCTAAATTATTCCGGCTCCTCATGCTTTCCGCAATGTATGAAAACGGCGGCAATGCGACACACCGATTGCTCGATGGTCATCCAGAGCTATTTGTCTACCCGTTTGAGTCCCAGCCAGGTACGAAATTCGTCAACGATTTTCTCTCATCTCTCTATCCCTTAAAGTATCGATGGCCGGTATTTCCAACGGACATTAGTGCTGAAGACGCGTACGAACTCATCATCGATGAGGAAGCGAAGATCAGGATGAAAACACCCCGCGTTAGCAAATTCCAGAACGCAGATCTCAAAATGACCGACATCGATCGAAAAAAAGATTTTGTTGCCCTGCTCCGTGGAAAATCTCTTAATCGCGCACATGCCATGGAAGCGTTTTTTCGTGCAAGCTTCAACACTTGGAAGAATTATCCGGCAAGTGGCAAAGAAAAGGTCTATGTCGGGTATAGTCCGATCATCGGCGTGGACGGTGAGAAAATAATTAATGATTTTCCACATAACGGATACATTCTCCACATCGTGCGCAACCCATTTTCCGCGTACGCGGATACTAAAAAGAGACCAGTTCCACTCTCACTTGCGCATTACATGACTGGCTGGGTGACTGCGCAATATTTTGCAAAGCTGTGGGAAGAGAAGTATCCGGGGCGATTTTTTGTACTGCGTTTTGAGGATATTGTGAAGAATCCCCGGCGAATACTTGCCCGCACGCTGTCCAAAATAGGGATACGAGATTCAGAGACCCTTTCGTATCCAAGCTGGAATGGGGAACGACTTGCGGAAGTGTATCCATGGGGCACGGTCCGCATTCCTACAGGTGCCGCTAATCTTGCGACCGCACAGGAATTGTCAAAAAAAGAGATCTCTCTGATCTACGAACGCACTGAGATGTACATTGAATATCTTGGGTATACCGATCTTTATAGGAAACTATCCCGCTGACCACCTCCTTTATGCAATACGGAGAGGCGCACGGAAACAGCCCTCAAGATGGCGCACGTTCTTCGAGCTCCGGGTTCTTCCAACGAGAGTGAAAGACGAGAAATTTGTAGGAAAAGAAACTCTCGAACGCGATAAGAAGCGACGCGAAGAATTGCGCAGCAACAGGGGGCCACTTTGCATATTCGACAAGACAGAAGACAAGTCCGGTATTGAGCAGAAGATTGCCGAGAACAATGAAAAAATAGCGGACGGCCTGACGATGGATGTGCTCCGTGCGCCTATCGCGGAACGTCCAGAATTTTTGAAGCGTAAAGCTGACGACCATCGCCACGCATACCGCTACAACAGATGCGTATAGATACCAGATATGGAAAAACTCGGTCAAGATGTACAGCGTCCCGATATTTGTCACGGCAGCCGTGCTCCCGGAGATAATGTAACGGACTATTTTGAAGCGTTCCGGCCATACGTGTGCGATTAAAGATCGGAGAGTTTGCATACCGGAAAAGACCTACACGCGGCCATGATCATCTTCGATCCGGACGATGTCGTCTTCGTCAAATTTCCCGTAGGCAATCTCTACAACAACTCCCCCTCTCTTCGATTGAAGACGGTGGATCTGCTTTTTGCCGACGCGGAATACTTCTCCTTTTTTCAGAGGAACCGAATGCGTGCCTTTTTTGTCCTGCACGATCGCCGTTGCGTCCCCCTCCACGAGGAGCCACCACTCTTCGCGACGATGATGGTACTGTAGGCTCAATCGTTTCTTCGGCTTGATATATATCGTCTTGAGATTCCACTCGTCGCCGCTGTCCCAGCCGTAGTATTCCCCCCACGGCCGCACCGATTTTGACGCAGGCCTGCGCGCAGCATTGATCATCCATGACGACGATTGCACCTTCCCCCCTTTTCCAACGTTGAAAATCATCTTGATACCAAGCCGCCTGCATGCAACAACTTCAGGGGTATTTTTTGCTCCGCGATCGCCTCCGTTTGCAAAGATCGCGGGCTTCAACTTTTTGAGCGCCCGCACGACGCTCATATCCCTATCGTTTTTCTTGTGATCGGTAATGGCGACCGAATCCACGAACGGAAACGAGCCGATGATTTCCGCGCGTTCTCGCTGCGGCATAAACGCAAATCCTTTCTTGGCCTTGAGCCAGTTGTCATTGTTCAAGATGACGACGAGTCTGTCGCCGAGCTTACGCGCCGTCTCAAACATCCGCACATGACCAATGTGTAGTGGGTCAAAACCGCCCGAAACCGCGACCCATACAGGACTGCGATTTGTGACCAAGCGAGTACCCTTGGACAAATCGGGAGCCCAGCGTAGCGGCTTATGTGCTGTTTTCTTGGTCACCATGAATGTCGGCATGGTAGCACGCCCCTTTTAAATCGCCACAAAGAGACTCAACTCACTCTCCTTGCTGTGGTATATTCCCTACTATCTATGCATAATGGCACGGAAAAAATGGTGGTCGTCGGTTTCGGGTGGGTCGGACAAGCAAATGCGCTTGCTCTCAACATACTTGGCTACAACGTCTCGTATTTCGACCCCGGCGAGCCGCCACAGCACTATCCTCTACACGCGGGGGTGTATGAGGGAGTCGAGAAACTTTCCGATATAACGAGCAGGGATTCTGAAAAGACGTGGTACATCGTTTGCGTTGGCGACCGCGTATCTGAAGACGGTGTGCAGGATATTTCAAATATCAAACGGGCACTCGACTCACTTAAAGGCATACAGGGCGGCGTTATCTTGCGCTCAACAATTCTTCCGGATCTTCTCGAAGACCTTTCGTTCGATTACTATATGCCGGAATTCCTGCATGAGAAAAAAGCGGTCGAGGAATGTGTAAGCCCCTATCTCTTCGTACTTGGTTCGAGAAAGGGTGCGCGCGCGGAGCCATCGGTCTTTGGGCTCTGGCGCACGCACGCACGAAAGGATTTCCATGGCACGCCGCAAGAGGCATCATTCATCAAGTATCTTTCGAACCTTTGGAATTCATTGCGCATCGCATTTGTAAACGAATTTGGCGACTCGATCGGTAGGCCTTCGACCAAAGAAGAATTGGCGCGTATAAGCGATATCATCGACTTTCTGTTTGATCACCGAAGCTATATGCGTTATGGCAAGGCATTCGGCGGTCATTGTTTGCCCAAAGATACGCGCGCCTTTGCAGGGTGGTACAATAAAGATCCAAAACGGATTCCCCTTATCGCTGGAATGTACGAGTCCAATGCCCGACATCAGAAAATGGAGAAAGAATTTCCCCTCCTGCCCGAATGGTATTCGCAGTGGCCCGATCGCCATATCTCAGGATGGCAGGCACTTCGCGAGCTGTGGTATGCAATCCGGAAAAACACGCGTCCGGCGAAGCTCCTAAGGCGAATCGGGAGACAAAAATGAATCCCGTTAGAGATGACAAAAGTTGGTATACTTACGTTCTCTGGAGTTTGAAGGACCGCGAGACGTATACAGGTTCAACAAATGATTTACGGAAGCGTTTCAAGCAACACAACGACGGTCTGTCGCGCTCAACGAAAGGACGACGTCCGCTTAAGTTGATATACTACGAGATGTGTATGAACGAACAAGACGCACGATCGAGAGAGTTATTTCTTAAATCGGGCATGGGTAAGCGCTATCTCAAGAATCGCTTGAAAGGCTTCCTATCTCTAACGGGATGAAAAAAGCACTTATCACAGGAGCGGCAGGCTTTATTGGCTACCACCTTGCGCGTAGGCTCGTGACCCAAGGATACGAGATAATGCTCGTCGATAATTTTGCACTCGGGAAAGCCGACAACGCTTTTCAAGCACTCTGCAAGGAGAAGAACGTCTCGTTCATCGAAACAGACCTGACTGACCAGAAAGCGTGGGAACAATTCGAGACGTTCGATCACGTATATCATCTCGCCGCCATCAACTCGACAAAACTGTTCTACGAAATACCGCATGAGATCTTGCGCACGGCACTCTTGATGAACTTGAACGCAGTCGAATGGTCCCGACGGCATAATTCCAGCGGTAAGATACTTTTTACTTCTTCAAACGAGGCGTACTCTGGTGCGCTCGAAGCCTTTGGGAAATTACCTCTCCCCACTCCGGAAGACGTGCCGCTCGTTATTGCAGATCCGCATAATCCGCGATGGTCATACGCCGGTACCAAGCTGATCGGCGAACAGCTTTTTATTCACTACGCAAAAGCTTACAACTTCCGCATGTCTATCGTACGCCCGCACAATTTCTATGGGCCACGTTCGGGTCACCACGTCGTTCCCGACGTGCTCGAACGCATCAGAGCGCGCACAGATCCATTTCCGATTTACGGGGCAGAGGAGACCCGGTCGTTTTGCTATATCGAGGATGCAGTCGAGGCGATCCAAATTGTGATGGAATCCCAAAAAACCGACGGTGGCACCTACCACATAGGATCCAACGTTGAAACGAAGATCGGTGATCTCGTTGAGGAAATATTCAAACTTTCAAACTGGCGGCCAAACAAACTTGATGTGAAAGAAGCCCCCGCAGGCTCTGTGAAGCGCCGGCTTGCTGATGTATCCAAGATCAAACGCGACACGGGATGGGAAGCGACTACGCCACTTACTGATGGTTTGCAAAAAACCATAGGGTGGTATTTTGAGCGTCCTGCAGAAACGGGCTAATTTCGGAAGGATACGGAAACAGCACGCGCCTTTTTTGCCGATGCAATAAAGGCTTCTGTAATAGCAATTACGGCCTTCCCGTCGTCTGCGGTAGCTCCGACAAAGGCTTTCTTCTCCCGGGCGTTTGCAAAATCCTGCAACACTTTCCCGTAGAGATCCCGAGCGTAGAATTTTGTCTTCCGAGTCCCGCGTGCGGTAGTGAATTCAAGCGTATGCGCGCCACCATCAAATATACCGAGTGTTAATTTACCCTTGCTTCCGTATATGACTATCCTGTTGTCCGCACTCGGAATTTGTTTGCTCGTTGTAATAAGCGCAGGTGTGCCTTTTTCTAGTTCAAGAATGCCTACGGCCGTGCGATCAACGGAATGAGCACTTGCATCAGTGAAACTTCGCACCGCCGTAATTTCTTGTCCAATCAAGAATCTTACGAGGTCAAAAAGGTGTACCCCACGCGCCATAACTGCGCCGCCCCCGGAGCGCTTTAGATCTTCACGCCACTGCATGTGCGTAGGGAGCTTGGGGAGGGCGCTTTGCCCCAATGTTCCGATTGACCAATGCATATCCATGTATACGAGCACGCCGAGCTTTTCTTGTGCGATCATTTTCCGCGCCTCTTGAATCGCGGGGTTTTGCCGAAGTTGAAAATCTACGAGGAAGTGTACTCTTCCTTTTTTTGCTTCGCGAACGATGTTCTCCCCCTCTCGGATTGAGAGTGCGAGCGGTTTTTCGCACAAAACATCTTTTCCGGCGCGAATCGCTTGTAACGATTCACGCGCATGCATATTATTGGGACTTGCAATATATACAGCATCGATCAAATGCTTTTTTTTATCACTTGTGAGAAGGACTTTGAGTGAACTAAATCTATGCGAGACTTTGTAGCGTTTGGCAAATCCCGCGGTACGCGTTTTGCTGTCACCGACGATTGCCACGAGCCTCTGTCCTTGGGTCTTGCTCATCGCTTCAGCAAATCGCTCCGCTTGTCGCCCGAGCCCTACAAACGCCCATGTAATCGCTTTCTTTTTCATACGCTTGTTAATCAGCTACAATCTCTGCTCTCGGCAATGGCACGATAAACGTGCCTTTATAGCCTACTTTACGCAGGATCTGTATGAGCTCCGGCCCAATATGCCACGAAAGAAGGAGCGCATATTCTGGTTGCTCTTTGAGAAGTCTTCCCTCATCTACAACGGGAATATGAGTGCCTGGTGCATACATGCCGATCTTCGGTGAACCTTTCTTCTCACACAGATAATCGAGCAGTGTCGTATCAATATGGGTAAAACCGAGAAGTGTATTGGAGCGCGCAGGGCTTCCAATGCCGACGATCCTGCCCTTCTTTTTGCACTCAAGAAGCAGAGAGACGAGATCGCGTTTTTTCTGACGGACCTTCTCGCCAAATTCCCGCAACGTTTTTGCGTCGTATAACCCTGCTTTTCTTTCATCAGCAAGAAGCTTCGAGGCACGTGCACTTAATGGATGCTTGCCCCTCTTTGCGTAAATCCTTATGGAACCGCCCGCAGCAGAAATGCGTTCTGCGTCAACGACCGACATGCCGTGCATTTCCATAAGTCTCATAAATGGCTTCAACGTATAAAAACGCAGATGCTCGTGGTACACGCAATCAAACTCTGTCTTCTCCAGCGTATCAAGAAGATACTGGGATTCAGATACAAATAGGCTCCCCTCTCCCATGAGTGCCCTCACATTCCTTACCAGAGTGGATGTGTCGTTGATATGCGCAAAAACGTTAGTCGCCGTAACGACACGGGCTTTCCCGTGTTTTTTCAAGATCCGCTTAACAACCACTGCACTGAAAAAGTCCTGCACTGTTGTGATCCCCTTCTTATTCGCATCTTTGGCCGCATTGGTCGGCTCGACGCCAAACACACGAGCACCCTTCTTCTTGAACGGTACGAGTAATGACCCGTCGTTGGAACCGATGTCCACAACGAGATCACCTTTCTTAAAGAGACCTTCTGCCTCAAGTGTGTCCGCTAATTGCCTAAAGTTGCGCAACAGCATATTGGTGAGACCCGTGCGATACGGATACTCTTTCGGAAAAACCTTCTTAGGCTCAACGATGTAGTCAAGTTGCACAAGCCCGCACGCGCTACATCGCACAAGGTTTAGGGGGTATGTGTCTTCGGGCTCATGCAACATCTTTTCTGTAAGGTATTCCTGAACGATCGGCTGATGTCCGAATGAGAGGATTTCAATGAGCTTTGTGTGTCCGCAGATCTGACAGTGTGTGACTGGTCCCGTAGTTTTAGGTGTCATAAGTCTTTACTAAGTATGCGGGACTATATCATACCCACTATGGCTTTTCACTCCGACTACGATGTGCTGTGTTTTTCAAAATATTCCATAGCTCGTCCGCGCGATGATGATGGTCCAACACCTCCCAACGCTTGAGCGCTTTGCGCGAAAGCTCGGTGCGCTTGTCTTTGGAGCGCACTACACTTTCGAGTGTATGAGACAGTGAGGTCACATCGCTATCTGTAAAGGTCGCGACCGCGTCCGCCGCCATCCACTCCACACCCCCCGCAGCCGGGACAATACAAGGAGTGCCAAGTGAGAGCGCTTCCATGACGACCACGGATGGTTGTTCTATGCGCCAGCGCGGCAGCACGAATATGTCGGCCCGCGCAAGCGTTTTCCAAAAATCCTCCTTTGAGATCCAACCAGGGAATGAGATCTGATGCGATACATTCTTGTGAGAGCCCAACTCGATGAGACGTTGCCGTTCGGGTCCATCGCCTCCAATCGTCACGTGAATATGGGACCGAATATCATCCGGTAGAAGAGATACCGCTTCAACGAGAAGATGGAATCCTTTTTGTTCAATCATGCGTCCCGAAGCAAACACGAGAAGTGGCCAGCCAAGAGCAGATTCGCTGCGTTCTTTCACGACAGCCCGCATTGCAGAGGGGTCAAAGAAATCAACCATTATAGATACGCGCTCTTTCGGTACGCGCAGTCCAAATCTCCGGTACTCTTCATATAAAAACGGCGTTGTGAAAATAAAATGATCAATGCATGGCACTAGAACGCGATAGAAAAACTTCTCAAGAAAAGAACGTGTAATTCGCCGGAGAGAGTTATTTTTCTCCCAGACGAGCATTTCGCGGTTATAAAATGCGACGACCGGCTTCCCGCCCTGTAACCGGTACGCGGCCGCTGCATAGGCAAATTGCCCTTCGACGTGGACGACGTCCGCATCTCGCGCATGTGCCCGTAAGAAGCAAAATACCCTCCACTGTGACCATGGGAGCGATTTGTTTGTTACCCGCTCTTCTTCAACGGAGTACGGCACGTCGAGCGGACTTTGATTGAGCTCGGAAAATACAGTAAGCACGCGCACGTCGGCGCCGCGCAATTGCATATCGCGAACCTTGCAGTCCAGGTCAGGGACTGAACCTCCGGCCCGCTGGAAGTCGATTTTTGTTGTCACGAATAGTATATGCATATGTTCGTGTCGCACACTCTGAGCGTATAGTATGCGAGGCAGGATTGCCAGTAGACTATTCTGTCGCTCACTCAGCCGGTCTTCTGGTCGCGCGCTTGAGACGGTCTCGTGCGCGCACCAATGCTCCTGCGACCTGCCATTTCAAGCGACGAAGTGATGCCCGCATGTCGGACAAAACTGCTCTTGAACCTGCAAAAAGGGCATTTGTTTTTGCTCGCCCAAGATCTATCTTGCTTTGTTCCGATATATCGAGACGCACGAAAGCCACGGGTTGCTCGAAGCCCTTGTGGTCGCGAAAGCGTTTGACGATGAAATGCCATGTAGGGAGTTTGAAGTTGAGGTCTCTGTGCTTGGATGTCCAACCGATATACTCTTGAAAAATGAAGTTGCGGCAACTACGGTCCAATGCGACTTTGTAAAATCTCTGTTGTTCCTCTGCGGTGATATACATAAACGACCCGGAGCTGATGACAAGTGTCTTAGACAGATCTGCATCAGGGTTACTTTCCAGTTGCCGAGAAAAATCCTGCATTGAAATACTTTTGTATGCGACCGTGCGCCTCTTGGCCCAATTGATTGCCCCTTGCGGCGCCACGTCGATACCATAACGCTCTAAAGTCTCGAAAGGTAACGAGTTCCTACCATTGCCACAACCGAGATCGAGAACTTCTTTGATGTGCGGAGGGAGGTATTTTTTGAGATACACGAAACAGCGGTCTGGCTGTTGCATGTAGCTATGCTGGCTTGCGAAGTAATGCGGTCCCACATGAGGCACATCGTGATACTCCGTATCCGGTAACTTTTCAAAAAAGTCGCGAAACATCATAGGGTGTCGGCTAATTCGAAGTACTTATGAGGCGAATTTTCAGGGCAAGCACATCGGCGAACCGCTTGAAACCAGCGCGGCGTTTTTCTTCATCTGTCTCGACTTCCCATAGATACATAAGATCGAGCGCCGCGCTGTCTTCATAGAGCGCGGCAATGAAGCGCAGAAGTTCTTCGTCGTCCGTTGTTACGTTCAGCTGTTTTTTAATAAGTTCCGGCAAGTCTTCGGGCGTTTTGTATTTGCCAATGAATGACAGGGCATTGTAATAGACAGTGCCGAAGGTGATGACAGGCTTCTGTAAGAGAGCTGCCTCCCATCCAGGCGTTCCTGTGATGACAGTAACGAGCGCGCAGTACTTGATGAGGTCGAAGCTTGATATCGAAGGGTTGATGAGCCGGACGTTCGGTATTTTTCTCAATCTCCGATAGAAAGCGCGCGGACGGAACGGAACCATGCCGGGATGTTCTTTCACATAGAGAAGCATTCCCACGGGGAGTGATCGGGCGATACGAGCGACAGTCTGTACCTGGTCGCTTTCTTCCGGCGCCCACAGAAGAAGCGTAACCTCCGGCTCATATTGCAGAGGAAAAAAGGTATACGGCTTTGATGTATCGAACTTGTCGTAGAGGTCGTCGAGTCCTATGAGATTGCGTGCCTTTCTCTTGAGAAGATCATATAGATGTAAAAAAGGGTTGACGGTCGTAAAATCTCTCCGCCGCTCGCCATCCCGACACCACTCTACAAAAGTAAGAACCAAATTGTAATATAGCGTCCACAACAATTTTCTCGGCTTCAAGAAGGAAAATTGCCCAGACCGGCCGGGTTTTTCGCGCGAAACAACGACCTTCGTGTAAACGAATGGCCGATTCCGGAACTTTTCGAGGAACGCGCGTGCCTCCGCATAATTCGGTATTTTTTCCAGCGGTGTATGCATGCGCTCCTTTAAGAGTCTTTCGACGAATGTGACACGGTCATACACTTGGGACACCGTGACGAGGTCCTCGGTCGAAGGGACGACCGTCGTAAAGACCGGTATGCCGCGTTTCTTCGCCATGTCATAGAGCAAAAGCGTGCCAAGGCTGCCAAAAATATACCCATAGACGAAATCCGGTTTCTGCTCGTCGAGGAACGCTCCGATGCCCTTGGCGTACACTTGGACCATCCGCAGCATCTCTTCATGCGTGTAGGACGAACTGTCATGCGGGTACTCACGCACAAGCTGTCCGTACCTCACGACGCGATCCACGTTGATGTATTTCCAGAGCGTGCCGTACTCATCTTCGAGCTTGGCGAGATATTCTGTATCAAGTTTTTCGCTCTTGTACTGTTTTTGAATCTCCTCATCGAGAATGAGCTCGGTGTAACGAATATCGGGCTGGTTCTTGAGAAATCTATAACCGTCGCGTACTTGGACGTACCCGCAAAATTCATCAACGGCCCCCTTCTCTTTCAGAAATTTCGCAAGCTCGTGCCCGATGTACGCGAATCGCCGCTGTAAGATAAAGCACCCTTTCACCCCGTTAGAAATAGCCCGCCCCACAGGCCCTTCGGGCGCGCTAGCGCGGACGCGATTTCTAACGGGGTTCATATGATTATCGAGATACGTGGTGTATCGAGAGAGGTGTCGCTCGTTTCAAATCGGAGGCGGCACGTTTCCCAAGAACTGTCCGATACCACTTTGGCGCAAGGCCGTTTCCGGGACGGATCGATCGAACATTCTCCGGAGTAAATCTTTCTCCTTTTCTGATATCTTTCACGACAAAAAGTGACTTCCGGAATACGATATTCTCTCTTTCGCTTTTTGAGCGTTTATACGATGGCGCTCCTATCGCCTTCTCGACAAGGCGAACAGACCCCACGAGCTCCGCAAATTCTTTGGGCTCTAGAGAAAATGCGGCATCCGGACCACCATCTGCGCGCGCAAGCGTAATGTGTTTCTCGATGACGCACGCACCGAGTGCCACCGATGCGACTGCCACGTCGTGCGAAAGTGTATGGTCTGAAAGGCCCGCAAGGACTTTAAACCGCTTCCGCAAATCAGGAATCGTCGCAAGATTCATTTCTTCAGGATTCGCCGGATACGCGCTCACGCACTGAAGCAAGATTATCTCCGGCGTACCAAACTTCTTAAGCGTTTTAATAGCCAAGGTGATCTCATCTATTGAGGCCATACCGCGCGACATAATGACAGGCTTTTTCGTCTTACCGACTCGCTCAAGAAGGGGTATGTCCACAACTTCAAATGAAGCAACTTTGTAGATCGATGTTTCTAGTTTCTCAAGAAAATCCACAGATGAATTATCGAAAGGCGTCGAGAAGCATATCAACCCGCGCTTTTTTGCGTGTGTGAACAATTTTCTATGCCACTCCCACGGCGTTGAAGCTTCTCCGTAGAGCTGAAAGAGAGTCTTCCCACGCCACGCAGGATTCGTACGAACGATGAATTCCGGCCGATCGGAATCGAGGGTTATGGTATCCGGCGTGTATGTCTGGAGCTTCACTGCGTCGACACCGGCATCTGCCGCAGCGTCAATGATTTTGAGCGCCCGCTTGATGTCGCCATTGTGATTTCCGGAAATCTCGGCAACCATAAAAACAGGTTCACCGTTGCCGATTTTTCGCTTTCCGATCTTAAACATGTGGCGATAGTAGCACTTGAAAACCCCTATCGCCACTCGACCATAGGGCGGTCGTCGTTTTGATCTTCCGACGGTAATTCTGAAGTCGGCGCAAGGCCGAGTGCACGCGCGATGGCTTCCGATGCCGGGTTCGCTCCCTTCTTGATGCGCGCTGCAAGCTTTTTGCCTGCAAGATGCTCGCGCACGAACTGCATAACCATGTGTTTTCCCAATCCTTTTGCGCGCCATGTCGGAGATACAGTATAAGAAATTTCCGTGAATCCATCAGTGCGCGTGTCTGACCGGACGGTTCCAACGGGATTCCCATCGATTTCCGCGATGTACAGCGAGCGGCCGGGGAAAATGCCATGCACGACTTTTTCAAGCCACGCGACGTGTTCTTCCCAGATTAGCGGCGCGGTCGTTCTTGAGGCGCGGCGCGTCTTCTCATCGTTGCGCCACTCGAAAAGCGTTCTTGCATCCTCGATGGTTACGGGCCGTATACGAAGCAATTCTTCCATAAAATTCAACGATAATGATATGAACCATTCCGTATCTGCCGTATACCCTCCTCCTCATGTGCGATACGCCGTTTCAGAAACTCACTTCGGTAGGCTTCATCAATAGCAGATTTCCACTTTTCTGGCGAGTCGTTCAAAAGGGTTTCTTCCGCCCCTATTATTTTGACGTTACCGTTCATGACGGGAAACCTTGTGGCGATGATGGCTTCGACGCGCGGAACGTGCCAACGATTGGTCACTATCAAGACCCGCTTCCATGTGCGGTCAATGAGCATTTTCTGGATCGCTTCCATTTGCTGAAAGGTCGAGTTCGATCCTTTCTCGAGAAATATCCGCGGTTCCATGATGCCGCGCTCAAGAAGTTCATCGCGCATAACCTCCGATAGTAACGGCTGCATCATGTCGTGACTCTCATATCCTCTGCCGCCACTTAGCACGAGTAACGCATGCGGGTACTTGTGCGCAAGTAGTACTGCGGCTTCGATGCGCAATTGCTGCCCTGGCGCGCCGTACTCATCGTCCTTAGCGGTTAGCGCGGTGCTCACCCACCTTGCTCCCTGCTTCTTTACCGAACCGGAAAGGATAGCAATCGCATTGGGCTGTATTTTTTCATTCCAACTCATACAGTTTTCCACGACCGGGGATCGGCGATGGTCCGGTCCACAGTTTGAAAGGTGGAAACCATCTCGTCAATCCACGGCCCGTGCTCAGCGGATGATCGCTCGAGTGCAACGGTGATCTCTTTCAGCTGTACCGCGCTATCGACACCGAACACAATGTGGTCCGCGCGGCAGTTGAGAGAAGCGAAGCCGAGCGAAGCTTCAAGCTGTGAGAGATTATGCCGCTTCGCTATCCCGATGAACTGTCTAAGACATGACCGTGCATGCACAAGATGGGGCGGCAGGTGCTCCGGGTCCATGAGAAGAAGACCTTGCAGGAACGGGCTACGCGCGAATACCGTGACGTTTTTTGCTTTTGCGCGGGCGAAGAAGTCTGTTTGGTCCAATCGCTGATCAAAGGCGTTGTAGGAAATTTGCACATAATCCATATCGAGCTCAATCGCATGCAGCGCGTCTGCTTCGTCGTAGACAGAAACGCCGATGTTTAAGACGACTCCTGATTTTCTTGCGTCTTGCATGCTTTTTATAATCCCTCTTTTATACATATTTTGCGGCGCGTGCAGCAAGCAACCGTCGAGCCTCGATATCTGCAGGCGCGATAAGGAGGCCTCGATTTCTTCCCGTACCGGCGCGGCATCATCCCCTTGTATCTTTGTTATGACATACGCATGCCGCGCAAGCGCGCTCGACGTTATCCATTGTCCCAAAATTGCTTCGGCTCTGCCGTATGCCGAAGCGGTGTCGAACGTGTTGATGCCGCCTTCAAGCGCAGCATTGAGGATGGCGAACGCCTGGTCTTTTGCCGGTGCGCCGTGCATATTCGAAACGCCATACGCCATCCCCAGCTGGGCCGTTCCCAAGACTAATCTGGACATCGTCATGACTTTTCTTGAATTGTCCACCATTCTGCCCACTATATATCTTTCTGTAACATCCCGAAACTCTGCTAAAGTAGTGAGCATGTTCGGCATGCTGCTCGCCCTCGTCAGCAATGCATTTCAGGAGCTGGCCGATTCAGTCGGTAAGTATGAGATTCATACGCGCGCCGCGAGCATCTATACCATCGGGTTCTTAAGTCTTTTATTCGGCGCTATTCTCCTCGTCGCGGAAGGACTCATGCGGCACAGCTTCGTATTTTCCTTTGCGTCATTGCCCACCTTTGTGCCGCGCCTCTTTCTCGAAGTACTCCAAGCACATGTAACGGTACGCGCCGTCGCGACTGCTGACAGGAGCGACTTCGGACTCGTGCGCACACTTACCATCCCGCTGCTTCTCATCGTTGACGTCGCTCTTGGATACGCGATTGCGCCTGCTCAATTTCTCGGTGTCGCAATTATCGTGCTCGCAGTAACCACCCTCGTACTTATCGAGCGCACTCATATGAAAGGGTTCTGGTTATTGCTCCTGACCGCGATCAATGCCGTCATCACCATCTCGCTGTATAAATATGACATCACGCATTTCAACTCAGTCGAGGCGGAGCAAACGATAGTCAACTGCGTGCTCATGGTCTACTTCTTCTCACTCGCTGTGTATGTTGCCAAGGAAAACCCGTTCGGTTTCCTGCGGCGCCCGCTATTCCTTCTTCAGTCACTCGCAAGCGGCTCGGCATATGTGGCTACCTCTTTTGCATACCTATTCGCACCCGCATCAATTATTACTACCGCCCTTCGGAGTTTTTCCGTGCTATTTGCACTTATCTCCGGCAAATTCTATTTCCACGAAAAGCACATGCACCTGAAGGTAGCCCTATTTCTCATGGTCACGGCTGGCCTCGTTCTGCTTACCGTGCACGTCTAACCATTATTCTCTTTCCTATCAAAGAAAAAACAGGTCCCGTGCTTTGAGAAGATTATGGTCTTCGCTGAATAAAGTCGTTAGCAATCTGGATATCCTTCTTTACCCATTCCTCATCTTTGCATGACTGAAAAACAGGATTTTCTCCAAGCTGCGCGAGTAGGTGCTTAATATCGCCCGCATTACCCTCATTTTCCACAACAATTCGGATGCGATGAAAATATGTATTCATTGCGATACGAAGAACTCGGTTGCGCGCATCGGAATCCGTTGCATTGAGCGCCAATTCCTCGGCTTGACGGCACACTTCTTCTGAGAGTGCGACACCTTCTTCATGTCTGCCGAGAGCCGGCAAAAGAAGACCGCTCACATTCATCTGCGCATAAAGCTTACCGGGAATATCTCCCGCACGCTCCGCTTCGTCGGCCGACATACCGGCAAGCGACATCGACTTTTGGTAATCTCCCTTCTGGTACTCGGCCATGTGCAGTTCGTACGACAATTTACTGCGCAGCCTCAGTGCCTCGGGAACTTCCGGATCATCGAGCTTCTCAATGAGCGTGTCGGCGAATTTCTGCATTCGGTTATACGCTCCGATACGGCGAAATGTCGCCGTCACTGTCAAAAGCTCTTCCGGTGTAAGGAGCTTTTCGTGTTCGGCAAGAGCTTCCGTTACAGCACGGAAAAACGGGCTCGCGGGCAGATTAACCAAGCTCGACGCAAAACTGAGCCGCGCAAGAAGCGTCGGGTCCTGTCGCACGGTAGCGAGAACCGGGCCGCGGATCTTCTCATGTAAGACTCTCCGTGTCTGCTCATCTGCAGATGTCATTTGGTCATCTATCTCGCCAACTTTCCCCGCGAGCCCGTCATCATTGCTACGGGCCATTGCGATGACTTCAGCTACGGTAGCCTCGAAAGTCTGCGTTTGTTTGACGCCATCTCCCACGTCTTGATTTGCATGGATATTCTCAATCATAAGGAATCTGTACCTTTATTTAATTGAGCCGCTGGAATCCCGTATGCGCTACGGGGCCCTTCAAGAGTTTTTTCACGCCACCGGTCTTTCGAGCTTTTGCAATGATACCGAAGACCTCGTCGACAGCCCTCGCGTAGCGTGCAATGTGCGCATCAGTGTGCGCATACGAGGCATAAAATATACCTCCCGCAAGTATTCCGCACTGCAACATTTCTTGCGTAAAGAGTGTCTTCGCCTCATTTCCGTCCTCACCCTTAAACGCAATTGTAAGAATAACCGGCACTTCTGCCGTTTCAATTGCAATCCCGTGTTTGGCAGCGGTCTTTTTCCAAATCTCTTTTATCTTTAGGCTCGTTTTTATAAGATGTTGTGAAAGTCCCACGTGTTTCATTTTTTTTATCGTCGCTAGTGCCGCTGCTGGCCCGATTCTGTCCGTCCAATAAGAGCTCGATATGAAACTTCCTTGCGCCGCTTGCATTACCTCGCGCTTTCCTATAATTGCCGCCATGGGATACCCGTTCGACAAAGCTTTCCCGAATATGGCCATGTCGGGATTCACTTTGTAATGCAGGTGTGCCCCACCGAAGGTAAGTTTCCAACCGATCGTAATTTCATCAAAGACGAGGACTGCACCAGTCTTGTCGGCAATCGCTCGCACTTTCTGGAGAAAATTGTCTTTCGGCTCATCGCTGTGGACCGGCTCCATGATAATTGCGGCAATTTTCCCGTCATTCTCTTTCACGATTTTTTCTAACTCATCGATCTGGTTGTAGTGAAAAGGCAGAATCGTCCCACGCAAACCCTGCGGGACACCCTTGGGCTCAAGCCCCGAAAGGAGATGATCATTCAACCCTTTGGGGTCTTTCAAATTCGTCGCGAGATACCAATCTGCCCATCCATGATAGCCACAAAACGCAATGATGTCGCGGCCGGTATACGCACGCGCGATGCGCGCAGCAATCGCCATCGATTCGCCTCCTGCACGAGCATACCGAACCATATGAGCCCACGGGTGAATGCTGCACAAGAGTTCCGCGAGTTCCACTTCTTCCGGAGCGTTGAGTGTACTGATAGATCCCCGACGTACAACATTGGCAACAGCTTTGTTAACGTCAAAATCCGCATAACCGAGGGCGCACGCGCCGACGGCCATGAGAGACATGTCGAGATACTTCCGGCCATCCAAATCCCATATATATACGGCTTTCGCTTTCGAGTAGTAAGCCGGCCAGAGATCAGGAAGGAACATTTCGGCACGTTTGGAAAGAAGCTGATTGCCGCCGGGGATGATTTTCTTCGCCCTCTTCCAGAGCCGCTGGCCTTTCCCCGATAGTAGGTCATCTTTTTTAAGATTCGATCTCTTTTTCATACGATGTTAAGTACCCTCGGTATTCAAGACCTTTTTAGTATGGACCGAAGTGTGTCCACGACAAACTGTTGTTGCTTCGCAGCGATTGTTGGAAAAAGCGGAAGGGAAAGAGCTCCCGCGCTGAATTCTTCAGTTTTAGGACACAAGCCCTTCTTGTACCCAAGGTCTTGATAGTATGGATGCATGTATACGGGTAGGTAGTGAACCTGAACTCCTATACCCTTTGCCCTCATCGCAGCAAATACCCGGTCACGCACGCGCGCATCTACGCGAACGACAAACAAGTGCCACGCGGAATTGTCGAGCTCAGCGCGCGGCGGAAGCTTGATGCCGGGCACGTCCGCGAGAAGCCTGAAGTAGCGCTTCGCCGCAGCTCGACGCTTCGCGATGAACCCGTCGAGCTTCTTCATCTGACTCACCCCGAGCGCCGCCTGAATGTCCGTAATCCGGTAATTATTACCAAGTACCTGCATTTCCTGGTGCCATGCTGCTTTTGTTCTGTCTTTCAGTTTTTTTGCATCCCTTGTGAGACCGTGCGTGCGGAACATCCGCAGAAACTCATAGTAATTTTTATTATTGGTTACGATGGCACCGCCCTCGCCAGTCGTAATGGATTTTACCGGATGGAAGCTGAACATCGTCATGTCAGCCTGTGAGCCCACCGGCTTGCCGCGATATGTCGCGCCGAGGCTTTGTGCACCGTCCTCGATGAGAACAAGTCGGTGTCTTTTTGCGAGTGCACGGAACCCCGCGAGGTCGGTCGGTCGTCCCGCGTAATCGACGGGTACGATGGCTTTCGTGCGCTTGGTTATCTTTTTTTCTGCATCCCGCACATCCATATTCGCGGAGACTTCATCGATATCTGCGAACACGGGTCGAGCATTGAGATACAGCGCGGCATTCCCCGTCGCGACAAAGGTCAGTGCCGGCATAATGACCTCATCTCCTTTCCCGATCCCCGCAGCGGCGTATGCCGCATGGAGCGCAGCGGTGCCTGACGAAAAGGCGATGCAGTAGTGAGCGCGTGTATAGTTCGCGAGCGAGTCCTCGAACTTCTTGACCGCCGGCCCCTGCGTCAAGAACGCGGAGTGCAGCACCTTGGAGACGGCCCGCACGTCATCCTCGCCGATAGACTGGCGAGAATATGGTATCATATCTTCAGTATCTTTTTCACGTGCGTGCGCGAGAGGAGGAATTGCGGTGCGTTACTCACATATATGACGTTCTCCGGGAACGTCTTTGCTTTGGAGTAGTACGGTTTTGCGGTCCATGGGTGGAATTCCGGCACAACAACGAACATATCGCCGAGATCTTTGGTGCGGGGCGCTTCGTGCTCCGTAATGAGCACTTCGTGTAATTTCTCGCCCGGCCGCATGCCGATGGTCTTGATAGTGCACGTGGGTGCAAGCTCGCGCATGACGTCTTCCACCCGGAGGCTCGACATCTTCGGAACAAAAATCTCGCCGCCCTCCATAGAGCCGAGGATCTTGGTGACTAATTTCATGATGTCTTCAATGTGGAGCCAAAAGCGAGTCATGCGTCCGTCCGTGAGTGTGAGCGTTCCCGTCTGTTTTTGCTTTTCTATGAGCTCAACGAGCGAACCGCGGCTGCCGATGACATTACCGTAGCGCACCACACTGATGCGCGTCTTCCCGGTCCGACCGCGGTAGGAATTGGCGGCGATCGCGAGACGTTCCGCACACATCTTGGTCGCACCGTAGAGGTTGATGGGCTGCACGGCTTTGTCAGAGGAGATGACAAGAACGCGTTCAACGTTCCGATCGTGCGCGGCATCTATCACGTTCTTTGTGCCCATGATATTCGTCTCGATTGCCTCGGAGGGATTGTATTCGAGTGCCGGTACTTGCTTGAGTGCCGCCGCATGAATAACGACATCTACCTGATTAAAGGCGCGTATGAGGCGCGTACGGTCGCGTATATCACCGATAAAAAAGTCCACTCTTTTGTCCTTGAATTCGTGCGCCATTTCGCTTTGTTTATATTCGTCGCGGCTGAAAACGATGACCCGCTTTACTTTGGGCATTGAAAGGAGGTGCCGCACCATAGCGCGTCCGAACGTCCCCGTACCGCCCGTAATGAGGACGATTTTGCCATTCAAGTAGGGAGCCGACATGCGAGCCACTCTATCGCTTTGAAGCGCGTGGGTCAACACTCCGCAAGTCTCGAAACGATCGTTCCGGGACGGACAATACATTTATGATCGTGCCGTGAGCTGTGTTTCGATGGAATAATCTTGATACTTCTTGATCAGATTACCGTCACTGTCCCGAAGCAAGTTCCCACGCTCATCCGTCATAAAGATCGCTTTATCGGTAAATGAGTCCATAACACTGTCAAATTCTGTCCGCGACATCCCAGAGTACGCCAGAAAATCGGTGATAGAAATCTTCGGCAACTTACCATCATATTTTTCCACAAGCGCAACTCCCTCCTCCCTGGTGATGCGCCCATTGCGGATATCCAGGCAAACATGATCGGTCGCTCTTCCAAACCCGAACTTCACAAATTTAAGATAGTCATGAACACCCACTGTCGCTTCGTCAAGATTCTCATAATTGGTATACGTGCCCTCAACGGCTCCATCCTCTTTTACTGAAAATCCATACTGTTGCATGAGTTCAACCTGCGGACGAGCATCCCATTTGAAATAGTAACCAAGAAAAACGCCTGTTATGCCCGCCGCGAGCAGTTCCTCATCAGTCGGATATTTATATCCTATTAAATCCTGCTGGGTGATGCCCCCAACTCCGACCATGTCATCAACGCGTAATCCGAGAAGGCCGCCAAACTCTTCAAGCCAGCGGCGATCGAGCGTGTTTTTCATGCGAGCGGCTTTTGGCCCGCCGTACTCAAGTTGAGAATTTTCCCCCCATAGTATAAGGGGAATTTTGTATGCAACCGCCACACGTATCGGAAAGGTAAAGATACCTATGTGGTTAGGCCATTCGTTGTCGCCAACGCGACGAAACCCTTCGAGCACCATCTTTTTATAAACGTCCGGATTCTTCTTTAGTTCGAGCACGTTGCCAAACCGGCGGATATTCTCCAAATTCTTGCGTCCGAGCTCCGTGCGCATAGTCGGCTCAAAGTGCACCAAAAGCGGATTAAGTCCATATTGCCGGGCCATATACACCTGGTAGTGACTGTCCTTGCCTCCGCTTACGGGAATGATGCAGTCGTATTTCAAACCGTCCTTGTTGTTAAATCTCTCAACCAGTTTTTTAAACTCCTCCTCCCGAGCTTTCCAGTCGATGGCATTTTTGAGACCCGCGGAGTGGCACGCATCGCACACACCATCTTTGTCAAAAGCAAGATCGGGCTTCGTGTTCGGCATTACGCAGCGCGTGCAATAGCGGAACATACGTTATGCAGTCTTTTCCAATAAATACATCTGGCTCACATTCACCCCAGCGGTCATTGCGTACTTCTTCTCTTTTATTACGCGTAGTCCGGGGAACGAGTCCAGAAACATTTTGCAAAAGTCCGCCTTCCATAAGAGGTTTTTGTTTCCGCGGTATACCACCTCGGTGTGCGCGGGCGCATAATATTCAAACCCCCAGATATAACGGCGCGATACGCGATGCATCTCCCTCATGATGTCTTGTATATCAGCCGGCGAAATATGGATAAGCACACCGGAGGTGAATACAAGGTCATATGACGCATCGTCAAACGGCAGAGCGAATCCGGATCCCTGCAAGACCCTCACTTCGGGGTGGATCTTCTTCGCCTGTGCAACGGCATGTTCATTGATATCAATGCCGGTAAGGTCCGGGAAACCCATGCGTCTCAAAAGCTCAAGCTCGAGACCGATATTCGCTCCCACCTCAAGAACGTTCATCTTTTTCTCCACCCCGCCCAAAAATTCATCATTCATCGAAGTGCGGGTTACGCCATAATCTTTGAGATATACGCGATCGAACTCTTCGACTGACTGCGGATTGCGATCGGTGTAGAGCTTTCCCATTTCCCCCGCCCATTCAGAGAGTTGTGTCGTCTCTTTACCGTTTGTCATCCACCGAATACTACCCGATTCTAGCCGGAATTCCAGCATCACTCAGCGCCTTTTTTATGATCTGTGGAGTTATCTGCGTATACTGGAAAATGCTGGCAGCAGAAACTGCAGATGCGCCTGCTTGTACTGCCCGAACACAATCATCCGGAGTCCCCGCTCCACCAAGAGCTACCACCGGGATCCGGACGGCGCGGGTAACGTACGTGATCAACTCCGTATCATATCCCTCCATCATTCCGTCACGGTCGATTGCATTCAAAAGAATCTCCCCCGCGCCACGTTTTTCCGCCTCTTGTGCCCATTCTCTTACTTCCTTCCCTGTTTCTTTGCGCCCCCCCTCGGAGAATATGTGGTATCGTGCATCTATCTTCCTGACATCGATCGAGACGACCATGCACTGACTCCCGTATCGTTTTGCAGCCGCATCAATAAGGCCGGGCTCTTCCAGTGCGGCGCTGTTGATGGCAACCTTATCCGCCCCAAGAGAAAGTAGTCGTTGAACATCTGCAATCGTCTTTACGCCCCCGCCGAGGGTCACGGGCATGAAGCACTCCTTGGTAACTTCCGCCACCAGCCGGCCTTCTATACCGTGCTCGCGCGCGTCAAGATCGAGAAAAATCAGTTCGTCAACATCGCGAGCGTTAAAGACCCTGACAGCGGCGATGTAGTTGCCGATGTTACGGTAATCTTGGAATTTTATACTTTTCACGAGTCGCTGATCTTTGACCGTAAGGCATGGAATGACGCGTGTTTTAAGCATACGGAGTGCTTCACATGTTGATGAAATTCCTCAGAAGTTGTTGCCCGCTCTTTTGACTTTTCTCGGGATGAAATTGTACTCCGAAAATATTGTCCCTTTGCACGGCTGCGGCAAATTGCGCACCGTACTCGCATGTACCGATTATGTGCCTCATGTCCGTCGGCTCCACTACATAGGAATGCACGAAGTAGAAGTCGCGTCCATCGATATTCGCAAACAGAGGATGATCTCCGAATGTCACGTCATTCCACCCGATGTGTGGCAGGCGGTACATGGATTCATCAACACGCAATCTACGCGTTGTCCCCGCAACCCAGCCGAGTCCTGCGGCACCTGTTCCCTCTTCTCCCCTGTCCGTGAGAAGCTGCATGCCCAGACAAATCCCCAAAAATGGTTTCTTTGTTTTTTGTACTTCATGAGTAAGTGCCTTGATTACTCCACTTTTGCGCAGACCGTCCATGCCATCTTCAAAAGCACCCACCCCGGGGAAAATAATATGCGTTGCGTGTGCAAAATCTTCTGGATTTTTGGTCAGGACACTTGAGGCACCCAAGAGCGCGAGCGTGTTCGCAACAGAGCGTACATTGCCCACTCCGTAGTCGACAATTGCGATCATACGTTGATTCTCTTTTGATGATCCGCATCACGGAAGGCGTTTATCGCAACGACCTTGGGATGTTCGTCGAGGTAGCGCAACACTTTCGGCACGTTCACAATCGTGCCCTCAGCATAAAACTTATTATACAAGTGTTCGAGTAGTTCATAATCTTCGGCATAATCAAGTGTGAGACGGTACGGCCGGCGATACTCTGAGGGCGCTTCGATTATTGGCCCTATCGAAAATAGATTCCCTTCATTTTTCCAAATAAACGGCGTTACGTGTTCGCGCTGGTACTGTTCCCATGCCTCTTTGCACGAACGTTCAAGAGCAGCGGTGGTAAATACCTCAACATCCAGGCCGCGCGGAAATGTGCGTCCTCCCGTTGTGCAGTTAGTTATATAATCGTATGAGCCTTCTTTAAACTTCTCGATACAGAGTTCGGTTATCTTCGGGTCAATAAGCGGGCAGTCACTCGTTATGCGCACAATGGTGTCCACGCCGTACATGCGTGCCGCGCCAAGATAGCGCGAGAGAACGTCATCGGGTGAACCGCGAAATACTGCTATCTCACTCGCCCTGCATACGTTCTCAACGACATCGTCGCTCACATCAGTTGATGTGGCCACTATTATTTTTTCGATTGCCGTTGCCATTCTCACGCGCTCGACGATGTGCCGGAGTACCGGTTTACCCGAAAGATCAAGAAGTACTTTCCCCGGCAACCGGGTCGAGCTCATTCGCGCTTGTATGATCGCCGCAATCATACCTGCCACTATAGCTTGTAAGAAAGCCCGAGGGAACACCTATTCTATCGGGCGCCCCCTCTTCAGCCTCTCGACATGGCGCGACTACGGCACATGATGCTTGATTTGAACATTGGGATTGTGCAACTCCTTCAAAATGAATTGGGCGATGGTTGTAGCGCTTTCCTCAGGTGTAACAGCGTTCTTCGGATCACGTGATTGGAATATATTTGAGCGTATGGATACCTGCTCGAACGCTTTTAGAAAAGCTGCCATGTTGCTTTCGTGCCGAGCAGGTGCCTGTACATTTGTTAGAGCGCGGGTACATTCATCAACGCTTCGAACACCATGGACCCCGGGACAATCCCGGTACCAGCACCATCCGAACACCAACGGCAGCTTATCCCGAAGAAGCGCTTCCCAGCCGGCCGTACCGGTGATGACCGCCACCGTCTTGCAGTGTTCGATGAGTTCATACGAGTTCGTCCCGATCGGAACGACGCGAACTCCGGAGATTCGCGCAAGTTGTTCGTAGTATCCCCTCCAACGCACGCAATTATATTGCGACTTATTGCGAAGGAGCCATTGCGATGGGTGTTCCTTAACGTATATTTCCCATCCCCTCGGAAGCGCCGCCGAGAGCGTCTCAACGGCTAACAATTGATCATGGAACACGCCGCCCTGAGGGCTAGAAGTTCGTTCAGGCTGGAATTGCAGAGGAAAATACACGTAGGCCCTGGAAAAATCGGCCGCTTTCGTGACTCGCCCATATTCACTTGTAAGGTTACCTTTGGATTGACGCGCGAGGTATGTGAAAACGAGGCGGAACGTTGAACCGTTCGATACGGAACGTAGTAAAGCGCGAACACGGATTTTCCACAACGTTCGACCGCTTACGCGATCCTCCAGTTCCCTTTGAAACCATGGCTTCGATATATTTCTCTTTGAGCCCCGGTTCTCTTCCCAATAATCACGCATCTCCTTACTCAGATCTCCGGGCATGACGCCACGGGAGAGGTTGTATGCAAGGGCTGCCTGCAGCGCACCGTTACTCTTCCTGAAATCGCGGTATGAAATAAGACGACCGTCGAAGACGGTCTCTTCGAACATCAGAGTCGGAATTTTATTTTCCTGCGCAAGTTCAAATAAAATATAATTGTACAGGCTATGCGGAACTATCGGAAAAAGAATCGCCTCAGGCTGTACTGTTTTTAAAACATGTCTCCAATATGCCAGCATTGTGTAGTAGGTATGTTTCCGCTGATCTACTGCCGCGGGGTCAAAATGTTTGTTCATCATCGTAAGGATCATGGACTCGAGACGAAAGCTCTCCTCTATTTCTTTTGCGGACAGCGGCGGGATATTCACATCTGCCAGTGCCGGAGCGGGTTTTCCGTCCCATGCGTCGTAGTGGTCGTGGTAGATCGAGCCCGTCGGATTACAGTGCTCGGTTCTGTCGCCAACAAAGTATACGATCTTGAGACCGCCCTTTTCGAGCCCTTCGATAAGCGGGACCATCTCTTGCTCCGGGCGCGGCCATATGAGCATCGTCCTCATATTAGGCGTAGTCGATAGCTTCCAAGAGCTGTTTCAAAAGTCTGGAATTGCTTTCTATGGTATTGAGCGGTTTCGCTTCACCTTTCAAACACTTGAAGAAGTGGAATGAGTCGTCCACGTACATCTGCTCGGCCCAGGTCGTTGTGATATCGTTCTCGAAATCAACTTTCTCGCCCGACTCATCAAATTCCGTCCATTTTCCCGACCGCCGATCGTAATATTTCACGATCGCGGCTTTGTAATCCCACACGATGACACCATTCTCACTGATCAGTTTGGTCGCTCTGCCGTAAGGAGTCTGGAGCATGTCGGTATGGAGCACGATTTGCGGACCCGATTTGAATTCGAGAATGAAATCAATGATGTCGTACGTGTTTATCTCAAGACTCGATTTTTTCCCATACACACAATTCATTTTTTGGATGTCGCCAAAGATATCGACCAACCAATCAAGGTCGCATATGGCATCGAGGCCGCCGCCCATTTCCTTTTTGGACGGATAATAATCGATATAGGGCTCATAGGGGTGCCAATCGGGCAAATATTCGCCCACCTCGGCTATCCCCGAGAGGATCGGTCCAATCGCATTCTCTCGGACAAGCTCTTTTATCCTTTGAGTGGCCTTCAGGAACCTGACGTTGCAACTCACATTTGCGACTAAGTTTTTCTTCCCCACTTCTTTCTGCAGGGCGTCTAGACCTTTCGTGCTGTGCCAAACGGGATTTTCCACCATGAAATTCCAGCCCTTATTCACGGCGAGCTTCATATAATAATAATGCTCGGCCGGCGGTACACAGATGAAAAGGGCGTCGAACGACGAACCCTCAAAGGCTTCCTGGCTCGGGGCCGTTCGTATGCCAAACCTCCCCCCGACGTCTTTCCTTCGATCTGCCCTGATATCCCAGCCGGTAATATCGGTGTACCCGTACATCTGCGAATGAGCGATGCGACGCCGGCCCATCGAACCGTTTCCCACAACGCCAATTTTCATACTGAAGGTTTCGTTAGTCCTAATTCCCGATACGCACCCACGACATCGTTGAATCGGAATGGATGGTCTTTCTTCTGCAACTGCAAATGCTCAATGATCTTTCGATTCCGATCAAGGTCGTCCGGGGTATCTATCGAAAGATAGACATCCGAGAAGTCCACGCCTTTCGATTCGATCGCGATGGCGGGAAACTTTTCTTCATGCTCGCGGATATACGGCGTCACGTGCTCTCTTTGGGATTCCGTGGTTGCATTGCGATAAGCATCTTGGAGAGACGCGAAATCAAAAAGCTCGAAATAAAGGCCGTAGGGAAAACCCGGCTTGAAGCTGTTGGACATCAATTTATAGTACGGATATGTGGAATCAAAAAAAGTGACCATGGCGTCGACGATGTACGGGTCCATAAAGATATCGTCGGCGGTAATCCGTATGATGATATCGGAATCAACGGCGCCTAATGACCGCGCCGCTTCGTAAAACCGCTCAAGTACGTTCTGTTCGCTGCCGCGGAAACATTTGACCGGATACTCCCGAGCGAACTCAAAAAGTACGTCATCGCTCTCATCTGTAGTAGTCGCCACAATAGTATCGGTGATCTCCTTGGAGTGCCGAATATTTTCAAGAAGATGCCAGAGAGTCGGCTTTCCGGAGATCTCCATAAGAGTTTTCCCCGGCAATCTTGTGGAACCCATTCTGGCCTGAATGATCGCGATCTTCTTTTTCACCTCATGAGCATACACCATAAGAAAATCGCGGACTATCGTTGCCGATTCACTGCGATATCGTATACACCTTATAGAAATATGAGCCGGTATTGGCAAGCAGTTCTTTGGGACTGCCTGTTTCCATCACCCTGCCCTCGGAAAGCACAATGAGCGTGTCGGAGTCCATTATCGTAGAGAGTCGGTGTGCGATTGCAATGATGGTAATGTTCCCCTTTAATTCTTCGATGACGCGTTTTATATGCGCCTCGGACTCATTATCGAGCGAGCTCGTGGCCTCATCGAGAATGAGGAGCTCCGGCTTGCGTGCGAGCGTGCGGGCGATAACGATGCGTTGTCGTTCTCCCGCAGAGATCATTATGCCACGGTCACCAACTTGCGTATCGAGCCCCTGCGGACTCTTCCGGATGAATTCATCGATGCGAGCCGATCGCGCTGCTTCCCATATGTCCTCATCAGAAATAGATTCGTCGTAGAAACGGATATTATTTCGTATTGTATCCTGAATGAGAAAAAGATCCTGCGAAACATAGCCCACCTTCCTGCGCCACTCTGAAAGTACGACACCCCGCGTATCGATGCCATCGAGTAGTATGGCGCCCAGAGATGGTTCCAGGAGCCGGAGCATCAGATCGACGCATGTCGTCTTCCCCGCGCCCGATGGTCCGACTATTCCCACCATACTGCCCTTCGGGATAGAGAATGACACATCGCGTAATACCAGTCTTTCGGCTTGGTAGGAAAAAGAAACGTTATCGAATGAAAGAGTCTCTCTGAAGGAGAAGGGCAGTGACCCCGACGTCTCTTCCTTCCACTCCTGCGCGCTGTTCTCAAGATTAATGACGCGTTCAAGGTGTGGAACGAGCTCGCTTATGTATTGAACATTCATCTGCAGCTGCTGGATATAGGTGAAGATGCGGTGGATGAGGTACAAAATGGCGGGAAGCGCTGCAAGACTAATGAACGGCGTCTTGAAGGCGAGAGCGAGAATTGCGGCAATATACATGATACCGATCGGAGCCATTGCCTGCGCGGAGATCTGTTGCAACATCTGTATGCGTGTAGAGAGTCTTTTTATATTGCTGAATAGTCCAAATCCGCGCTCTATCGCAGAGATCTCCACACCAAGGGCTTTCACGGTCTTAAGTCCGCCGACATGTTCCGTCACGTGATGTGCGGTGTCACGAAAAAGGGAGGCACGCTCGCGCGAGAATGCGTGTACGCGATTCGTGAAAGGACGTAGGCTGATAAATACAATGGCCCCAAGGCCGAACGTCGTCAGTGTAATTGGTGCGGAGATTGAAAATGCCACAACGAGATACATCACAAGACTGGTAGCAACCGTTATGGAAAAGCTTATCTTTGACAGAAGAGCAGTTGCCGCAGGAGTGTCTATCATGAGCGCGGTCTCGAGATTACCCAGTTTTTGCCGAAGGAGGTACGGCCATGAGGCGCGGAGAACTTTTTTGAATAATGTGGAGCGGGTCGAGCGCTCGTACTCTGTCGTGATGCCGATCTGTATGTAACTTAAGCCTAATGAGACGAGTGCCTTCCCTATGAAGAGTACGACGATGAACGTGAGCAGGAACTTGGGCACGAAGGGTACGTGTATCCACGTGAAGAATCCTTGGATCGCGAGTGAGAGCATATCCGTAGCGGGATTGTGAAGACCGAGCACGAATGTGAGAAGCGGGATGACGGCATTGATGCCAATGCCTTCCAGAATGCCACCCACGAATCCGAGCACTGTGAGGATGAGTATTTGGCGTTTGTAGGGGCCATATGCACGCCGACCGAGGTGCACGATCGCTCCCAGAAGTCTGAATATGTTGGCAGTATTCGATTCTTCCATAAACGCCATAAACATTAGATCGCTACGCGCTCCAGTATCGCCTGCGCTCGAGCATGCCACGTGTACTTTTCCACGATAGCACGTGCACGCGATATCTTTTCTCTTGCCTCTACCTCGTGTGAGAGCACATAGCTAATGGCTCGCGCACAACTTTCAGCGTCATCCGGAGTAAACCAAAATGCGCTCGAATCGTCCAGTATTTCCCGAATACTAGGTACATCAGAAGCGACTATCGGGACCCCGGCCGCCATGTATTCGAAAAGTTTCAGCGGCGATGCATGCTCTCGCGATATCGCATGTTTGCCACTGTTGGGTAGGACCAGCACGTCGGCGCTCTTGAGAAAGCCCGGTACGAGCTCAAATGGTTGATACGGGACGATATGGATGTTTTTCCCCTTGTAGCGCAAATTTTCAAGCTCTTCTTCTGCGGCGCCCATGAACACTATCTGAACATCCGGAGAGACGAATTGAGCTGCCTCGAGAAGCGTATCGGTGCCCTTCCACTCGTAAAAGTGCCCTGTGTAGAGGACTATTCTCTTGTGCGGGTCGATGCCGAATTTTCCCCACATCGAACGATGAGCGTTTGCACGAGCAAAGACTTCCGGATCTACTCCGTCATGCGCGACAAGGATTTTTTCCTTTTCGATCCCAAGATTTACGAGCGCATCGCGCACACCCGCGCTTATCGCGACCAAGCCGCGCACTCTCTGGAGCGCGCGGCGCATCAAAAACCCAGCATTCGGAAGCGTATGCATTTCGAGGAACAGATTTCTCTTGGGAAGCACGAGTGCTACGAGGTATTCGCGTGTATAAATCACATCGTCGTTCGAAAATCCAAGTTTTCGGAGTGCATACATATACGACACCGTATCGAGCACATATCGCACTCGTTCGAGCGTCCGACTCTTCCCCAAAAAATCGCTTGAAGGAGGTCTCGCTATCGTGAAGAGGGGCTTGATACCATAGTACACAAAAGGGTCATCTTTCAAGCCATGTTTCCTCTTGGGAACGACAAGGCGTACGACGTGGCCGAGCGTCGCCCACTCCTCACACAACTTCATAATGGCGTAGCCATTGGCTCGTGCCGAGGGGATCCGATTGCTGACGACGTATGAAATATTCATGTTTGTCTGCGTTCTCGCCGCACTATCTCCTTATAAATATCATACACTTCCTCACCGAAAGGTTTCTTGTGTTCGATCGCGTGTCGCGCCGAGCGCCCCATGCGTTCTGCGGCATCACGGTTTTGGTAGAGATACTCGATCTTCGCTTTGATCGCATCAGGGTCCCGTATCGGGACTACGAATCCTGTTTTCCCGTCCTCTACTAATCCTGCCGCATTCTCGGTTGTAATGACGGGTAATCCGGAGGCCATGGCTTCCATGACGACGTGCGGATTTCCCTCGGTGAGTGACGGAAGGACGAAGGCGGAGGCGCGACGGTAGTATTCCTCGGGATGCTGCGTTTTGCCGATCCACTGTATTGTGGGGTTCGCGCGAATGCTTGCATCATAACGTCGTTTCAATTCCGCGGGTATTGCTCCGTATCCCCCCACCAGCACAAGTTCCGCGCCCGGCAGGTCTAAACCACTCCATGCTTCCAATAGGTAATGAAGTCCCTTGAGAGGAGTCGTGTAGGCCATGTATAAAACCTGAAATGTGCCGGAGGCCGATCCCGGTGTGAACCGATCGATGTTGGTATCTGGGGCAGCAACAAAGATGCGTTCGGCCGGATACCCCATCTGCATGTAGGATCGTTTCAGGAACTCGGATATTGCGATAATGTAATCGAAAGCTGCGGCGGCGCCTTCTTTTCTCATCACGCCCGCATACTCCCCCACTGGAATTTTGAGTATAGTGCACTCCTCGTCGTTGAGCTGTTTGTTTAAAGAATAGTAAGCGGTTTCAGCCAAGCCGACGACAATACTCCCACCTTTTTTTGCGACCGCGATGGTCTTTTCGAATTGCGCCGGGTAGAACAAGACTACATCTGCAGGTTGAAGCCGGAAAGATGCAAAAAAATCGAACAGGTCATCCGTTTGATCGCGTGAAAGTCCGATTCCGGATATTTTCTCTATTGCTCGCAGGGGATATCGGACAAACGCAGGAAACGCCGATGCAATGTTCTGAAAATAGAAACTCTTGTGGACTTGGCAGATGATCTGCCTGAGTACACCATTCTTTGCGAACACGTCTATGACAGGCTGGATATCGATCGTTTTGAGATTTTCTTTCTCGCCCAGATTCGCGAATGTAACGACCGACACGGTACGCCGCCTGCGCTCGATGACCTCTCTGAACCATTCCAATTTGATCTTGCTCGTCTCCTGTACATCATAGGGGGCAGAAAATCTTCTGCTTGCGTTACCCATACGCGTGCGCTCGACCGGTTTCATCAAGTAGATCGACAAAATGGCTTCCGTAAGCGCCGGTATATTACCTACCGGCACAAGGATGCCGTTCTCTCCCTTGTGGACAGCGCTTTTGAGCGCTCCGTGATCGTACACGACGATGGGAAGGCCGGCAGACATAGCTTCAAGCAGCGCCAGATCGAGCCCGCACGAGCGCGAGAGGTGCGAGAGATTCGCATAGAGATCGAGCGATGCATGCAATCGAACGAGTTGCGATTCCGAAAAATTGCGGAAGAAAAATATCTTATCTTCGACTCCCTCTTCGCATGCAATGGTCTTCCACTTTTCGAGGTCGCCCGGACCACCGCATATCGCGGCACCGATCTTGTATCCCTGCTTGTGCAATATCCCGACCGCCCGAATAAGATGATCGTGCCCCTTGCGCCACTCAAACGCACCCACTTGGCCGACCAAAAAGAGATCCCTCGGCAGTCCGAGTGAGTCCCGCAATTCCTCTTTCGTTTCTTGAAGCTTCACCTGGTACGCCTCATGGTCGCACGTGTCATGGAAAACTCTCACCATATCCCTCGGCAGATACGTAAGCGCCCCGACCGCACAGTTGTCCATGCCGATAACCAGATCCGCCAGATTCAAGAATGGCTGCCAGAATTTCTTTTGCCCTTCTGCGCCGAGGTTTTTATTCACGCCCATATCTTGTGCGTGGATCTCCGCATACGGTTCATATACGATCGGCACGCCTCGTCTTTTAGCAACACTCGCGACCATGAACGTCTTTACGAGCGTTGCCTGACATGTGATGATATCGGGCTGAAACGTGCTAATGACCCTATCTATCCACACTCCATATGCGGCGTACAACACGAGTTCCGTTGAAAATCCCGGATATCCTCGCCAATAACTCCTGAAAAGACCGAGGTACAATGCCGGATTGCGCAGAAAATATCGCAAAAAAAAGAAACCTTTTTTTAATGTATTCGGTTTGCTTTTGTATTCAAAAAAATAGTCCGCGTTCGCGCCGAGGTCGTCGGCATTTTCGGGACGATACACCCACGTGATTGCGACTTCATGACCCATTTTTTTCCATGTGCGCGCGTAGAGGAGGGAGACCTTCGGAATACCCGCAAACGGCGGCGGCATACTCTGTCCGGTTGAGCCTGAGATAAGGATTCGCATACGTTCCCAAAAACAATACTATTTCCGCAACCGATTTCCTAGGCCATCAATTCTTACTCTTCAAAAGAAACCCGCTTATGAGAGGGGTCTCAACTTCAGTCGTTTGGTATAGAGAGCCCCACAGGGGGGGGAACGTTTTCTTGGTTCTCAAATATCCCGCAAATACAAAGTGTTCTCCTTTGAGTCGTCGGATGAGTCGGTCAACGAACCGTGAGAGTAGTCCCCGCGCCGTTAGGCGGTTACAGACTATCAGGATATTCCTGATACCTGAATCGTGCATGTTCTGGAACATTTCCCGCAGCTCGTTATTCGTGAACTCAATGTCCACATGATTCATGAGGACAAGTTGTTTGTCTGCAGACACTCCCTGGAGGGCAGGCGACCAATCTTTGTTTTTCATATCGAAAAGGCGTATGGAATCGCACTCAGTAAATACTTTTTTGAGAGTATCGACAGAATTTGGGGAGAAATCCGAGCACGTCATCTGTAGATCAGGATTGGCTTTTTTGATCTGGTACTCAAGTCCTGCGCCACCGACACCGACGGAAAAAAGTGACGATATGCCACACTCATTGAGAATACGGGATATTTCTTCCGCGCGCAGAGGCATTGCACCATCCTGTCCGTCTTTTTTTATTTTCGATTCAGCTGCTTTGAGCCATTCCTCTCTGCTTTCAGCAATGGAAAAGTGCGGATGATTCATCCGCAGGGCATCCCACGACTCCGCAGAGTAAAGCTCGCCGTCCTTCAAAAAAGCCGTTGCAGCACCAAAGACAGAATAGTGACGAATGGTGAGGGGAAATGGCAGAGAATTTATATAGTGCAGTATTTTCTTTGCCGGCATATATCCCATTATTTCTTTTCAAGCAGGATCCAGCTGTGATTAGCGCCGGGGTGTGCGATGTTAATAAGCATCGGGGCGACGAGGTCGACTTTGAAATTGTAACCGTATTTTTCCGCACAATCCTGTATGGTTTCTTTTCTAAAAAAAGATATCCCCGGGTACACCCACTCGTTGAAATCAAGCTCCGTTCCCTTGTAACCCACATCGCCGTATGTGTTGCCCTCGGTAAAATGCAACGAAACGAGGATCTTTGAACCGGGCCCGACACAGGTGTCGATGTTTTTCAGAAACAGAGGCCATTGCCAATGAGCGGCATGGCTGAAGATCGAATGGCCGATGACGTAGTCGAATTTAGTCTTGAATTCAGAACCGTCAAATTCTGTGTTGTGTGCTATGCGTGGGCTTTTTTGTGAAGCTGTTTCTTTTATCTGCGGAATTTTCAAAGAGTCTTCAACAAGCCATTTGTTCGGCTCAATGCCGAAGTAATTACCCGCATCGAGGTATTGCATGATTGGATAGCCGGCAATAAGCGCTCCGCAACCGAGCTCAAAAACAGTGTCACTCGGTTTGCACCCGTGATACATGAGTATTGCCAGCTGCGCGGTCCCTTCTTCCGGATTAGTGCCCACGTAGCGCACTGCGTCCCTCTCCGGTACGACCATCTGTTTAAAACCACGCGCGCGTTTCAGGCTCTGCCGGGCGGCTGCCTCATCCCTGATCGCTAATCCTGATTTTCTCCAAATAAAAAACCACTGGATCCTCCGCTTTGGTAGCACAATAATTTTATACGCCCACGGCCATTTCTTTTCTAGAAAATTTCCCACCGTCTGTTTGAACATCGACATATACTAGCCCGAATCTTTCTATTTTGAAAACGAACCGCGGGAAATTGGCCGTTTACCCCTAGCCGCAGCGAGAAGGCCCTGTGCCTTTTTAACGGTTTGAGTGATTCCTCCGTTAAAAAAGCACAGGGCTTCGAGTCCTTTTTGACAAAAAGTGGAAATGGGGTAAGATTTTCGCGTGGCAAATCCCCTCTACAAAATACTGACATTCCCGCTTTCCGATACGAAAAACGGTTTGCTGACGATGTTTCAAGCTACAGGCCCTGCATCGAAAAAAGTGCCGTTCCCGATCCGCAGAGTCCTCGCGATCACCGGTATGAAAGGAAAAGATCACCGCGGAGCTCACGCGCATTTTAAAACGAAACAGATCCTTGTCGCGCTCAGGGGCGGATGCACGGTAGAACTCGATGATGGAAAAAGAAAATCGCACGTGCGACTCAATAAACAAAACGAAGGGTTGCTGCTTTTTCCGCACGTGTGGCACGTCATGCGCGATTTCAAGCCAAACACCACACTTTTGGTCATTGCCGACACTGCGTATGACGAAAAAGACTACATCCGTCGTTACGCTCAATTTTCGCGGGTCGTTAAAAAATAAATATGCAGATTCCCTTTCATGATTTTAAAAAAGAGTATAGGGCTTTAAAAACAGATATCGACACGGCATTACGACGCGTACTCGAGTCTGGCCAGTACATTCTGGGCCGTGAGGTTGAGAACTTTGAAAAGAATTTCGCGAAATATCTCGGTGTCAAACACATTGTCGGTGTGGGAAACGGTATGGAGGCCCTACAGATCGCCCTCATGGAGCTCGACGTCAAAGAGGGCGACGAGGTCATCACAACACCGCTTTCGGCGGTTGCCACCGCGCTTGCGATCAAGGCTGTCGGAGCGCTACCTGTATTCGTCGACGTCGATGAATATCATCACATCGACGCCTCGCGCATTGAAGAGAGGATCACCGCGCGTACCAAAGCCATTCTGCCCGTGCACCTCTTTGGCCAATCGGTAGACTTGGCAAAGATCGGGGATATAGCGAAAAAACATTCGCTTGCTATCGTCGAGGACTGCGCACAGGCGCATGGCTCTCTGTACGCCGGGCGTCATGTCGGATCATTCGGCATCGGCTGCTGGAGTTTCTATCCGACAAAAAATCTCGGGACCTACGGCGATGCGGGTGCCTTGAGCACGAACGATCCCAAAGTGGCACAAAAGTTGCACATGATCCGGAATTACGGACAGAAAAATCGATACGAACATTCGATAGTGGGTCTCAATAGCCGGCTCGACGAGCTGCATGCGGCGATATTGTCGGTCAAGCTGAAGAAACTCGATGCAAACAACACACAGCGCGGCAGACTCGCAGAGATATATCGGAAAGAACTGCAGGTAATCCCCGAAATTCGCCCTCCGCGTACGCGGGAGGCGGCCAACCACATTTTCCACTTGTTCGTTATCGAAGCAGAACGAAGGGATGAGCTCCAGGCGTATCTGCAAAGAAAAGGAATCACAACGCTCGTACACTATCCGCTTGCCATCCACAAACAGGAAGCATTTCCCGAATGCAATACGCTCCATCTGCCCGTCGTCGAGAAGCGTGTCACTACGTTACTTTCGCTCCCGTGCAACCCCCAACTCTCCGAAACGGCGGTGCGTTTCATTTGCGCAAAGATCCGGTCATTCTACGGACGATAGATATTCGCGCAGGCCTTCGTCAAAAGTATAGAGCGGCTTCCATCCGAGCCCGCATATCCGTGTGTTGTCCGTTTGATATCTCATATCCATGCCTGAGCGGTGCGAGGGGGTAGTCGGGACTTTCTTCCCAGTGACGTGCTCCGCTTTCTCGATCAATTCTCGAACAGTAAAACCGTCCCTCGTACCCACATTGTAGACACCTTCCCCTTCGTGAAGAACGAGATCGACAACAGGAGCGATATCTTTTACATACAGGTACTCCCGATATCCCGCGCCCTCGTTATGCAGCGGTATCGGATCCCCTGTTTTCAGACTCAACTTGATACGCGCAAGAATTTTCTCCGGCTCCTGTCGCGGCCCGAAAATGTTACAGGGACGTATCTCAACCGTACGACCCTTGAGAATTGGGTAAGTATTCTCATACGTGATGCGCATGAGGGAGCCGGCTGCCTTTGAGCACGAATACGGACTGCGGGGTGCCAACATTTCATCTTCACGCATTGGGTGATCGCACTCGCCATATATTTCGTCAGTGGAGACATACATTATTTTCTTGAGATGCGGCAGGTGGCGGGCCGCCTCAAACGCATGGATGGTACCCCGCGTATTTTTCTCCAGCGTACGGCGGGGCTCGCGGATAGAATAATCCACATCAGTGATCGCGGCGGCATGGATGATGTAATCGGGCTTTTCGGCAACGATGGCATCGACGACATCGAGGTTCGCCATGTGGGCATTCAAGTGAACGAACGACCCGTCGATGATCTCCGGATTGCTCCCTTTTGAAAGGTTATCTATCACGACGACATTCCACCCCTTTCGCACAAAGTATTCCGTGACGTGGGAAAAAATAAAACTTAACCCCCCGGTAATCAAGATCCTCGGGCCTTTTCTTTCTACTCGCTTGCGCCATCCGAACATAGATCAAAGAGTATTAGTTTAGGCGCTGCTGTGCAAGTTCATAGGCAAGTACCTGCGCGAGTTTCGAAAGACTGTTATCTTCCACGCTCGCGCGCGCCTTCTGCCTCAGCGCATCTTTCTCTTGCGGAGGCAGTGCGAAGAGTACCTCGATGCGACCGGCGAGATCCTGTGGCGTCCCGTCAAAGACAAGACGAGGATCGGTAATATCGGCATAATCGCGGCTCGAGGCGACCGCGAGCGCCTCGCAGGCAGCGGCCTCAAAGATCGTTTTGTCATACATGCCGCTGTGGCTGCAATTTACAAACAGTTCGTGTGCGCTATACACCCCCGGTGTTCCGATATTCGGAATGCCTGGGTGAAAATGAACTACCCTCTCGAGCTTTTTTTCTTGTACATTCCGAATTATCGAGTCGCGGTAGCTTGCATCGACCGGGAGCGCATCGCCATAGATATTGGTTTGGATGGTAATTCCTTTCTGCTTCAAGATCCCTACTGCTTCAATGAGTATTTCAAGTCTCTTGGAGGGAGCGATCCTTCCAAGTGAAAGTATCGATCCTTTGCGCTCGACTCTTTCTATCGGCTTCCATGTGCCGGTATCAATTCCGACCGGCATCAGGATCGTTTTTTTATATTTCGCAGTATAGGAAAACCTTGATGTGCAGAATACTTTTGTACAGAGTGCCGCAGCGATGTCGGTGAGCAACGAACCCGAGTAGTGATTGCGCCACAAAAAGACTTTTTTGCCGAGTAACTTCCAGAGCAACCCGCCAAGCAAGACGTACTCCTGATTCATGTGCACGAGAACCGTGTCGTATTCGCGTCTCAATTTCCAGACATGCCGGTAAAAATTCAGAACGTAGTTCAGTTTTGAAGCTTGCTGTTCCTTGCCGAGCGAATACACCTGCACGTTCACGGGCAGATGATGCTCGCCCTGCTTTAAACAGACGACCGATATTTTTTCATAGCGCTTCGAGAATTCCCGGAGCCAACCATGAAAAAATCCGAGCACCGGATCAGCAATATCGACTGTCTGGGTGACGATGAGAAGACGGATACCCGATCGATGGTCCATTGTGTTCAGCGCTGCTCGCCGCCGGGCCGCGCAAGCATTTCAAGCATCGCAGGCACAACAGACGAAAGCGAGTGTTCGCGACGCACATACGCGCTCAGCTGTGAGCGCTCCTGCTCGCGATCTTCGGCACTAAGCGCCCGCGCGCTCATGATCGCAGCGGAAACTGTTTCCTTCGTCAACTTCTCCATGAAGAATCGATCATGTACAACGCCGCGCATTGATGGATCAGTGGTAATAACGATATTTCCTCCAGCCATCGCCTCAAGCAACGTCTTATTGAAGCCCCGAAGAGAACCTATATGTATGAATATATCGTGCGCAGCATACACCTCCGGTGTACGGTCGTGTAGAATGCTTCCGCGGTATGTGACTGTGCCCCGACGTTCTAGTTCAGCAAATTGTGTGCGAAGCTGTGATGCGTATTGATCGTTGCCCGGCCCCGGCCTACCATAGATGTCCAAGGTCGGCGGCTTATCCATCTCTGACAACGCGCCAAGTACAACGTCGAGATGTTTTGCCGGGGAAATACGTCCAAGAAAAAGCAAAGACCCGGATGCCCGATGTGGCTCATCGACCGCATACATATCAGTGTCGATGCCCATAGGAATTTTCCGCGCATGCGCGAATTTTGCGGCATATGAATCAGGGTTCGTGTAAAATAAGACATCTGACAGCGCGATTGCCGTACGGGTTCGCCAATTTGAAGACGCGTCGTTGTACCAGAAACCCACACGCTTCCCCAGCATACGCCAAAGAAATCCGGCTATGATCAGGTACTCCGGCGAGAGATGCACCAGTACCGTGTCGTAGTCACTGCGAGCTCCCCATGCGTACCGCAAAAAGCGGAGCGTATATAGAATACGCTTTACAACACGAAATCCACGCGCCGATTCTTTGCCAAGCGAATGCTCAATAACATTCCCGGGAAGTGAACCCGCGCCGTAGCCGAGACAGATCACGTGCACACGGTGCGCATGCCGGGCAAATTCTTCGAGCCAACGATGGAAAAATCCAAGCAAGGGGTCGGTGCGATCGATCGCCTCTGTGCACACAAGAATTTTCATCTCACCCCGCACAGAGCGTAACTTTTCGACTGCCAACTTTTTGATTGGATGATCAAGCACCTGCTTACCATACACATCCGCAAGAAGATCAAGATCTTTTCCCGATGATCGCAAAAGTTCGATATTCTTCTTTTCCATGGCATCAAGCACTGCTATACCTGATGTGTCTTTGATCTTCGTCTCGTATTCCCGACGCAAAGCAGCAACATCTTTAATAAAACAATGACCACCGGCACCGCGCCCGCTCTTGTGGACCGGACGCGCATACCGATTACATACCAATGGATCAGCTTCGATGGCGCGCTGAATCGCGTCCCAGTCAGATCCGTGCCGCTTCGCAAGTTCGTACATCAAGTTGAAAAATACGATCTGTGTATATCCACTACCGTTGTGCGTGTACTTTATAATCTCGGCCTCGGTACTCGAACAGGTAAGCGAAAATGGCGCCTTCGGGAGCAGTGTGTGAAGCTCTTCGGCTATCTTCTTTTGCGAGACAGAATCGTCTGTGAGACCGACAATATTTGAAAATGGGTGAGCCGCATCGTGCGCAGCCGTCACTTCACTTAGAAATTCCGGAGAATATACGACTACACGGTCAGGAAATTCTTTTTGGAATGTGCGTGTTGTTCCAGGGACGATCGTCGATTTAATAACTGCCGTTTTTCCACGGCCCACGAGCGATATCGCTTCGCGGACGATCCCTGCATTGAAACCATCGGGAGAGGTCGGCGTAGGAACCGCTATCAATACATAGTCACAATCCTTGATTTTCTCTTTATTCCCCCGATATGGCTCTTCGAGCGCGTAGCGCACAATGGGATGACCACGGCGCTCAAAATCATCGGCATAATTCTTGCCGATGAATCCTTGACCAATGAAGCCGATGAGGGGACTTTTACTCGTCATATGAAACTGCATTGTAGCGGCTATTTGCTATCCGCGCACGCAGCTATGTCAGCACAGTACGCCGCGATGTATTCGTCAAAATTTTTGTACTGATAGTTTTTGAGCTCGGCTGTTCGCGGGCCACTTTTGAACCATTCTAAAAGGGCGTTTGGAAATTCTTCAGGCTTGGCAATAATGGCTCCCGCCTCGCGGGCGATGCCGACATCGGTCGAGAGGACGGGTTTCCCTGCCGCAAGCGCTTCAATGATTACCATACCGTAGCCATCGTATTTGGACGGGAAGAGAACGAGGTCGGTAAGCGCATAATAGGGTGCGACATCTTTTCCATCCTCAAAGAAAACACGGTCGGAGATTCCGAGATGGCGCGCGAGCCTCTCAAGGCTCCCGCGCTCGCTCCCCCCACCCACAACTATCAAACATGCAGATTGAGGTTTGACCTCACTGAAAGAACGGATCGCAAGCGCGACATTTTTCTCCGGCTCGAGACGCGACACCACGAGAAGTTTGTTCTTGTATGCGGAAAAGCGTTTCGCAAGCGCAAAGTCCTGCAGCCCAACGCGGATAGAATCGATATCGACAAAAATTGGCAGAACTGCGATCGGGGCCCGGACCGCATACCGCACCTCGATACTTTTCTTTATGCGCTCCGAGACAACGCGTATGCGCGAGGCGCGCCGCAACACAAATCCGGCAAGGCGAACGCGGAGTCGGTTCAAGAGTGAAAGACGCGCGTATTCAGGCGAGAGAAAATCCGTATGCACCTGTACGTGCAGAGGCACAGCTTTCATCAAGGAAATAAGCCATCCTATAAGCCCCGTCTCAAATGGATCCTGCCCCGATACGACATCCGGTCGCGGCAATGTTCGCGCAATACGAAGCGCGTCCCATCCGAACAATAGTTTGGAGGCGGAGTTTGTTGGCATTACGCGCAGCGGGCCAGTCTCAATCTTCCGTGCACCATCAAAGCGCAGAGAAAATCCGATGATGTCCAGATTGCCGAATCGGGCGGCGTACGCTTCCTGCCGTTTGAATGCCGGAGAATCTCGGTGAAGAATACCCCTCTTTGATCGGTCAGAGCCGATTTGTAATATTCTCACCCCGTTAGAAGTCATGAGCAAAAAAGAACTTTAGTCTGTTCTTAAGATACCGTCGACCTTGGACGTATACATACCAGCTTTGACTTTTAACGGGGCTCATACAGGAAGCAGCGATAGGAGTTCCTTGGCAACCTCATCAAAGGTACGAACTTCGGTAAAGGCGGCAATCTTTTTCTTCAGACGTTCATACTCTTCTTTGTCCGCGAGCCGCTCGATCCCTTTTGTTATGTCATCCTCATCAAGCGGGTCGATGATCACGCCGTACCCGCCAAACCGTTCCGCATACCCCGAGTATTTTGTGAGTAAAAACGGTTTGCCACAGCGCAGAGCGTCGAGAACCATATTTGGTGCGACTTCGGATATCGAGGGAATGGCAACTGCATATGCGCTTCGGATCCGTTCGATGAGCATATCATGCGGGACACTACCCTCTTCGAGCTCGAATCGTACTCCTCGAGCCCGCGCTTTCGCGAACGCGCGTTTGAATCCGTCCGAATTCTTGAGTGCGATGTTCCTGCCGTAGAGCAATACTTTGGTGTCTGCGCCCTGTGCGGGAAGCCGCTCGCCGATCACGTTCTCGACGACCGCCGCGCGGGATGCGTTCACACGATACGGCATGCGCCATATATCAAAGAGCCACCGCGTGTTGAACGCAAGAGTGGCCCGATCGAGCATAGAGCGCACCAGGTAAAAAGAAAGACGCTCTCTGAAGTTCAGCCTCGGAGGGCTGCGATAGAACAAAGGGAGCGGTATGAGTTCCTTTGTCCTCTCGATGTACGTTTCCCACACAAAGTCTCCGCCGATGCGGATAACCACCGGAATTCGGCGCATCATGCCGACCAGCGCCGAGGGAACGCCGGCGCTGTACGTATCGAACGCGAAGATGGCGCGTGCACCCCGTGTCGCCCGGAAGAGTTTCCACACATAGAAAAGATGCCTGATGCCGGAAGGGTATTTCTTGAGCTCACTGAAAAGCAGGAGAGGTGCCTCGTGTCCCATGCGAATGAGTGCGCGCTCGACGCCTTGTGCGTAGAGTGCGGGACCACCCACTTCCGGTGGATAGATCCCCGTTGCAATGACGATGCGCATAGGCGCATCGTACACGAGATGCAGGGTGTATCAAGAGTCCGGAGGGCGGAAAACCTATTGTTTTGGCTCCTTCAGATCGGCGAGAAAATCCCGATGTTCCAAAAACCATTTGGCAAAACGTGCAATGCCTTCTTCGATAGAAACCTGCGGCCTGAAGCCAAGTTCGCGGCGCGCTTTCGAACAGTCGGCGACCGTTTCCGGCACATCGCCCGCCTGGAGGGCTTTTAGTATCTTTTTTGCGCGCTTACCGAATTGCTTTTCTATAAGCCCGACAAAATGTTTGAGCGGGACGGTTTCGGATCCTCCGAGATTGTAGATCTCGCAGCGGCCTTTCGGCGCACGTTCGATGGTACTGACAACGCCGCGAACGATGTCGTCGATGTAGGTGAAGCTCCGCTTCATGTTGCCCCGATTGTAGAGTTCGATGGGACGATCCTGAAGAATGCGGCGCGCGAATTTAAAGAGCGCCATATCGGGACGTCCCCATGGGCCGTACACGGTAAAGAAACGCAATCCGATCATCTCGGTTTTGAAGAGATGGTGGTACGCGCGCGCGAGGATCTCATTCCCGCGTTTGGTTGCGCCATAGATCGACACGGGAAGGTCGGTCCGGTCGCTTTCCTGAAAGGGTTGCTTCGAGTTCGCGCCATAGACCGAGCTGGAAGACGCGTACACGACGCGCGGCAGGCGGAATTGCCGCGCTATTTCAAATATGTTGAGCGTGCCCAGATAATTGGTGTCGGCATATATCCACGGGTTGACGAGCGAGTAGCGCACACCCGCCTGCGCTGCGAGGTGCACGATCTCGTCGGGATGCTCGGCTTTCATGACTCGCTTGAGCGCAGGATATGAAGCAACAGAGGCCTTTACAAAGTGGAACGCGGAGAACTTCCCAAGCATCGCGAGACGCCTTTTTTTCAAACGTACATCGTAGTATGACGTGACAGCATCATATCCCACGACCCTATATCCGCGATTAAGCAGCTCTTTTGCAACGTGAAAACCAATAAAGCCTGCCGCGCCTGTCACAAGCACCGTTCTCTTTTTTTTCGCACTCATGACTGAGAGCCTATCACAAAGCGCCGCTCGACAAAAAGGGGCTCATTGTCCTCATACGTTATGCCCCTGTTTCATGAGCGGTTCAAAAACCTTTTCTTTCATACCCTTTGCAATGCTGTTCCAGTCATATTTTTCTGCGACGAGTTTTCTTGCATTCGCGACAATGCGCGCAACGAGTGCAGGGTCATCCGTATACCGCATGACCGCATGCGCGACAGACTGTGGATCCTGAACTTCGCAAAAAAGTCCCGTTGCTCCGTCGGTGAGAAAATCTGGAATACCCCCGACGGGAGTCGCGACTACTGGAATTCCCGCGGCAAATGCTTCCACAAAAGCACTCCCGAATCCTTCGATGAGAGACGGTCGCACGAATATATCGGAGATCTTAAAATACGCGGGCAGCTCGCTGTGGTCGATATGCCCCGCAAAGATCACCCGGTCGTCGACCTTTAGCCCGATCGCAATGTGATGGAGTTTCTCCCGATCTTCGCCGTTCCCCGCGATCAATAATTTCACATGCTTCGGTAAATAAACGAGAGCTTGGATAATGTCCTCGACACCTCGCGAGAGGACAAGGCGGCTGACAGTAACGACAAATACCTCGCCCATTCTTTTGTTGAACAGCATCTTTAATTCCGTGAGCTTCTCTTCGGGAATCGGAGCGGAGAACTTCGCGACATCCACGCCGTTGGGGATGACGAAAACCTTGCCGGCGTAACCTGTTTCCCGTGTGATCTTCTCGATGAAGTGGGAAATGGTTTTGATAACGTTTGCTTTCAAATAGATTTCTTTATAGAGCCACCACAGAGGATACAGTATGCGTCGTCGCGCTGTCATAGAGGATAGCGGCGTACCATCCTGAAGCTCTAAGAAGTATGGAGTATTCGGATGGGCGTATTTGAAAAAAAGTGCAGCAAATCCTGCCTGATTGGCCATCAGAGCCCATGTCGCGTCGTATTTGTTTTGTCGGTACAGAAAAATTGCTTTGAGAAAAGCAGTGAACGGGAACAACAATTTTGCGAGACGACACTGCCACGGAAGTGAGCGGTCCGAGACCTTGGCGTTGTGTGCAGTAAAGCCGATGCGGTGTACGGTCACATTCCCTACCCGCTCGACTTTCGGCAGATTGCGATCGAACCGCAGGGTGATCATGTCGAAGGAATATTCGTTCGGATCGAGACGATCCGTCACATGCTTGATAGCGAGCTCCGCCCCGCCAATGTACGGAACATACGCGAGCGAAAAAATGAGGATCCGCTTCATTGCTTTTTCTGCGCTTTTAGCGATTCGATATATTCGCGCACGGTGTGTTCCGGCTTCCAGCCGAATTCTTTTTCGACACGGGAGGTATCAATGGTAGGCTCTGTGCGATTGCCTTTGCGCTCAGGCACCATCACAATATTGTCAGTAAACATTTTCGCGAGTTCAAGGATCGAATAGGACTCCGGACTTCCGATACCATAGTCGTCACCGCTTCCCTTTTCACCGACCATAAGAAGTGCGCGAGTAGTGTCTTCGACGTGCGTAAAATTCCGACGCTGCGTGCCCGGCGAGACAACTGTAATCGGTTCACCCCTCCGATACTGCTCTTTGAACCAGCCAATCACTGATGCATAAGGGCCCTCGGAGAGTTCGCGCGGTCCGTAATTGTTGAAAAAATACGTTATCGCAAAGGGGAGATTGAACCATGCGCCATAGTTGCGCACGAGTTCGGTATTGGTCGCTTTCATCCACGCATAGGGGCTTTGATCGCGTCCGAGACCATTATCGGCGAATTTGGTCGAAGAACCCGCATACAGGAGTCTGCACCCGCGTTTGCGCCAATACTCGAGGACGCTGAATGTCCCCGAGACATTGAGATCCCATACCGTTGCGATATCGTCGAAACTTTGCTCGACCCGCGAATATTCACCGAGGTGGAAAATGATGGTGGGATTTTCTTTTCCGAGCAATGATTCTATATTTTTTGTGTGTCCTTCGACATATTCCGCACCTTCGATGTGATTCCCCTTATTGCCCAGAAAATAATTGTCCAGTGATACGACGCGGTATTTCTTTAACAAAAGCTCAATAAGATTGGAACCGATGAGTCCTGCCCCACCGGTAACAATGACCGTCTGTTTTTCCGCCATAGCGCAAGCTTACCTCACTCGGCTTTTTCTTCAATGATGTTCCAATCATTCTTGCCATATCGCTTCGCGGCAACGATGGATGCCGCTGCAAGCAGCGCGAGCCCTGCAGCAGCCGCCCACCAGAGGTAGGAACTATTCGAGGCCGGTGCGGCCGCAGCGGCAGTGTCTGCGGTTGCCACTTGTTCGGGATCGGCTTCGGAAACGGGAACATCGGGAAGCGTGTTCGCAACATACGTGGGATCTGCCGGCGCAGATTTTGCTGCGGACTTTTTCGTGGTCGTCTTGGTCTTTGTTTTTGCTATCGGTGCTGCCTTCGGTGGAGGTGGTGGAATCACGTTGATAGACATAGCAGTGCCGGGGCTGGGTGAGCGTGCGATAAACGATGCATCTCCCGGTGCACGATTGAGAGAATTGCCGTCACCTGCGGCCCCAAGGGAGCTTTGATATGAAACTGAATTGATATCGGTGCTGCTCGCAGTATGGAGCGCGATCGTCTCGCCGTCATTCCCCAAACTAAACGTGCTGTCAAAAAGTTGACCGGAAAAGTTTGGCCAATCTGCCCTGAACTTTGCCGAATTGTCTGCAATCACCGCATACGTACTTGGTGCAATCGAATCCCCGCCCGAAACGGCAGCGATCTTGTGATTCGTCCCGTTCTCAAACATCTTCCAACCGGTTAATTTCACGGGAGCTGTGCCAGAGTTAAATATTTCGATCCACTCGCGGCCCGAATCCGAGCCGCTCGAAAGATCGTACATTATTTCGGTAATCACGACCTGCCCCGACGGTACCGTCGGGGCTTGTGCAAACGCTGCGCCTGGCATGAGCCCGACAATCACGAGTGCGCCGTAGAAAAATATATTACTGCGCAGAGTCGTCTCCGCCGCGCAGTACCCGCTGGAGTTCCTCGTGCGAGATCTCACCGTTTTGACCATTGGGTACAGTATCGCGTACAATAGCCGGACGTGGCATAGGTGTAACGTGAGGCTGTGGATTTTGCTGCGCCCCTCCGAAGCCGTTGGCGAAGGGGGGCTTCGTCTCGCCGAAGCCTCCAGCGGAGGCGGATTTCGCTGCACGACGCTCGCGCAGAATATCGGCAGGTGAGCGGATCGGCGCCGCATGGGAGGAGTCCCCCGCCTGCGGACGAGCTTGTGCGATCGCAGCGCGAAGCGCATTGCGTTGATCGTCTTCGCGCGACAGGGGCGCGGCGCGCGGCGTAAAATCTCCTGGTGCGGGACGATCTTCGCGCGGCGCAGGCACACTGTCGCGGGAACGGGCCCGTTCAGGGCGCGGCGACGCGTCGGCACGCGGTCGCGAGCCGTAGGTGCTGCGCTCCCCCGGTTCTTTCGGTTTTTTCGGCGGCGGCTGGAAGTCGACTTGTTTCTTGTTGACCGAGGCTTCAACCTCAGCGCGCGTGCGTCCGTATTGTGCGCGCGAGCTGCGCACGCAGTCGTCCCGATACGAGATCGCGGGGGTATCAATAGGCGGAATGGTTTCCGCAGAAAAAGGCTTGGAACCCACACCATCGATCATGAGCGTGAGATAAACTTGACCGATGCCGAGGCCCACGAGGTCTTCCGGCGTAAATGTCGGCTCGAAGACCGTCTCCAACACTTCCGCATCAAAGGGCCCGACACGAAATACGATGAGGGTCCCGATGTTGCCAAAGACCGCGTCCCTCACTTCCTCCTCCATCTGTTCGATATATTGATTGGCGAGTGTGAGCGCAAGCTTGTATTTGCGCGACTCGGAGAGAATGTCGGCAAAGGCTTCGTTCATCATTGATTGGAATTCATCGACGTAGAAATAAAAACGCGGTAATTTTGCCATCCGCACACTCGGCTCGTCCGCGCGCGACATCGCCGCCAGATAGATCTTCACGACGAGCATGCTGCCGAGGAGAGAGGCATTGGTCTCACCCATGCGACCTTTCGAGAGATTGACGATAAAGATCTTTTTTTCATCCATCATCTTGCGCAGATCAAAAGATGATTTCCCCTGCCCCACAATATTGCGGATCAGAGGGTTGGCGGTGAACTGACCGATCTTGTTTTGGATCGCGGGGGTCGCCTCACGTGTGTAGGTATCGGTGAAGGCGGCAAATTCCTCCACCCAGAATCCGCGCACGATCGGGTCGGTTGTTTTTTCGATGACGGCAGCACGGAAGGTCTTGTTGGTGAGCATGCGATTCACATCTAAGAGTGTCGAATCAGGATATTCGAGAAGTGCAAGCAGGGTGTTTTGCAAAATGTATTCCATTCTCGCGCTCCATGCATCTACCCAAATGCGCTTCAAGGCGCCCATCAAGCCAGAGACCACGAGATGACGCTTGTCGTAACCTACATCTTCCATCACATTGAAGCCGATCGGGTGATCGGTATCAAACGGCGCGAAGTAGACGACATCTTTGATGCGATCGTGCGGGACGAAATCGAGCAGTTTTTCGGCGGTAGCGCCGTGCGGATCGATAAATGCAATACCTTCGCCATTCTGAATATCCTGTATCGCCATGTTCTCGAGCATGGTGGATTTACCCATGCCAGTTTTGCCGATGACGTAGATGTGCTTGCCGCGGTCAATACCTCGAATACCGAACATCTCGCGCTTGCCACGCGTGTGTGTAGCCGCAAAATACGTGACCCGGGTGTCATCGTTTTTATGCTGATCGGGGGGCATGTCGCAATTATACCGTATCCCGCTTTAACGCGTAGCATCCGCCGGCGCGTACAGATCATGTACGAACGAGAGAAGTTTGCGAACATCCCCTTCCGCATCGCGTGAACCGAGCACAATGACTGCGATCGTACGATCTTGTGCCCCCACCTTGACGGTAAACGCCCCCGCATAGGTCTCCGCCGCTTCGTTTGTTTGGCCGACTTTTCCTCCAATGAGTTTCGCCGGAGCATTTTTAATGATGTTGAAGTTGCGAACATTCTTGAATGCCGGTGGTCCGTATGCGCTGTTTGCAATGTCACCAGAGGTAATGCCGAAGATAAAGCGACGATTTTCATAGATATGGCGCAGGAGGGTAAAGAGATCTTCAGGAGTCGAATAGTCGCCCTTCGCGCCTGAAGGATCAGAGAAAACCGTATGCGAGAGATTGATCGCTTTTGCTTTCTCATTCATGTAGGTCACGAACTGACTGCGGCCGCGCACCGATGCAAAGGTCTCCGCTGCTTCGTTGGATGATTCCTGGAGAAGTAGGAAGAGCAGGTCATACGCGCGCACCTCTGTCCCCGCTTTAAGGCGCGGTATCGAGGTGTAGACGAGTCCCTCCTTCGGCACGGTAACCGATTTGTCGAGATTGATGTATTCGGTGACGATAAGCGCAGAGACCAATTTTGATATCGATGCGATGGGTGCTGCGACCGACGCACCCTTGCTCGAAAGTACGGTGCCGTTTTTCACGTCTGCGACAAGATACCCGGCAGCAGAAACCGGCGGCGCTTTGAGCTGATAGGTGAACGAGTCGCCCTGTGCTTCGACGTTGTACACGATCACCGGCATTCCGACCACGGTGAGATCGTAGACTTTCTTTGCATCATCAGTGGAAAGTCGGATGCAGCCACCCGAATACGATGAAGATACTGCTGTCCCGTCCGCATACGTGGGCCAGCCGTGAATGAAAAAGTTGCCCTGAAAATCGAGACTCCATGGCTGATTCACCTCGCCGAATGTCGAGAAATGATTTCTCTCTTTCGATTGGATCTGATAGACGCCGGCAGGCGTTTCCCACCACGAACCTACTTTGCCCTTCGCAAGAACGGGAACCTCTATTTGCAAGACACCCCCGACATATACCACAAGCTTCATACTGGAAAGATTTGCATCAATGAACGACGCCTTTTGCTCCACGAGATTGCGCTTTACGTTTCTATAGTAATCGGGGTCCGAGAGCGCGGGCAATGCGCCGTATGTAAGAATGGGCCCCGTCGTCGATGCGGCCGATGAGGGAATGGATATCGAATAGACTACCGGCGGTTTGTACATGACGTACGCGGCAAAGGCGAGTGCCCCGAGTGCAGCAGCCCCAAGCACTGCGGTAGAAATCGAAATATGCCATCGCCAAAGATCCGAACCATGCTCCGCGTGAGCAGGCATCTCTACGGCGGGCAAAACGGAACCCGCAGGCGCGAGCTTGGGCACAAGCTCCGCCTCGCCCCATCCCTCGAGCACCAGACGATTCACAATGATGCTGTCCGACATTCCCGTGCGTCGCAAATATTCTATACGCGGACTTGGATCTTCTGTTCGTGACATAAAAAATGAAGAGAGGTATAAGAATTATAGCAAAAAAAGCACGCAGCCGACCCCCGTTGGATCGGCAGCGTGCAGTCGTACTCCGTTAGCTGTTATACACTTGAATCTGCGTCGTATTGGTTACGATGCATATCAAGCGACCGTGCTCGAGCGCGCAGGCAGATTCGGCCTCCATCGGAAGAACCGGAGAAGTCGTGTCTACCCAGAACGCGAAAGCTACAGCCGTTGCCAGCCCGAAAGTGCAGGACGGCAGAAAGAAGACCGCAATCGCTACGCCCCACTCGAACCTCAGGAAGCGATCACGCCTTCGATACGCAACTGCCGTGAACAAAGTTGCGATTACCACACTCAACGCAACACTACACACTGCGCATAGCAAGAAAGTCCGCAGCATGCTTGGTTCCCCCTTTTCTTTTTGCCCCGTTCACTCGGGCTGCACTTGACGCCTTATATTTTGTGCCGCCCGCCGCGAGGATAACATATGCGGAGGAAAAGTCATCTGTGATATCCACCGCGCGTTACTGATATTGAATGTATATCGGTTGCGGCGTGAGCTTCAGAACCTGTGCGGGCGCGAATATGCCCTCCGACGGCGGAAGGGTGTCGTTCTTGTAGAAAATCTTAAATCCGGTGAACTGCACCGGCTCCGCGGCGACGACGTTGGTGTAGGTGCCGATCTTTTTTGCTTGCGATCCCCAGCCGTCCATATCCATCACGATCTGCACTTCCGGCAGCGGCGTGATCTGTTTGTAGTGCGTCACCATATCTTGCGTAAAACGATGCACGACGAGGATTTTCGGCGTGAGATCATTGGCTCGCACAAGGCCCGCCAAATAATTTGCCGCGTAGTTGATATCCGCGGCATCGAACGAACCGATCACCGTGCCCGGTTTGGCGCCGGTTTTCATAGAAAACTCCGGGTCGATACCCAGATGCACGTTCTGCATCGCAAGATACTTTTCGTATTGTGGAAGCTCTTTCTGGAGCGTACTCAAACCCACCTGAAAGTCGAGAAAGACGAGCCCGTGTATCTGAGCGGCCAGTTCGAGCGCCTTGTCGATCTGGCTGTCGGGCATGCGCAAACGGTACATGCCGTCGGCTTGCGGCGCCTCCTGTGCGGTTACAACAATGTAGTGAATTGCCGGAATGACAGGAGTCGATGGGTCCGCCGCTGCCCACTGTGCACTTGCCGATGCGAGTTTTTGCAACATGACGTCGGTCGGATACTGACCCAATGCGCCCATGCCTTTGGAATAAAAATTTCCATAGTACGCAACGACACGATTGAACGGAAGGATGGCGCCCGCGTTCGGATAGACGGTTTTCACCGGCCACCGTGGGCGCGGAGAGGTCGTTGAGGCCACAGTGTCGTCAAGAAACGCAGCGTACCAAGGGCTCGATGTCGCCACGGCCCCTAGCTCCAGTAATTTTTTGTTGTAGGCGGCGATATCAAGCGGGGGCGCAGACACGCGAGTATTCAGCGCGGACGCGGGTGTAGAGGTCGCCGTGCGGATAAAGCTGACTCTCGGCGCGGATGCGGCTGCTACCGCGACGAACCCGGCAACGAAAAGTCCGGTACCGATGAGCAGCGCAAAACTTCTATGCCGCTTCTTCATGCTGGGTCGAGGAGTGTGAAGTGCTTTCTGCATATGTTTGATTCTCTTGTAACTCCTTCGAGTGACCCTCGCGCCGGCGCACGACGATGCCGAGCGCGATTATAAAGATCCCCGTAAGAAAAAAGAATATATTGTCCCACGTGTTGGGAAAACCCAAGAAGGGCAAAATGGCGACGAACGCGCCGGCGCACATGATGAGAGCGTCGAGTGACATAGGGAGATTATAGCACTAGTTTTTCGCTTCAATGATGACAACAAATTCCCCACGGACAGCTTTTTTCTTCTCCAATGTCTCCGCAATCTCGAGCGGCGCACCGACGAGCACTTCTTCATGAATCTTGGTGAGCTCGCGCGCGATCGTTACCCGTGCGTGCGGGGCTACCGCATTCAACTCTTTCAACAATTTCAGAATACGGTGCGGGGACTCGTAGAGAACGACGGGGTATTCCGCACCAGCGATTTTCTTGAGCGCCGTCTGGCGGCCCTTTTTGTGTGGAAGAAATCCGAGGAACGTGAATTGTTCCATGTTCGCGCCCGAAATGGAGAGCGCCGCGGTGAGGGCACTCGGGCCCGGGATTGCTTCAATTTTTGCCTCCGGGAGCGCTTCGCGGACTGCCGCGACAAGCCGCGCACCTGGGTCGGAGATGCCCGGCGTGCCTGCATCGGAAACGAGTGCCACGTGCTCGCCCGCTTCGAGCCGCGCGATTATTTCCGCCGCTTTCTTTGTCTCGGTCGCCGCATCCAATCGGAACACGGATTTACGAAGTCCGTAATGCGTCAACAATTTCGAGATGACCCGCGTATCCTCGGCGTATATCACATTCGCCTCCTTGAGATTCCAAAGGCCTCGAAAGGTAATATCCCCCAAATTGCCGATGGGTGTTGCGATGACTGATAACTTTCCCTGTGCCATTTCCTGTTCCATATCTATTCTAGTGTTCTCAAGAACTTAAGGATAGATTGACCGCGCTTTGTCAGCTTGTGACGCACAGAATTCCCTTCGTTCCGCTTGACGACGTGGCCAGCGATCGCTAGACGCCGAATGTGCTCTGAGCCTGTCTTCCCATTTATGTTAAGTGTTGAAGAAATCTCTTCGACTGACATTTCGGGCCTTTTCTGCAACAGATTCATAATCTGAATGCGGCGGTGATTTGAAAATCCTCGCACGATCCTCTCAAGTTGCCGGAAATTCATAATATTATCTATTCTTAAATTCTTAAGAATTTAAGCATACACCGATGCGAGATAAAAGTACACCTTCCGTTAATCGGTAATTTGTTCGGCGATTTTATAAATATCGCCTGCGCCCATGGTGATGATGAGGTACCGGTCGTCGTAGCCGAGCAGTTTGCCGCGGATCTCGTCGAATGAATCAAGCGCCACTGAATCACCTCCATAGCGCTGGGTTACTTCTGCGACAACCTCATTCGTGACGGATGGATCCGGCTCTTCACGGGCAGCATAAATAGGCGCGATGATGCTCTCATCTGCTGTGGCGAGTGCCCGCCCGAATTCTTGTAAGAGCGTACGCGTGCGGCTGTAGAGATGCGGGTGGAATGCGACGACGATTTTCTTGCTGCGCCCTCCGAAGCCTTTCTTTGCCCGTTCCGTAGCTTTAGCGGAGGCGGGGGCGAAGGACGGGTCGAGGAATTTCTCCCGCGCAGCTTGAATGGTTTTCGCGATGGCGGTCGGATGGTGCGCATAATCGTCATACACGAGAGCGCCGAGTGGCGTCTCGCCCTTGTATTCAAATCTTCGCCACGAGCCTTGAAATCCAGTAAGCGCTTCATCGGCGCGAGCGCCGACGATATCGGGAAATGCCGTGAGTGCAGCGGCCTTGGCAGCTCGGGCATTCATGCGATTGAATTCGCCCATCTGCGAGAGGGTGGGCACATCGAGATGCGTGTAATCGATGACTTTTGCACGCACATTTTTGAGGATAGGCGCGATGTTGGGATTCTTCGGATCGGTGATGATGTGCCCGTGCGAAGACACTTTTTCTGCTGCTATGCGAAAGGTCTCCTGTAGCGCCGCAAGATCGGGAAAATAATCCGTGTGGTCGAGCTCGATATTCGTAATGACAAGAATCTCTGGTGAGAGCTTCAGTACGTGGTCGCGGTACTCGCATGCTTCAATGACAAAAAGGTCTGGGCGGCCCGCAAGAAAATTCGAACCGAAATCGCGCACGATGGAGCCGATAATGGCCGTCGGCTCCTTCTTGGCCTGCGCAAGGATTACCGTAAGCATCCCCGTCGTGGTCGTCTTACCGTGCGTTCCTGCGACAGCAATGGTACGGGCAGGCGCTGAAACAACTCCGAGCGCCTCGAAATATGACATCCCCGGAATGTTCATCTCTTTTGCACGCATTCGCTCGACGTTGGTCTCGGCCACCGCGTCAGAGTAGATGAGTAATTCCGTGCCTCGGGGAACATCATCATGCCCGATTGTCACCTCGATTCCCTTTTCTCGTAGCATCAGCGTGACTGGCGATTCATCCCGATCCGACCCGCTCACCGACTTGCCTTGGTGGGCAAGAAGTTGCGCAAGCGCTGACATCCCGATGCCGCCGATGCCCACCATGTATATTGACTGGGGTATCATAAACCGCAGTATACAACTCCGCGCCTGAAAACTATGAATTTCACGGGGCCTGTGCAAGAGGCATGCGGTATCCCCCGATCGCGGTTTCGGAGCTGCACCAAGTGTGCTACAAATCAGCCATGCTATGGGACGGTAATCCGCTTGAACGATTTTTCGGCCGATCCCAAAACGGACCCATTGCGGATCTGCTCGCACAACAAGCCGAAATCGCATCACGCTGCAGCAAACTGCTCCGCGAAAGCAGCTGCAAATCACTCGATGAGATCATCGCGCTGGAACACGAAGGCGACGCTACGGAAGAAAAGATTCATGAGATCATCGACAGTTCGTTTATCCTGCGATTCGATAAGTCCGACATCGGGAGTTTGGCAAACAGCCTCGACAACATTCTGAACGGCATGCGGCAGGTGGCCATGCACGTGGATATTTATACGCCGCACATTCCCAGGTTACGGCCGGAAGCGGAAGAATTATTACAGATCATCGAGCAGATGACCGCACAGGTGCAAAAATGCACCGGGCTCTTGCACGAAAAACGGCTGCCGCACAAGCGCGTGCGCGAGCTTACACGTGAACTCATCAAAGCAGAGTCTCGAGCTGATGCGATTCTCCACAAAGGGGAAGCCGCGCTCGTGCGGGAGTACGGGATCGAGAGCGGGGGTGCGCTCACCTTTCTTGCGCACGATAAATTACTTCGCATGCTTGAACACATCACCGATGTCGCCAATCACTGCGGCACGCTCATTCTCTCGATAACGCGTAAAGAAGCATGATCCTGATCGTTCTTCTGTGCATTGCACTCCTGCTCGTACTGGCCGCGGAATTCATCAACGGCTGGACGGATGCACCGAATGCGATCGCAACAGTGGTAGCAACCGGCGTTCTGCCTCTCAGTATCGCCGTACCGATGGCCGTACTTCTCAATATTGCCGGCGCCTTATCGGGAACAGCAGTCGCGGCGACCATCGGCAAGGGTATCGTCACCACCGAGTCGGTTACTATTCCTGCGATTGCAGCGGCGATGATAAGTATCATCGGGTGGGGCATTTTCGCCGCATATCGTGGACTTCCGATCAGCAAATCACATGCACTCGTCGCCGGTCTTGCGGGTGCCGCGATCGCCGGTGGCGGATTCGACTCTCTCTTGTGGGCCGGATGGGAAAAAATCCTCATCGGTATGGCGCTCTCTGTTATCGCCGGCTTCGGGATCGCGTTCCTCATTGGAAAGACTGTCATCGCTTTGGCCGCCTCCGCATCGCCCGCACGCGCGAAGATCGGGTTCGACGTCGCGCACATCTTTACGGCCGGAACTATGGCATTCGCGCACGGTCTGAACGACGGACAGAAATTCATCGGAATATTCACCCTCGTTCTCGTTCTCAGCGGTCACGTTCAGGGATTCAATATCCCATGGTGGGTAATCATCTTATGTGGACTTACGATGGGCCTCGGTACATCGCTCGGCGGCTGGCGCATCATCGCGACCATCGGTAAGCGTATGGTCAAAATACAATCGTGGCAGGGTTTTGCTGCGACGAGCGCCGCGTCATCGACGATTATCGTCGCCTCAGTTTTCGGAGTGCCGCTTTCGACAACACACACCATCACGACCGCAATTGCCGGTGCCAGCTCGTCGCGTCGCGTTGGAGATGTAAAATGGGGTGTTCTCGGAAGCGTCGTGCGAGGATGGTTACTCACTTTTCCGATTTGCGGGGCTCTGGCGTTCGTTGCAGCGTTCTTGGCGAATCACGCGTTCCTCTCGTAGAACCATTTACCTATCATATCGCATCGAAACAAGATACAATGAATGAATGCAGAAGACCGAGAAGAAACCAAAATTCGATTTTGAGGAGTTGAAGGCGGCGGCGACGAGCCTGAACGGAAAGACCCGGAAAAAAGTCTTTGAGGAATATTTCGAGCGCTTCGAGGAATTCCCCTCGTACCTCTTCGACAACACCAACGGCATCGATAGTCGCTTGCAAGAAACCATCCAGGATCTTAGGAACGACCCCGAGACGACCAAGCCGATGCTCAAAGGTATCGACGTCCTTATGCAGCGTCTCCCATCGCTTTGACGAGCGCCACGAATTGATCCCCCTTCTCCTCGAAATTCTTCCACAGTCCATAGCTCGGTGAAGCGCAGGAGAGAAGACACGCCGAGCCGTGCGGAGTATTTTTGTACGCAAACTCGACCGCTTCTTTCATGTCCGAGGTTTCAAAAATATTCAAGCCTGTGCGATCTGCAAACATTCTTTTCCCGCTTTCCGGAAAGAGCACGATGTTTTTGACGTTGCGCGAACGAACTTCCTTTTCTAGTTCGGCGAAATCATACCCTCTGTCGTTTCCACCGAGAAATAGTGTCCCGACATCCGGTATCGCGCGAAGCGCAGCGATGGTGGACTCGGGCGTCGTCGATATTGCGTCGTCATAAAATAGGATTCCGTTGAACTCTCCGACCAGTTCGAGACGATGCGGAAGGCCTTTGAATGAACGTACTGCCTCTTCTATTTTTTTGTCGGGAACATCAAAGAGCCGGGCGACGGTAACGGCGGCCCTGACGTTATCGATATTGTGCTCGCCAAGCAAAGAAATTACTTTCGCATCAAACGGCAGATCGACAAACGGCATAGCTTTCGACCTTCCATCCTTGACCCATTTCTGCAATTCCGGAACACGTGGGTTATAGACAAATACATCTTCGCCTTCTTGGAATCGAATGATATTTTTCTTTGCCTCATAGTATCGCTCGACACCATCGTGATAATCCATGTGATCGGGAAAGAGGTTCGTCACGACCGCAATGTGGGGCGAGAATTCGATGTCATCGAGCTGATAGCTCGAAAGTTCGAGAACTGAAATATCTTCTTCCGAATGTTGCGACAAGAGATCGAGCATGGGAACTCCTATATTTCCCGCGAGATGCACTTTCAGTCCTGCATTTTTGAGAATGACATATATCAGGGATGCGGTCGTACTTTTCCCCTTGCTTCCGGTAACGCCAATCGTCTTTCCCTTCCATTCTGAGAAAAAAATATTGGTCGCCGTTGTGTACTGTGCGCGAACTTTCTTTTTGGGGATACCCGGCGTCTTAAGAGCGATGTCGTAGCGATCCTGCTCGTCAAGATACTTCGTATCGGTCGCCTCGTCTGCAACACCGATGTCGAGATTCGGATACGTTTTGTGCAGATATGCTTCGCTCGCCAATCCTTCCTTTCCGTGGCCCAAAATAAGGGTATTTTTCATCCCGCAAAATCTAAAGCGCGTCGGCACTGTTAGAGCTTGCTGTGCATGCGTAGTCATTTTGATCAATGTCTCTCCATCCTCGATCCGCGGAAAAAAGGTTTGCACCACAGGAGAGTCCGCAAACGTATTACGAATGAGGTACAGAGCAGCTTGTGCTTCATCAAAGGTACCGACGCAATCAAACGGCTTCATAGTTCCAAATCCGAGGATATCTTGGAAGAGGGGCTCGAGCTTCGGGTCGTTCAAGAGATCACGACCGAAGATATTGATAAGCTCCTTCCTCTCGATGAACGGCGCCAAAATCAAAAAGACGAACGCACACTTCGGACATTCACAACACCATAGACCCTTCGGCCGCTTCGCCTCGTCAATTCTGAACGCCTTATTGCAGCTCGTGAAATGCTGGAAGTAGTTCGAGTGCCGCGCGAACAGTTCGGCAATTCGTATTTCATAGAACGGTCGCAGAATTGAAAAATACGTTACCGAGCTCGTAACATATTCTCGAATGTAGTTCTGGAACAATGTTTCGAATTCCGCAGATTTACTCCACTGATGATTTACGACCTCTCCGTTATGTTCGACGTTGCCGAAGTTGCTACTGTGCTCGTTGCCGACCACAACGTACTGGTAGTCGTAGAGTACCGCTGCAAGTGTTCCGAGAAATGCATAGATCGCGGAAATTGGAATATGGCCCGCAAAACTTCCCGGAAGTGGCTGGAATATTTTCTCGTCGAGAATGCGGAGGATTTTGAGCGATGTGATCCCGGCAACCTCGCACACTTCATCAACTATCTCGTGCGAGCGGTAGGTCTCGACAATAAATCCCGTGCAGAGATATTTTTGTTCTTTGAGCAACTCGATCGCAACGATTGAGTCTTTCCCGCCGCCGATACCGACGAGCACGCGGTTTTTTCGTACAAATTTAAACGGCGTCGGCGTCGGCACGTCGTCCGCGTACGGAAAGCGTATCCGCTCCCCCAAATCAAGATTGTTGCGGTACGCGAATTCTCCGAGGCCTTTGCGGTATATGGTGTTCCAAAAATCCGCTTGCGCCTTTGTAAGCTTTTGCTGCACGCGGATTTCCGGCGGACAATAGAGCTTGTAGTAGCTGATGCCAATCATCAGATGAATATCATCTAACAATGCATCCAAAAGCGCGCTCGGCACATCAGTGAGATACGGTGCCGGTAGTACCACTACTTCACTGAACGAAATGGCCTTGCCATCTTCAAATCCCATTTCATAGTTACATACAATTTTCTTTCCTTCACGTGAAAATGTACGGGAAGTGAACCTGAAATAGGCCGCTTTTGGGTCCATGCGAGCCATTGTACTCCAGAGGCTGTGTTATCCACACCCATCAACACGAAAACCTCACGGGGGTCGGTGCAATAATGATAGTCGTACTGGTTTGACACCCTTGGCGTGCCACCGAACCATGCAGCTTCATCGCTTCATGGGTCTGGAAGCGCCGCCGTAGTTGGGTCTCGACGGTGCGCAAAACATTTTTTATTTTTATCGGTAGAAGCAGTAGATGCATCGTATGACCCGGTAGTGAAATGTGCCTTAGGCTCAAACAAATTATGAAAACAAATTACGGAAGTTTCCAAAGTGCAACGATCGAGAGTTCGCTTATCACGCCGCGCCAAGCCGGCATGCCGCTTGGCGCAAAGGCACATTCTACTGACCGGGTATGACACTCACCATAACAAAGCGCGACGGCATGAAGGAGGCCTTCAACGCCGACAAGATCAACCGCTCGATCGAACGTGCTTGCGAGGGCTTGCTCGATCCGATCGGGATGACGACACAGATCGCAACCGAAACAAAGCTCACGCTCTACGATGGCATCACGACCGAAGAAATGGATGCCGCGACGATCAACGCGGCCGTCCAGAACATCAAGGAAGACATCGAATACGACAAAGTCGCCGTCCGATTGCTTCTCAAAACCGTGTACCGGCGGGTCGTCGGCGAGTACAACCACGATGCAGCAGAGCTTGAGACAAAACACCGCGCACGGTTTCTGGAACACATCAAAAAACACGTTGCTGCAGGCCTGCTTGACGAACGCATGGGTACGCATTTTGATCTGGAGAAACTCGCCGCGGCACTCAAGATCGAGCGCGACGAAGTTTTCACTTATGCAGGGCTCTCGTCACTCCTCGATCGCTACTCGATGCGCGATGAAAACCAGAAACGCATCGAATCGCCGCAATACTTCTTTATGCGTATCGCGATGGGTCTTTCCTACAACGAAAAGGATCCGACCGGGTGGGCGATCAAATTTTACGAAAAGATGTCGCGACACCTCTACATCGCCGGCGGCTCGACCAATATCGGAGCCGGAACGGCTCGACCCGCTTTGTCGAATTGTTTCCTGCTCGAAGTCCACGACGACATGGACCACATCGCGAAATCCGTCGCCGACGTGATGAAGATATCGAAATCATCCGGCGGCATCGGTGTCTCGCTCACGAAGCTGCGCGCGGCGGGCTCTCCCCTCAAATCCTCCAACACGGTTTCGTCGGGTCCGACTCCTTTTGCAAAGATCATGGACACGGCCATCCGCGCGGTACAGCGCGGCGGCAAGAAGCTGGGTGCGCTCTGCTTCTACATGGAGAATTGGCACTACGACTTCCCTGAATTCATCGACTGGAAGCACAACGCAGGAGACGACTACCTGCGCATGCGCACGGCCAATACCGCCGCGTTCATTTCGGACGAGTTCATGCGCCGTGTCGAGAAGGGAGAGGATTGGTACATGTTCGACCCCAAGGAGACCATGGATCTGAACGAGCTGTACGGGGCTGCGTTCAGCAAGCGTTACCGCGAGTACGTGGAGATGGCTAAAAGCGGGAAGCTCCGCATGTTCAAAAAAGTGCCCGCGACCGAGCAGTGGCAAAACATCCTCACCGCCCTGCAATCCACCTCGCACCCGTGGCTCACGTGGAAAGACCCCATCAACCTGCGCGCGCTCAACAACAACACCGGCACCATCCATATGTCCAATCTCTGCACCGAGATCTGCCTCCCGCAGGACAAAGACAACATCGCTGTGTGCAACCTCGCCTCGCTCAATCTCGCGGCACACATTCAGAACAAACAGATCAATTGGCGTGAACTCGAAGAAAGCGTGCGCCTCGCGGTGCGCCAGCTCGACAACCTCATCGATATCAACGTTCTGCCTATTCAAGAGGCGGCGCGCTCCGACAAGGAAAACCGTGCGGTGGGCCTCGGCGTCATGGGTTTTGCGGATGCATTAGAGCAGCTCTCCATGTCATACGAGAGCCCCCATGCGTGGGATTTCGCGGACCGCATCTTCGAATTCGTCAGTTACATCGCGATCGACGAGAGTGCGAACCTGGCGAGTGAACGCGGCTCCTACCATAATTTCGAAGGCTCGGGATGGTCCAAGGGAATGGTCCCGCTCGACACCATCGAGAGGATAGAGAAAGACCGCGGCGTCACCATCGATTTGCCGAAAATAACAAAACAGAAGCGGCTCGATTGGGCGCTGCTCCGGGAAAAAGTGAAGAGGGGTATGCGTAATGCGACTCTGATGGCGGTAGCACCAAACGCCAATATCGGCCTCGTCGCCGGTACAACTCCCGGCATTGATCCCAGGTTCGCGCAAGTATTCTCGCGCAACAAGATCTCGGGCAAGTACCTCGACCTCAACCACAACCTCGTGAAAGACCTCAAAAACATGGGGCTCTGGGATGAAGTGAAAGAGCAGATCATTGAGGATCAAGGCAACATCGCCCGTGTCGAGGGACTGCCGGCGTATCTGAAGGAGATCTACAAGACCGCGTTCACGACAAACCCGTACGCGTACATCGAAGTGGCCGCGCGTGCGCAAAAATGGGTCGACCAAGCGCTCTCGCGCAACATGTACCTTGAGAGCCGCGATATGGAAGACATGAAAAACGTCTACATGACGGCGTGGCGCAAGGGCCTGAAGACCACCTATTACCTGCATATGAAACCGCGCCATACGGCCGAGCAGTCAACGACGACTGTCAACAAACAAGAGATGACCGGCAAACGCGGATTCGGCGCCATCAAAATGGCCGCCGCGGGTATCCCCGTGAATGCGACTCCCTCACCCCTCGAAATGAATACTCCCTCGCCGGTAAAGACCGAAGGATCCGTCGCCGTAATGGCTGAGGCGCCGCGCGGAGGATTCGCCGCCGTCGCCGCGCAGGCAGCGCAGGGCACAAGCGCGGAAGCTTCAGCGGCTCCGGAGGCTCCTGCACCAGCCTCGACCGAGCAGGCAAAGTCCGCCAAAACGTCCACGACCGACGCCCCCATGGACCCGGCCGACAACCCGAACGTGTGCATCGCGTGCCAATGATTATTATAGTTAGCTCCGATTAACCACCGACTTATGAAATCGGATGCAGTGCGAGGCGCGGGGAAAGCGGTGCGTGAGGCGTACAGAATGTACGATGAACGCGACGCTGGGGCCCCGCAACGACGCAATGCGCCGATTTCAGAAGTCCCGCTAAATAAAACAACTGTATGCTAGTAGGTAAAGCATCTCCGGAGGACTACAACCTCCATCCGTCCCAGTACCCCTGGGCGACCGATCTGTACAATCAGGCGGTCCGCAACACGTGGTTCCCGCACGAGATCGCGCTCAAAGAAGATCTCGACGATTGGGCGAAAATGACCGAAGACGAACGTCACGCGGTCGAATTCCTCGTCGCATTCTTCAATCCGGCGGAATTGATCGTGAATCGTTCCATCGCTCTGGGAATTTATCCGTACCTCAAATCCGCCGAGTGCCATCTCTACCTCGCCAAACAAATGTGGGAGGAAGCCAACCACTGTGTTGCGTTTGAATACGTCTTGCAGACCTTCCCGCTCGACCGCGAAAAGGTTTTTAGTCTGCACCAGCAGGTGCCTTCGATGAAAGAGAAAGAAGACTTCATCAATAAATACATGAAGAGAATGACGGAAGACGAGCTCGATGTCTCGACACCGGACGGCAAAAAAGATTTCGTACGCAATCTTGTGGCTACCAACATCGTGATGGAAGGCATATGGTTCTACTCCGGCTTCATGGTGGCATTGTCGTTTCGCCAGCGTAATCAACTACGCAACGTCGGCTCGCTTGTCACGTGGGTCTTGCGCGACGAATCGCTCCACCTCAAATTCGGCATCAATCTCATTCACGGCATCCTCGAAGAAAATCCGGAACTCCTGACGCAGGAATTCGCCGAGGAGATCCGCAATATCGTTATCGAGGGCGTCAACCTCGAGACGACCTTCAACCGTGACCTTTTCCCGCGCGGTATCTTGGGGCTCAACGCCGATTACGTAAATCAATACGTGCAATATGTCGCCGACAGGCGCTTGATCGAGCTCGGGCTCGAGAAACACTACAACGCCACCAACCCCGCCAAATGGATGTCCACCGCGACCGACGTCTTCGAACTCGTCAATTTCTTCGAGGCGCAGAACACCAACTACGAGGTCAACTCCGGCGACAGCGAGAAAAAGAAAGCTTCTTAGGGACGCTTTCGCGGGAACAGTGGCGCGTACATGTCGTCCTTGAGAGGAATCAACAATTCCTTTTTGTTGACTTGAGCAACGAACTCAACAGAGGCATCCTCGATGATTGCGAGCGGCTGACGCTCGCTTCCCTCGCCCATCGCAAGTGTTGCGGCCGTCGCAAGAGAGTCGGCGACGTTGGTCTGTGTGAACTTCAGTTTTCTACCGAAAATATCTTTTTTGCCCCGATAATCGCGTAACCCCCGAAGCCCCGCATACCCGAGTGCCACACCGACGACTCCCGCTCGTAGTGGCATTACGCGACTGTCGGTGATAACGATGCCGAGTTTCTTTATTTTGTATTTTTGCAAAAGACTACTACGAAGTTTCTGTGCGGTAGCGAATGAATCCTCCGGCAAGAGGATCAGTTTCCCGCTCGCCCCGCCACCGGCGGGGTCAACATTCGATTCATCGACTCCCGCATTCGCCAAGATCATTCCGTCTTTCTCCGTGAGCCACACATATTTCGTCTTGATCGCCCATTCGCTCTCCGCTTTAATTACTGCTGCCTTCTGCCTGGTGCCTTTTGCCTGACTTGTCCTTCCCTCTGCAAGCGCAACGATCTTCGACGTCACCGCTACGATCGAACCATCTTTCAGTTTCGGAATATGCCGCGTAACGAACGCAACAAGGTCCTCGTCCTCTTTAAAAAAACGGGTTTTGATCGGCCGTATATTCATAATTGTGGGTATCTACAACTCTGCTCGAACCTATCTTAGCACCCACGCGGACTGACTCGCACGCACTTCCGCATGTGGGGGTGGAGGTTCCGGAGCTGCTTGCGGTGAGCTTTTGCTATTTTTAAACTGCACCGATACGCAAGGACGGTCGCGGTCTCTTGGATGACGTAAGGATGCACGATGAGCGTGAAGTCTGAGATTTCCTGCATGACTCGCATCGCATCTGCATGCTGCGAATCTACGTCCCGGTAGAACGCAACGAATACCGAGCTATCAACAATACAATGATTAGACTCCATATGCGATCTCATCAATTCGCTCTGAGAGATCGCGAGCTCCTCCTGCTTTGCCCTTCACAATATGCTTTTTTGCCAGCGTATAGAATGTCGGACGTGCGGAGCGCTTTGCTCCAAAGCGCGTGCGAGATGTGAAAGAAGCTACAAATTTCTTCGTTTGAGTTGTCATGTCATTAATATAGCATAGACCTGTATTGCACTTCAAGCCCCATATCACGACTCTGGCGGGTCGAAAACGCACGACTTTTGTGGATTTTGCACTCCCGCTCCGCTATTCGTGAGATAAAAATGGGTTGATTTTTCATGGCCCTGGAGATTCGGCTGGAGGCGGAGGAGTCGGCTCTGGCTGTGGCTCGCCGGAGCCTTCGGCAGACTGTGTCTCGCCAGAGGCGGACTCCGTCCCGCCGACGGCGGAGGCGGCTGGCGGTTCAGGACTTGGCGCAGGAGAAGGTGTTGTACCGGAGCCTGAGGAGTCACCTCAGGCTCCGGCGGCTCCCGCCGTCTGCCCCGAGAGCAACGCCTTCAGCTGTTCCTCGTTGACACAGGTGTCGTTGATGCAAAGCTGCTCTTTGGCGCGGAACGTGCGGGCGAAGACTTCCTGAATGCCGTTCCCGGCATCGGCGAGCCATTCCGCTAAAGGCCCGTGCGATGTTTAGTTTTTGGATTGCGCGAGGTATGGAACACGCCAATCACCTCCACGAGATCATCGGTGATTGTGTAGATCAGCAGCATGGGCAATCCGGGTATCGGACGCTCATACGAGTCGGTCTCGCCATCGAAGCGTGCTGCGCGCGGAAAGACCTTGAGTGCCTTCACGGCCATATCTACCCGCGCCGCAATGTCCGGCGCATGCGAAGGTGACCGTTTGGCGACGAACGATAGGATGCTTGCCACATCGCCGAGTGCTTCGGCGGTGTAGGCCACTTTCATAGGGAAGGATTGTAGCTTCGAAAGAGAGCCCGTACTTTGGCCTCTGGTGCATGAACCCGTGGCTTCGCCAGCCGTCGCTTGATCTCGCGCCGCTGCACAGTGTTCAACTGTGACTGGCTGAGGTCAGAAACACGCACAAGCAACTCTTGCGCGATCACCTCCTGCGCCTCCTTGGGCAGCCCGGTTACCGCCAAAACAGCTTCTGCTAATCTTTCGCGTGTTGTCATATGACCGTTAGTTTACCATAATCCTCACCGGGCGCGCAAAGCCCGATTTCATTAAATCTTGCGGATCATGGCGTTTCCGTTGGTGCCGGAATTTGTTCTGGAGCGGGCTCCGGTGCCGGAGCGGGCGCGGGTTCTGGCGCGGGCTCCGGAGCGGGTTCTGGCGCGGGAGCTGGCGCGGGAGCTGGCTCCGGCGAAGGTGCGGGCTCGGGGGCGGGAGACGCTTCTTGCGGCGCGGCCTCGGCCGCGCCGCCTCCCGTATCTGCCGGAGCTTCTTCAACAGGGGCGTCTGCGGACGGCTCCTCGGCAGGCGAGTCCGGAGTCTCGCTTGGCGTGTCTCCCGCCGGTTCTTCCGCGGGCGGCGATTCAGGAGCAGGGGTTGGTTCTGGCACGGGTTCTGGCGCGGGAGCGGGAACGGGCGAACTTCCTCCCCCACTTGCTGCGGCAGCTGCCGATTGCGCACTCTGTGTGCCATTTTTGTCGAGCAGCGCCTTAAATTCCTCGCGCGTCACGCAGACATCTTCGAGGCAGAGCTTTTTGACCGTGAGCTCATCGCCCGTTCCCCGCTTAAAGACGAGCTCGTCGGTCGTGAAGATGCGCGCATAGACGCTGTCGAAGATGCCGGCCACCGCGTAGATCGCGCTGTTGTACGCACGAACTACCATACCACCAAGACCCTCGAGCGCACTCTTCAGCCCATCCGATGCATCCGCGAATGCCGCGTACCACGGCGTCGTGGTCGCGAATTCTTCCCGCGGCGTCGTCGTCGCGTTCACTATTTCCGCCACGCTCGTTGTCGCGACAAGCGCGTCGAATTTCGCGTCGAGTTCTTGGATAGCGCCGATGGCAGGCGCGATTAGCTGTGTGTAGTCAAGCCCGAGGTAGCCGTTCTCAGGGTCAACGATAGAGATGGTATTGGGGAAATACTGCTGTACATTCTGCGCGAGAAAGCCAAGCTGAGTGGTGGAAGCCCCTATCATGTTGAAGGAGACTGGATTGAGTTGCAAAATTTTGGACAGCGAGCTGCCGAGAGAGGAGATGTTCTCCTTAAGCCGCTCGTCGGACACGTCGGTGATGGTGCCGGTGTACTCGATGTCTCCTGTGACGTCGAGCGCGACGGAGGGATCGGTCATGGCGATGCCGACGTTGCCTGCGTTGGTCACGATGAGGTGCGTCGTCGAAGAGCCGATGTAGAAGGAAGGAGACGTGTCTACGCCGCTCGGGAGGATGGAGAGGCGGCCCCATGGCGTCGAGGTGCCAATGCCGACGTTGCTCGAGAAGACGGCTCGACCGTCGACGGTGAGAGAAGGTGTGGAAGAAGCGGCTGTTGATGTCGCACTCTGGCCGATGCGGAGGCCGGTGCGGACGAACATTTCTTCCGCCATCGTGTATCCGGCATCAGAGACAGTGAGGTACGGGTAGTCGGCGCTGTTGCCGATGTGGAGGAGCGGCGAGGAGAATTGGTAGGTGCTGAGTGAGTCATTGAAGTCATCAATAAACGCCACGCGGTTGGGCGAGAGGGCGGCAAGAGCGGGAGTATCCTCTATACCGGAAATAGTGAGGCTGCTTCCTACTTGAGACCAAGTTGAGCCGTTAAATTCATAGACTGTGAGTAAATCGTGGTCTGAATGGAAGAACGCCACGCGGTTCGGTGACATCGCCGCAAGCGCAGGAAAAGCCGCGTGATAGGCTGTAAGAGCCAGTGAGCTCCCGACTTTTGTCCATGTCGTGCCATTAAATTCGTATGTCGAAAGGCTATCAAGAGTTCGATCAGTGTACGCAATGCGGTTTGAATTAAGCGCTGCGATGGCGCCTTGAGAAAAACTTCCCGACGGTGTAATGCTACTCCCGATAGATGACCATACGGATCCATTAAACTCATATGCTTGCACGACGCCAGTATCGTTATCAAGGAGAGCGATACGATTTGGGGCCAGTGCGGCAAGACTTGGAGTCTGACCTATACTACTCACTGTCAATCCACTACCTATTTGAGACCAACTAGAAACTCCGAATTCGTACACTCGGAGCGAGTCGTTATTCGCGTCAAGATATGCGATGCGACTGGGAGAAAGCGCGGCAATCCCAACAACTTGATTACTGATCGTTATTGCAAGAGCGCTTCCCTGTTGAGTCCACGAGGCTCCGTCGAAAACATATTTTCTGAGTGAACCGCTACCGCTTACGAATGCCACAGAGTTGGGCGAAAGTGTCGCTATTGTAGGATAAACATGCGATAGAGATAGCGTGTTCCCCACCTGCGCCCACGTCTGTGCGAGTCCTGCTGATGAGATGGTCAATCTTCCTGTCGTCGAAGCATTGGAGCCGATGCCGAAATTTCCATTTGCCGAAAGATACATCGACGATGTGGCGGTGAGTGTGGTGCCGACGTACGAGAGCGTCTGCCCTGCGGTGCCGGATGGGAGTGAATCTCCGGCGATGAGACACGAGCCAGAGATGGAGAAACATCCTCCCGCCAGATCAATGCCTCTTGCAAATGTGGAGGTCGCGGCAGTGCCGGTCACATTGAGGTATGGAGTATCGAGTCCGTTGTAGATAGTGGAGGTGGCGGAGGCGTAGAAGTTGGCGGATGCGTTGATGGAGAAAAGCGAACCGGGAGTCGTCGTCCCGATACCGACGTTTCCAGCGTTGGTGACGATGAAGTGTGTCGTGGATGAACCGATGTAGAAAGAGGGGTCAGTGCCAACGCCGCTCGGGAGGATGGAGACCTTGCCCCATGGAGTGGAAGTCCCGACACCGACGTTGCTCGAGAAGACGGCTCGACCGTCGACGGTGAGGGATGGTGTGGAAGAAGCGGCTGTTGATGTCGCACTCTGGCCAATGCGCAGACCGGTGCGGACGAACATCTCTTCCGCCATCGTGTATCCGGCATCAGAAACAGTGAGGTACGGATAGTCGATGCTGTTGCCAACGTGGAGGAGCGGCGAGGAGAATTGGTAGGTGCGGAGGGAGTCGTTGGTGACGTCAATGTATGCGACGCGGTTGGGCGAGAGCGTTGCTAGCGCAGGGATCGCGACGCCCGAGATCGAAAGGCTGCTTCCGACTTGGGACCACGAGGCGCCGTTCCACTCATACACCGTAAGTGAGTCGTTGGTCGCGTCGATTAAGGCGACGCGCGAAGGCGAGAGAGCGGTCAGCGCCGGGCTCGTGGCGGACGCGATCGTGAGGCCGCTGCCGATCTGCGACCAGGTTGAGCCGTTGAATTCATAGGTACGCAGGGATGTATTGGCGTCGTCGAGGAACGCGATACGATTCGGTCCGAGCGCCGCCATGCCCGCGGCGGCCACGCCGCCTCCGATGGTCGTACTCGTCCCGACTTGATTCCAAACAGAGCCGTTGAACTCGTACGTGCGCAATTGATCGTTCGTCGTTTCAATGAACGCTATGCGGTTCGGTGAGAGGCCGGCGAGTGCCGGAGGTGTCCCCGATGTGATAGTGAGACCGGTTCCGATCTGTGACCAGGTAGAGGTAGCGCTGAATTCATATACGCGCAGCTCATCGTTAGTGGCGTCAATAAAGGCGATGCGGTTCGGTGAGAGCTCCGCCATCGCTGCTGCCGCAGACGTGGTGATGCCCATACTGACACCAAGTTGCGACCAACTGACGCCGTTCCATTCGTACGCCGCGAGGACGTTGTTGTTGTTCTCAAAGAGGGCAACACGATTCGGCGATAGCGCGGCCATGGCAGGACCGCCGGCGCCTGTCACCGTCTTTCCACTCCCCACCTGCGCCCACGTCTGCGCGAGTCCTGCTGAGGAGATGGTCAGCTTCCCTGTCGTCGAGGCGTTCGAGCCGATGCCGAAGTTGCCTGAGGCGGACATATAGAGCGTCGAGGTGGCAGTGAGTGTGGTGCCATCCTCTTGATAGTAGGGCATGTATCCCGCAGTTCCGGAAACTACCGTCCCACCGGAGTTGATCATCAAGCACGTGCCCGCCACAGAGAAACAGCCGCTGGAGATATTCACGCCGTTGGCGAACGTGGAAGAGGCTGAGGTACCGGTGAGGTTAAGGTATGGAGTGTTGAGACCGTTGTAGATGGTGGAGGTTGCGGAGGCGTAGAAGTTGGCGGAGCCGTTAACGGAGAAAAGCGAAGCAGGGGTTGAACTGCCGATGCCCACATTCCCGGTCGACGTCATGATGAAGTGCGTTGCGGTCGAGGAGCCGATGAGGAAAGAGGGGTTCGTCCCGTTCCCCGGATCGATGGAGACCTTGCCCCACGGCGTCGACGTGCCAACACCGACGTTGCTCGAGAAGAGCGCCCGGCCGTCGACGGTGAGGGATGGAGTAGAAGATGCAGCTGTCGAGGTGGCGCTCTGGCCGATGCGGAGAGTGGTCCGCACGGACATCTCCTCCGCCATCGTGTGACCGGCGTCGGAGACGGTGAGGTAGGGGTAGTCCGCGCTGTTGCCGATGTGGAGGAGGGGGGAGGAGAATTGGTACGTGCGAAGCTCGTCGTTGTTCACATCAATGTAGGCAACACGGTTTGTCGACATCCCAGCGAGTGCCGGGATCGCAACCGTCGAGATCGACAGGTTGCTGCCCACCTGGGTCCAGCCGGAACCATTGAATTCATACGTCTGCAATACGTCGTTCGTCGCGTCGATGAAGGCGACACGGTTTTGGGACAGGGTCGCGAGCGCGGGAGACGTTGCCGACGCAATAGTCAGTCCGCTTCCCTGCTGTATCCACGTGGAGCCGTCAAATTCATACACGCGCAAGGAAGTGGCATTGTCATCGATAAACGCGATACGGTTTGGCGATAGCGTCGTCATTGCGGCTGCGGTCATGCCCGTGAACGAGACTCCGGTTCCCACCTGCGACCACGTCGAGCCATTGAGTTCGTAGACGCGAAGCGAATCGTTGGTCGCGTCGATGAACGCAACGCGATTTGGCGAAAGCGCAGTGAGCCACGGACTGCCCACCGTAGAGATAGCAAGCTCCGTTCCCACTTGCGACCACGTCGACGTCGCGCTGAGTTCATACACGCGCAGCGCATCATTCGTCCCGTCAATGAATGCGACGCGGTTCGGCGAGAGCGCAGCCACCGCTGCCGCGGCGGCAGTTGAAATGGAGTAGCTCGGTCCGACTTGCGCCCAGGCTGCGCCGTCGAACTCAAAGTTCTTGAGCACATTGTTGTTGTTTTCAAATACCGCGACTCTGTTCGGTGAAAGGACAGTGATCGTAGGACCGCCGGAGCCCGAGATCGCTTTACCACTTCCGATCTGCTGCCACGTCTGAGCGAGTCCCGCTGAGGAGATCGTGAGCCGTCCCGTGGTGGAAGCGGTGACACCGATACCTACTTTTCCTGCTGTTGAAAGGTAGAGCGATGATGTGGCCGTGAGCGCGGTACCGGTGTTTTCGTAGAACGGGAAGTAGCCTTGAGTTCCTGAAGTGATCGTTCCGCTTCCCTCAGTAAGACAGCTGCCATTCAAGGCGAAACACCCGCCGGAGAGATCGATGCCGTTGGCGAAGGTGGAGCTCGCGCTCGAGCCCGTGATGTTGAGGTATGGCGTCTCGAGACCGTTGTAAATAGTGGAGGTGGCGGAGGCGAAGAAGTTGGCGGAGCCGTTGATGGAAAAGAGCGAGCTCGGCGTCGTTGTGCCGATGCCGACGTTGCCCGTATTCGTGACTATGAGATGCGCAGCGGTTGTGGAGCCGATGAAGAGTGAAGGCTGTGTGTTGTTGCCACTCACATCTATGGAGAGCCTTCCCCACGGTGTCGACGTGCCGATACCGACGTTACTTGAGAAGACTGCGCGGCCGTCGACGGTGAGTGCGGGGGTGGAACTCGCCGCGGTCGAGGTTGCGCTCTGCCCGATGCGGAGTTCTGTACGAACATTGAGTGCTTCTGCACTTGTGAGTCCAGCATCGGAAACGGTGAGGTACGGGTAGTCACTGCTGTTGCCGATGTGGAGGAGTGGGGAGGAGAATTGGTAGGTGCGGAGGGAGTCATTCGTGACATCGATAAACGCGACGCGATTCGGTGAGAGGGCGGCGAGAGCGGGAATGGCTACCGTTGCGATGGAAAGACTGTTCCCAACCTGCGCCCAACTAGAGCCGTTCCACTCATACACTCTAAGCGAATCGTTGGTGGCGTCGATAAAGGCGACGCGGGTCGGCGAGAGAGCGGTGAGGGTGGGAACGCCTACGTCGGAGATGGCAAGACCAGTACCTATCTGCGACCACACCGTACCGTTCAGTTCGTACATCCGCAGCGACGCATTGCTATCGTCGATGAAGGCGACGCGATTCGGGGAGATGGTGGCAAGGGCGGGCGTACCGACCGAGGAGATGCTCGTACTCGCGATCTCCGACCATGTGGAGCCATTGAATTCGTACGTGCTCAACTTGTCGCTTGTGGAATCGATAAGGGCAATGCGGTTGGGAGAGAGGCCAGCGAGAGCGGGCGTGCCGACCGATCCGATCGTGAGACCGCTCCCGACGGTCGACCAGGTAGACGTCGCGCTGAATTCGTATACGCGGAGGGTGTCGTTGGTGCCTTCGATAAATGCGACGCGATTCGGAGAAAGTGCGGCGAGAGCAGCAGTCGCCGACGTGGTGATGGGATGACTCACGCCCAGTTGCGCCCATCCGGCGCCGTTCCATTCGTATGTCGCGAGTACGTTGTTATTGTTCTCGAACAGTGCTACTCGATTGGGAGAAAGGGCAGCGAGAGCGGGTGCGCCCGCACTAGAAACCGTAAGCCCACTCCCCACCTGCTCCCATGTCTGCGCGAGGCCGGCGGAGGAGACAGTGAGACGACCTGTCGTCGAGGCGTTGGAGCCGATGCCAAAGTTTCCGTTTGGTGAGAGATAGGTCGACGAAGTGGCAGTCAGGGTAGTACCGACGTACGAGAGCGTCTGGCCTGCCGTGCCTGATGGGAGAGAATCTCCGGCGGTGAGACACGTACCACTAACCGAGAAACATCCTCCCGCAAGGTCGATGCCGCGGGCGAAGGTCGAAGTGGCGGACGTGCCGGTGATGTTGAGATATGGGGATTCGATTCCGCCGGTGAACGTGGTCGTCGCCGGAGAGCCGAACGTAAAGGCGCCGCTCGTCCCGCTGATTGCAGCGGCTGCGACGCTGGATGTTGCGGAGTACGTGGACGTGGCGAGGAAGAAGGAGCCGCCAGCGTTGCGGAAGGTCCACGAATTGTTGGTACCGTCGCCAAGCGCGAACTGCGGACCGGATGAATTTGAAGAGGTTAAAGTCCAATTCGGCGTCGTCGTACCAATGCCAACCTTACTGTTCCCGAGTACGGATAGAATTGAATTCGTCGAACTCGCAGTCGCAATGTTGAAGATGTTTGCGGTAGTGCCGATCGTCGATGAGGACGAAAGGAAAGAGCCGGAGCCGGTGACGAGGAGCGAGTTGCCTACGGTGAGCCCGCCCCTAAAGTCGCCATCAGAAGCAAAGAGGTTGTTGCGGAGCGAGAGCGTGCCTGCCTCGATACCACCGGCTTCAAGTTGTTGAACGTATGCGCCGCCGAGGTCCCAGACCTCGAAGGAATTTGACGTGCCTGTATCCGCAAAATATGCATAGCGGCCTTGGACAAAGACTCCCCTTCCGGCATTGTTTAAGTTATACGTTGCAACCCTCACTGGCGCGGCAGGATTTGACACGTCCCATATTTGGAACCCGTTTGCGGCACTAATATTTGCTATATAAGCATATCGGCCTTGAACGAAGAGGCCCTCGGAACCACCCGGGATTGTGCTCAGCGAGATGCGAGTCGGCAATGCCGGATTTGAAACATCCCAGATCTCAAAATCGGTTGATTGGTTCGTAATGTATGCATAGCGACCCTGAATATATATCGCACTGCAACAGGAATTTTTAGTATTGCTCGATACACGGAAGGGTGCAGCGGGGTTGGATACATCCCATATCTCGAACGTGCTTTGATTACTACCTGCCAGATACGCGTATTTACCTTGCACTCGTATACTTCCGGTAACACCAGCGGTACTTGCAGAGACGCGCACAGGTGCCGCCGGATTTGAGACGTCCCAAATTTCAAATCCGTCAGTAGCGACGTTATCAGATAGGTATGCATACCGTCCCTGAACGTAAATATTCCTCCCGGTTTGATTCAAGGTATTTTGCGAAACGCGTATCGGTGCTGAAGGATTGGAGACGTCCCAAATTTCAAATCCGTTAGTGGCAGTTAGATCCGCTATGTAAGCATAGTTGCCCTGAACCTGGATACTTACGCCGCTGCCATTGAGTGTATTGCTCGAAAGTCGGATCGGTGACTCCGGATTCGAAACATCCCAAATTTCAAATGCATTGGTAGTGCCTAGATCGACCAAGTAGGCATAGCGGCCCTGCACATATATACCGAAGCCGTTTGTGTTAAGGGTTCCTTGTCCCACCCGCCGTGCCGTCGTTGTTCCCGCCATGACACTAAGTTGTGCGATGGTTGATGAGGCAGTGCCCCCGATAATGACCTGGCCGGTGTTGTTGATGGAAAATAGATTCAGATTGGCGGTGTTGGAGAGCGTGGAGGATGCTATCTGAAAGAGCATCGAGTTGGTCTCGCCGTTGCTGGCCTGGATGGAAAACTTTGCGTACGGCGTGGTAGAGCCAATGCCGACACGGCTAGTGGTGTCTATATAAAGAGTCGATGTGGCCGTGAGGGTCGTGCCGACGTATGAGAGCGTCTGGCCTGCGGTGCCAGTTGGGAGTGAATCTCCGGCAGTGAGACACGAGCCAGAGATGGAGAAACATCCGCCGGCGAGATCGATACCGCGGGCGAAGGTCGAGGTCGCGGCGGTGCCGGTGATGTTGAGGTATGGAGTATTGAGTCCGTTGTAGATAGTAGAGGTGGCACCGCTGTAGAACTGCGCGGCGCTTGCGACGGAGAAGAGAGAGCCGGGGGTGGTGGTGCCGACACCGAGGTAGCCGTTGGCATTGACGGTGAGGATGCCTTGGTTGGTGGAGCTTGCGATCTGGAAGAGGTTGCTGCCGGTGGTTCCGTTGACTACGAAGTTGCCGCCCGGAGTCGTGGTGCCGATGCCGACGTTGCCGGCGGAAGTGATGCTTAAACGAGCGTCTGACAAAGTGATGTTACTGGAATCCGCCGCATTGTTTGTTGCAAGATGTAGCGTGCCAAGTCCACCAGGAGCGCGCCGTTCAAAAAAGATACCGCCTTTTCTGTTGGTGTCGGTCGTTACATCAGACACCTCAAACAACAATTGAGCAGTTACCCCCGTTGTTACAGAACTAGTCTGAATGAGGATCGTACCATCAGAATTATCAGAAATATGTAATTTTTTGTTCGGAAGAGCAGTTCCGATGCCCACCTTTCCCGCTGTCGAGATGAAGAGCGAGGAGGTGGCGGTGAGCGTCGTGTCAACGTATGAGAGGGTCTGCCCTGCCGTGCCTGATGGGAGAGAATCTCCGGCGATGAGACACGAGCCAGAGATGGAGAAACATCCGCCGGCGAGGTCGATGCCCCGCGCGAAGGTGGAGGTCGCAGCAGTGCCGGTGATGTTGAGGTACGGTGATTCGATGCCGCCCGTGAACGTGGTCGTCGCCGGAGAGCCGAAAGTAAAGGCGCCGCTCGTCCCGCTGATTGCAGCGGCGGCGACAGTTGAGGTCGCAGAGTATGTAGAGGTCGCGAGGAAGAAACTGCCGCCTGCGTTCCTGAACGTCCACGCATTGTTCGTGCCGTCGGCAAGTGCGATCTGTGGGCCGGTTGACGAGGCCACCGTAAGTACTGAGGACGGCGTGGTCGTGCCGATACCGACAGAGCGACCGGTCGTAAAGATGTTGGAGTTGGTAGTGGATGCGTATGTCCACACCTCGGGCGAGTTGGCGCGCTGCGTCCAGTTCTTGTTTTGATTGGCGGTGGAGCTGATAGGCGCTCGGTATATGACGTCGGACAAGCCCCCGCCACCCCCCAGTCCACCGAACAGAAATACGTTTTCTCCGATTACAGCAAGTGGTGAGTATCCTAGTACACCGGGGAGGCTCTTGCCAGTGTCATCCCAGTTAGTTGGATCGGATACGGGTGCACGGTAGATGACTTTTGAACCCTGCCCACCGAACAAATAAATATAATCTCCCGCTATCAGCACCGATGAGGCCCCTAGATTACCTGGCAGCACTGCTCCCGTATTGCTCCAACTTAGGGGATTAGAGACGGGAGCGCGATAAATCACATTGGTAAAATCGGATCCATATCCACCGAGTAAATATACATAATCGCCGATAGTAACGACGCTTGAGTACGCGAGTCCCCCGGGAAGGGTCGCGCTGGTATTCGACCAGGCCGTTGGATTCGATACTGGAGCGCGGTAGATACTTGTAAGCCCGTTGGAACCTTGATCGCCTCCAAAGAAGTAAACGTAATTACCAATAGTTGCAATACTGCTTCCTTCAATCGAATCAGGTAATGTCGCACCAGTGTCGCTCCAACTGGTGGGATTGGAAACGGGGGCGCGGTAAATGACGTTGGTCACGGAGGTACCGTTAAAGCCGCCAAAAAGATAGACGTAATCTCCAATAACCGAGATGTTTGAATGTGACAGATTCCCCGGAAGAGTTGCCCCCGTGTCACTCCAGCTTGTGGGGTTGGAGAGGGGGGCGCGGTAAATGACATTCGTATGCCCGTTCCCGGTTGTGCGACCACCGAAAAGATAAATGTAATCACCTATCACTGCCAACTTTGAGTACGCGAGAGTGGAGGGAAGCGTACTTCCCGTGTCCACCCAACTTCCCGGATCGAATTGGTAGCGGACCTGGGAGACCATGGAAAGAGCTGTCCAGTTGGATGAGAGCGCGGTCGTGGAAGCGTATGCATTTCGGAATTCGAGCATGCCACCGTTCTCGCGAAGACCATAGCCTTGTGCGCCCGCGCCGTATGCACCGCCGAAGTTGAGGTAGCGACTGCCCCCGTCGAGGTGGATGTTGCCGTACACGGCGAGTGTCGTGGAAGCGTATGGCGTCGTCGTACCGATGCCGAGGCTCCCCGCACTCGTAAAGGTGAGCGTGGATGAAGAAGTGAGTGTGCTTCCGGCAGAGAAGTATGCGAGCTGATTTGCTGTGCCAGAGCCTCCGATACCGCCGAGGCCCGCTGCGGAGAGACAGGTACCACTGATGGAATAGCAGCCGCCGGCGAGATCGATGCCGCGTGCGAACGTCGAGGTCGCAGCAGTGCCGGTGATGTTGAGGTAGGTGGAGGAGAGTCCATTTGAAAATGTTGATGTTCCACTTCCCTGCACGATGAGATTGCCTGTTGTCGTTGCTCCTCCGTATATGGTGAGGCCCGTGGTCTGTGTGCCACCGCCGATCGTTGAGCTCGCCGTCGAGATGAGCCCGGCGAAGGTCGAGAGGCCCGAGACACCGAGCGTCGAGCTAATGGTCTGCGCGCCGGTGAGCGCGAGAGTGGAGCCGTCGAACGTGAGGTTGGACGATGATGTCAGGCTATCGGCATCCGAGTAGTACGCGAGACGATTGGCCGCACCAGCACCATCGAGGCCGCCGAGTCCTGTGGCAGAAAGACATGAGCCAGAGATGGAGAAACAGCCGCCCGCGAGATCAATGCCCCGCGCGAAGGTGGAGGTGGCGGCTGTGCCGGTGATGTTGAGGTATGGTGATTCGATTCCGCCGGTGAACGTGGTCGTCGCCGGAGAGCCGAAGGTGAACGCGCCGGTGCTGGCACTGATAGCGGCTGCGGCGACGGTGGAGGTCGCTGAGTATGTAGAGGTCGCGAGGAAGAAGGAGCCGCCAGCGTTGCGGAAGGTCCACGAGTTGTTGGTGCCGTCGCCGAGTGCGAACTGCGGACCTGTCGAGGATGCGATGGTCAGCGAGAAGAACGGTGTCGTCGTGCCGATGCCCACTTGCCCTGTCGACTTCCATATGCCCGATGGTAGATATGTCGAACCCGAAGAATCGATGTGCAAGGCGGTCGTCGAGGCGCTCGTGACCGCTTCAAAGATGTTGCCGGAGCTCGGTCCCCAGACGGTGAGCTTGGAGTACGGCGTCGAAGTGCCGAGGCCGAGCTTGCCACCGCTGCTGAGCGAAGTGAGTCGCAAGAGACTGCTTCCGGAAGTCGTGTAGTTGAGAGTGATGGAGTCGAGGACGGGCGTGTCGGAGCCGCCGCTAAAGATGACGCGGTAGTAGAAGTTGCTGCCGGTCCACGCGAGCGTGGAGAGCGAGACAGAGTTGCTCCCGACCGAGAGCGTGGTCGAAGCATTTGTAGTGCCCGCGGCACTCTTCCACGTGCTGTTGTCCTGTGAGAACTGCACGCTCGCCCATGTGCCTGAGGGCAGCGCGGAGAGGGTGTAGTCGAGGGAGTCTATTGAAGAGACCGTACCGCCCTCCGAGGAGAGGAGGTTGGTGGAGGTGGTGGTGCCGACGGACTTGTATGCGCCTGCTTCCACGGACCTGGAATATTGATAGACCGTGTCGTTTCCGATACCAACGATGTACATTTTCGAGCCGTCCGTCTTGAAGGCCATTCCGTACGGCTGGCTTTCTTGCGCTGCCACGCTCTTGGAGTCTGAGTCGTACGTTGCCGTGGAAATATCCCATGCGGTTGACAATGTATATTGGTAGACGGAGTCGCCCGTTGTATTGCCGAGCACATACATTTTCGTACCGGCCGATGAGAACTCTACTTTATAGGGTTCACCGGTTTGAGACGATACGCTCTTTGATACCGAGTCGTACGATGCGGTCGAGACGTCCCAGGCAGAGGAAAGAGAATACTGCCAGACGCGCCCCCCAGTAATACCGATGACGTACATTTTTGTGCCGTCCGTCTTGAATGTTACGCCCACGGGATAAGTCTCTTGAGCACTGACGCTTTTAGATTTTGATGCGTACGTGGCTGTAGAGACGTCCCACGGCGTAGAGAGTGTGTATTGATACACCGTGTCGTTCACGACACCCACGAGGTACATCTTTGATCCGTCGGTGCTGAATGCCATGCCGTACGGATCAGACTCCTGCGAACTAGCGGAGACACTCTTGTTGGCGTAGGAAGCTGACGAAACGACCCAGGCGGAAGAAAGCGTGTATTGAAAAACCGTATCGTCCGATCCATTGGCGAACCTAAGCGCATACATCTTGGTGCCATCGTCGTTAAAATTGACGGCTACAGGAAAGTCAGATATTTGTTCACTTAAACTTTTGGATACGCTGTCGTATGAGAATTCGCTCACGTTGTTAGTATTGAGGGAGAGCGTCACCTGCCCACCACTCACGGTGGTCTGTGTCGCCGAGTCGATCTTGCTCGAATCGGCGTACGAGTCGGAATTGGTACTCGAGCCTCCCCCGCCGGTGATGTCGAGGGGTGTGAGGCTTGAGCTGGTCGCTGCGAGAGAAAGGAGGGAGCCCGGAGTGGTGGAGCCGATACCGAGGCGTGTGCCGTCGAAGACGAATCCGGAATTTGATGAGAGCGTCGTCGAGTCAGAAAAGAATGCGACGCGACTCGCAGCTCCCGAGCCGCCGACGCCGCCGAGGCCCGTGGCGGACAAACAAGTACCACTAATAGAGAAACATCCTCCCGCGAGGTCAATGCCTCTTGCAAATGTGGAAGTGGCGGCTGTGCCCGTGATGTTGAGGTACGGACTCTGGATGCCGGAAGAGAACGTGCTCGTAGCAGAACCATTGAGATAGATGGAGCCGGTGCCGACCTTGAGCCCGCCCGCGATCTCGACATTCCCAGCGAAGGTCGACGAGGCCGAAGTCCCCTGGACGATGAGCGCTTGCGTCGTCGTCGCGCCGCCGTACACCGTGAGCCCGGTGGTTTGTCCGCCGCCGCCGATAGTTGAACTTGCTGTTGAAATGAGCCCGGCGAGCGTGGAGAGACCGGAGACACCGAGTGTCGAGCTGATCGTCTGCGCGCCGGTAAGCGCGAGCGTCGAGCCGTCGAACGTGAGGTTGGACGATGATGTCAGGCTATCGGCATCCGAGTAGTACGCGAGACGATTGGCCGCACCTGCCCCATCGAGGCCGCCGAGTCCTGTGGCAGAAAGACACGCGCCCGAGATGGAGAAACATCCGCCCGCCAGATCGATGCCGCGGGCGAAGGTGGAGGTGGCGGCGGTGCCCGTGATGTTGAGATACGGACTCTGAATGCCTGCGGCAAATGTTGAAGTCGCACTCGTCGAAGTGGCGGTGATGTAGTTGACCGTCGGGCTCGTCGAAGCCGCAAGCGCGCCCGTGCCGCCGCTCGAGTAGAGCCAGCCTTGACCGAAAGTTGCTGCGCCCGTGCCGCCGCTTGCAACGCCGAGCGTTCCGGAGATAGTAGAGAGCGTCGTCGATGCGGTCCATGTCGGGATTCCATTGAGATACGCGAGAATGTATCCGGCAGTACCGGTCGTCGTCGTTGAAAGCGCGCCGGTGCCGTTGCCGTATGGAATTGCGCTTGCAGCGATGTTGGCCCATCCCGTGCCACCGTTTGCGATCGGAAGAATTCCCGTCACGTCGCTCGCGAGGTCGACAAGCGCTGTCGTCACCGCTCCCGCGACCGCTTTCAAGAATCCGGTGACGTTGGAAAAGGTAAACGAATTGGATGCGACGAGAGCCGAGGTCGAGGCGGTGCCTGTGACGCCGAGATTGGTGCTCGTCGCGTTGACAAGCGTGGTTGCACCGGTAACCCCGAGCGTGCCCGCGACGGAAAGATTCCCCGCGGAGTCGATGGTGGTCGTCGCTGTGCCGCCGAAGTAGGCGGTGCCGAAGTTAGAGAAATTGGTTGAAGACGCACCAGCAGAAAAGATCTGAAGTGCAGTCCATGTGTTGGCTGCGGAGAGGCTGGCGCCCGCGCCTCCAGCTGATATGCACGTGCCGTCTATCGCGAAGCAGCCGTCCGCAATATCGATGCCGTTGGCAAAGCTCGAGGTCGCGGTGCCTGACACCGTGAGCGCGTTCGTCGATGCCCCGGCGGAAAACGTTTGAAGGGCCGACCACGTGTTGGCGTTCGTCGTGTCGAGTGTGATCGTGCCATCGCTCGTTATCGTGCCGCCTGCGAGACCAGTGCCCGCAGTGATGGATGAGATGCCGCTATTGCCACCGCCGCTACTTCGAATGATCGTGGTGGTCTGCGTCGTCGTGGCTACCGAAATGATCGGACGATTGGCGGAGCCTGTTATCACGACGTTCTCGCCCGCTTGGATCCCATTGACGACATTGGATGCAAATATCTTGCCGCTTCCGAGGTCTATATCCGCTCCGCGTGTCGATATCCCACCCAAGGCGGAAACTGCGTTATAAAATGTTGACGCGCCGTTGAATGTACTCGCACCACCAAAAGTGCTTTGGCCGCTCGCAGTAAATGACCCTACCCGAACGAGTTGCGCGAATGACGAAGGCCCGCTGACGATGAGTGATTCAGAGAGGCGAAGCGGGACATTCATAGCTATGGATCCGGGAAGAACGATGTCGGGGCGCGCAACAGTCGTTCCGCCAATGGTCTGCAACGAAGAGGCGCTGCGGGTCGTGCCTACGGGAGTGGAGCTGTCGCGAGAGGGGGTCAGCGTATCACCACCTTGGGCAAGGTGCGCCGCCGCGGCCTGCCTCCGCACATTTTCAGAAATAGGAAGATGGAGTGTCTGTGCAACTGTGGCGGATATTTTGATAGTCCCGGCCCTGAGGTGTGTTACCGTGTTGCGCGCAAATTCCTCTAGTTGCTTCGGCTGCACAAACGCATATGCGCTACCCGCAAGAGCAAAAAGACCCGAGAGTATGACGACAGCGGCAACTCGCGGCATTGGAAGATACAGGAGTGTGCGTACTTTTGTATCCACACCATCGAGAGCCGCGATCGGAGATACGCCGGGAGTCTGTGGGAGCGGCACTCCTGATGAAGGATCAGTATTCGCTTCTCTCGTGTGCTCCTGATACTCCCGAATACGCTCCTTCCGAAGCACTTCAGCACTCTCAACTTTCAGCGCACTCTGGCCCTGCAGAAATTCTTTCAAAGAAGATCCGTCGACATACCATGTTTTGCCGATCGGTTTTCCGCGAACCTTTCCGGTTCGGCAAAGACGAGTAACATGGTCGCGCGTAACGCCGGCAGCGTCCGCCGCAGCTTGCGCCGAAATACATATCGAACCGTCAATGAAAATGTGATCGGTCATTGTCCTAGAAGTGGCGTCGCCGTGCCGACATACCTATTAGATTAGCAAGGAAGCGTGGATTGCTAGGCAAAACAGTTCCAAAAAATGGGGACAACTATTCAGGCAGAAATGAGTGGGTCCACATGGATATCCAGGTGTTGAAAACACGAGCGCACCATCCTACCTGGAAGTCTATCCGAGGGTGTCACTAACCGATGGGACGCCGTTCACCACAATTGGATAGCTGCATGCCCGAACCGTGCTGTATGTTCAGAAATAGGGCTCGGGCAGATCTTGAAAAGAAGCACGCAGCCCCTAACAATGGTTTGGCTCTCTTTCCTAGCCGAGATGCATCCGAGATACGCAAATAAGCCCTATCTCGGTCACCCTAGATAGCCTCGCGATCTCTTGTGATGGCCGCTATCACACAAGCAGCAATGCCGTCACCTCGACGTGTCTAAGATGTTAGCCCCTTCTGGACATCTTTGGGGTCATTTTTCTTTGAAGTTGCGGCCAAAACTACGTCTGCAAAGATCGAGACAGTGTTTTCGTGTGCAAAAATGACTGCTTTATCAAATGTATAGTCCTGCGATGCAGCAGCCGACAATACCACCCTAATGGGAGTCGCTATAATAAGCGTAATGAAATTAGCATGCTCGGGGAGAATGTCGAAGGCTCCTTCAGCATTTTTCGATGAAACCGCCTCCGCGGTGCCCTCCCAGAGTATTGCTTCCGGTGTCAATATCTTGACTTGCAGTTGCGCATTAGGAGCGTGGGGCATGCAACAAGTAGGCTTAGAGGAGGCCGGCACTCTTCAGGTCTCCTATGAAAAGTAATTTCTCAGGCGATACGGAATCGAGGTCTCCGCGCAGGATCGCCTGCACATCACGTACGACATCCGCCAGGCGTACCGTCACACCACCGCGACCCGCTTCGAGCTCCGTCGCGTAGAGCGGCTGTGTCATGTAGTGAAGGATCCGCTCCGCACGCTGATACGTCTGTTGATTTTGTGCGGAGAGCTCTTCTTCTCCCACCACGGACACCACCCGCGCCAAACGATCGTATTGATTGAGCACCCCCATCGCTTCGATGACCGTCTGGTAGTGATCCTCACCGATGATCTGCGGATTGATCGCGTCCGACATAGAGCGGAACGGATCTATCGCGGGGTGCCAGCCACGCTGTGTAAAATCGCGGGAAAGGATGATGACCGCGTCCATGTGCGCGATTGCCGCGGTTACTGCAGGGTTCGCAAATTCATCCGCGGGGACGTAGATCGTCTGCACAGACGTGACGCTTGCTTTCCGGGTTGTTGCTAATCGGTTCTCGAATTGCGCGATCTCTGTTTGCAGTGTCGGCTGGTAGCCGGATTGGGACGGGATCTCTCCCAGGATCGTCGAGAGCTCACTGCCGGCCTGCAAAAAGCGGAACACGTTATCGACGAAAAAGAGTACGTCTTCCCCGCACTCATCTCGGAAGTATTCCGCAAGTGCGGCGGCCGAGGCGGCAGTGCGAAATCGCACTGCCGCATTTTTGTTGACATAGCCGAACATGAGCGCTGTCCTCTCGAGCACTTTTTGTTGCTCCAATATATGCCAGAGTGCGTGTCCTTCACGAATGCGCTCGCCGATACCGGCGAAGATCGAAACACCTTTATTGCTTTGAATGATGTTGCGCAAGATCTCGGTTTGTATGATCGTTTTGCCCACACCCGCGCCACCGACGAGCGCCATCTTGGCGCCTTTTTGCAACGGTGCGAAAAAGTCGATCGTCTTAATACCTGTCTCGAGTACCTTGCCGGGGCGCGCAAGTTCGCGCACGCGTGCGATATTCGCTTCCGGATAAATAGAACGCTCTCCTTCAGCATGAATAGGCCCGCGGCCATCTACTGGCTCGCCATAGAGGTTCATCGCGCGACCCAATATGCCTCTGCCCACTGGCACAGTAATGCGACGCCCCGTAGAGACGATCTTCGTATTACGCGGAAGCGCATCACTTGCCGAGAGCAGGAGGCACGAGAGCATGCGCCCATCGCTGTATGCATACGCCTCAAGGCGTACCGACGCGTCATCACGCGCCGTGAGGCATTCCTGCAATTGCGGACGATATGCATCTTCGCATTCAACGACAACTATCTGCCCCGACACCTTCCGTACGCTCCCGACAAAGGGCATGCTGCTGCCCTGGGAAGATCTCTCGCCTTCTGAAGTTATTTTTTCCATTGTGTATATCCTGCGAAGGTTTCCAATAATTGCATGTCTGCCAAGCTTCCGATCTCTTTGTGCAGTCGCGCCTGGCGCTCGGTCGCGAGCTCACGCGCCCGCTCCTGCGCATTGCGCATTTTCATCAAGCGCGCGGCACTCCGTGCGAGCTCAGATTCGAGCATTACGTGTCCAAAGAGCATGCTGCGCACTGCCGTCTCAAAGAACGTGAGGAGCGCGGGTATATCCGGTTCAAGAATGTAATCAACGCTGACCTTTTTTTCCGTCTCAAGATCAGGAGTTTCCGTGATATCTACCATGGTGACATCTTGCCTGAACGGATTAACAAATTTTGGATAGAAAACAAAGACACGCTCAAAGCCGTTGAGCCGTTGCAGTAGGGCGTCTGACTCCTGCGTGGTCGGCATGTCGTCCTTAAACAGGATACGTTTGCATCTGCCTTCGTGTTCCGTATCTTTGATGTACTGCCAACCGGTTTCTCCCACGATGAGACAATCTTTGCCTTTGGCGTCGGGAAGCTTCTCGAGCAAAGAAAAAATGATGTCTCTGTTGAGCGTCCCGTAGAAATGTTTATTCGAGGTTATCGCAACATACAGGTGTGTCTTCCGGCTCTTCGGGCTCTTACCCCGAGGAATAGTTCGCACCGCATAGGCCTTTACGATGCGGTACAGCTGCTGCATGTCCTTAAAAAACCCGATATTCTTTTCGAACTCTTTTCGTGTCGCCTGCATGCGCATAGCGCTGATATCCTGCAAGGCACCCGTGATGAATTGAGCGGCTCGATAATCCTCTAGATCACGTCGTATGTGTTCTACGCGCGACATAGTGTTTCGAAGATCTCCTGCTTGGCTTCAAGACGTTCAAGGTATGTGGTGAGCGGTGTGTCGGTGCGCGCAAGCTGCCGCAGATCCTGGAGCGCCGAGTCCTCCTGAAGACCGGCAATGAGGGCTTTCTTGTGCCCGTCGAGGAACGCAACATCGCGCTCAAGCAAAAATGGCGTAAGTGTGAGTGCCAGGAGCGGCACTTGAACGTCCGCGGGGATCCGCTGGTACCGTTCTTGGCGCATCGTATGCTCTATAAGCTCACCTTGATGTAGCACGCGCTGTGCTTCTTCGCTTACCTGTGTCCCGAATTGTGCATATTCACGTTGTCGGCGGTGGGCTCCCAACAGCATACGTATACGCGTAGAAAGTTGTTTTTGGACGAGGCATTGTGCGTGTCTGCCTACTCGTGTGACCGACTGCTCTTCGCTCAGTGCTGGGTATAGACCTTCTGCTTGAAGCGCGCCATCAAACGAAAAGTGGCCGTCAGTGCATGACATGAGATTGGTCGGGATGAGATCGGAAACGTCTTTGGAATCGGCCTCGATCACAGGAAGCGTCGTTATCGACCCGCCTCCGGTCGCCTTGTCGAAACTTCCCGAGCGCTCCATAAGGTGCGCGTGTTGATAGAACAGATCCCCCGGATATGATTCACGGCCCGGCAAGCGCTCTTCGAGGAGCGCTATCTCGCGCAGATACTTCGCATGCGCATCGAGGTCGTCGAGGATAATGAGCACGTCCTTTCCCTGCTTTTGGAAATGATCGGCGACAAGGAATGCGACCGCGGGAGCGAGCGCAACAACAGGCGAGAGTTGACCCGAAAGTGCCGCGATGACGATGTTTGGCGCCTGTTCTTCCTTGCGCAGAATGGTTTCGGAAATTATCTGCAGTTCACTAAGCGACTTGCCGATAATCGCATATATACAGACGACTCCGTACGCACGTTGGTTCAGCACGATGTCCGTGAGAAACGTGGTCTTGCCGCTGCGTAAGGGACCAAATACAAGCTGGCGTTGCCCCTTGGCGATCGGCAAGAGCGTGTCAACGAGCGTAATGCCGGTATATAACTGTTCTCGCATAGGAACGCGCGATTCAATTCCCACCGCGTCTACATCCAACACGAGTGGCGTGTTGCCAGCGGGAAATGCCTCACCACCATCAATGGGTTCACCCAGCGCATTTATAATGCGCCCAAAGAGGTGTTCTCCCAGCGAAAAAAGATGCGGCTGCGGGAGATACCCGTAGCGGGCACCGGATCGCGGAAGTACGGCATCAAGCGCGAGTGCGGTCACATACTCATCCGAGAGCGCACGCACGAGGGCGCGGTTGCCTGTTTCATCCGCAACGACATCATTCACCCTTGCCGAAGGCAGGCCCTCGATGGAAAGCAGGTATTGCTTTGCTCCCACCACGAAGCCGACTTCGTGCTCTCTTTCAGCTGCTTTCGCGCTAGGTAACGCCATAGGTACGTACTAATTCAATAAGCGCCGGATGATTTTTCTGCATGAAGTAGCGTAATGAAAAATCATGATAGACGTTATCAAAAGCAAACGCACAGCCGCCGGCTACCGCCGGCTCTACCATGAGCCTCAGTAGTGTGTTTTTGCGCACATGCATACGGCACCATGCGCCAAGAGAAGCGACGTGCAGGGGTGAAAGAGCGACCGGCACGTAGAGCACGATCTCGGGCAATGTTTCTAATTCTTGCTTCTGTTCCTTGATGCGCACGTGCAGATTTTCCGGTGTAAAGGAATCGAGTACGGTATCCCCCCACGCGACAACAGCACCGAACGTCGCCTCGTCGTCTCGTCCCTTCTCCCAATCACGAAAGCGCAGTGCGCGGCTATCAGAGTGTTTTTCACCATTGAACAGAACGTGTTCGAGGAATTCTTGCATGAGATCAGTGCGGCGATAAAAATCAGCCTTCGTATACGTATTCTCCAGCATACGCGTCAGCACTTCATCGTGAGCCAACATATCTAGAATACCCCTTGGGCTTTCGCTTCTTCGAGAGCTTTGCGTACAAGATCCGCATGCGCGTCCACCGTAAGATCTTTGTGCAGCGCGATCCGAGCTGTCTGCCCGATAAGCGCGACGATCTGACTGTCGACAAGATTCCTGCGCGCCTGCTCGTACGCGGCGAGGCCTTCTTCGGCGTGTTTGAAACTCTGCGCGAGATGTGTATCCATGCGTTCTTTGTTTTCCTCCCCGAGCGAGCTGAGTGTTTTCTCCAGACGCTCCCCCAACTGTGCGCTCTCTTTTTTCATATGCGCGGCAAGTTCTTCGGTAAGACTCGAGCGCTCTGCCTCTCCTTTTTTCGCACTCTCTGAAATACGCGCGGTAAGCTCGCTATGAAACGCCTCAAGAGCTTTGTGATATTCTTCATCGGCGCGTCCGACTTCTGCTTCCCTTGCATGGATGAGTGCGATGCTCTCGGTCTCTGCTTTCCCCACTATCTGACGCGCCTCCTGCCGCGCATCCGCAAGGATATGATCAGCCTCGTCCTGCGCTCGCTTGAGTGCATATTCATATACCGGGTAGGTTAGTTTGCTAATGCGCCTGCTATTGAATACCTCCAGCACGAGAAGAACGACGAGCCCGACGACGAGCCCGGCCGAAATCAAGATTAAAATTTCTGCTGAGGCGATGTTTTGCATGGTTATTTGGTTAGTAGTAGTGATACGTGCATGATACACCGTGTCATACTCGCTATGCGAAATTACACGAACAACACTATCATCGCGACAAAGATCCCTGCTCCGGCAATAAGAACAGCGAGAAACGCGTTGAACAATACCATCGCCTGGATCGAAGAACGCGCCCGCGGATTCCTCCCGATCGATATAACACCGTAATTCGCATCCGACATGAAGCTGCGAAAGGCAAGGTATAGTGAGCCCAAGGTGATTGCTGCCGCAAGGACATAATGCATGATGGCAAACATGGTCTCTGTGTCCACACCAAGTATCATTGCTGCCTTCTCATCTGCTTGCGCAATATTCGCATTGCCAGTGTTCCCGAGTGAACCTACGACATCCACATCGACCGCGATCGTGCCGCTGCCGACCCTCTTGCCGTTGGGCAATGCAGCTTCAACGCCGCCTGCGCCCGTAAATGCCACGACCGCAGCGCCGACAAGGCGGGAATTCTGTGCGGTGGCACGCTGCCCTTTACCGGGAAGGGAGGACGACGTGATGAAATCCCCCACACGTATCGGACCATTCTCAAGCGTTACATTGACGAGAGCGCGGCCGGAGCGCACGACGGGCACGGTGGTATCGTCCGCAACAAATACCAGTGGCGGACTCTGTGCCACCACGCCGAATAGATTTAGGTCGTCCGCTTTATGCGAGAGCGAATAGAGCGCGTGTTTTTCGTCATACGAAACGATATCCCCATACGAAAGATGTGCATCTTCAATTGTAACGGACACGGCAACAGGAGTACCGCTTCCGACCGCCACCGACGCAGCGAAAGCAGAATGAGGATCCGCGAGCGCTAGACAAGAGAAAGAGAGAGCAAAAGCCAACAAGTAAATAGCCAAAAAGTCCCTGTGTACCGGGTTAATTCTCATACTTTTATCTGCGATATAATTCTAACACTCAGTCCCCGGTCAAGGATCCAAATCGGGGTCCAAATGGGGATTGCAAACTTCCGCTCTCGCCGCCCATCCATTCACTACCTCACCCTCCACCGCGCGACTTGTGGTGAGCTCGTCGAACCAAGCGCGCGGCGTGCCCGAAAACCCTTGGCGTTCGGTCGCCGCCGCAACGAAAAACCAGTCCGAAACCGACCTTGTCTCTCGTCTTGTGGGTGCGGGGAGACTCGAACTCCCAACCCTTGCGGGATACGGTTCTGAACCGTACGCGTATACCAATTCCGCCACGCACCCAGAGCGGGCATTTTTACCCCGCATCAAAATCAGCATACTCGAACGACAACAAAGTGCCAACGTGAGATTTTTGGTGTGGGGCTATTTGATGTTCGCCGGAACTACCAGTGTGGCCGGATCTTTGCCATCCCAGTGGATTTCTCCCTGTACAACCATATTAGTAATTTTGGGCTGCCATTCGTGCTCGGCTTTATTGACCGCCTTAGCGATCTCGTCGGGAGTCATTCCTTTATGCAGCGGCACACTGTGTTCGAAGAATGCTGGGCCGCGATCGAGTTCGTCGGTCACGAAATGCATCGTGAATCCGGATTCAGATATTTCTCCCGCGTCGAACGCGGCTTTCACCGCTTCGTGAATGCGATTCCCGTACATTCCCTTTCCACCGAATCGGCCTCCGAGTTGCGAGAGGAGCGCCGGATGAATGTTGAATGTCTTTTGCGGATCGAGCCCGTGCACCAGTTTGAACCATCCTGAAAGCGCCACCCAAAGCTCATCTTTTTCTATTGCAGTTTTTTGCAAAATACTAGAATAGTGTTCGGCATCGTATGGTCCGGGAAAATATACGAACGGAACGCCAAGCTTGTCTGCGCGCTCGCGCACGCTGCCATGTTCGAAATTAGAGACGACCGCAATGATGTCTGCGTCCAAAACACGGCCCTTGCTTGCCACAACAAGGTTCTCAAAACCGCTTCCTCCCCCATCTTCGGTGCCTGATGCGAACACGATAATCTTGGGCTTTGCCATATGACGCGCTTCAGTATAATGCACGCATGAACCCCGTTAGAAATCGCGCCCGCGCTGGCGCGCCCAAAGGGCCTACGGGGCGGGCTATTTCTAACGGGGTGAAGCTCGGCACTCCCCTCAAGCCTTCGGCAACTAAAATACTGCTTCTTGGCTCCGGCGAACTAGGCCGTGAGGTCGCGATAGAGGCGATGCGGCTTGGGGTGGAGGTCGTCGCGTGTGATAGATACGAAAATGCTCCCGCGATGCAAATCGCGCATCGCAGCTACGCTTTCAACATGCGCGAAGGTAAAAATATCCGCAAAGTTGTGGAAAAGGAAAAACCCGATTTCATCGTTCCCGAGATAGAAGCCATCGCAACTGATACTCTTGTGCAATTAGAAAAAGAGGGCTGGACCGTCATTCCCCGCGCCATCGCAACACGTCTCACGATGGATAGGCAAGGCATCCGACAACTTGCAGCAGAGAAATTGAAATTGCCGACATCACCCTACCGATTTGCGGGAAGTTTGACAGAACTCAAAAGGGGTGCCTCGGCGGTCGGCTTTCCGTGTTTCATAAAACCGACGATGTCATCATCGGGACATGGCCAAAGTATGGCTAAAAAACCGCAAGATCTGGCGAAGGCATGGGACTTCGCAATGAAGGGTGGCCGCGGCAAAACGGGCAAAGTGATAGTGGAAGGCAAAATCAATTTTGATTATGAAATTACTCTGCTCACTGTGCGACACGTGGGAGGAACGAGTTTCTGCGCACCTGTCGGGCACATCCAGATAGACGGCGATTATCGCGAAAGCTGGCAGCCGCACCCGATGACGAAGCAAGCGCTGAAGAAAGCGCAGAATATTGCGAAGAAAGTGACGGGGGCCTTGGGCGGGCGCGGAATATTTGGCGTCGAGCTTTTCATCAAAGGCGACAAGGTGTGGTTCTCGGAAGTCTCTCCTCGCCCGCACGACACAGGCATGGTAACGATGGTTTCGCAGACCATGAGCGAAATGGAGCTGCACGTGCGCGCCATCCTCGGCCTCCCCATCCCAGAAATCCCCTGCCGCCCCGGCGCATCAGTGGCGATTCTTGCGAATATTAAAACAAATAATCCCGCATATATGGGCGTCGACAAAGCACTCAAAATCCCCGGCACATGGATTCGCCTCTTCGGCAAACCCTCATCCCCCGGCCACCGCCGCATGGGAGTCGCCCTCGCCATCGGAAAAACAGTCGCCGATGCCCGAAAAAAAGCAATGGCCGCGGCTAAAGCGGTGAAAGTCGTTTCAACTTAAAGAAAACCAAGGGGTGAGCACGCGACGTGCTCACCCCGCGGTTCAAATCGCCTGACCGCTACAAGGTCTAGAGGCGAAGATTGACGGCCGAGACTTTCCTTCCGTTCTTGCGAAGGTCGAACCCAATATCGACACCCCACGTCAAGGTTGATCGTCTAGCATGCTCAACATCGGTCCGGTGGACGAAAATGTCAGGGCCGCCATCGTGTGGCTCGATAAAACCGTAGCCCTTTTTGGCATTGAACCACTTCACCGTGCCAGTTCGGTCTCGAGCGATTATCGTACCGTGTCCCATCGGACACCTCCTTGTTACCTGCCACCCGCACGCGCGGGCAAAGGCAGGATACAACCACTTATAGAGAGTTACAAGTTGATGTATGACCGCAGGTAGTTTTGCACTCCGCTGGTAATTTCTCGTACTGTATCAGGTATTGCACGGGCGACAATCGGTTGCCGAATGCGTGGTGGACCCGTTTGGTGTTGTA
>Ga0155141_109_pt1 | contig 79611 bp, 78 predicted proteins | sample RifCSPhighO2_01_FD_106109 | JGI IMG/M metagenome (GOLD analysis project Ga0155141, IMG submission 106109) | Candidatus Kaiserbacteria bacterium RIFCSPHIGHO2_01_FULL_53_29
CCAATTCGTTTTTGAACCGAAAACGCAATACCAAATGACCGCCGAGCGCAGCGAGGCGGCTGACCCGCTCTTGCGCTTTCCATCTATGCGGAGAGGGGGAGATTCGAACTCCCGATACCTTGCGGTATGCCGGTTTTCGAAACCGGTGCTTTCGACCACTCAGCCACCTCTCCCTGTGGACGAGCCTTGCGGCTCGCCCCTTCGAATGATCGCTACTGCGACTATCCGGCGAAGTAGTGCCTCGCACTACTTCCGCAACATTCGGAATGAATGTCGCAATGATCTGACTTTGAACAAAGTAGCACACTTTCGATTGAGCCGAAAATGCGCTAAACTATTGACGATTCCCGAGGGTGTGCAGGCTTGCCCTGCGAAGCCTTGGCGAAGCAGGGCCCTATCGTCTAATGGTTAGGACGCCGGCTTTTTCCGCCGAAGGCGGATCCTCCTCCGGAGGACAAGAATAAATGCACTATCTCTATATACTTAGATCGAGCGCGAGCAGGCATTATATCGGGATTACTGATAATGTTGATAATCGGATATTGAAACATAACAGAGGTGACGTGCGTTCTACAAAAGCATATCGACCATGGAAAGTCGTGCATACGGAAGAATTTCGTGATAAAACGAATGCGCGGAAGCGCGAACTATTTCTAAAGAAAACCGCTCGTGCTCGCAAGGAGTTGTTTGCAAATTTTTCAAATAGAGGTCGTTTTCCCCAAGCACTAAAGGGGGCCCCATCGTCTAACGGTTAGGACACTTGCTTTTCAAGCAAGTAACCGGGGTTCGACTCCCCGTGGGGTCACAATACTTAGTGCTTGGGGAAGTCGGTCTTCAATTCCCGGTAGGGTCAACGCGAAGTAAGAAATACTTGATACACTTATCACATGTTCACCGACAACGAAGGAATTCGTAGTGGCGCTGTGTGGGGACTCTGTTTTATTGCCATCGCTTTTTTCTTTTCTTTCCAGCGGCTGATTAATCAGATTTTCGCCGAGAGCTTTGTTATAAAGTTTGTATCGCTTGAGATTGCGTTATTCCTCCTCTTTTTGACGGCGATCATGCACGTACGTGGTTATGTATACGCTGGTAGTAAATATAATCTAAACCTATTGAAAATCTCCGCGTTCGCACAAGCCATTATCTTGGGATTTTTTGGGCTCTCAGTAATGGCAAGCGTGTTTGTCGGCGCATTTGATCTTGGTCCAACAAAAATCTACGACACCTTAATTGGTCTCTTCGTTTTGCTGCTTTTAATCGCTGAAATCCTATTCGCTTTCTCGATGATTCAGCTCTATAGAAAAATCGGGATCCTCGCTCTGCTCACCGCACCTTTCCCATTGTGGGTTATTTTCATCTGGTACGGCTGGCCAGCACTGCTGTTTTTTATACCTTCGACACTTCTTTTGTTCAAGGAATCAGATTCCAACCCCTAACAGCACACGGTCTGCATGAAAGATCCCTCTGAGTCGTTCCGCTTCTTGAAGCGCGACAAGCGCTTCGCGACGCTTATAAAAAAGCACGGGCTGCCGGACATGAAGCGGACTGGCACACCATTTCGGGCACTCGTGCGCGCAATCATTGGCCAGCAAGTTTCCGGCGCGGCCGCGCGATCGATTTTCGCACGATTCATTGTCCTCTTCCCCAAGGGCAAGTTCCCCACTCCTCAAGCGGTGCGGAAGATGTCGATTGAAAAAATGCGGGCGGCCGGACTCTCGAGACAAAAAGTCTCGTACATCAAAGACCTGGCCGAGAAATTCTCGGATGGAACTATTCGACATCGCCATCTCCATACAATGACCAGCGACGAAATAATAGAACACCTCGTGCAGGTCAAAGGCATCGGTGTCTGGACCGTGCACATGTTTCTCGTATTCACACTAAACCGGCCGGATGTGCTTCCCACGGGCGACCTCGGCATACGCAAAGGCTTCCAAATCGTCTACGGACTCAAAAGTTTGCCCGATCACGCACGCATGGAGAGGCTTGCCCTCCCTTGGAGGGCCCATGCATCTACCGCATCGTGGTACCTCTGGCGAGCAGCGGACAGCGCCCGTCCGACGCGCCCTCCGAAGCCTCGGCGTAGGCGGGAGCCTAATGCGAAGGAGGGTGAAGCAAAGCGGCGGAAATAGCGCCTTCGCGCAAAATCACAGGCTCCGCGCCGGAGAGATCGACAACGGTCGAAGGTTTGGATTCGGGCAACTCCCCAGCATCGATAACAAGGTCGATATTTTCTATTGCAGTCTTTTGCAAAACACTAGTATAAGAATCTGGCGTGAGTTGTGCTAAGATTCTTTGTACAGAACGTTCAGGTTTTTCTCCTGCCTTATTTGCGCTCGTGGCTGTAATCGGCTTGCCGAAGTGCTTGGCAAGCGCGATGCAAAATTCGTTGTCGGGAATGCGGAAACCGAACGTCGAAATGCCTTTTGCAATTCCTGTCTCGATCCCCCGTTTTCGCACAATGAGTGTTATCTGGCCGCCAAATTTTTCCAAAAGCGCATGCGCTTCGATACCAATGTCTGCGTACTCCCCCGCCATAGCGAGATTGGTCACGATCGCATGTATCGGTTTCTTGTCCTCGCGTCCTTTGATGTCGTAAATTCTCTCCACCGCGTTATCCGAAAGCGCATCCGCCCCCAGGCCATATAAAGTGTCTGTTGGATATAAGACAACACCGCCCGCGCGCAGCACAGCTGCTGCGTGAGCAGCCACTTGTTGCAAGTTGTCATTCTTCAGCTGAACTACTTCCATCACCCTAGCCTACCGAAAAAGACCGGGTTCTGCTATAGTTTCCCCGTTCGGGCGGTTAGCTCACTTGGTAGAGCGCAACATTGACGTTGTTGAGGTAACAGGTTCGATCCCTGTACCGCCCACCAAAATCTCACGCTCACTGCATTTTGCCTTCGCAACCATCCATGAAAGTATCAAATGCCTGCATGAGGTTTTTGAGCGCGGACGATTGCTCGCCGAATTGATGTGCATCGACGCTGCGGATGGGGAGGATTTTCGACGAAGTGCTCGTGAGAAATGCGCCGTCGTAATTCTTCAGATCTGCCGGTCGAATATCTCTTTGCTCGATCGCAAAACCGTTTTCTGCCGCCACTTTTAATACTACTTTTCTCGCCACGCCGAAAAGAATGTCGTTCTCATCGGGCGTAAAAAATGTTTTGTCTTTTATGCAGAAGAAATTGGTCCGTGTGCCTTCGAGGATGCATCCTTCCTTATCGATAAGCAATGCGTCATAGGCGCCAGCCTCTTTGGCCTCCCGATAGGCAAGGTAACTCTGGAGCATATTCAGTGTTTTTGCATGAGGGAACGGTCGTTCATATTCATACGTAACGACGATGACCCCATCTCGATATAACTTTTTGTCTGGAAAGAGGGGATTCAGGCAGAGAATATTCAGCGAGGCCTCTGCCCCACCGATCAAAAGTATTTTCACGTTGCACGTACCCGCTTCGTTCCCCTTGAGAAGTTGGATAATACTGTTCGACACAAATTCCGGTGTATACGGGTGCCGTAATCCGATAATCCGAGCCGATTCCATCAGTCGTTCGATGTGGTCGGAAACAAAATATGCAACGCCGTTGGCAATGCGAATACTTTCATATACTCCAAAACCATATGAGTATTCGATATTTGAAAGCGGCACTACCGCCTCCTCTGTCGGAAGAATTACGCCATTGCATGAAAAGTACTTGAAAGCCATAGATTAATCCTGCAAGAATCCCCCCGCCTGATGGCGCCAGAGCTGCGCATAGATGCCACTCCCCGCCACCAGCTTCTCGTGCGTTCCTTCTTCGACTATTTTCCCGCGATCCAAAACGATGATGCGGTCCATCTCGCGCAAGGTCGAGAGGCGGTGGGCAATGGCGATAACGGTTTTTTTCTGCATGAGTTCGCGGAGCGCCGTCTGGATGGCGACCTCGCTCTCCGAATCAAGTGCGCTTGTCGCCTCATCGAGCAAAAGTATCGGCGCACTCTTGAGGATCGCGCGCGCGATCGCCACGCGCTGGCGCTCACCGCCCGAGAGTTTGATGCCGCGCTCACCGACCAGCGCGTCGTACCCGTGCGGAAGCCGCTCGATAAAGTCGTGGGCTTGTGCAAGCTGCGCTGCGTGAATGACCTCTTCTTCACTCGCTTTAGGATTTCCGTACGCAATATTTTCCCGTATAGTGCGGTGGAAAAGCAGCGGCTCCTGCGGCACGATCGAGATCGCATTGCGCAAGCTCTCTTGCGTCACGCTTGCGATGTCGGTTGTGTCGATCGCGATGATACCGGAATCAAGATTGTGGTGGTGCAGCATCAGTCGTATCAGGGTGGACTTGCCGGCACCGCTCTTTCCCACGAGCCCGACGCGCTGCCCGGCGGGAATGTGAAAGGTCAGGTTGTCGAAGACTTTGTTCTCGCCGTACGAGAAAGTTACGGCAGCAAAGGAAATATCACCGCGGGAGACGCCGAGCGCCGAAGCGTCCGGCAGATCGGGGACCTCATGCGGATGGATGATCTCCTCCAGCGATTCTTCGATCTCTCCCCACGTTTCGGAGAATTTGTTGAAATTGGAGCCGAGTGATTGCAAGAGACCTTCAATACGGAAAATAATCATAATGATCAGGACGACATCGCCGACAGAAAGGACCCCGGTACGCGCCAAAGAGACGGTGGTGAGTACCATGGCGCCTCCGAATACGACGAGGAGTGCGCTATTCAGTGCCCTTGTCCATTCGCCGAAATACCAACTTCGGAGGTGTGCGATCCGGCGGTCCTGTGTGGCGCCTTTGAGACGTTCGATCTCAAACTCGCGTCGCGCGTATTCCTGCATCGCGCTCACGTTGGTCAAGAGATCGACGGTCGCGCCATTGATCTGAGTCTCAAGGTCGTGCGCACGTACCGCCAACGGCACGCGTTTATACCCGAGATATATATTGATGATCGTGATCACAACGATCCACGCGAGAAATATCCACGCGACGAGCGGACTCGTGAGCCACGCAATAACGAAGCTCGTGAGAGCATTGACGGCAAGTTCAAGAAATTCCCACAATGTAACATCGACGATTTCCCGCATTCCGCTCGCTGCATGCCGTATCTTGTTCATGATCGAACCGGCGAAGCGATCCGAAAAATACGCACGGCTATGCAAAGTGACGTACGAGGTCAGCGCATAGCGCGCGGTCGCCGAAGCGCCAGTGGCCCACCTCGCTCCCGCAAAACCGCCGATGCGCCAAAATATCTTCGCGAAACCGAGGATGATAATGGCGAGCGCGCATGCCCACAAGAGACGGTCGGGCGATCCGCCCGAAGCGAGTGCCGCAGCGGCATTGGCGATCAACTTGAAGACATAGGAAACGCTTGCACCAAAAACATCTCCGAGAGCCGCCATGAAGATCGCGAGTACTGCCACCTTCCAGTGCGGTTTTGAGGCAAAAAGAAAAAAACGAAGGGGATTCTTCGTTATCGGTATATCATCACGCCACATAGAAGCCATACAGAGTCTCATGGTATATGAAAAAGTTTCATATAGCACGCGCTGCTCGGAAGCGAAAATAAATTTTCGCTTCTCTCGGCTCGCTATGCTATAACGTCGAATATGAAAGTCCTAGGAATCGAGACTTCGTGCGACGAAACAGCCGTGTGCTTCATGGAGGCCGAGGGGGGTTTCGGTCCTCATTTCAATTTCGAAATACTCGGCAACGCGCTCCTTTCCCAGGCAAAATTGCACGAACAGTACGGCGGTGTATTCCCCAATCTCGCCAAGCGCGAACATGCGAAAAATCTGGTCCCGATGCTCGAAAACGCTCTCGCGCAAGCTGGTGTGTTAAAACCAAGGACCGTCCTTGGTGCTTTACCAAGGACGGTCCTTGGTAGGACCCTAGAACGTGAACCGGACTTGTTGACTCTACTGATTCCTTTTCTCCAAACTCACGAAAGACCGGACATTGATGCAATAGCAGTAACGCATGGTCCAGGGCTTGAGCCCGCGCTCTGGGTCGGCGTCAACTTTGCAAAAGCATTGAGTGCTGTGTGGGACGTTCCCATTGTGGCAGTCAATCATATGGAGGGTCATATCATCCTTTCCACGATGGAACATTCCAACATTCTTAAGAATGTTGGAATGTCTGGACGGTTGAACGAATTTGAGTTTCCTGTTCTGGCTCTCCTTATTTCCGGCGGGCACACAGAGTTGGTCTTGTCGAAGCAGTTTCAAACGTACGAGCTCATCGGGCAGACGCGCGATGACGCTGTCGGCGAGGCGTTTGATAAGGTCGCGCGACTGCTCGGACTCGGCTACCCCGGCGGCCCCGAAATTTCCCGGCTTGCCCTGGCAGCTCGAAGCTCGAAGCTCGAAGCTGGATTCAAACTTCCCCGCCCGATGCTCAATGAAGACAACTTCGATCTCTCGTTTTCTGGTCTAAAGACCGCCGTACGCAAAATTGTTGGAAACCATCAAGGCGACGCCTCGCTTGATTTCAAAATGCAACTCGCGCGCGAGTTTGAGGATGCGGTCACGGATGTGCTTGTTGCAAAAACCATGCGCGCAGTTGAAGAGTTCGGAACAAGCACAGTCGTCGTTGGCGGCGGCGTCTCCGCCAATTCCCACATTCGCCTTCGCCTCGCCGAAGCCCTAGCGGAGGCGGGCAACTTTGCACAGCTCCTCGTGCCGCCGCCAGAACTTGCGACCGACAACGCCATCATGATAGCTCTCGCCGGCTACTTCCACGCACTAAAAAAAGAGTTCGCTGATCCGGCGACTCTTGCCGCAAACGGCAATCTGAAGCTGGCGTAATGTGTGCTAAAGTGTCGCAATGGAGCCCTCAAAAGCGCCCGAGATTTTCCTCAAGCCATACAACCCTGCCTTAGAGGAGCCGCAGATGCTTGAGCTGTGGGAGAAAAGCGGGTATGCCAACCCTGATGTGTGCGTGGAAAAGGGGGTCACGAAACCCGATGCGGAGACATTCTCCATCGTGCTCCCGCCGCCCAACGTGACGGGAATTCTTCACATGGGAAGCGCCCTTATGGTCGTGATTGAGGATATTGTGGTGCGCGCGGCGCGTATGCAGGGCAAACGAACGCTTTGGATCCCTGGGACCGACAGCGCTGCGATCGCGACGCAGGCACGTGTTGAAAAGGACATACAAAAAAGCGAGAAAAAAACGCGGCATGATCTGGGGCGCGAAGAACTTCTCCGCCGGATCGACGTTTTCGTCGAAGAAAATAAAAGCATCATCATCAATCAGTTTAAAAAGATGGGCGCCTCGCTTGACTGGTCGCGATGTGCCTACACCATGGACGAAAAGCGCTACGCCGCAGTCATGGAAGCGTTTGTGCGCATGCATGCTGCGGGCCTCATTTACAGAGGTCAGCGCATCGTCAATTGGGACCCTAAGGGTCAGACGACGATTTCCGACGATGAGATCGTCTACGAAGAGCGGACTGCCAAACTCGTCACGTTTACATACAGTCATGAATTCCCTATTCCGATCGCGACGACGCGACTTGAAACCAAGGTCGGTGATACGGCTGTGGCCGTGCATCCGGATGACGGGCGTTACGCTGGCCTTGTCGGCAAGGAATATGATGCCGTATTTTGCGGTGTTCCGATTCACGTAAAAATCGTGGCCGATCCGTCCGTCGACCCATCATTCGGCACCGGAGCGCTCGGCGTCACGCCTGCACACAGTCATACCGATTGGGAAATAGCAGACCGACATGACCTCCTCCGTCCGCAAGTTATCGACGAAAAAGCGCGCATGACGATCGAAGGAGCGCTCAAAGGCAAAAAGACGATGGAAGCACGTGAGATTATCCTCGAATGGCTCAAAAAAGAAAACCTGCTTATCAAAGAAGAGGAGATCCCCCAAAATGTCGCGACGGCAGAGCGCACCGGCGGCATTGTCGAGCCGCTCCCGAAACTGCAGTGGTTTCTCGACGTGAACAAACCCATCGCAAAGCGGAGCGGGAAAACATTGAAAGAGCTCATGCGGGATGCAGTCGAAAGCGGCGAAACGGAGATATTTCCGAAACATTTCGAGAAAGTGTATTTCAATTGGATCGACAATCTACGCGACTGGTGCATTTCAAGGCAGATATGGTTTGGGCACAGAATTCCTGCGTGGTTTAGGAAAGACGAACGAGGCAACATTGTTGATACGATTGTAGGCGTCGAAGGCCCCTCCTCCGCCAAGGCTTCGGAGGGCACGTGGGAGCAAGACTCGGACACGCTCGACACGTGGTTCTCTTCAGGGTTGTGGACATTTTCAACGCTCGGATGGCCTGAAGAAACTGATGATTTGAAAACATATCATCCGACATCACTTTTGGAAACGGGTTATGACATTCTCTTTTTCTGGGTCGCTCGTATGATATTGATGAGCCAATTTCATCTTGGAGAAATTCCCTTCCGTAAAGTGCTTTTGCACGGCATCGTCCGAGACGGACAGGGTCGGAAAATATCGAAGTCACTTGGCAACAACATCGATCCGCTCGATATGTCTGCTAAATACGGCATGGACGCCGTGCGTATGTCGCTCATCGCCGGCATGGCGCCGGGAACGGACAGTAAAATATCGGAGGAGAAGATCCGCGGTTACAAGCATTTTGCGAACAAATTGTGGAACATTACGCGTTTTGTTCTTGAAAATTATGGAAGTGCGACATCCATAAATTCCGACGACCAGAAACTCGTTGATGAAGCGAAAGATGTCGCAACCGAAGTATCTGCCAACATCGACAACTTCCGTCTCGACCTCGCCGCCGATCAGGTATATCACTTTGTGTGGGATAGATTTGCGGCGGAAATTCTTGAGGAGTCGAAACCGATTTTCAGAGGCGGCGGCGAAGCCGCCGCCTCGCGCGCCCATACTCTATACGCCATACTCAATACTTCTTTAAAGCTCCTCCACCCCTTTATGCCCTTCGTCACTGAAGCCATCTGGCAACAACTTCCCCAACCCTCCTCCGCGCAAGGCTCCGGCGGGGCGAGGAAAGAAAGCGACTTCCTGATGGTCGCGAAATGGCCCCTCCTTCGCTCCTCCTCCGCCAAAGACTTCGGACGGGCACAGTAAAGCTACGGAGGGCGCGCGGTATAATAGTCAAATGAACGGATTCGAACCTCTTATCGCAGCGCTTGCCGGCGGAATACTGCCGCCGCTTGCGTGGTTGTGGTTTTGGCGGCGCGAGGATAGCGTGCATCCGGAGCCGCGAAGGCTCATCGCGCTTGCCTTTTTGGCGGGCATGGTCGCGGTCGCGGTCGTCATCCCGCTTGAGAAAATGGCCGCCTCCCTTATCTCGGCCCAAGAACTCTGGGTGGCAGCCGCCGTAGGAACGACAACGCTTACCTTTGTCATCTGGTCGGCGATGGAAGAGCTCATTAAATACGTAATGGCGAAGCTCACCGTCTTGCGCCGGCGCGAAGACGACGAGCCCATCGACCCTGTCATTTATATGGTCACTGTGGCGCTCGGCTTCGCGGCGGCTGAAAACACCCTCTTCCTCCTCTCGCCGCTCTCCGGCGACACACTAATGCAAACGCTCCTTACGGGCAATCTCCGCTTTGTGGGCGCCACGCTCCTCCACGTGCTCTCATCGGCCGTTATCGGCGTCGCGCTAGGGCTTTCTTTCTACAAGAAAAAGAGCATCAAACGCTGGTACGCCCTTATCGGAGTTATCCTCGCTGCCACTTTGCACAGTATCTTCAACTTCCTTATACTTAATACTCCCGAGGAGCATCTCCTGCGCACCTTCGGGTTCGTGTGGATCGGGCTCATCATCCTTCTTGCCATGCTAGAATACATCAAACGCATTCACCCAGTCATCAAACAAAAATTATGGCGCTCCTGAAGAAACCCGGATTTTTCTCCCGCCTCACCGGCGCCTCCGGCGATGAGGACTTCTTTGACGATTCCTCGCGTCCGGCGGTCTTTGAGGGCGAAGGCGATGAGCGCCGCGCGCACATCACAACCCGGGATGAGAAATGGGCAGCCGAGGAGCCGCAGGGCGAGCTTGCGGTAGATATCTATCAGACGCCGGACGCCATCGTGGTCAAAGCGCTTGTCGCCGGCGTCCAGCCCACTTCTATCGATATCGCGCTGACCCGCGAGATGCTCACGATAAGCGGCTCGCGCGAGGATGAGCGTGAAGTGGAGGAAGACAATTACTTCCAGCGCGAGCTCTACTGGGGTTCATTTTCACGCACAATTCTCCTCCCCGAAGAAATCGATGTCGACTTGGCCGAAGCCTCCGAAAAACACGGCATCCTCATGATAAGACTCCCCAAAATTAACAAAAAACGCCAAACTAAGCTAAAGGTTCGAAGCCGCTAATACCGTTACGAAGTCCCGACATCGGTCGGGACCCCGACTTTACGTCGGGGGTGAGGAGTCGCTAGTCTTCCACCAGCCCGAGCCGATAGATATCGAAGGAATTCTCTCCTTCGAACATATCGGAGGGGTTGGGAAGGTATACACGCTTGCGCGATATCTCCTTGGTTGCGTCGTTGAGAAGGCGGTGGAAGACCGCAAAATCCTCTTTGCACTCCTGATAATCGATAACATACCGACGCATTTGCGAAGAGCCATCGGCATTTTTCTTCTTGCGACATTCATAGATGATGAATCGTCGTACTTCTTTTCCGTAGTGCTGCTTGACCGCGTAATAGTTGAAGAGTGCTTGCATGACAAAAAGTGTCTTACCTTTGCGCTTCGTGCTGAAAAAGTCGACGAATTTGTGGTCCACAATGTCCACCGCTTTGCGGTCAACGGCAGACTGCACCACCAAGTCTGAAATGGCTTTTATAGGGAGTGTTAATCCTTCCACCTGTGCGATACCAACCACCTCGACACCGAGCACTTTATGCTTGGGTGGGCGCTCGAGATAGAAAGAAACGGCCCGTAGATATTCCTGCTCCATAGAATCGCGCTTTTTCCTTTTGGCGAGCCGCGACTTCGCTTTACCGAAATTGATCTCAAAATCCCCGACAGAGCGCATATGCTCGAGGCCGAGCTCGATCGCTCCATCTTTCGCGATACCGCCGTAAAAGTGCTGCAAGGCGACATGCGCAGCCCTGCCCACGACCGCTGAAGGATTGGTGGGCGTATCGTAGACTTTCTCGACATATCGCTTGTACCACGCAAGCGGATTGCGCAAAAATGACATGAGCGATGAGTGGCTCCAATACGCAATAGGAACTCGTCTATCTGCCTTTCTCCGGCTTTTGTGACCTTTTTTAGGGGAACCGGAAGACTCGGAATTTACCTTCATACGGGGATTTTATCACCATTTGACACATATGCATAGAGGTGGTATAATAAAAGCTGTTCATAGCGGAATCACCTCTTCAACATCAACCTCGAACCTTGCCTGGAGGGCATGACAATGATGCGACTCGTAACGCTACGCACTCTTTGCTACGTCTTCGCTATCGCAACCCTCGGTGTCTTCTGGTACTGGGTCAACACCCAGCTCGTTAATGACCTGCTCAATGGCGCCGAAAGCTCTGCCAAGGTACTCGCCAAGTTCGTCGCGCGCCAGTTCGGCATCGGCCAGTACAAGACCGAGGCTATCGTGGTCGGGAAGATGCATATCGACCGTACGCTCCTGATCGCATCGCTTATGCTCGCATGGGCCATGGCGATCGAGTTCATCTTCCGGGAATTCTTCGGCAGGAACACGTGGAGGACGGTATTGGCAATCGTCGTCGTCCACAGCGCCCTTATCGCCATCTGGTTGCAGTGGACCCCGCAGACCGAAGCGTGGTACGCGGTGCACGCCGATTTGCTGAAGGCAACGTTCAGGTACTTCCGCTGGGACAAAGCGGAAACTCTGTTCCTGAACCTGCTCAAGATCCAGAGCATCCTCGTACTGGGAGAGGCCTTCTTGGTCTATTTCCTGCTCACCTCGAGGATAGGTCGGCGGCGGTAGTACCGGCGCCGACAAAAAAGACGAACTCCGCTCGCTCTTTTCTTCAAGACTTCGACCGTGCCCCCGCGCACGGTCGATTTTTTTTGGACAAACCCGAGGAGAAAATATACGATGCTCTCCATGCACATCAAGGTCCGTGTGAAGACTGGCGCCAAGAACGAGAGCGTGCGAAAAGCCTCTGATATTCATTTTGAGATCTCTGTGCGCGAAAAGCCCGAAAATAACCTCGCCAATCGTCGAGTCATCGCCCTCGTCGCTATGCACCTCGGCGTTCCCGCTGTGAAAGTTCGTATCATCAAGGGCCACCATCAACCCTCTAAAATGCTTTCTGTTGGTTTACAGTGATTGGGGAAATCGTTATATGCTTATTCGCGCGAATTAGAACATAGCGCTTACTGCCTTGAGGATCGCGGGAGAATCTGGCGCAATGCGGTAAAACATATTCAAGCTGCGCTGTTCTTTCTCTACAAATCCGGCTCGCTCGAGCATCGTCAGGTGTTTTGAGGTAGATGTAAAAGACAGGCGTATTACCTCGGAAATCTCGCTAACGTTTGCTTCTTTCCTTTTCCCCAATACGTTCAAGATCGCAAGTCGCCGACGATTTGCCAAAGCTTTCAGAAGCCGTTCCCCTTCCGCCTCTTTCATGCATGCATTATATGCTTATTCGCGCGAATAAGAATATAGATGTGGGGATGATTTTGGATAAACGCGATATGGGGGTATAATCGACCCATGGCAAAAAGAGCAAGTACGGATATTAAAAACAAGAAGTCGCGTTCCAAAAAAACAAAGAAACGCCTTGAGGCCAAGCGGGTAATGCTCGCCGCCCGCGCCCAAAAAAAGCGCAGATAAGATAGGTTCGTCTGGCTTTGGACAAACCCGAGGCGGGGGTATAGGATTCTCGCGGACTGGCATGGGGCGGACCCAAAGCCAGCGAAAGGAGCACATCGTGAGAAAACTCAAACCCCTTGATACGAGCACGACCATCGAGCTTGCCCGTGCTGCGCTTGCCGCGTATTTCGACGATCATTGGCCCGAGGCCAAACCGACGAGGTGCAACCCAGGCGTCGCGATGAATCACCGGGTATTCCTGGACACACGGGTCATGGAGGTGGCCCGGGCAGCGGACATCCGTCATGCGCTCGAGGTGAAAATCCCCGAGTATCTCAAGCACCAACGCTACGGCGACGCGCGGGACGCCCTCCAGAGGACGATCGGCGGTATCCGCATTGCCGGATTCATCGCCGAATTCAACATGGACCAGCTTCTGATCAAAGCGGTCGGAGAAGAAAAGAAGGTGGCCTAGTCCGATTCACCAAAAAACACTGAAAGAGCCCGAGCCTAGGAGGACTCGGAGCAAACAAGGCGGCCGGCCCTTTCCGGCCGCTCGTCTTTTTTGGACAAACCCGAGGCGGGGGTATAGCATTCGAGGATGATAGAGACGCTGCGGGAAAATCCGAAGGAAGTATTTAAGAAGGGTGATCTCGTAAAATTCAAGGAAGGCATCGATCTCACGGCGTTCGGGAGCGAGTTTCAAGCAGCAACCGCATATCGAGTCCTGCATTTTGAACATCACGACGACGAAGGTGGGGATGCTGTATGGATCGGTCCGAATGACATGTCTCCACAGGATGTGGAGGACTTTCAACCAGAACTCGCAGTAGAACTACGACAAGAGAAATACAAAAGGGTCTTCCCTGTCGCAACTGCGCATTTAAGAAAGGTATTGAACTGATTTGGACAAACCTGCGGCGGGGGTATAGGATTCCGACGGTCTTGTTCTGACCAAGGATCTAAAGCAGGAGGAAAGCCATGCGATTGCTTCGCAGTGCTGTGGCTTTCTGCCGCAGTGTTCTTAACTACATCGAGATCGTCTTCAACTGGAAATTGGCCTTCCAGTCAGCAATCGTCAACGGCCCGTTCGTTCTCTTGATCAACTTGGGCCACGGATGGGTCGCACTATCTGCAGGAGGCGGCCAAGCAATTCTGTCCGGTATCTTTACCGGGCTTACATCGCGTGTGGCGCAGCACTTTGCAGAAAGAATAAGAACGCCTGTGCTGGCGTATTTCTGCGGGAGTGGGGTTCCAATGCTAATGATGTTGGGCTTGAGCGCCGGCATGCATTGGTACATCATCAAGACCCCAGAGCTCCTCGCAAGTTGCGCACTGCCGACCTTCTTCACTGGCTGCTCGACTCTGTTCCTCACATTCGTGACCCGCAACCTCGCATCGTGGCCAAACTCGCTACGGTGGCAACGGTTCACGAAATGGTTCATCAAATACGCCTTGGTGAATCGCCGCGACGAGGGGAGAGACAACTAATACGACCGGGCCTACCCTTCGCGGAGCCCAGCCGTTCGATTTGGACAAATTGGCTTATACGAGTAGCATGGCCGGCAGCTTGCATCGTTTTGGAGAAAACGACATGAAAGTGCTGTGGTTCTTACGGGTCGCAGTCGCGGTCGTCTTCATCGTCTTGGCGGTGAACTCGGCCTACTTCGCGATCAACTTTGTGATCCTCGCGCCCCTGCCGGCACAGAAGGTCGTCGGCGGCATCTTCTTCGGTGTCTTAGCCCTATGTCTCCTCGCCGCTGTCATTGAAGTGACGCCGAAGGACGATCCATGAACACGGCCGGACTCTTCAGGAGCCCGGTCGTTCGATTTGGACAAAGCGGGGCGGAGAGGTAGCATTGAAGGTATCCTTCTTCTATGACCGAGAAAATGTCACAGGGTTCGATACCGATGGATCGCAGAGGACAATACGTTATGGGCAGCGGTGATCTAGTGAAGGTTAAGAGCGAAGAAAAAAGGACATACCGTATAGCAATGATACTTCCACAACCGGATAGGAGTATCAAAATGGTGATCGGTCCTCCCACATTAACGCCGCGAGATATTGACCTCTTTAAATTGGACTACCCTGCGAGTATACAAGATCCCAGATACAAGGATTGTTTTGAGATCGATGCCTCTCATGTAGATAAAATCCTGGATTCTTAAGCGTGCCCTATGGTATGAGGATCCGTTTCATCCACATTCCCCTTCTGCTTCTTTTCATCGCAGCGCTGCACTTTGCCGCGCTTTATTCGGGTCTCTATGACATGCAGATAGCCGCGGGTTTTGTGTGGTGGGACAACGTTCTCCATGCGCTTGTGGGAGTAGCGTTCGGACTCGGGTGGCTGTGGCTGCTGGAGAGACTGGGATACGGCACCCGATCGCTAGCTGCAATCATCTCAACGTTCGTATTCGTCCTTTTGATGGCAATAGTGTGGGAAGGAGCCGAATATCTCGCGCGTCTTTATGTGAGAAGTCTTGCCGAAGGTTTGAAACTCTATTCACCCAATCTCACAGAATCCGGTTCGGACGTCCTCTCCAATATGGTCGGCGTGATTGCCTTGCTCGCAATCTTCAAGTTCAAAAGGCCCGATTTGGACAAACTCGAGGCGGGGGTATAGCATTCGTTTGAATTCTTAGTTAGTTACAAATTTTTATGCAAAGTGACGAAGAATCAGAACATCAGATTGAAGATTTGGAACAGTTCGACTATTTTAACGCGGCAGAAACGAGAGAGGTTGCAAAGAAGTATGCCCGCTTTATTGGCATTTTCTTAATAAACTTTTCGGAACTTGAGCACATACTAAATCTGGCCATCGCCGAAATCTTAGGCAATGGAAGAAGTCACGATATCGGATATGTCGTTATTGAACGTCTTTCAACGCAAAACAAAATAGAGCTATTTCATAAAACCTATTCGAGACTGGCTGGTTCATTACAAAAGTCAAAAAATAAAGTAGATGCTGTTGCGAAAAAATTAAAAGAATTAAATAAATTCAGAAATTCCTTGGTGCATGCAAACTGGCTATCCGTCGACACAAGTGGGTTTGTCAGAACTAAACTAATAGTCGGTTCTGATGATGGATATGTGAGATTTCGAAAGACCAAAATTACGCCATCAATGATCGCGCGAGAAACCAAAGCGATTCGATCTCTTATCCTCGAAATACCCGACTTGTATGAGAAATTCCTTGAGTCTTGATCTTGTGGCTTAGTAGCTTAGTAGCTTCGCAGCTGCTTCGCGCGTTCGTGGAAGCGGATGCGCTCGAGGGCTTTGGCTTCGATTTGGCGGATGCGTTCACGGGTAACGCCGAATTCACGCCCCACCTCCTCCAGTGTGAAGCAAATCCCCTCCTCGGTGAGACCGTTGCGCATTTCCAATATCTTGCGCTCCTTGGGCGAAAGCTCGTCGAGAATTTCCGTCATCTGCTCATTCAGGATTCTGCGTGAAGCATCCATATCGGGACTGGCGATTGTGTCGTCGGCGATGAAGCTGCCCAAGGTCGAGCGCTCGTCGTCATCCTCGCCGACCGGTGACTCCAGCGAGACGGTGTCCTGATTGATCTTCTGGATGGTGTAGATCTTCTCTATCTCGATGCCCATCTCCGCGGCAATCTCTTCGGGCAAGGGATCACGGCCGAGGTGCTGGTTGAGCTCGCGCACTTTTTGCTTGTACTTCGCGATCGTTTCCACCATGTGGACAGGAATGCGGATGGTGCGCGACTGGTCGGCCAGAGCGCGGGTGATGGCCTGGCGGATCCACCACGTCGCATAGGTAGAGAACTTGTAGCCCTTCGTGTGGTCGAATTTGTCGACGGCTTTGAAAAGGCCGAGGTTGCCTTCCTGAATGAGGTCGAGAAGTGTGAGATCAGGGCTACGATTGACGTACTTTTTTGCGATAGAGACGACCAAGCGGAGGTTGGAACGCGCAAGGATGCTGCGAGCCTCTTCGTCGCCTGTGAGAATACGCTTCGCCAGGTCTTTTTCCTGCTGACCGTTCAAGAGCGGATATTGGCCTATCTCGCGCAGATACATCTGCACCGAATCATAGCCCGCGTCAGCCCGGCGATTCTGGAGTTTCTTGCTCGCCAAAACGGAATCTGCTGAAGTATCTTCGAGCATACCACCGCCTTCCAAGACATCGATGCCTGCCGTCCCGAAGAGGTCATACATTCTCTCGAGCAGGACGACGTTGTCCTCGATCGTCGGGAACTCGCGCAAGATCTCATCGTAAGTGATATAGCCGCGCTCTTTGCCCAGAGTGATGAGCGCATCCACTTTTCCCTGCCGCTTGCCGAGCGATGCATTTCCCCTGGAAGCAGAAACGATCTTCCTACTCCTTCGGACCGGTCTCGCAGATTTTCTCTTAGCGTGCGGTCGCTTCTTGCCGGCTGATCGACGTTTGGCAGGACGAACAGCACGCTTCATGGGCCTGCGCATTTTCTTCGTCACTTTCTTCTTCTTATGTTTCTTCTTTTTCATATCCACAAAACTTTCGCGCACAAACCCCTCCTCTTCATGAGGACAGCGGGAATGTGTAGTGTCTTACCGTTTGAGAGCCTAAACCTTTCTTATCCTCCGAAGGAGGATCCTCCTCTGGAGGACAAAAAACACCCCAAAAAGACGGATTGAGACACAAGCGCGTAACTCTATACTCTTTCGTGTATTTGTCCAATCCGAGTTGTCAACAGTTTACACACACCCATGAGTCGGATAACTTCCTCCTCATTACCGAGGTTTTCAGCCTTTTTAAGGGCATACGTAGCCTCGTCGAGCTCCGCAGCAAGCAGCTCCCTGAGGATAACGTGAAGAAGCACCTTCGCCTCGCGCAAAGGTGCAGCGCTCTTGCCATAGAGGCGCTCGGCAGAGAAACGCAAGGCTTCGCGCTCGCTCTCGGAGAGTGTCGTGAGTGAAGCGAAAGCCTCTGCACCCACCGCCTCTTCCAATTCGCGCGCGTAAGCGGCAACATCTATCGAAGGCTTTTGCAAAGACTGCTGCCAGAGAAGAATTGAAAACGCTTGCCGTGCCCTTCCGAAGCCTTGGGCGAAGGAGGGCTTTGCCTTGTCCTGATCGCGAACACTATCGTCCATTGCGACGCGCGACGCAGTCGGAACCTTTGCGAGTGTTTCTGCAACAGCAGCTTCGGAGACACCGAGGCGCGCTGCGATCTCATGTAGGTATTGTTCACGCGCGATCGGCGATTGCACGTCGGAGAGGAACGGCAATACCACTTGTTCGACTGAACGGCGGAAACTATCGGGCGCTTTCATATGCTCCTCGAGCACATCGAGTAAGAAGGCAATGATGTCTTTTGCATTTCGTATCGCCTTTTTCCACGCCTCGGCACCTTCTTTGAGTATGAGGTCGGCGGGATCGAGATCGGTGGGCAATTGCGCGACTTTGACGTTGAGCCCGCCTTGGAGCGCTGCGCGTGCCGCGCGGCCCGCCGCCTTGATACCCGCTTCGTCGGCATCGAGTGCAATGACGAGATTGTCTGTCATGCGATGGATGAGTGCGGCGTGCTCCGAAGTGAACGCCGTACCGGATACCGCGACGGTATTCCCCCATCCAGCCTGATGTGAAGCCAATAAATCCATTTGTCCCTCCACCAAAACGGCGCAATTGTTCTTGCGGATGGACTGTTTTGCGCGGTCGAAACCGTACAAAATGCGGGATTTGTGGAAGAGGGGTGTTTCTGGCGAGTTCATGTATTTAGGCGGCTCAAAGCCACCGTCAGTCTTCGCCGCCTGCCCCGTGGCCGCAGGCTTTACGGGGAAGATACGGCCCGAAAATCCAACCACGCGACCGGCGGAATCCGCGATTGGGAATATGATGCGGTTGCGGAATTTGTCTGTGAGATTGCCCCGTTCGTTTTTCTTGGCCAAACCGGCGTCAAGGATCTCTTTGTCGGTAAACTTTTTTGCCTTTAGATATTCCGACGCTTCGCTCCACGAATCCCCCGCAAGCCCGAGCCGGAATTCCTGCACGGTGGCATCGCTCATGCCGCGCTCCTTGAGGTACTTCTTCGCAGCGTCAGTAAGGCGTGAAGTATAAAAAATGGTCGCGACTTCCATGAGCTCGAACAATCGCGCGCGCTCATCGGTCTTTTCTTTTCCACCACGTTCATACACCAATTCCACTCCCGCCTTCTCCGCAAGTACTTTCAGCGCCCCCTTAAAATCCAACCCCTCGATAGCTTCGACAAAAGAAAAAATATCCCCGCCGACATTGCACCCAAAACAATGGTACGTGCCTCTGTCCGGCGACACATGAAATGAAGGCGTGCGCTCAGCATGAAAAGGACATCTCGCGCGCAGGCTTGCCCCCGCACGTTCAAGCTTCACGTATTGCGACACCACGTCGACGATCGAGAGTCTATCTTTAATTTGTTGAACAGTATCCCCTGCCATGCATCCTATTATGCGCTTTCAGTATAAAAAGTGCGAACGCCGGCTCCTGCGGGGAGCCGACGTTCAATCTCTTTGATGTGCACGCTTCCATTCGCGCACGCCGGCGTTGAAGCCGGAGTCGAAGCAGTGGCCCGTCCATGGGATTTTCATAAGGATATCTGGATCATTGGTGCCATTGCGGTTGCGCGTGTGTCGATAGCCGTGCCTCCAGCCTCTGACGGTGTTGCGAAGAACGACCGCGAAAAGTAGCGCGCATGCGGGGATCAGCTGCCAGAAAGGCGACTGGAAACGGATCAGCAATGCGAGCGCGAGCATGGCCGCAGCACTTGCGACCGTGCTGTTGGCCGTACAAATGGACCAGATCTTTCGCATGATTCACCTCCGCGCTATCTTTAACACGTTTCTGCTTATCGTTCAACCGACTCCTTTAAAGGGAGGCCTCGCCTCCCTTTTTCCTGCTATGATAGAGGCATATGAGTTACCGACGAACACCGTTTGCTCCGGATGAGCATTATCACTGTTACACTCGAGGCATCGATGGTCGGGTGACGTTCAAGGACAAGGAAGATTACGAACGATTCCAGGAATCTCTGTATTTGTGCAACGATAACGGTGCGTTTGATCGTAGTAATTTCCAGAAACTCAGTCATTCCGAAATTTTTACGCGGCCCAGAAAGAGCGAGCTCGTGGCGATCGGTTCCTATAGTCTTATGCCGAATCACTTTCATGTCGGATTTCAGGAAATAGAAGAGGGAGGATCTTCAAAGTTTCTACAGAAGCTCGGCACGAGTTACAGTATGTACTTCAACGCAAAATATGCCCGAGTAGGTGGACTGTTCATTGGACCGTGCCGATCCCGCCACATCGCGACGGATCGTTATTTCAAGCAAGTCGCACAATACATCCATCTCAATGCAGCCGAGGTCTTTGAGCCGGGATGGAAACGTGGAGCTGTGAGAAATATGCGAAGTCTGGAAAGCCGCCTCAAGGAGTACGCGTTTTCAAGTTTGCGGGACTACGCAGGTACTCCACGCCCTGAACGCGCAATGCTCAACCCAGAACTAATGCAACTTACAGCGGAAGATATGCCTCCACTTAATACGGTACTCACGGACGCTCGAGAATATTACGAAAACCTTAATCCCCTTTGAAAAGACGGGATTGGGGAGGCCCCGCCTCCCTAACATAAAAAGAAGAAGGCGGCATTGGCGTCCGCCTTCTTTCGTCTCATGTACTATGCGGGGCTTAGAAGCTGACGGTTCAGACGGGTCCGAATCCCTGGCGAAAGAGCGCCTCGCCAAATTGTCGCAATCTGATCATTTCCGAGCTCAGCGAGACCTCGCCGCGCGCGCGAAGTCGAACTTCCTTGTCCGTGTCGACGATGATCATCAAGCCGCACCAGTTTCCTTGTCCACCGCCGGGCCATTTCCAAGCCACCGCGACGTGATCATCATTGGTGAAACGCTCAGATTCTTCTTTGTCGAACCCAGCCACTTCGTTGCCAGCCGCGTGCAAGGTGCCGCGGCCGATACCCGCCGTTACGCACAGGGATATCAAGACCGGTCGCACCGCCGTCGTCACAGGTTTCCATCCGCTCGTCAAGAGATTCTTTGTGGTTACCACCGCTGTCGCGAGATTTCCACTCATGGATACGTTCCTTACGTTCAAGAGCAGCAGGCTGATTCCTGCACTCTGCGAGAGTTATAGCACAAACGCACTACCGCTCAACCGACTCCTTGCGGCTCTGGCTCTCCGGCGCTTCGGCGGGGGCTGAAGCGGCGAAGCCTGCTTCCATTTCTTCTATCATTGCGTGTTTCTTGCTGCCCTTGAATCCGGTGCCGGCAGGAATGAGGCGGCCGATGATGACGTTTTCTTTGAGACCAATGAGGCGGTCCACCGCGCCGGAGACCGCGGCCTCGGCCAATTTGCGTGGCGTATTCTGGAAGGAAATCGCCGAGAGGAAGGATGCGCGGGTGAGCGAGACTTCGGTGATGCCGAGCAGGAGCTGCTTGCCTTTGGCCGGTTCCCCGCCCACTTCCTTTTGTACTTTGTTGATGCGTTCGAATTCGAAATCTGCGATAATCTCGCCCGCCGAGACACCCGTGTCGCCCGATTGTACGACCGAGACGCGCGAGAACATCTGCTTCACGATGACCTCCAAGTGCTTGCGGCCCGTGGAAACTCCCTGAAGCTCATAGATGCGCGTGATCTCATCGATGATGTACTGCTGGGAGCGCTCTTTGCCCGCAAGCGCGAAGAACTCTTCGAGATCCGTCGAGCCGTCGGTAAGGAAATCGCCCTTGGTGACATTCGCTCCCTGCTTTACAAGAATGGTACGCAAGGGATGAATGCGGTATTCGGCGTCTTTCTTGGCGGCTTTGGCGGTTTGCTTGGCGATACTCGCCCCGCCTTTGGCGGGGCTCGTCTCCGGAAGAATGGTGATGACTGTCTCCTGTCCATCTTTGACGATGTCCGTAACGACGCCGGACACGCGAGAGATCGAGGCGGGCAATTTTGGCGTACGCGTCTCGAATACTTCCTCGACTCTGGGCAGTCCCATCGTGATGTCGCCGCCCGCAGTCGCCACTCCTCCCGTGTGGAAGGTTCGCATGGTGAGTTGGGTTCCCGGTTCACCGATCGCTTGCGCGGCAATGACGCCGATCGCCTCGCCAAGATCCACGATCTCGCCGGTCGTGAGGTCCATGCCATAGCATTTTTGACACACACCACGCGCCACTTTGCACGTCATCGGGGAGCGAAGCATTACTTCCTTGAGCGAGTCGTCTTCTTCGATCGCTTTCGCATCGTCACGATTCAAAAGATGTCCGCGCTTGAATTTGCCGGCCTCTTCCGCGAGAACGCGGCCCACGACGCGATCGGCGAATGAGCCACCGATATTTTCCTTGCCGGGGCGGCGGATGATAACGCCTTCTTTGGTACCGCAATCATCTTCAAGGACGACGACATCGTGCGCCACGTCGAAGAGGCGACGTGTGAGGTATCCGGCACGTGCAGTGTTGAGCGCAGTGTCGGCAAGACCCTTGCGCGCGCCGTGGGTTGAGATGAAATATTCGATCGGCGTAAGACCTTCCTTGAGCGACGAGGTGATGGGGAACTCGATGATCTCTCCGCGTGGGTTGGTGATGAGGCCCTTCATCCCCACCATCTGGTGAAGCTGCACCACAGAGCCGCGCGCGCCCGAAGTGATCATGTCATGCACGGGACCGGTCGCATCGAGCGCGTCAACCACATGCTTACGCAGCTCGCCGGAAACCTTGCCCCAGATCTCTATCGTCGATCGGCGCCGCTCTTCTTCGGTCAAAAGTCCGTTGTTGTAGTTCTCGAGTTCTTTTGCGGCCTTCTCGCGACCCGCCTTGACCATTTCTTCTTTCACTTTCGGAATGACGACATCGGAGATGGCCCACGTGATGCCCGCGTAGGTCGCGTAGCGGAAACCAAACGCTTTGATCTTGTCGAGAATGACGGGAATGCCGTCGAGCTTGTAGTGCGTGACGAGATTCTGTACCAAGGCACCCATGCGCTTGTTGGTGATCTCTTCGTTGAGATACGGGAAATCGCTCGGAAGAACAGAGTTGAAAAGGAGGCGACCAACGGTGGTGTCGAATACCTGTGCGTTGAACTGCGCGTACTTCTTGTTGTCGCTGGGCAGTACCTTGATCTTCGCGCGCAGATCTACTGCGGCAAAATCGTGCGCGGTAATAGCCGCGTTGGTCGAGGGAAATGCACTTCCCTCGCCCTTGAGGCCGTCGACGGATTTGGTCATCCAGTAGCAGCCCAAAACGATGTCGAGAAGCTTCGATGCAACGACGACATCGCCGCTCCCAGGCTTGAGAATATTTTTATTCGCGGACATCATCATTTTCGCTTCCATTTGCGCAGCCTCGGAGAGGGGTACGTGCACGGCCATTGCGTCGCCGTCGAAATCCGCGTTGTACGCAGGGCAGACAAGCGGATGCACTTGGATGGCATCACCTTCGATCAAGACCGGTCGGAATGCCTGGATTGATTGGCGGTGCAATGTCGGTGCGCGGTTGAGCAATACGTATTTATCTTTGATGGCCTCTTCGAGGATGGGCCAGACTTCGGGAGCCTCGTCTTCGATAAGCCGGCCGGCACCGCGGATGTTGTATGCGAGTTCGCGCGCAAGCAAACCCTGGATGACGAAAGGGCGGAAAAGTTCCAAAACCATGTGCTTGGGCAGACCGCACTCATCAAGTGCCAGATCGGGACCGACGACGATAACGGACCGGCCCGAGTAGTCTACGCGTTTGCCGAGAAGATTCTGACGGAGATAGCCGTGCTTGCCTTTGAGATAATCCGCGAGGCTTTTAAGCGCGCGGCGACGGCCTCCGAGAATACCGAGGACACCAGCGCCGCGGCGCATTGAGTTGTCGAGGAGCGCGTCTACCGCCTCCTGCAGAATTCGCTTTTCATTGCGGAGAATGACTTCCGGAGCTTTGATCGCGAGCAAACGCTTTAAGCGGTTGTTGCGGTTGATGACGCGACGGTAGAGGTCGTTCAAGTCCGAGCTGGCATGACGACCGCCTTCGAGCGCGACCATCGGGCGAAGTGCCGGCGGCACCACCGGCAGGCGCGTCATGAACATCCACTCGGGGCGAACACCTGCGCGCTGCAAACTCTCCGCGAGAGCGAGGCGCTTGCGCAACTTATCGCGGTCGGCCGCGCCGGATTCTTCATACTCACCTTTGACCTTCTTGATGAACTGTTCGATGTCGATGTGTTTCAAAATATTGTACAAGGCCTCAGCACCGATGGTGGCCCGGAACATCGCTCCGTACTTGACGGCATAGAGATGGTAGGCTGCTTCGTCCAAAACGACACCAGTCCTGATGGATTCGATCTCTTTCTTCGCTTTTGTGGCGCGTTCTTTGAGATCGGTTTTCACCTCGGGAGTTGCGGCGGATTTGTTCTTTGTTTGGAATTCCTGCTCGAGGTCTTTGAGGAGCCGTCCGCGTTCTTTTTCATCCACGTGCGTTACGATATAGCCGGCAAAATAGACTACCTTTTCCACCTCTGCGGCAGAAAGGCCCAGCATGAGGGCAATGCGCGAAGGAATTCCGCGTAAGAACCAGATGTGCGAAACGGGCGTTGCAAGATCGATGTGTCCCATACGCTCACGGCGCACGATGGCGCGCGTGATCTCCACACCACATTTCTCGCAGACGATGCCACGGAAGCGTATGCCGCGGTATTTCCCGCAGTAACATTCGTAATCTTTTTCAGGGCCGAAAACGCGCTCGTCGAAAAGGCCGTTCTTCTCGGGGCGCTGCGTACGGTAGTTGATGGTTTCGGGCTTCGTGATCTCACCAAAGCTCCACTCCAAGACACGCTCGGGGGAGGCGAGGCGCATCGCGACTGCTTCGAAATCGGCCGGGATGATGTCTTTTCGCTTTTTTGGCATGTTAGTTTTTCTTAGCGAATAAAATGAGTCTAGAAAATCTTACAAATTTTTAGAGTTTTCCTTGAATTCGATATCGATACCAAGCCCTCGCAAATGCCGGACCAGAACATTGAAGGTCGCGGGGGTATTGCTCTCCTCGATGCGTTTACCGGAAACGATCGCATCGAATGCCGCCGAGCGGCCCAAGATGTCGTCGGATTTAATTGTGAGAATCTCGCGCAAAGAATAGGCGGCGCCGTACCCTAAGAATGCCCACACCTCCATTTCTCCCACGCGCTGGCCGCCATTTTGCGCCTTGCCGCCCAAGGGCTGCTGCGTCGTGAGCGAGTACGGGCCGATAGAGCGCATGTGGATTTTGTCCTCGACCATGTGGTGAAGCTTCAATATATACATGACACCGACGGAAACGGGCTGTGCGAAAGCCTCGCCGGTACGTCCGTCGAAGAGAATGCGCTTGCCGGTTTCGGCTACACCCGCGAGCTTAAGTTCCTCGCGTATCTCTTTTTCGGAGGCACCCGCAAATGACGGCACGACAGCCTGATAGCCGAGTATGTCCGCCGCAAGGCCCAAATGGAGCTCGAGGATCTGACCCAGGTTCATGCGGCTTGGCACGCCCAAGGGAGTGAGAATGATATCCACCGGATTGCCTTCGGCATCGAACGGCATGTCTTCTTCGGGAAGAATACGACTAATGACGCCTTTGTTGCCGTGACGGCCGGCGAGCTTGTCGCCCACCGATATCGTGCGCAGCTGCGCGACCTCAATATGCACGCGCTTGATGACGCCGCTTTCGAGCTGATCGCCGGTCTCGCGCGAGAACACTTTGACGCCGATAATGCGTCCGCGCTTCCCACCTTCCATACGAAGTGATGTGTCTTTCACGTCTTTGGCTTTTTCGCCAAAGATCGCGTGCAAGAGACGCTCCTCCGGCGTGAGCTGTGTCTCGCCTTTCGGGGTCACTTTGCCGACCAGAATATCGCCGGAGCGCACTTCTGCGCCAATGCGGATAACGCCGTCCTCGTCGAGATTACGGAGTTTGAATTCGCTGACGTTGGGGATATCGTGGGTCGTGACTTCGCTCCCTAGCTTGGTGTCGCGGACCACACAAATGAATTCCTCCATGTGGATAGAGGTGAAGCGTGCTTCCTTGGCCAGTCTTTCGGAAATGACGATGGCATCTTCATAGTTGGCGCCGAACCACGGCAAGAAGGCGACACGGACGTTCTGGCCTATCGCAAGCTGTCCGGCAACCGACGTCGAGGTATCGGCAAGGACGGTTCCCTTCTTCGCGCTATCGCCCACAGAAACCGCGGGTCTCTGGTGGAACGTGGTAAAGCCGTTGGTGCGGGAAAAATTGACGAGGCTGTACTCCTTGGTCTTTCCATCGCTATTTTTGACCTTGATCATTTGCGCGTCAGCGTACGTCACTTCCCCCGCTTCTTCGGCGATAACGAGCCGGCCGGAGTCGCGCGCCGCGGCAGACTCAACGCCGGTTGCTACTACCGGTGCTTCAGGGACCACAAGCGGCACCGCTTGCTTTTGCATGTTGGAACCCATGAGCGCGCGGTTGGCGTCGTCGTTCTCGACAAAGGGGATGAGCGAAGTCGCGACCGAGAACGGCTGGTTGGTGGCGACTTCCATGAAATCCACGTTCTCGCGCTTCACGAGGGTCGGATTTCCTTCTTTGCGCACCTCCACCATTTTTACCGTAATGTGTCCCGACTCGTCGCGCGGAATTCCTGCGTGCGCAATAGCATACTGTTCTTCTTCGAGTGCATTCAAATATTTGATCTCTTTGGTGACCACTCCTTTTTCGACTTTCGCATACGGCGTCTCGATGATGCCGAATTCATTGGGGCGCGCATAGAGCGACATGTGAAGCACGAGCCCGATGTTCTTGCCTTCCGGTGTGTGAATGGGACACACACGACCGTAGTGCGATGAGTGCACGTCGCGCACTTCGAGGCCTGCGCGCTCACTCGTGAGGCCCCCGCGACCCAGTGTGGAGAGGGTGCGCAAATGTTCGATCTCATCAAGCGTATTGTATTGCTGCATGAGCTGCGAGAGCTGATCGGTCGTGAAAAATTCGCGGATGGCCGCTTGAAACGGTCGCGGATTGACGAACGAAACGGGGCTCGTCGTCTCTGCATCCACCATCGCCATGCGGTCCTGAATGTTGCGCTTCATGCGCGAGAGGCCTACACGCATGCGGCTCTCCAAGAGCTCGCCCGCGAATCGCACGCGGCGAAATCCGAGGTGGTCGATGTCGTCTGCCTGAGCTGCCGCGTTCGCATTCAATTCGGCAATATTGGTGATGATGCGGACCACATCGGAGAGCGTGAGGATCGAATTCGTAAGGTCTTTCTCACTGACCCCGAGCCCGAAACGACGGTTGAAATGGAAACGGCCAACACGCGAGAAATCGTAGCGCTCCGCAGAAAGGATAACTTCGACATGGGCGCGCGCAGACTCCGGTGTCGCAATATCTCCGTCACGCAGCCTCCGGTAGATCTCGACGAACGCCTCCTCGGGCGTTTGTGCGTGGTCGTGCTCGAGCGTCTTTGCGATCGCGTCGCGAGCGAGAACAGATTTTTCAAATTTACCTAAAATTTCTTTCTCACTCGCAACTCCGAGCACGCGCAAAAGCGAAGTCACGGGAAACCGGCGTTTGCGGTCGATCTTTACATAAATGCCGCCGTCGGCATCGGATTCGATCTCTATCCATACGCCGCGCGCAGGAATGATCTTGGCAGCAAAATAATTCTTGCCCTTGTGCGGAATTGATTCGAAGAAAACACCGTACGAGCGCGCGAGTTGCGGCACGACGATGCGCTCGACTCCGTTGATGATGAAGGTGCCGTGATGTGTCATCCACGGAAAATCCGCGAGAAAGATCTCCTGCTCCTTCTCCTCGCCGTTCGTCTTGTTTTTCAGTCGCACAACCATCGAAAGCGGCGCCTCGTAGGTGCGCATTGCTCTTTTCGCGTAGTGCTCATCCCAGCGCAATTCGCCGAAGGTGAACTTCACGAGCTTCAACTCGAATTTTTTGTTGGAGTGGTCGGTGATAGGGGAAAACTCCTTAAAGACACGCTCGGCACCCCCCTCCACGAATTGCCGGAAGGATGCGATCTGTGACTCCACGAGACTCGGGAATTTCACCAGAGGCTCGCGAAATTTGCCGAAGTATTTTTGCGGTCGCACGTGCTTCGTTTTCGCCATTTTACAACAAGCTACCCGTGGTCCCGCCGAGGCGGGATCATGGTGTGAGTACCGTTATTAAATTTTCGTATCTAAATGCATCTTTCGATGCCATTTTGCTTCTCCGCCAGAGGCGGATCCTCCTCCGGAGGAAAAAGCGCAGCCGCAACTCAATCAGCTCGTAGCAAATGTCCGAGGAGTATATATTCTATGGGGTTTCTGGTCAACCTTGACAATACGAACAGTCAATTGTCTGAAATAATTCCCTCCACCACACTTTTCGAAAGTTGATTTTTCCACTTTGACGGCGTTCTTGCCGTTTTTTGAAATGATGATCGCCATACCGGCGAATCATCCCACAAATCTTCACTTTTTGAAACCACCACCAGAACGCGAGGCGCTCTTCACCCACTTTTGTAGTGCTGCAAAGATGGCGTAGAAAATGATGGTATTTGTAAAAATTAAGCCCCAAAACAAAATGGTGTGATCGTACCCATAATTTACTAATAGACCTAATGGCAATGTTGCTAACCCGACGCCAACATCACAAAACATGCCATTGCAATTAGCTGCATCGATTACTATAACGCCAACGAAGCTAAGATATATTAGAGCCACCACCGCTCCCCATACAGAGATTTTTTTCATACTGAATCACTATAGCGCATTTTCGATTTGGGCAAGGATGTTTATCAACATCTGTGCATCAGTATCCGTAATTTTCCCGTTTGTCGCTTTTTTCGATATCATTGTCGTAAGATTGGCAAGAGCTGCAGTAAGAGCCTGTTTGTTCTCCAATCTGTCGACACGCTTGAGGAGATTATTTTTTAGGCTCGCTTTTATATTCAACGAGATGATTTTTGTCTTAAGTTGAACAAGGACGTCTGCATTGAGCGCCACGCTATCTGACTGTGCCCCAAGAAGCTCCACAAGTGCCACAATTTCATTCGCATCCGCGGTTGTAATTTTCCCTTTCACTTCCTGATTTGATACTTTCTTCTTGAATTTCGCGAGAACTTTCGCATTCTTTTGTTTTTTTACCTCGATCTTCTTTTCAAGACCCACAACCTTTTTCAAAAGATCCTGCTTCAACTTGTCTTTGATGTCGAGGGTTAGGATTTTTTCTTTGATAAGTACAAGTAATTCACTGAGCGATGGTTCAGTGCCATCAGGAGAAATTGTTCGGTCGATCTGATTGTCGCCATTTACGTCAACCTCTATAGTTGTCTCCTCCGGTGCGGTGCTTACAACCTCAAACGTGGCATTCGTATTCTCCGTCGTCGGAATATCGGAGAAGCTGGCGACTGGCGTCGTCGCATCTGCTATAAAATCCTCGATGGTGACCGTCGTGGAGCCGCTGCCGACACCCTGGTAGACAAATGTATAGGTACCCGTTTTCGGGAGAAAGATGTGCTGGGTCTCGCTGGTGTAAATGAAGCTACTCCCGGGAATATTTCCTAGAATCGTGAGAATCTCGGCTGAAAGATCTTGATTGGGATCAATGCCGGTGAGGTTCCCGAATTCATCGTACGCGCCGAGAATTACGGGAGAGTAGGTGCTGACTATTAACTCGTCGTCGAGATCGACAACCTGTGGTTTTGCGCCTAAGACGAAGTTAGTCTGTAGTATATTTTCACCACTGATTACTGACTCTATTAAACTTCGAATTGGACTGGTGCTTAACAAATCTCTATGTTGTGCTTGTTTGTTACCAGGCTCTCGATATAAATCAAGATTGAAAAAATACGTTTCATCCGCCACCGACGAAATTGCGCTCGGATAAACAACTGTGCTATCGCCTTCGCGGGTAAACAACGTCCCGTAACTCTGCAAAAAATGACTCGTTCGATACTCCACCGCTTTTACTGTTGGTCTCCCCCAGCCAGCGACCTGCACCACGCGAATGTGCTCGGGAAACGCATACGTGTCGTACATGGCATGGAAATCGGCAGCACCCCCCATGAGATCAGTCCGCACAACTTCTGGAATGTGCAGAAAGTTCTCGGGCGGACTCGTACGCGTAACACCTTGCCCCGTCATAAATTCGACGAACGGACTGTAGGTATTAATGAGGTTGCCCCAGAAATTTCTCCAGTTCTGCGTAAAACCGACATCCGCGAATGTGATAACCGGATCAGTTACCGCACTAAAATATGCGGGCGATGGAAGGAGGCTGTATGCAGACGGCATGTTTTGCGAAATCGTGCGCGCTGCCGCGGGTTGCACAATAAAGCCGCTAGCAATTCCTTCACCATCGCCGTGGAGGATTGCAGAAATCGCCTGCGGTGTGCCGAGTTGTGGCGAGCCAACCATGACAAACGCATCGATGAGGTTATCTTTCCCCTCTTGTTGTAAACGTTTGATGATAGCCTTCCCCAAAAGTCCACCCATCGAGTGCGCAACAATTGTGACTTTGCCAGATCTCGAATTCGTCGCGAGCTGCTCTATTTTCTCAAGCACATCCACCATGCCACTGGACGTTTTGATGCCATCATCAATTACTTTCTCCGGCGAGTGTCGCCAGTCGTATGCAAGCGGCAGCCACTCTTCTATTAATCCTTCGCTGACAAGAGCGTCCATAAAGTTCGAAAACGGAGAGTAGATAGGAGAGCCGTAGAACGTGTCCAAAATGCCATTCACCTGTACATCATTCACACTCTCTCCCGCTTCATTGAGCGCAAGCTGCGGTACGTCATTGCTCCACGCGGTCGGCGGCCAGAGTGTGTCCGACCCGCTCCTCAAGATACTTCCCTTGATTCCTGGCAAGAAGAGCACGCTAGAGAATCCTACAACGGCACTCTCATCGGTGACGGTGAAGCGAATGGTTTCTACATAGTCTTCTGCTGATTGCGCGTATACAGTGTCGCCCAACACAAACTGCAGAAATCTCTGATAGAGGCCCCGATTCACTTGCACGGGTGGTGGTACGTTGTAGACGTCGAGCTCGTAGACACCAGGGACTTCCCACGTGAGGGTGTTCTCGCCGAAGAATCCTCCGATTGCTCCAATGAGCTCGCGCGGAGATTGCGGATCGGGTATGCGAAAGAGAATGCCGCTCACGTCGAAAGAAGCACTACCTTCTATGCGGGCGACGTACACGTCTTTTGAGATATTGAGTGCTACGGGATACGTCCCGTCGTCTTCCATGTATATGCGATCGTCTGAAATGATTTCTCCTGTGTTGTCATCTTCTACGACAGTGCCCCACACAAGCTGCGACGAAGCGAATGCGAAAGATGGTAGAGCGCACAGAAGGACGCCCGCGGTCAACGCAACCAAAAATACGTAGTAAAAGCGATTCGAAACTGTTCTGGCGGACATATTCCGAGGATTGTCCCACGCGACAATCCTACTTCACGAAGTTATCCACCTTTTGTCCGTTTGGACTTTTTCCACTTCTCAATCTTGGCGTGGTGGCCGGAGAGGAGTACTTTGGGGACCTTGTATTTCCTACCCTTCCAAATGAGGGCCTCCGGTCGCGTATAAACTTCGGGACTTGAAACGCGCGAAGCTTCGAGCGACTCGGCTTTGCCGAGAACTCCAGGCACAAGACGCGTTATGCAATCGATCACTGTCGCCGCCGGAAGCTCCCCACCGGTGAGCACGTAGGGACCGATGGAGATCTTTTTCGCCTTTAAGATTTTCTGCACACGCGCATCGACTCCCTCGTAGTGCCCGCAGATAAATAGAATGTCTTTTTTAGTAGCGAGTTTCTTCGCCATCGCCTCATCAAATGCCGTGCCGTCGGTCGAAAAGAATACCGTCGCAATGGAACCACCGAGGCGTCGCCTTGATGGTTTCAACGCTGCATCTGCTGCGCGTAATATTCCGTCCGGCTCCAAAACCATCCCCGGTCCACCACCATATGGCCGTCGGTCCACACGACCGTATTTATCGTGGGTGAATTTCTTGGGGTCGTAGTAGGAAATTTTTATTTTCTTCGCCTTGATGGCGCGACCGATGATCGAGCTCTTGAGGTAGGGCTCGATGGATTCGGGAAACAGGGTGACGATATGAAAATGAATCATTCGCCCTTGAGATCTTTGATGACGTCGTCCACCGTCGTGTCACGGACATAGGGCTTAGAGGGGGCTTCGCTTTCGCCACCGGTCGAACGACTATCTCCACCCATCCCCCGCTCGCTCCCTTCCGGCTCTTCGATCTTGAGATTCACCCGCGCGTCGTTCTTCATGCCCACGACGCGCAATACCGTGCGAATGGCTTTTGCGGTCGCGCCCGAGCGACCGATGACCTTGCCCATGTCGTCTTTGTGTACCGAGAGCGTCAGAAGCACGCCCATCTCGTCGACGGTGCGATTGATCTTCACGTCGTCCGGATTGTCCACGAGCGCTTTTACCACGTATTCCAAGAATTGCTGATCTCGTTCCATACAGGATAGTTCGTAGTTAGTAGTAAGTAGTTCGTAGTAACGAACGAATGCAGTATATCAAATTACTCAGCTTTAGCCTCCGCAGCCACTGCCTCTTCTGCTTTTGCTTCCTCCTTTGGCTCGCCGGAGCCTTCGGCGGAGGCGGCTTCTGGTGCCGCTGCCGCTTCGGTCTCCTTTTCAGTTGCTTCCGCCTTTACCTCTTCGTCGTGAGATGCTTTGGCCTCTGCCTTTACCGCAGCTTCGGCCTCTTTCTCTACCGCCTCCTCCTTGGCTTCCGCCGCTGCTTCTGCAGGCGCTTTGTACTTCGGCAGCACATTGATCTTCTTGGCATTGATGGCACCGAGGCTCACGAGCATGTTGTGGACGGTCGCGCTCGGCTGCGCACCCACCGACATCCAATATTTGATGCGCTCGGCATTCAACACGCGTTCTTTGGATTTTGGATTGTAAGTGCCCACTTTCTCGACGAACTTCCCTGCCTTAGGACTCGCCGTGTGTTCCACCACGACAATGCGAAAGGAGGGCATATTTATGCGCCCCGTCCGCTGCATTCGTATCTTCAACATATCCGCGACACTGTACCAGATAAGTATTAAAAATCAACGGCCAGCGCAGGAATCATCCCGCGCTGGCTTGTCTTTCAGGCGACGACGACAATGGATCACTTGGCGACTTTTTCTGCTTCTTCGAGCTTAACGGAAAGAAGTTTGGACACCCCGTCCTGCCCCATTGTGACACCGTAGAGCTCGCCGGCGGCGGCCATGGTCGCTCTATTATGTGTGATGACGATGAGCTGCGATTTTACGCCAAGCTCTTTGATCATATCGGCGTAGCGCTTTGAGTTGGCCTCGTCGAGCGCTGCGTCGGTCTCGTCGAGGATAAGGAACGGCGGGGGATTCACCTGGCTCATGGAAAAGATGAGGGCGATAGAAGTGAGCGCGCGCTCGCCACCGGAGAGCACGTCGAGCCCGCGAATTTTTTTGCGGGGGAGTGAGACGTCGATAGAAAGCCCGGCGTAGAGCTCTTCTTCCTCTGGAACATCGTCGTCTTCCAACTCATCGTCATCGGCGGGGCCTGCCCCTGAGGTCGCGCGGAGCGCTTTCCTTCGGGGTTCCTCCACCTCAAGCTTCGCGTGCCCGCCGCCAAAGAGTTTGCTGAAGAAATTCTTCAGGGCTTCGTTGATATGTTTCAGCCCCTCGGTAAATCGCGCGTCAATCGTCTTCTCCAGTTCCGCGATGATGTCCTCAAGCTTCGACGCCGAGCTTTCAAGGTCGGCAAGTTCCTTTGCAAGGAATTCTTCGCGCTCTTTGGTCTGATTGAATTCTCTCACTACCGTATCCCCGCTTCCCAGCCCCGATTCTTCTATCTTTATCTTCAGGCGCTCGATCTCGCGGCGGCGCTTCTCCTGGGCGTGTCGGTCCTCCTCGAGAAGCGCACCGGTGGGAACTTCCGCTTTCTCCCATCCGTGGACCTCCGCGCCGATAAGCGCAATCCCCTCCCGTACCTCTTCTTCGAATCTCGTGCGCAGCGTCGCAATATTCGCCCGCGCCGCCTGCACTCCAGAAAGCTTCGCTTGGGCCTCGCGGACATTCGACTCCAACTCCACAAGATCGCGCTCGGCCGTGAATCCGGCCTCACGCGCCTCGGCAATTTTCTTTCGCAGGGCTTCCAATTCCTCCGCGAGGGCATTCTCCTGCGCGCGGACGCGCTCGAGTGACTTTGCCAGACTCTGCACTTGCTGGCGTACTTCTTCGTTCGTCTCAGGCGCTGCTCCCGAAAGACCCTCCACAAAAGCCTTGATACGCTCGCGGACCTCACCGAGGCGGCGCTTCAATATTGAAATGTCATCTTCCCGTTCTGCCTCTGCGACACTTTCGGAAAGCTCGCGCGCGAACTGGCGCACATGCGGCACCGGCACGATCTGCTCGACGGTTACCGTATTTGCCTCCAAGGCACCTTCGGCGCGGCCGAGCTCGCGCGTCAGCTGCTCACTTTCGCGCCGAGCTTCGGAGAGCTTCCCTTCGCGCTCAGATAGCTTTGTCTGTAGTTCTTGCAACGCGCCGGAGCCGCCTGAAGCCTTCGTCGAACGGATACGCGAGACGGATTCGTTCAATTTTTTCAATTCGTGCGTTTGCGCTTGTTCTTCATGTCGAAGGCGAGCATCTTCTTGTGTTATCCACGCATTCTCACGCGTGAGGTACTCGTTGAGCTTCACTGCGAGCTCTTCTTTCATCTCACGGGCCTTTTCTATTTTCTCCACTTGCGTGCGCAGGAAGTTGAGGTGCGGCGCTATTTCCCGCCGAAGCGATTTTGTCTTCTCGATATTATTCCCTGTCTCTTCGAGCTTGCGCTCGCTCTCCGCCTTTTTGTGCTGATAGAGCTTGAGCCCCAGCGCATCTTCCACCATCTCGCGCCGCTCACGCGGGCTCGCGTTCAATATCCTATCCGCCTCTCCTTGCGAAATTATCTGGTAGCCCGAGCCGCCGATGTTGGCGCCGGCAAGCAGGCGGATAACATCTTTCAGCCGCACTACGGTGCCATTCAATAAATATTCATTCTGCCCGTCCCGGTACACAATGCGCTCCACCGTCACCTCTTTGAAATCCAAGTCGAGAAGGCGTTTACTGTTATCAAATACGACGCGGACCGCCCCTCGATTGGCTCGCGGTAGTGCAGGCGAGCCGCCCCAAATCAAGTCTTCACCGCGCTTGCTTCGCATGGATTTCATCGATTGCTCGCCGAGCACGAATCGGAATCCTTCCGCAACATTTGATTTACCAGACCCATTTGGTCCCACGATAGAAGCGATAGGCGAAGTGAATGCAAGCTCGGTCTTCTTGCCGAACGACTTGAACCCCGTTAGTTCAATAGATTTCAAACTGAGGAACATTGGGATTCATTGTATCAAAACAAACGGCGAGTTCCCGAGGGAACCCGCCGTTACGCGAACAACGCGTACGCAAACTGGACGCTACTGCGAAGCAGCCGACGCCGCTGCCGCCAGCACGAACGTCAGTACGACGGCGCAGAGCGCGAAGACGACAGTGCCCGCCATCCTCACTTCCTGCGGGAAGTAGACGTGATAAGCGTCGAACGGTCCTGCGTCGAACCGGTTCACCGACTTGTCGCACCCATCGGGATGTTCAGCCCGACGGCCATTCCTGCACGTCATGAGCGTTCTCCATTATTTGCATATACAAAAGGTCCTTGTCGGACCGGGTTGGGACCGACTAGACCGATCAGTCCCGCTATCACAATGCCACTATAGCCCGCCCAGCGCAAGGGGCGATATGTAGATAAAGATTACGTGAAGTTACCACCCTTTTACTAGAAGCGCCTTCAGGGCGGCGTCCTGTTCGGCCTCCTGTTTCGACTTTCCCTCGCCACTTGCAATGCGCTCGCTCCCCACATGTGCCGCAACGACGAATTTCTTATCATGGTCGGGCCCCGATTGGCTCACCACTTCGTATGTCGGCGTAACGCCCACCAATTCCTGTGCTATTTCCTGAAGTTTGCTTTTCGCATCCTGCCAAAGTCTCGATTCGACTATCTTCTCAGTCTTATGGAAAAGTTGCGCGCCTATAAAATCTTTTGCGGTTTCGTATCCCGAATCGAGGTATAGGGCACCGATAAGCGCCTCAAACGCGTTGGCCAAGATAATTTGCCGTGCACGGCCGGTGTCGCGCGCTTCGCCGCGCGAGAGCAAGAGATATTCATTCATACCGAGTTTGGTGCCGGCATCCGAAATGCTCTGCGTATTTACGAGTGCCGCGCGATAGGCAGTCAGATCCCCTTCGGGTTTTTCCGGATATTTGGCAAAAAGGAATTCGGTAACGGCGAGTTCCAAGACCGCGTCGCCGAGAAATTCCAGCCGCTCGTTGTGCATTGCTCCGGGAGCCCGATTCTCATTGAGATACGAGCGATGCGTAAACGCGGTCTCCAGCAGGCGTTTATCTTTGAACGAATATCCGATCTTTGTTTCAAAAGTCGAAAGGTCTGCCATGGTCATTTATTCTCGCCGCGGGCGAGCGCATTGATGGCAGGAACGATTATCTTGAGTGTGTCGTCATAAAAGTTCAGATCGCCCACCGCAGAGAGCGGAAACCATTGCGCGTCATCCAAGCCTCCCGATGAGCCGAGCCGAAGCTCGGTGAAAGGGGATTCGGCCAGAAAATAGCTCACCCGCTTGCGCTTCTTACCGCCCTCGATTTTGGAATCGTTGGCGACGTACTCATTCACTCCGAGCTCTTGCACGATTTTGATATCAAGCCCCATTTCTTCTTTTATCTCGCGGACGGCGCCCGCCTTCACGTCCTCTCCCTCTTCTATCTTGCCCTTCGATATGGTCCAGTGCCCGAAAATATCGTGCACAAAAGCCATATACGTCTCCCCCTCCGAGCGCGCATAGACGACCGCGCCTGCCAGATGTTCGGTCGGCATTTTGACGGGTTTGCCGCTTTCTTGCTTACGTGCCCCACCCTCATTCTTGCCCGGCTCGCCGAGTTCTACATAGACAGCGCCCAAGACGCCGTTGACGAATCGCCCCGAGGAAGTGCTGCCGAAAGATTTCGCGAGCTCGATAGCTTCGTTGATAGCGACCTTGGCGGGGACCTGCGCGCGGTCGGCAAAAAGAAGCTCCGTGAGGCCGAGGCGCAAAATATTCCGATCAATTGCAGATATTCTCTCGATCGGCCACTCGGGCGCAGCGCGCACGATGACCTCGTCTATTTCTTTTTGTTTGGCAACAGCCGTCTGGAGGAGATCCTTCATGAACGGCATGTCCGAATCGCGTGTACCAAATTCCTTTCCGTAGTCGGCAAGGCGCGAGAGCGCCTGCTCAGGGGTCAACTTCCCTTCCGCAGCATCGCGCTCAAAAAGGACTTGCAAGACGACCGAACGTGCGAGGTGCCTATTTGCCATAGAAGAACAACTTCACCACAATGAACATCTATTGAGTATACACGGCAATTCTAAAGAGCAAATGAAGTCGAGTGGGGAATGTGGAGGGATTATTTTGCTGCTACCTCTTCTTTCTCTTTAGTCTCGGAGCTCTGGCCGCTGGCGCGCAATTCTTTTTGCTTGCGGGTGGCGCGGCGGGCATCTCGCTTCGCACGCGCAACGACATCGATGACAATCTTGCCGTTGTACTTGCCACACTCCGGGCATGCTCGATGCGGGACGCGCAAGGCACCGCACTCGCATTTGGCAAGGCGAGCCCCTGCTATTGCATGATGGCTTCTCCGCTTGGCGGTCTGGGAGCGATTCCGGCGCATTCGAACTACCATAAACCGACAGTATACTGCCGGAAGCTCCAAATATCAAATCTCAAATTCCAAACAAATTTTGATGTTTTAAAGCTTAGAAATTGGAAACTTGGAGTTTGTTTGGAGCTTGGGTCTTGGAGCTTGGAATTTATTGCAGGATGCGGGAACAAAAAGTGGTCCGATGCACTTTGCAGAGACCCGACCCAAGGATAGCGCTGCGATGAAATTCAGTGCCGTACCCTTTGTGGATCTCAAAGCCGTACGTCGGATAGCGCCGGGCAAGCCTGCGCATCAAATGGTCGCGGGCGACTTTCGCCGCGATGGAAGCAAGCGAAATAATGGGCTCGGATTCATCGCCGCGGATAATGGTGCTCTGTTTGATGAACACTTTCGGCGCGCGCAAACTGCCATCGAGCCGTATCTCACATTCCTCGGGAACAGCGTCGAGTTTGGCGAGGCATCGCGCAAGTGCGGAGTGAATAGCAAAGACGATGCCGCGGCGATCGATGGTAGCGGCTGAAGAAAACGAGACCGCAAAATCCAACGCGGCTTCGCGCTGCAAGGCGCGAAGCCGCTTATACCACTCTTGCCTCGCAAGCGCCGTCAATTGCTTCGAATCCCGTATCCCCTTCAACATATTGAAATCGAAATCGGCAGGCACTCTCACCGCCCCAACGCTAACCGGCCCCGCCAAGGGTCCTCTGCCTGCTTCGTCAATGCCGATGAGATAGCGCATCCCCGTAATAATAACAGAAGGGATCCCGGCAACGCGGAACCCCTTCCTATTTCTGAACGCTCTCGCCGGGAACGTCATTTCCGGCGACGTTTTCTCGTACTGTGGGCGTAGCCTTCCGGAGATTTCTCCAATTTCTCCGCAGCATCATTGAGCAATTTCCCCGTGATGTTGCCTCGCCGGCCGGGCGGTAACACGCCATCGCGCGGTGTCGGGAGAGGGCTCGGGAGTGGCTCATTCAGCCCTTCCCTTTTCGTGCCGGATTTTCCAGCACATTCGTCTTCCGTCGAAATCTTACCCATGGCCTCATTTCTCCTTGAGAGTTTGGGATTTAGTCGGGAATGACGGACCCGACTCAGCCGCCGCACGCAGATACAAAAAGAACTTGCCAACACTCTACGGGCTTGCTCGAATGAAGTCAAAGCGCGGTGGGGGAAAAGTCGTCGGTGTATACTGCCTTCATGCAACGTGCGGATTTTGTTCATCTCCATACTCACTCACACTACTCCCTTCTTGAAGCAATTCCGAAAATTTCCGAACTCGTCGCTGCGGCAGTAGTGGATGGGCAGAAAGCGCTTGCGCTGACCGACAACGGCAACCTCTACGGCGCAATAGACTTCTACAAGGAGTGCAAAGAAAATGACATCAAGCCCATTCTTGGCGTGGACTTTTTTGTAGCGCCCCGCACAAGGCACAACAAGGAGCATCGGATAGATGACCACACGTCGCGCCTAGTGTTGCTCGCCAAAGATCTGGAGGGGTATCACAATTTGCTCCAGCTTGTCTCGAAATCCCATCTCGAAGGCTTCTACTACCGGCCCCGAATCGATCACGAACTGATTGAGGCACATCGTGAAGGTCTTATTGCGATACTGCCATCATCTGACGGAGAACATGCGAAAAAAGCTCGCGATGGTAACACGGCGCAGGCACGCGAGATCGTCGCGTGGTACAAGAAAATATTTGGAGAAAATTGCTTTGTTGAGGTTACCCGGCATCCAGAAATAGAAGGGCATGACGCACACATGAAAGCAATACTCGAATTGGCTCGCGATAGCCATGTCGAACCCGTCGCTGCGTGCGAAATTTATTACCTCCAACAGGAAGACGCGCTCGCGCGCGAGCTCGTCAATAAAATTCGGACGGGGAGCGTGCTGAACCGCGATTTCGAACAAGGTGCCCACGATTACTCTTTTGCCCCGCGCGCTCGCGCGCTTGAGCTTTTCGCCGACATGCCGGAGGCTATAGAGAACACTGTGCGTATTGCTGAGATGTGCAATCTCAAACTCACACTGGGCACCTGGGTCTTCCCCGACTTCCCTATTCCGGCAGGGTCAACGGCTGACAAAGAACTTCGCACGCTCGCACAAGCCGGCTTCAAAGAGCGCGGTATCCAGCAATCGAAAGAGAATCAAGAGCGCGTTGACTACGAACTCACTACCATTGGCAACAAAGGCTACTCACCGTATTTTCTCGTCGTTGCCGACCTGCTGCGGCACGCCCGCGAGCAAGGGATATTGACCAACACCCGCGGAAGTGCAGCCGGTTCACTCGTCTCCTACCTCTGCGGCATTACGACCGTCGACCCAATCGAGTACAAGCTCCCCTTCGAGCGGTTCCTGAATCCCGAGCGCCCTTCGCCACCCGATATCGATATGGACTTGGCCGACAACCGGCGCGACGAGCTCATCGAATATGTGCGGCACAAGTACGGGGAGACGCATGTGGCACAAATAGGCACTTTCGGCACCATGATGGCGCGCGCGGCAGTGCGCGACGTCGCGCGCGCCATGGGGCACCCGTACGCGCTCGGCGACAAGCTTGCCAAGCTCATTCCCTTCGGCAAACAAGGGTTCCCCGTAACCATCCAAAAATCGCTCGAGGAGGTGCCAGAGCTCGCGCAGGTGTACAAGAGTGACGCCGATGGCCGCGAAGTGCTGGATCTCGCTCAAAAAATAGAAGGCAACGCGAGGCACGTCGGCGTACATGCGGCTGGCGTGGTCATCGCGCCCACTCCGGTCACGGATTACTCGCCGGTGCAGATCGACCCAAAAGGCAACCACATCATCACGCAGTACGACATGTACGCCATCGAGGAAGCGGGGCTCCTCAAGTTCGACTTCCTCGGCCTCACCAACCTTTCGGTGTTGGCAGATTCGCGCGCACGAGTAGAGGCACGCCTCGGGACCAAGATCATCCTCGACCATCTCCCGCTCAATGACGCGAAAACGTTTGAGATGCTCTCCCGCGGGGAGACGCTCGGCGTCTTCCAGCTCGCGAGCCAGGGAATGACGAGCTACCTCGTCGACCTCAAACCTTCGACCATCCACGACATCAATGCCATGGTCGCACTCTACCGCCCAGGACCTATCGCGTTCATCCCCGCTTACATAGAGCGCAAGAAAAATCCAAAATTGGTCAAATATCTCGACCCGCGAATGGAGGATATCCTCAAAAATTCATACGGCGTTATCACCTACCAAGACGATGTCTTGGAGCTCGCGATAAAGATTGCCGGCTATTCGTGGCTCGAGGCCGACAAATTCCGCAAAGCCATGGGCAAGAAAATACCCAAAGAAATGGCGGCCCAAAAAGAGAAATTTACTGCCGGGTGCGTGGCGCATGGGATGAAAAAGGAGGCAGTCCAGAAATTGTGGGAGCAGATAGAAACCTTCGCTGCCTATGGTTTTAATAAAGCGCACGCGGCAAGCTACGGCAATCTCGCATACAAGACGGCCTATATGAAAGCGAATTTTCCCGTTGATTATATGGCGGCAGTCTTGACCGCAGACGCAGGTGACGTAGAGAAGATCGCCGATGTCGTTTCGGAATGCAAACGAATGGGCATCAGTGTGCTGCCGCCGTCGGTGAATGAGAGCCTTGGGAATTTCACGGTCATTGATGAGCATTCGATCCGATTTGGGCTCTACTCGATAAAGAACTTTGGCACGGGCGTTGCCGACTCGATTATTGCCGCGCGGGAAAAGGACGGGCCGTTCAAAGATATCGGGGATTTTCTGTCGCGCGTTTCGGACCCCGTTAGAGGCGACGCCTCTAACGGGGCGGGTAAGAATCTCAACAAAAAATCGCTGGAGTCGTTGATCCAATCCGGCGCATTGGACGACCTCGGTGAACGCGGACAACTCGTCGTGAATATTGACCTTCTGCTCGGCTATCACCGTGAGCATACAAAAACACCGACCGACCAAGGCTCGCTCTTTGGCGCAGCCGGTACCAGCAAAGCGGTGCTTCGCCTGCCGAGTGCTCCGGAGGCTTCATTGGACCAACGCCTCGGTTGGGAAAAGGAGCTGCTTGGTCTTTACATCTCCGGGCATCCGCTGGACAAACACAAGGAGAAATTCAGCGACGCGGGAAAGAGCATTAAGCACGCCAAGGAACATCTTCGCGGCGTCGAGATCGTCATCGCCGGATTCATCGAGAGCGCGCGCATCAATCTCACGAAGAACGGCGAAAAAATGGGATTTCTCAAGCTCGCTGATTTCTCCGACTCCATAGAGGTTGTCGTCTTTCCGCGAACCTTCAAAGAATGCGAGATGCTCATGAGTGCCGGCTCGTGCATCGCGATCAAAGGAAAAATATCCGAGCGCAATGGCGAGACTAGCTTCGTCGTCGAGCGCGCAAAAGCGCTGTGAAAAAATTGACAAACTGCTTCAAATAGGTTAGAGAAAGGGTTGCGTGGTCTTAAAGGGAGACTGGGAATGTCACGAAGGATAGCGAGGATCTTCAATTCGTGCGGAAAAGCCGTTCGTATCACACTCGCGAACGGCAAAAGCACGTCTGGACAAATAGCGCGCATCAAGTTGGGTCGGCGTATCCTGCTCCGATTCATCAGCGACCTCGCGAGCGACGAGAGAAAGCATCGCGATCCCGTCGAACGGGCGATGCACGATCTGCATCCTCGTACCGAGTACTGCACTGCGATGATCATTCGAGATCTCGCAGACATCTGTGTGACGCTCAGCAGGCTCGAACAGGGACGGCGTCGCTCGGACCGGCAAAAGCTTCTCGATGCGGCCCTGTACTGTGAGTTTCTGACCGACGAGTTCGAACCGGTCGCGAACTCTGACTGAGATGCCTTGCATCGCGGCGGCCGAAGCTTCGGCCGCCGTTTCGTTTTTAATTTGGCGAATTATTGCTATTATAGGGCGCTATGGCAGAGAAAGAGAATACACCGGAAGACCTCAAAGACCGCGACCACAAAAAACTGGGCCGCGAGCTCGACCTATTCACCTTCTCCGATTCAGTCGGCAAGGGACTCCCGCTTTGGACCGCAAGAGGCAACGCGATCCGCCGCGAGCTCGAGCGCTTCATCGTTGACGAGGAGATCAAGCGCGGCTACCAGCACGTACACACCCCGGACATCGCGAAACTCGACCTGTATCGCAAGTCAGGACACTACCCGCACTACAAGGATTCGATGTACGCACCGATCGTCATCGATGACGAAGAATACATGCTGCGCCCGATGACCTGTCCGCACCATTTTGAACTCTACCTAGACAAGCCGCACAGCTATCGGGAGTTGCCGATACGAATAGCGGAGCTCGCGAATCTGTACCGCTACGAACAATCGGGCGAACTCATGGGTCTCTTGCGTGCCCGCACATTCTGCCTCGCCGACGCGCATATCATCTGTGCCTCCGAAGAGCAGGCGGCGGAGGAGGTATCGAAAGCGCTGGACCTCATTGTCTACGTCGCACGAGTCTTCGGGCTCGAACAGGGCGTAGATTATCACTTTCGCCTGTCGCTCGGAGAGCGAAGCAATACCGAAAAGTACTATAAGAACGATGCCGCGTGGGAGAAGAGCGAGATGCTTCTGCGTGATCTCCTCAAAAAGCGCGGGGAAAAATTCGAGGAGGCGGAAGACGAGGCGGCGTTCTACGGACCGAAGATCGACATCCAGATGAAAAATGTTAATGGCAAGGAAGACACCGCCTTCACGGTGCAGTACGACTTTTGCATGCCGGATCGCTTTGATCTCACCTATACTGGCGAGGACGGCATGCAGCACCGCGCATTCGTCATTCATCGCTCGTCGCTCGGTGCCATCGAGCGCACGGTCGCATTTTTGATTGAACGGTACGCGGGTAGCTTCCCCCTCTGGCTCTCGCCGGTGCAGGTAAAGATCCTCCCCGTATCTGAAAAACACGCTGCATACGCACACGGGGTGCTCGAGCAATTGCGTGCAGCGGATATTCGCGCGGAGGTTTCCGGTGATGATCCGCTTGGCAAACGCATTCGGACCGCGAAGATGGAAAAAGTCCCCTATCTGCTTGTCGTTGGTGACGAAGAAATGAATGCGCAGACGGCAACACTCGAGAGTCGTTCGGGAAAGATCGGCGCACTTCCTGTAACCGATATCATCGCGAAATTGAAAGAAGAGATACGGACGCGGGCTGCTTAAGCAGCCCGCGTCAAACAAAAACTCCCCATTGGGGGAGTTTTTGTTTTCACTTCGGAGCGTTACGAGCGGCGGCGAAGTTTAATTCCTCGATATCACGATGCGCGGAGCACTACCATCCTTCGAGTGCGTGAGCACCATTGCGTCGGTCGTTGCGAAGCGATTCCCCGCGACTGAAACATTTTGGATCGGCGAGAGAACCGGCTGGATCACTGCATCGATCTTCTTGGCGGTCGCTTCCACTATCTTTGCGGGAGCCGAGGCAACCGAGGCGACTGACTTGCGAGCGGCAAGAACCGTTGCGATCGTCATGGCACCACCTTTGTAGTAGACCAAGAGGTAGCCGCCGGCGACCGCGAAGGAAAGAAGCGAGAGCCAGTAGAGAGCATTGCCGAGGGGTCCGAAGTCGAAGCCCGTGTACGGAATCTGCGAGAGCGAGACGTACGGAGCAGGAGCGACGTAATTGTAGGAAGTCGTTTGGCACGTGTTGGTACCCCCCGGTCCCGTGACGGTCATCACGTAGGTAGTGTTGCCGATCGGATATACCGTCCGTGATCCGTAGGTCGAGACCGTGCCGATGTTCGGGCTGATGTAGGCCGACGTCGCGTTTTGCGATGTCCAGCTCAAGGTCGCCAACTGGTTGCTGTAGGAACCGTAATTACCACTAGCGTTGTTGGAGATCGTGATGGTGCAGTACGGCTGTTGCTGGTATGTCGGATACGTCGGCTGCGGATAGACGTATTGGATCGGGCGATACACGGGGGTCTGGTAGACAGGGGTGACCGGCGCAGTCGTGACGTTGTGACTATCGTTGTAACTTCCGGAGATGTTGTGGCTGTCGTTGTAGCTGTCGTTGATGGAGTTGTCTGTGAAGGTTGTGTTGCAGGTGTTCGTCGCGGTGCAGGTGTTCGTGGTGTTGGTCGTCACACTCGGCTGCGGCTGGAAGATCGGCGGCTGCGGTTGCTGTGGGACAGTACAGTAAGGGAACGTGCCGAACGTACCAGCGGGGCAGAACTGCGCGAACTGTTGCTGCTGTTGCTGTTGCTGTTGCTGCTGTTGTTGCTGCGCAACCTGCTGGATCGGACGCTGTTGCTGTTGTTGCTGTTGTTGCTGTTGTTGGATTGGACGCTGTTGCTGGATCGGTTGCTGGAAACTCGGATTCGAGTAGAACGAAGAAGGCGCAGCGAAGGACGTCTGCTGGAACGGGCGTTGCTGCTGCGGGGAGCTTTGCTGGAAGGGGGACTGCTGCGAAGATGCGTAGTTCTGGGAGCTTTTGGAGTAGTCCTCATAGTAGTCCTCATACGAATACGTGACGTCCTTTTCATACGTCACTTCGTTGCCGTAAACGTCGACCGGAGCATAGTCGGTGTACCCCTTATCATCGACTGGTGCGTAGTCAGTGTAGCCAAGGTCGGAACTGTAATCTGTATATCCAGCATCAATCGGACTGTAGTCAGTATATCCCGCATCGAGGTTGCTGTAATCGGTATATCCTGCATCGAGATTGCTGTAATCGGTATATCCAGCGTCGAGGTTGCTGTAATCGGTATATCCCGCATCGAGGTTGCTGTAATCGGTATATCCTGCATCGAGATTGCTGTAATCGGTATATCCAGCGTCGAGGTTGCTGTAATCGGTATATCCTGCATCGAGATTGCTGTAATCGGTATATCCTGCATCGAGATTGCTGTAATCGGTATATCCAGCGTCGAGGTTGCTGTAATCGGTATATCCCGCATTGAGATTGCTATAGTCCGTATAGCCGGCATCAGGCAGCGTCGAGTAATCAGTGTAGCCAGCGTCAATGTTGCCGTAGTCGGTATAGCCCGGGCTATAGTCGCTGAAACCGGAATAGTCCGTGTAGCCGGCATTGTCATCGAATTGGGCATACGCGAGGATAGGAAGCGCAAGGCTGCCGAGCGCAAAAACAAATCCCCCCACGAGAACGGCTGCACGAGCGGCACGATTATTATCGAAACTGATTACATTCATAACTTTTTTAATATTGTTATTCCTTTCACTACTAAACCTCTAATAATCGGCATTATACTTAGATTTTTGATGTTGTCAAGCGATTTAATATTGGGCGGGCGAGGAGGCATTTTTGAAGCCTCCTCCCCGCAACTTCGCCCAATCAGTCGCAAACCAAGTGCCTGCACGTGCGGCCGGCGATTGCGCCACGGTTGCAAAAGCGCGGATTGCGCGTTTCCTCCAAGCGCAGTTCCCTGCACTTGAATTCGCGCGCACGTCGAAGCGGAAAATTACCGCAGACGTTCGCGTGGGGCGGATAGCCGCGGATAACGTGCCCGGTCGCGAGCCGCACAACACCGTCGGCATCCGCAACCGCGACCGGCGGGTACTGCTTCCCGCGCACATCGACACAAGGAAGCGCGATACGCAGCGACTCGCCGGGTTGCAGCGCGACCTGTTGTGCACTTGCTGCGCCAGCGACTGCGCAAAAGGCGATGATTGTAAAGATCACTTTTCTCATGGCTTCCTCCATCTGGTTACTCACGCGGGTGCGTGAATTTCATGAAAGCCTGAACGGATACCCTACATTGTGATATCCATTCAGGCAATGACGAAAAAAGAAACAAGGGGGCTGAGAATCATCTCAAACCCCCCTGCCAGTGCAACGCCGCGTACGGCGCTGTAGAGTTGTTTCCGCCTACTTGACCCAGCGGTTCGGGCACCTCTCGTTGCCGTTAGGCAACTTGAAGCAACCCGGGTCCCCGGGCCGGCCCTTGACGAGCCGGTAGCCCTGGGTCCCCGCGACCCGTTGGGTGTCGGCGTTCGGCTGGTGGCCGCCGATTTCGTAGACGGGACCGCCACCCGTCGCCTGCTGACCGCCACCTGTGACGGTCTGCTGGCCACCACTAGGCGGGGGCGGAGGTAGCAGGTTCCTTGCCGCCAGCTGCGCTTCGAGGGCGGCGATCCGCGCCGCACCCGCCGTGTCGGCGGGGGACTTGCCGAAAGCCCATTGCCAGGTTGCGACACCCAGCCAGACAATCAGCACCACCGCCACGACAGCGATCGCGAGCCGGCCGAGCCCGCGGAAGAAATCTCCCCACGTCGAGGTGGGGGCAGTCCAGTGTGCGTCTGTCATTTCTGAAGGCCCTCCTTGGGCCGGGTTGACGAAGAACGAGAACCAGCAGAATGCCAGTTCATAGCGGCATTATATCACCAATATTGATACTGTCAATAGTAAAAAGGAAGCGGCGCCGTGACGCCGCTTTGAGTCGAAAATGTGCAGTGTTTTGGCGCTGTTACGCCACGGCCCGTTCCTTCGGCACGTTGTCCAGCCGGAAATCGGAATGACCGGTCCGTTTGAACAACACGTCATATCCGTCGGGAACGATGTGCGTGAACGAGCCGCCGGGAAGCACGCTCACGTACTGCCCCGGTGACGTGCCCGCGACCGCGAGCGGCGGCCGTCCGGCGACGAGCCTCGCCTTGGGCTCATCTCGTGCTGTTGTCACCTCTTCGTGTCGCGTGTGCGGCGGGGCGGCACTCCGTTCGCCGAACCAGAAGAACGCGCTGGTGGCGACGACGACGATGCCGGAAAAAGCAAACGTCACGTAGATCCAAAGGAGGCTCGGGTCGCTGAACGCGAACTCCCTCCAGAAGTGCACAAAGCCGGTGAACAGGAGCCATCCGAGCAGCAGCACGGATGGCACCACGTCGTACCACCACAGGCCACCGTGGCCAGGATTGGCGTAGGCCGAGATGCGTTCGGCACTCAGCCAAGCCCCGAGGAAGACAAGGGAGTACACCGCCGGCTGCAGCGGTACCGCCTTACCCTTCCATGTGATGCTGATACCGAGGTCGGCCATGTTACCAACCCAGATCAGCTGGTAGATGTACCACGCGACGATTGCGCAGAGCGCAGCCGACAACGTGATGGCGATAAATCGACTGAAGTTACCCATTTCGCTCGCTCCTTCTTTTGCGATCTGTTTGGGTTTGATAAGAACCTTTGCTCCGCCGGGCCATACATAGTCATAGTCCGGCGGAAGGCGTGTCTTTTCGGTCACGGCTCCCTCCTTACTTGCGGTCGGAGCCGTCACCGGCCGGCCCGATTACCCTTGGCAGAGCGTTCGGTTGCGGGTCCTTGGGCGGCGGAATCGCCGTAGCGTTACCGGCCATGACCGCACGAAGAAAACGGTCCTTCATGCGTGGGGTCGGTTCGATCTGGACGATGGGGCCGCCGTAGCGCCGAAGATCGAGGAAGAACTTCGGCTCGAGAACTATTCCGTAAGCTGATGCAGCCTCAGATTCCTGCGTCGTTGAATCAAGCGGCACGGGTTTGCCGTGCTTCAGGTCGTCAGGCATTGTAGCCTCACTTGTTGTGCTCCTTTCGGGAGCGGTTGCACTATGCTCGTCCCGCGTTTCAGGCGCGGGAACCGCCGATATTCATACAGGGAAAGTAGCACCGTGTCAAATCAGGATCAAAAAATTTTGCTGCTATCCGGAAATTTTTATAAAAAGGAAACGACGTGCACCACCACTGTGATGCACGCCGCTGAAGAGTTGCCGCCTCGAAATCTTACTGGTTCGGGCAACGCCGAATTCCGGTCGGCAGGGTGAAGCAGCTCGGGTGGTTGGGTCCGACCGACCTTCCCGTGCCGACCCTGTTCACTGCCCGCCACTCGGTGCGACGGGTCGTGGTCTGAGTCGTACGACTGCCACCCCGCATCACCTGGCCGCCGTATCCCCTTCGGTGGGCATTTTGTTGTTGGCCGCCTTGGTGTGTAGTGCTCCGGTGCTTTTGCGGACACTGGATCCGCATCCCCCACCGGTTAGTGCAACTGGCATACCGGTGTTGCTGCGCCACCGCCTCGGTCGTGAACGAAACCGGAGCCGGAGCGAGCAAAAACGTACCTGCGATCGCGAGAGCGACAAACGAAACTTGAAACTTGCGCATGATTTTCTCCCTTGCGCTGCCGCAAACTCCCCATCGGAGTTTCAACGGACTTACAAGAATGATACATCTAAAATGACCGGACGTCAAGGGGTCGTAATGGTTCAATAGCTTGGAACCACCCGTGGCTCCAATATGACGTACATGGCATACAGCAAGAATCCAGAGCTCCCGAAGGTGCGGCGGGAAGCGGTCCGGTTGGTCAAACAGGAAGGATGGTCGACAAGGAAAGTGGCACGGCACTTTGGGTACACGCACAGCGCGATCGTGAAGTGGTGCGCAAAGGATCCGACAGGAGGGTTCAGACGAATCGAGACGCAATCATCGAAACCGAAGAGAAGTCCTCGGGCACTCTCGCGCGACGTGGTCTCGGCCATCATCAAAGAACGAGTTGGCAGACGGCGGTGCGCCGAGCATGTGTACCACGCGCTCGTGAAGCATGGAGTCGGAGTATCGCTCTCGTCCGTGAAGCGCACGCTCGACCGATGTCATTTGCGCAAGAAACGCAGTCCGTGGAAGCGTCCGCACGACTTCACACCGCGACCGGAGGCGGCCTTCTGTGGAGCCCTGCTTGAGCTCGATACCATCCATATCATCGCACCGGACGGCTCAAGGATATACATATACACCATCATCGATCTGTATTCGCGGTGGGCGTACGCAGAGGTGGTGGAAAGAATCGGCGCGCACCGAAGCGCCGGGTTTGCGCGCAGAGCACAGGAGGCTGCACCATTCCGCTTCGTCATGGTCCAAACAGACCACGGGAGCGAGTTCTCAACCCGCTTCACGCATCGTCTCCTGCAAAAAGATATTCACCATCGACACAGCCGTGTCCGACAGAAAGACGACCAAGCCCACATCGACCGATTCAACCGCACGATCCAGGAAGAGTGTCTGGATCGGGTCACGCACACCGTCGCATCATTCAAACGTGCCCTGCCTCCCTATTTGCGTTGGTACAACACCGAGCGTACGCACATGGGGATCAATTATCAAACGCCCCTTGATCTGGTTCCAAGGTCTTGACCTTATTTAGGGTCTGGTAAAAACCCCGCTTGAAAGCTAATTCCCTATTTCGCCGATGTCATGTCCTTCCCTACCGCCATCAACGGTCTTGGGCGCCGTGGAAAATGCCAAGAATAATTACCTCACCTTTTCCTCTCCTCAACTCATACACGATCACAAACGGTAAACCTTTGACCAAAAGTTCATACGTACGTGGCGCAGAGCCGATCCGACCCATGCGCGGGAAAAGACCGAGGGAGCGAACGGTGAGATGGATACGAACAACAACGCCGACCGCTGCCGAGGGATTTTGATCTTTTATGTATGAATATATTTCCGCAATGTGTCTGCGTGCTTCAAGGGTGTACTGGGGGTCCTTCATAGACCGCAGCCCTTCCAGAGCGCGGCCATTTCTCGCTTTGTCGCCAAACGTGTTTTGCCGCTGCGCAGGTTGCGCTGAATACGTTTTACTTCTCGGACCTGTTCGTCTGTAAGATGATACTCGGCATTGCCGCTTACCATATGGACAAACAATGCCTGCGCTGCTGCGTTTTGGTCTTCGGCAGGCAACTCGCGGAGTTGTTCGATCGCTTTTTCAAGCAGTTTTGTCATGCCGCTACTATACCATAGTGCCCGGAAATAAAATTATTGCACCAACGTCATTTCCTTCCCTACCTGTTCATTTTCATCTCCCTCCCCATCACTATTGAACGGCCGACATCGAGTGTCTGGCCGACATCGGCAACGTGTCCGACGGCGGCGGTGTGACCGACATTGGTGTCATGCCCGACGGCGACATTGCGACCGACATCGACGTCCTTCCCGACATCGAGTGTATATCCCCCATCGACTGCACGACCGAGGGCAAGCGTCTTGCCAACATTCACGGTATGACCAACGGTAACGTCGCGTCCTAGGTCAACAGCCCGCCCGACAATGATAATTCTTCCGCTTGCAACAGTGTGCCCGACTTCGATGGGGCGGCTAACGATGACCGTGCGCCCTACATTGGCATCGTACCCCATATCCACGGGGCGTCCGACGATGGCGTCATACCCGACATCGGCGAGACGTCCGACATCGGCTTCAAAGCCCACGATAGCGAGACGTCCGACATCGGCGATATACCCGACGGGGAGTGAGCGGCCGACAGGGGCAAGGTACCCGACAGCAGCAAAATATCCGACATTGGCAATATGACCGACGGGGAGTAAGAAGCCGACAGGGGTGTAACGGCCGACGTTTGCAAAACGCCCGACATTGGCCCTATACCCAACACCTACAGAATGTCCTACGTACGCCGACTGGCCGACCAAAGCGCGATCGCCGACCGCAGCTCGGTATCCGATAGCTGCGAATTCTCCTACCGGAGCGCGGTAGCCGATCGGAACAATTTGCCCAATTTGACTTACACTCGGCGAGGCAAGGACGCAGTCGCACGTTGCCGCGAAGGCGATTTGTGCCGAACCAACGAGCGACGCGCAGAGGACTCCCCCAACAAGGGCGGACAGATATATTTTTCTGCTTTTGAGAATGTTGTTAAACATATTTTATAGTTCGCCGACGAAATCAGCTTCAAGAATGTAGCGGGCGCTTTTGCCGGTGAGCGTGTCGCAGGTGACGAGTGTGAGCTTGGCGGCTGTCGCGGAGAGATCAATGGTGACATCGTCGTTGACATCCGCCTTACGTATTGATGTGACGTTGTAGAGGTACGCTTTGCCCCCGCCCTCTATCGTGATGGTGTCTCCGGCTTTCAACTCCGGGATGCGATTGAACGCACGGAACATTTGGTTGCGGACGATCGGCAGGTGCGAGGAGTGCGCGAAGATTATCATGTTGCCGCTTGCCCCTAGCTTTGCGGAATCCACATAGCGCGCGGGACCCTTCTGCAAAAGTGTGTCGAGGGCGTTGAGATCTTTCGTCGCCGGGTTTTGGACCGGAAGATCGAGACCGATCGCGGAGATTTTGATACGCTCCGGAAGAACTGCGACTACGGCGGGAGTCGCCTGCCCCGTACCTCCATCTGGATTCATTTGGACATTCAATTCGCCCAGCTGCGGGAGATCTGCGAGAGAGACGACATCTGCGCGTGAAGGTGCTGGGGAACCGTCGATGTAGTTGGGTACGAAACCAACCGAGTCGGCCGCGCTGACCGTACAGAAAAACACCACGACGACCGCAGCAAAAAAGACCCGTTTGGGGGGTTTTTGGCGATTTGTGTATTCTGCGGTAGCACTCATATAACGTCGGGATAGTACACTATAAATCTCTACTTGTCAATCCTTGAGGCTTGACAAATCAGTCCCAATATGTGAGGATACCGACGATATGGCAGAACAGATCGAGGTCACAAAGACCACCGACACCACCCACACGAGTGCGCATGCGCGAACACAACCGCAGCCTCGCCCCGCCGACGGCGGGCCGAGCATGCTTTCGAGCGTCCTCGCCATCGTCGGGTTCATCATTATCATCATTATCATCATTTGGGGTCTTTTCCACATCGCAACTCTTTCACAACCGTGGCTCTCTTCCCTCTTCAACAAAACGACCAACACCTCGATCCAGGTCAGCGCCCCCACGACCGCGACATCGAGCATCCCATTCACGGTGAGCTGGAAATATTATACGACGGAAAAAGGCGCCTACGCATTTTTGTATCAATGTAAAAGCGGATTCCATTTTGAAGTGGCATCTGCCGGTGGTACGGCAAAAAGCCTGCCCTGCGGCGCGGCGATAACGGTACCGACAGACAATGCGATGTCGATCACCCCCGTCCTCTCCGGCTCGGGGCCGCTCGCTGTACCCCTTTCGATCATCTTCATGCCGAGCCCCGCCGTAGGCGGGGCGAGCGCAACAAGTTCGAAGCAGGCACAAGGCACTGCTACGGTCGTCATCAACGCAGGAACATTTGTAGAACTTGCGCAGCCTGTCACGACGAAACCCGCTACAGTGGAGACCTCTTCAAAACCTGTAACCCCCGTAAAACCGCACGTGAGCGGTCCGGCCGACCTTTCAGTGCGCATCGTTGCAGTAAATGTTGATGCATCCGGCAACGGTATCGCCACTTTCGATATAGCGAACGTCGGCGGCAGCTCGAGTGGCATCTACTACTTCAACGCACAACTTCCAATGCAGACCGGATATACCTACAACTCACCGCCGCAATCACCGCTTGGCCCCGGCGACCACATCGTCAACACCTTGCGCTTCTCGCAGGCAGTGAATGGCGTCTTCAGTATCGCGCTCAACGTATCCGATGCGAATCAAAACAATAACTACGCATCACAATCCATCTCGATGCCCTCCTCCTACGCTCCAGGCTACGGCGGGACGCAGTACAACAACTACAACTACGCGCCGCAACCGTACCAGTACGCATACTAAAAAGAAATCCGCATAGCATAAAGGGCGCTCCGCGGAGCGCCCTTTTTCAGCTATACTAAATCTACGCTATAGCGTAGAGATAGCATGTCAGGAACTAACGTTTTCGCAGGCCAAATTCCTTTCGCAAGTGAGAATCCCCTTCAAGTTCGTCTACAATCATATATAGAACATCCCTTCCGATCTTGAAATCGGCTTTCAGAAGGACAATCAGGTCCTCGCAATCATACGGATATACCCACACGCTGTCCTGCAGACGCACGAAGCCGATTCCCATGACTGTGCGGCGGATCTTATCGCGCAATGATTTGCGATACTCCGGAACATCAAAGATAAGCACACGCCATCGTCCGTCCCACCGCTTCGGCTTTGTAATTGAATAGCGGGACTCTAACAATGCGGTCGCGCCGACACCTTTCGGTGTGAGTCGAAGAAAACCCTTGTTCCACGTAAGTAGTCCTTGATCGGTCAGCCTTTTACGAGTACGTCCTATGACACTCGGATCGCTTGATCCTTTTGGGAGGAGCCCCATTTTATAGAGCGCCATCGGCAAGTTGGGCGCCATTACGACAACGCCAGCGAGTGCCGAGAGTTTGATGACTGTAAGAATCGCACGTTTGAGATCGCGCCTTCGCTTCCGTTTTCTTCCCGACTCTTCGATCGTCCCCATGCTATTTCTACGCTATAGCGTGATTATAGCATGCCACCGAGAGGAACTTCGTATGTTCAAAACTGCGCAATAATCACGGCACCGCTCAAACATGGAGAATAATCACGATCTTTGTCCCTCCAATGGGACCGCACTGGGGTCACCTCGTGAGGGTCTTTAAATATCAAGTGTCGCTTCTTTGGCGTGCGATTGGATGAACGACTTGCGTGCCGGCACATCGGTACCCATGAGCATGTCGAACACCTGGTCGGCATCTTGGGCATCCTCGATGGTTACTTGCTTCAAAATCCTGCGGGCAGGGTCCATCGTCGTCTCCCACAATTCGTCGGAATTCATCTCGCCCAAACCCTTGTATCTTTGGACGGAAATGCGAGAGCCTGTAGCTTGTAGCCTGTGGCCTGTAGCTTCTTCGCTGTCTTCTTCTGGCTCCAAGCTACCGGCTACCGGCTCCGGGCTATTCTTGCCGACGAGTTTAACGCGCTCTTCGTCGGTATACGCATAGAATATTTCCTTTCCTTTCTTCACCTTAAAGAGCGGCGGCTGGGCGATGTAGAGGAAGCCCCCGTCGATGACGGGCCGGAAGTGCCGATACATGAGCGTAAGCAGGAGCGTGCGGATGTGCGCGCCGTCGACATCCGCGTCGGTCGCGATAATTATCTTGTGATAGCGCAGTTTCGTAATGTCGAAGATATCCCCGATCGCGGTCCCGAGGGCGATCACGAGATTCTTGATCTGCTCGCTCCCGAGCATTTTGTCGAGCCGCGCGCGCTCGATATTGAGGATCTTTCCGCGCAGCGGCAGAATAGCCTGAATGCGCCTGTCGCGTCCCATCTTGGCAGTGCCACCGGCCGAATCTCCCTCCACAATGAAGAGTTCTGATTCCTCGGCGCTTTTGCTCTGGCAGTCGGCAAGCTTGCCCGGGAGCGTCATGCCGTCCAAGGCACCTTTCCTCATGATGCTATCCTTGGCGGCTTTTGCGGCTTTGCGCGCTTTCATCGCAAGCGCCACTTTGCCCACGATCGCACGAGCGTCATCCGGATGCTCTTCGAGAAATGCATTGAAAGCCTCGCCAAAAACGCTCTCCGTGGCGCCACGCGCTTCGACAGAGCCGAGCTTGGATTTCGTCTGACCTTCGAATTGCACTTCGCGCATTTTGACGGAAATGACCGCGGTCATGCCCTCCAAGACGTCGTCGCCGGTGAATGTGTCGCTTTCTTTGCTGCCGTTGCCATTCTTCATTTGCGCGTTCAAGGTACGCGTGAGCGCGGTCTTGAAACCGGTCACGTGCATGCCGCCTTCAACATTGTAGACGTTGTTGGCGAATGCGGAGAGACGCGTGGTAATATCCTCGACGTATTGCAGGGAAATTTCCACTTGCACGCCGTCCTGCTCTTTCTCGACGTAGAAGATATTTTTGTGTATCGGCGATTGGAAGCGGTTCTGGAACGCCACGAGCGAGCGGAGCCCGCCTTCAAAATAAAAGCTGGTCGACGGCGCATCGATACCAAGCTCACGCAGATAATAGACATCACTTGCCTTGAGCAATGTCGAAGGGTCAACTTGCCTTAAATCTAATATTGAAATACGCAGCCCTTTTACGAGATAGGCTTGCTGACGCATGTGCGACACGATCGTTTCCCAATTGAATCCCCGTTCGGGGAAGATCGAACCGTCGGGCTCAAAGGTGATGATGGTGCCGTGCAGTTTTGAAGAATCGAGTTTTTTTGTCTTGCCCACCGGCTTCCCGCCGCCTTTGTATTCCTGCACATACTTCCCGCCATCGCGATGCACTTCCGCACGCACATTGCTCGAGAGCGCATTGACGACCGAGACGCCCACACCATGCAGACCTCCCGAGACTTTGTATCCTTGCCCGCCGAATTTGCCTCCGGCGTGAAGCATCGTCATGACCGTCTCGAGCGTGGAAAGTTTTGTCTTGGGATGGATCTCGACGGGAATGCCGCGACCGTTGTCGGCGACGCGTACACGATTGGCTGGCAGGAGTGCCACCTCGATGTCATTGGCGAATCCGCCCATTGCCTCGTCGCGCGAGTTGTCGAACACTTCCCATACAAGGTGATGGAGCCCCGCCGTATCGGTGGTGCCGATGTACATCCCTGGCCTACGCCGCACCGCCTCCAAACCCTCGAGGACAGTAATATCAGCCGCGCCATACGAACTTCCCTGCCTGCCGGAAGGCAGGCGCCCTGCAGATGACGAAACCGCCTTCTTTAAGGCGGGTTCTTTACCTTTTTTTGCTTTCTTTTCAGCCATGTTTAAGTCGCTCAAGTATACCAAAAACCACCCCCTTTGGCTAGCCGAAATCCACTGGTATAGTGCACGATAACGTATCGGTAAAAGTTATGGCTGAATTCATCATTGATCGGGGCGAGGAAAAGAAAATCCGTGAGGATCTCGAATCAAGGCAAGACGCGGAGGCGGTCCGCATCAAGCGCTATCTCGCGATGCCTGACCTCTCGCGGACCGAGGGAAGTCCCATCAAAGAGTTGGTGGAGAGAATAACTTCCATCATCGATTTCAAGAATTTTAACGTCGTAAATCCCCCCGAGATCGTGCCTATTTCGATTGCATTCGATCTATTCGATTTTACAGAAGATCATCCCGCACGAAGCAAGTCGGACACGTACTACACCGATGAAACTCACATACTGCGACCGCATACGACGGTTATGTGGTACTACTACCTTCAGCTTGATGAGGTAAAGCAAAGACTGGCGAAAGGAGAGGATATCGGGGTCTTTTCTTTCGGCAAGGTCTATCGCAAGGACGAGATAGACAAAACGCACATGAACGTCTTTCATCAGATAGATGCTTTGTATCTTTGCCCAAAAGAGAACAAGACCCTCCAACTCCAAGACCTTCAAGATATCGAAGCAAAAGTGGTGAAATCGGTTTTCGGAGAGAATATCGAATATCGCTTCCACGAAGAAACGTTTCCCTATACGCATCCGAGTACCGAGATAGAGATGAAAAAACCCGCCCGACCGAATGACGGTCATTCGGGCGGGGGCAATGATTGGGTCGAGATCCTCGGCAGCGGCGTCGTGAAAGAATCGGTCCTCCAGAAACTCGGTGTTGATGCAGATCTCTACAACGGCTGGGCTTTTGGTTTCGGCCTTGAACGCTTCGCCATCATGAACATGGAACTCCCGGACATTCGACTCCTGTGGTCCACCGATCCGCGTGTCGTGGGTCAACTGCGCTTGGGGCAAAAGTTCCAAGAGGTCAGCAAGTATCCTCCCGTAGTGCGCGATATATCGTTCGTGGTCTCGAACGACTTTATTCCCAATAACTACTTCGATCTCATCCGCGAAACGATCGGCGACGAGCTTATCGAGGAAGTGAAGCAGAGGGACAAGTACGAGGACGCGAAAAAATTCGGCGCGCAGAGATCGAGCTACACGTATCGCATTGTGTATCGCTCGCTCCAAAAGACGCTCACGAACGCCGAGGTGGATGCACTTCACAAGAAACTCGAAAAACAAACTGCCAAACAATACGACGCAACGATCAGGTGACATTGCAGAGATCTCTTCAGAGACCTCATCCGCCAGAGATGCAGAACGAGCTCTCGCTTCTCTCACCTCGTTAGGCTATAATCCCCCGACTATGATAGGCACGGCTATCACCTATACCTTCCTCTTCACCTCACTCTTTTTCGAGGTGTTTCTGCTCGTGTCGTTCCTTGAAAATCGAAAGAAACATCGAACTGGAGCTCTCGTAAATCTCAACGACGGTGATCTTCCCACCGTCGCGATCGTTGTCCCTTGTTTCAACGAGGAAAAGAACGTCGTGGCAACGCTTCGATCACTCTGCCAGCTCACGTACCCGAAGGAAAAATTAGAGATTATTATGGTGGACGACGGCTCGACCGATCGGACTTTTGAGATCGCACGGCAATTCGCACACGACGCCCGCATACGGATATTCCAGAAACAGAATGGCGGTAAGCACACGGCAATGAATCTCGCGTTGGAACGAACGAACGCGGAGCTGATCGGATGCCTCGATGCGGATTCGATCGTCGAGCAGGGTGCCCTCATGCGTATTGCGCCCGTATTTTCGAATTCCAGGATCGCAGCCGTGACGCCGGGGATCCATGTGCGTGAGCCGCACACGATACTGCAACACATCCAAAAGGTGGAATATCGTCTCAGTATCTTCAACCGTTTCATATTCGCGGCACTCGGCTCCGTCTTCATCGCCCCGGGACCATTTTCCATTTTCCGCAGCACGGTCGTCCGCGAGTTAGGCGGCTGGCGCGAAGGACATTCGACCGAGGACATGGAAATGGCGCTGCGCATGCAGGCAGGAGGATTCTTGATAGCAAACGCGCCCGGTGCGATCGTCCATACCTCGACCCCTCCGACACTGCGCGGACTTTTCCGCCAGCGCGTGCGATGGACCTACGGGTGGCTGCGCAACGCAGTGGATTATCGCTTCATGATCGGCAATCACACCTATGGCAACTTGAGTCTTATCATTCTCCCCTTTGCGCTCATCTCAATTGCAGCAGGCATATTTTTCTTCGGGCGTATTGTGTGGTATGGCGCACAGACACTCATGCAAGAGATCGTACGCATAGAGACGGTCGGCAGCATTTCGCGTCATCCATCGTTCGATCCCTTCTATCTCAATACGAGCGCTTTCTTGTTCCTTGTAGTGGTGAGTGTCGCCCTGATCTTTGTCCTCATTTGCGTAGGATCATTTATCGGTACAGGAAAACGTATGCCGCCCGTTTCGACTCCGCTTTTCCTTCTTTTCTACAGTTTTATCGCACCCCTGTGGTTGTGTACTGCCCTCGTCCGGGCCGTATTCAAGACGGGCGTGCGCTGGCGCTAAAACAATGGATCCTATTGTCAACACACACAGCGCACGCTGGGGAAATTACGGGATTGCATTCCTGATTACCGCACTCATCTTCGCGACCGCGCTCTACGCATCGAATTATTTCAACGATCAGCGCATCGCGGACATCCGGGTTGTACAAGACACCATCTCGACCGATATTCTCTCGCTCGAAACACAATTCGATCTTTTGCAAGAGCACTCGTGCGCGGATATCGCAGAGAACACGACGCTTCCCTCGGAGCTCACGTCGCTCGGAAACCAGCTTTCATATATGGAATCGCAAGGCTCGGGCGATCAGGACGAGGTCGTACGCCTGAAGCGTCTCTATTCTCTGCTCGAGATCAAAGACTATCTTCTGATGAAGCAGATCGCTGCAAAATGCGGCTTGAAGCCCGTCTTCATTCTCTACTTCTATTCCAACAAAGGCGACTGCGCCGATTGCGAGAAACAGGGGTATGTCCTCACGTCTCTCGCGCAAACATATCCGCAGCTGCGCATTTACTCATTTGATTACAACCTTGACGTCTCTGCGCTCAAGACCTTGATCTCGATCGACGACGTGGAAAATAATATGCCCGCACTGGTCATCAACGGCAAAGCGCAGTATGGTTTCCAGTCGATCGACAACATCCAAAAGATCCTCCCCCAATTAGCGACGCTTCAGAAAAGCGCGACGAGCTCTGGTGCGACATCGACGAAGAAATAGAATCTCGATTTGAGCCGGGGGTGGGATTCGAACCCACGGCCCCCTGTTTACAAAACAGGAGCTCTAACCACTGAGCTACCCCGGCAACATTGCGCATTGTGCCTTCTTTCTCCTTCTCCTTCAAGAGCGAGGCGGGAGAGGCTTCAGAGAACATCGCGCAGCAAACGATATCTCACCTGATCGATATAGTAGTGGTGAGGGGCAAACTACCTGGCACTTTCATCAAGTTCGGTTGAAGTCTCTTCCGTCTCGCTCTCCATCCCTCCACTCTTGTGCTCCGCAACTTTCTTCAGGAATTCCGAACGTGTTTCTCGCCGCTCGAAGCGATGTTTGTGCGATACGAGATCGGCGAGACGATGTGCCTGGCCTTCTGCGAAGCGAGCGAGTGCAGCAAATCCGAGAGCAGCTTCGTGAATAGCGAGTCGCGAGAGGCGCACTGCGATGGGGGGCAGCTTCGCGAGATCGACACGCGCCGCGGCCATCAGCTCTTTCAACTGAACCGCACGCCTATCAAGCTCACTTCGCATTGACGGCGCAAGAATGCGTTCGCGGCGCATTTCCCAATACTTGAGGCCGAAAAGAAGACCGATACCAACAAGGGAAATAAAAAAGATGGCAGTCACAAAGACCATATACTATTTCACCGAGAGACGCTCAAAGCGCACGAGTGCGATCTTCTCCCCGAATTTTTGTGTTGCAGTGTTGATGAGCTCCTGGATCGTGACGCCCGGATCCTTTACATACGCCTGCTCGAGCAATACACGCTCGGCGAGATAGCTGTTAACCTTCCCTTCGATAGCTTTTGCGCGGGCTGCTTCGGGCACTTTCGCGGCCTCTTCGGCAAATACCTCGCGCGCAGCTTTGAGATCATCCTCCTTCACGTCATCGCGCGACGTGAAGAGCGGATTCATGGCGGCTACGTGCATCGCGATATCGTAGGCCAATTTTGCGAATTCTTCATTTTTTGAGACAAAATCTGTCTCACAGGCAAGCACGACAGCGCCCACAACGCCGCCGCCTGCGTGCGTGTACGCCGCCGCCACACCGGCGCCGAGCGAGCGGTCCGACTTCTTTGACGCGATGGTGGAGCTCTGCTTGCGCAAGATGATCTTGGCTTTCTCGATGTCGCCACCCGCTTCCTCAAGCGCCTTCTTGCACTGCATTATAGAGACGCCGGTATCATCTCGCAGCTGTTTGAGTGTATCGCTTACTCCCATACGTATCGTTGCCTATATCTTACCAAATTCCAAGCACGAAGCACGAAATTCGAAACGAACTCGAAATCGCACACCTACTATTCTATGCCTGACCTGTTTCGGATTTCGGATTTCGGATCTCGGATTTTTCCTGCGGTGCGCGTTTCCCTTCTGCGTACGCATTCGCAATGGTGTTGCAAACAAGCCCGATCGAGCGCACCGACGTATCGTTGCCCGGAATTGGATACTGCACGAGAGAAAAATCGCAATCAGAGCTCGAGAGTCCGATGACCGGTATGCCAAGCTGGTTTGCTTCCGCGACCGCTGTATGTTCATGGCGCGTATCAACGATAAAGAGTGCTTGGGGAAGGTCCGTCATCCTCGCCAAACCCCCGAACCGGAGGCTAAGCTCGTCGATCTCGCGATCGATCATCAAACGTTCGCGCTTGGTGTACTTCTCGAGTTCCCCGTTCTCTCGTTCGCTCATCAATTTCTCCATGCGGTCAATGCGCTTGCGAATATTCTTAAAATTCGTAAGCGTACCCCCGATCCAACGGCCTGCCACATACGGAGCGCCGACCCCTGTAGCGGCGTCTTTCACGATGCCCGTGGCCTCGTGTTTGCCGCCTACAAAGAGAACGTGTTTGCCGCTCGCGGAGAGCGACGTGACAAAAGCATTCGCCGCGTCGAGCCGCTTTGTCGTTTCCTCAAGGTTGAAGATGTCGGTGCGATCTTTGGTGCCAAAGAGATACGTCGCTGCGGTCGGGTGCCGGCGCGCACGGACATACCCGAAATGCGCACCTGCCTCAAAGAGGGTCTGAATATCGGTTGTTGCCATGTGGGGAGGATAGTAGCAAAATTAGGCCTCCGTCGCAACTTCATCTGCGCCTTCGGCCTCGGCAAGCGCTTCGAGAATTGGCCCAATAGCGCCATTCATAATTTTCGGGACGTTCGACCACGACTCCTTGATGCGGTGGTCGGTAACGCGATCTTGGGGGAAATTGTAGGTCCGGACCTTCTCGGAGCGATCGCCAGAGCCGACTTGCTGCTTGCGATCGGCCGCGCGCTCACGCGCTTCGCGTTCATCCTGCGCTTGTTGCAATTTGCTCGCCAGCAACTTCATTGCCTTTTCTTTGTTCTGCGCCTGCGAGCGCTCGCTCGTGCACTTCACATCAATGCCGGTCGGTTTGTGCATGATGCGCACGGCGGTCTCCACCTTGTTGACATTCTGCCCGCCCGCGCCGCCGGAGCGACTGGTCTCAATTTCGAGATCCGCGGGATTTATTTCTATCTTTGTGCGTTTATAGATCGGCAAGATCGCAACCGACGCGGTCGAGGTGTGGATACGGCCTTGTTTTTCGGTCGCGGGCACGCGCTGCACGCGATGCACGCCGGTTTCAAATTGCAAAATGCGATAACAGTTTTCGCCCTTGATCTCGAACTGCGCCTCCTTGTAACCGCCCAAGCTTCCGCGTGATTCGTCGAGTGCTTTGCGGTTCCACCCACGCGTCTCCGCATATTTCAAATACATCTGCGCAAGCTCTTCGGCAAAAGCGGCAGCTTCCTCGCCGCCCACTCCGGCGCGCACTTCGATGACGATCTCATTGGGCCATTCACGCTCAAGATCAGCCCCGACGATAGCCTCTATCTGTTTTAGAAGCGCGTCTTTTTGGTTCTCGATATCGTTCAATTCTTTCTCGGCAAGTTCTTTCATCGACGGGTCAACCTCTATGAGGCCGGTGGCGTCTTTTTCCGCCTGCGACAAGCGCTGCCATTCGACAACCAGGAAAGAGACGCGATGGTCGTTCGCGTACTCTTCGGGGTTGAGTGGTTTGTCGGTCATACGCAAATAATACCGCGTTCGCGGCTTTCGAGGTGACTCCTCACGTAGTGAGGTGTCACCTCATTGCATTTAACGCTTCAACTTCTTGGAAGTCTTCGGCTTAGCCGCCGCGCTTCGTTTCTTGAACTTGTCCACGCGACCGGCGGTGTCGATCGTCTTGGCTGTTCCTGTATAGAAAGGGTGCGATGCGCTCGAAATTTCCACCTGGAAAACGGGGTACTCTTTGTCATCCTCCCATTTGTCTTTCTTGGCCGTCTCTATGGTTGAACCAATCAAAAAACGCTTCCCCGACGTAGAATCTTCGAATATCACCTGCCGGTAGCTTGCCGGATGAATGTCTTTTTTCATACTTTCTTTTCAACTGGCAGAGAATACATGAAAACTCGGCAAAAGACAATGGCTCTATTTCCCTTCAAGAATATCGATGTCAGCCTGATACTCTTCGGCATAGTTCATGACGCCATCGCCATAGGATGCGTATCTTGGATTACTCCAGTTGCCGCCCGCAAAATATTTGAGCGCAGCCGTGCGTTCCGCCACGCGGGTTCCTCCATTCGCTCCATTGTCCTCCATGAGAAGCGCTGTTGCGAATATCGCCGTGCGGGCACTCCACGGGTCGGGTGGACTTTGCCCCGTGATACTGGCGAGCCTCCCTTTATAGAGCATCCACGTCGATGGAATGAATTGAGCAGGTCCCATCGCACCGCCGTATCCGGTTGATTGCGGGCAGGAGACAACCTGCAGGAAGGCGTTAATGCCGAGCTCGGCGGTTATCTCTATAAATGGGTCCACGTCACGGTCCGGCTTCATCACTTTAGAAAATGCGCGGCCCGTATTCTTGCCTTTGCCGTCCCCCTTGTTCGGAGCGTTGGTGAGGAGACATTGCCCCACGTTCTCGCCCAGGTTCGTCTCCTGACGAAGGACGGCGAGGGTAAGCGCGGGGCGAACTCCCGTTTTCGCCGATGCCTCCTTTGCGTAACCGTAGGCAGTACCGAAAGGAATAGCCGCAGAGTCGCGCAGGCCGAAGAGTGCCGCGCGTATCGCCGCCGCCTGCTTTTGCTTATCAGCGATGATCTGCTGGTAGGTCTTCTCCTGCCCCTTGGTGGCCGAGAGAATGGATTGTTTCTGCTTTTCGTCATTGAGAACGACTTGCTTCTGTAGTACTTGTACCGTGCGGACCTTCTGGGCCTCGTCCTCTTTGTCTTCGAGTGCCGCCTTTCGGTCTCCAAGCTCCGCGCGCAGAACCGCCATCTCTGTGAAGGATTGGCCAAGCGCGCGCTGAATGGCCTCAAAATCGTCTATGTCCTGAAAAAAATCCGTTAAGCTCCCGCCGAGCGCTAGCTGCGCAAGCGAGAGGTCGTCGATCTCGCGCGTGCGACGCAAGAGCTGTGCCAAGCTGTTCTGCTCGCGCGCGACCTTGGCATCCACTTCAAGAATGCCGGATTGCTTCTCCGAAATGTTGCTCTTGAGCTGCGAAAGCGCGACATCACTCTTCTTTATCTGGAGCTGTGCCGTCTTTATCTTGTTGTCGAGAATACTGATATCACGCTCGAGCGTGGTGCGCTCCCTTTGCAGATCTGAAAGGGTACCCTGATTGTTCGCAATGTCTTTCTCTATCTGGTCGAGTTGAGCCTGCAGCGCCGCGCGCTCCTGCGCACTTGTCGCGGCAAAAGTCCGATGTGGCAGTGCAGAGGCTCCCGCAATCACGAGTGCGAAAAGAAGAATCGCGCTCATGCGGCGCATATCCATAATACGCTTATTATAGCAAACTTATTTCTCTGCTTTTTTCTCGCCTTTTCCGGCGCTCCCTGAAGGGGAAGCCGGGGGGGCGACTCCTTCGGACGTCGGGGCCTCTCCATCCGCAGGCTTTGCGGTGAGGATCTCGGTTTCCGGTGCAGGCGTGATCTCGACCGCCTCTTCTTTGAATTCGGTGACGGACGCGACGATCTCTTCGCCGTGCGTGATGAGAGAGGCGCTCGACGGGAGCGCGATCTGTGCGGCGGTAATGTGATCACCGACATTCACAAGAAGTGTGAGGTCGACAGAAAGATGGTGAGGCAATTCGGCCGGTGTCACTTCGATCCCGACCTCGTGTAGAGCCTTCACAACGATGTGGCCGGACTTTTCGGCGGGCGCAACTCCCACCCATTCAAGCGGCACTTGAATGGTTATTTTCTTGCCCTTCTCAAGCACATAAAAATCTGCATGCAGGAGATTGCCATTGACCGGATGGAACTGCACGTCATGGATGAGAGTGTCTTTATCCTCGCCGGCGCCTTTCAAAGTCACAATGGTCGTTTCCCCCGCCTCTTTCCAGATGCGTTCGAGCTTGCGCGCATCTACCGCGATAGGGGTGGAAGATTCCTTGGGACCATAAAAAACAGCCGGTACTGCACCAGAGCGGCGCAGCATCTCTGCGGATACTGACGCCTCTCTCGGTTTAACTTCGAGGGCCAACATGCGCAGCAGTATACGGATTTGCGGCCCAAAAGCAAATATCTGGGCAAATAATTCTTATGCTACAATTCCCGGATGAATCCCGTTAGAAGTCGCGGAAGTTGTGGTGAGGTGGGGAGTAGTGTTTGCAATATCTTGAGTCGAACCATTACAAACGTAGATAACGAGTCGGAGGCGCAAGCTTCCTACTTCTAACGGGATGAAATACGACTTCGTTGCGCTTGGCGATATCACGACCGACGCCTTTATCAGGCTCAAAGATGCCGAAGAGCTGATGGCTCATGGCGTGCGAGAGCTGTGCGTGCGCTTTGGCGACAAGGTCCCGTATGAAGAAGTGACGGAGATCCGTGCGGTTGGAAACGCCGCCAACGCTGCCGTATCCGCGCACAGGATCGGACTCTCGAGTGCGTTCATAACGTGGCTGGGCGATGATGAGAATGGCACACACTGCGTCGAACAACTGCGAAAACAAGGCGTCGCCGATGAATTTGTCACGACGGAAAAAGGAAAGAAGACTAACTATCATTATGTCTTGATGTTTGGCGCAGAGCGCACGATCCTCATTAAACACGAAAGCTACAACTATCACTTGCCCGCCAATCTTGAGCCGCCCCGCTATCTCTACTTTTCATCCATTTCCGAAACGGCAAAAGAATTTCACCATGAGGTTGCAGCGTATGTGAAAATACATCCGGAAACAAAATTGGTGTTCCAGCCGGGTACGTTCCAGATAAAACTAGGGGCTGAGGAGCTCAAGGATATATATGCCGTATCGGAATTTTTCTTTTGCAACAGAGAGGAAGCGCAAACAATACTGTCCTCCGGAGGAGAATCCGCCTCCAGCGGAAAGACGGATGACGTGAAAACATTAATGCAAGAGCTGCGGGCGCTCGGCCCGAAAATTGTCGTCGTTACCGACGGACCGAACGGCTCCAACATTCTCGATGAGAGCGGCGCGTGGCATATACCGATGTATCCGGACCCCGCACCACCAAAAAATCGCACAGGAGCGGGGGATGCGACTGCTTCGACAACGGTGGCCTATACGGCGCTCGGATTTCCAGCACACGAAGCGCTTATGCGCGGAGTCATCAATGCCGCATCGGTGGTGCAAGGCATCGGCGCGCAAACCTGCCTTCTTACGAAAGACAAGATTGAAGAGTGGTACGCCAAGCGACCGGCGGATTTCCAAGCCACGGCTCTGTAGAGACCTTTTGTGAGATATTGACTTTCCCCAAAAAAGTGGTATCATTGTTTATGGAGGCGTCATTTACTTTTTCTCAACAGTAAGGCGGAGGAAGAAATGACGACGATGCAAAAAATCGCGCTGCATGCGTCCAATGCATGCTGCGCGATCATCAGCGGTTTGTGGCTGGGTGCAGCGACGGAAGTCGTTGATACCCAACGGTTCGTCACCGAAGAGCACGATCGAGGCGCACTTACGCGTCTTGTCGAAAGTGTTCTTGGTGAACCAACTCGGTGCCATTAACCGTCCCGGACTCGCAGCGCTTCGACGCGCTGCGAGTCCCAAACTTTTTATACTTTACGAGCAATTACCTTCTTCACAGCTTCGACAATACTTGGAGCGTCCATCTTATAATGCTGGATTAATTCTTTTGGCGTGCCGGACTGGCCGAATTGATCATGCATACCGACGAATTCGATAGGCACGGGAAATTCTTGTGCGAGCAGTTCGGCAATCGCACTTCCGAATCCCCCGGAGATTTGATGTTCCTCAACGGTAACAACGGCTCCGGCTTCGCGCGCGCGCGAAAGAATCGTCTCTTTGTCGAGCGGTTTGATGGTGTGCACGTTCGTGACGGTGACGTTGATCCCCTGCCCTTCGAGTTCGCGGGCGGCAAGCAATGCGTTGTGCAGTAGCGGGCCCGTGGCAAATATCGCAACTGCCAAGGTCTGACCTTGGCAGCTCCAAACAACATTTGCTTTTCCCACCTCGAACGGCGTCTCGTTCGTCGTCATGATAGGCGTTTTTTCCCTCCCCCATCGCATATAAGCGGGTTTGCCGAGTTTTGCCACAGCAATGGTAGCCTTCCGGCCTTCTTCCGCATCGCACGGTGAGACAACTATCATATTGGGAAGTGCGCGCATGAGGGCAATATCTTCGAGCGCCTGATGTGTGGCGCCATCGGGGCCCACCGAGACGCCTGCATGCATGCCGCAGACGACGACGGGAACGTTGTTGATGGCGATGGTCGTGCGTATCTGTTCCCAATTCCTGCCCGGAGAAAAGGTGGCATACGAAGTGATGAAAGGAATTTTCCCGTAATTCGCCATGCCCGCCGCAACCGTCGCCATATTCTGCTCGGCTACGCCAACTTGTATAAAACGCTCAGGAAATGCTTTCTGAAAATGATGCGCTTGCGTACTCTCCGCAAGATCGGCCGTAAGGACGACAACCCGCTCATCCGCTTTGCCAGCCTCAACGACACCCTTGCCAAAGCCTTCGCGTGTCGAGGCCATGTCGGGCTTCTCGAAAATATTCGCTGCGAGTTTTGCATCAGGGTTGATCATATTTATTTTTTACCTGAGGCCTCGAGTTCCTGCAAAAACACTTCTTTCTGTTTATCAGCGGGAATTTTGTCAGTCGGGCCCTTACCGGGCGGGTTACCGTGCCAACGATAATCATTTTCTATCGTCGGAACTCCTTTGCCCGGCGTCGTGTGCGCGATGATGATGGTTGGCTTCTCGCGGATGGAGCGCGCTTCATCAGCAGCCGCTATGAATTGCGGGATGTTGTGGCCGTCGACCTCGATGACGTGCCAGTTGAACGCTTCGTATTTGTCGCGCAACGGCTCGAGCGGCATGACATCCTCGGTATTGCCGTCGATCTGGATGTTGTTGCGGTCCATGATAGCGGTGAGATTGGTCAGCCGGTACTTTCCTGCGAACATCGCCGCTTCCCATGTATTTCCCTCTTCTTGCTCGCCGTCGGACATCGCGCAAAAGACTCGAAATGTTCTGCCATCCATCCGCGCGGCATACGCATAGCCCGATGCCTGTGAAAGACCGCTCCCCAAGGGACCCGAGGTCGTTTCGATGCCGGGCAATTTTTCGCGTTCGGGATGCCCCTGCAGTCGCGAGCCAAATTTGCGAAGCGTGAGGCACTCTTCTACGGGAAAATATCCCGCATGTGCCATCGTCGCGTAGCGCACCGGCGTGATGTGGCCGTTACTCAACATCAAGCGATCACGTTCGGGCCATGCGGGATTTTGGGGGTCGTGTTTAAGTACGCGAAAATAAAGTGCAGTGAAGATATCTGCCATGCCCAAGGGCCCCGCCGTGTGGCCACTCCCTGCGGCAGCGAGCATCTCGATTATGGTCCGGCGAATTGCGTTGGCTTTCGTCGAAAGTTCTCGTATCTCTTCGTCGGTCAAAGGCTGCATCGTTCTATTCTAGCGCATTTTCTGCAAGCACTTTGAGTTTGTTGTATGCAGCCGCAGGATCGTCGGCTTTCGTAATGGCGCTCCCGACGCCGAAACGCATCGCTCCTGCGCGTACCAGATCTGCAATGTTGGATGCTGCAACACCACCGTCGACAGAAATCGTCATATCGGGAAAACGTGCATGAAATTCAGCAATGCGCGCGGGCGCATTTGCATTGTATGGAATTCCTTGCGTCCCGATGGTTGCAATCGACATCATATGCACACAATTACAATACGGGACCAGCGGCTCGATAACCTCAAAAGGAGTAGCGAACAGAAGCCCGAGCCCGACTTCGCTAGCGCCGGCTCCCTTCCACGCTTCGAGAGCCGCGCGGGCTTCATTGCTGTCGGCAAAACCTTCGATGTGACCAATAATTCGTGACGCGCCTGCGCGCGCAAAAGCAACTCCCAAATCGCGCGGTTCCTCAACCATCAAATGCGCCTCAATATCGAGTGCGGCAAGCGCCGATAGATCAAATGACTCGAATATTCCCTGCTTCGAATAGGGCCAGGTGAAAGGTGTCGCAAATACCCCGTCGTCTACGTCAACGTGAACGGCTGAAGCAAACGATCGGATCATATCCCCGCCCCGAGCGAGATCGGCGGCATCGCGCGGCACATACGTCGGGATTATCTCGATCATGCAACCGCTTTATGGTCCGACCCGATAGTTGCCCGTTGGCTCAACGAAACCGCCCCCTTGTACTGCACCATCACATCCATCGGCTGGCGCGGGAACAGTGCCTTCAAGGGTGGCACCGATGCAATAATAATTGTTATTCGTAGTATTTGATATGTAGGTATACGAAGACGATCCGGGATCTGTCGGCACAGCGGCCATGCTTGCCGGCACGAGCGGCAAGAGCGTCGCAGGATATGCTTTGTTGTCACTATAGTGCAGCTCGAGTGCCGTTTGCATCTGCTTGAGATCGCTTAAGCGACGGGCATCACGACCTTTCTTACGCGCACCGTTGAGTGACGCGAGTATGATCGACGAGAGCATGCCAATGATGGCTATTACAACCAGAAGTTCGATGAGGGTAAAACCTCGTGTACCGGATTTTCTATACATAGGATTTGGGTGCTACAAAGCCTTACTGTGGTAATAGGGGTGGCGCACTGCCGCCACCTCCAGAAAAGACAAAGTAGGCTGCAACGACGAGCGCAAGCACGCTGATACCCACCAATACATACTGCGCTTCCTGTTCTGTCGATACGAGCCCCCACGAAACAAGTTTGCCGGTCAAGTTGAACCCGCCTGAATTTGAAGGAGGACGGCCGAATTCGTTCTGATTATCGGTCTCAAACTGCATCTCGCTCATAGGGGCAGTATACAACACTCATACCGCTAATAGAAGCAACTGTGGATTGCCCGGTAGGACAATTTGGCATTGCCTTGGTTGCAGTCATTCATTCGAACGGTGCCATAATGCTTAGTATTCCAGACATGTTCACACTTAACGAATTAAACAGCGGCAGAAACTATGCCAAATTGTACTAACCGGGATTGCTCATTCAGACAACTTCTAGGCAACTTCGTCGATCTGCTTGATGCGTCGCGCATGCCGCTCCAGCCCACTGAACGGCGCTGAAAGCCAGGCCGCGACAGCGCTCGCGGATTCTTCGCCTGTGAGGAACCGCGCCCCGAGAGAGAGGCAATTGGCATCGTTGTGCGCGCGGGTCGAGGAGAGTATGTCAAGTTCCTCCCCGCTCATGTCGGTCTGCTTTTTGCCAGGGCTCCCGTAATAGAGAGCGCAACGAACGCCTTTGAACCGATTGGCGACCATCGCCTCACCTTGACCCGAGGCGCCTATCACGACGGCACGCGAGTCGAGGCCATTTGCAACGTCTTGTGACAGTAACCGTGCGGCCTTCGCCACAAACGCCGGGTAATCGTCGTCCTTATCGTATTGGAGAGCTCCGCAATCGTGCGCTTCATGCCCTCGTATCTCTACATCCTTCATCAAAGCTGCCTTGAGCTCATACCCTGCGTGGTCGGAGGCAAAATATATCTTCATCCCGTTAGAAGTCTGTCGTTGTTTGTTCATACGCTTACATTGGTGATTATGTTTCGCTTACTTCTCGGCTTTCGATATGGCGTGCAGAAAAATTTACTGTAAATTTTTCTGCCGAGGACTTCTAACGGGATTCATGCTTTAAAGTCTCTTGGCGACTTCGGCCACATGTTCGATGAGCGTGTGCACATACCCCATCTCGTTGTCGTACCATGCGAGCACTTTCACGAGCGTGCCGTCGACGACACGTGTCATGCCGAGATCCGCGATCGCGCCATAGGGTAATCCCAGAATGTCGGAAGAGACAAGCGGCTCTTCGGTAACCGCAAAGACACGCTTCCACTTGTCGGTCACTGCCGCTTTTTTGAGAGCCTCGTTTACCTCTTCGACGGTGGTCGCACGCTTAGGTACAAATGTGATGTCAACAAGGGAACCGGAAGGTACGGGCACGCGTACGGAGATACCATCGAATTTTCCTTTGAGCTGCGGGTATGCGAGAGCAGTCGCTTTTGCTGCGCCGGTAGATGTGGGCACCATGTTTTGTGCGGCAGCACGGCTCTCGCGCATATCTTTTGCTTTGCCTCCGTCCACGAGGCTCTGGCTTGCGGTATAGGCATGCGTGGTATTAAGGATTGCGCGCTCGATACCGATCGCCTCATCGAGTATGCCGATTATCGGGTTCGCGGCATTGGTTGTACAAGAAGCGTTCGAGGTGATGTCACAGGTCCCGAATTTTTCTTCGTTGGCACCAATGAGTATCGTCTCGACGCCATCTCCTTTGCCCGGTGCCGTAATGACGACGCGTTTAGCGCCTGCAGTGATGTGGCCTCTCGCTTTCTCAGCGTCGGTGAAAAGCCCAGTTGATTCGATGACGATATCAATCTGCATCTCGCGCCATGGCGAGGCTGAAGGATCTTTAGTGGCGACAACAGGGATCTCTTTGCCGTCTATCACGAGCACACTCCCTTTTGCCTCCAAAGAGAATTTCGCGCGGCCGTACACAGTGTCGTATTTCAAAAGGTATGCGAGATTCTCGGCGGGAGCCAGATCATTGATCGCGACGATCTCAAAGTCCGCTCTCCCATGCGCCGCGCGGAAGAATCCCCTGCCTATCCTTCCGAAACCATTAACTGCTACTCGTACCATTGCGCGATTCTATCACTCCCTCCGATGAATACCTGCTGTGTACAACTCATATCTGGATTTCGTAAATCCAGATATACTGCTGTCATGGAACTCTATCACGCGCTCAATAGAGGTGTTGAGAAACGCAACCTATTTCAAAACGACTCGGATCGGATCAGATTCGTGCACGACATGTATGAATTCAACGATACAAAACCGGCAGGAAGTGTATATCATTCGTTCCGGCGAGGCGATATTCTGGATTTACGAAATCCAGATATTCGAGTTCGAGAACGAATTGTCGATATCCATGGATGGTGCATCATGGGCAACCACTATCACTTACTTCTCTCGGAGATACAGGAAGGGGGCTTACGTCTATTCCTCCGCAAACTTAATGTGGGGTATGCGAATTATTTCAATGAAAAATACAAGAGAGTCGGGACGCTTTTTCAGGGACGAACGAAGAGGATTCGAATAGATTCCGATGCTTATTTCCTGCACATACTCCACTATATTCATCTCAATCCTCTCGACTTCTTGAAAAGCGCGGAACATTGGCGCACGCTTGAAGTCAAGAACGCAAAACAGGCATTGGGGCACCTTGAGAAATACCGCTGGAGCAGCTATTTGGATTATTGCGGAAAGAAAAATTTCCCGTCGGTTATTACAAAAGAGTTGTTCGGAGACGTATTTAAGAATTACGAGCGAACTATTCGCTCATACATGGAGGATATTGAGCTTGCGACCGTAAAGCCGTTGTTGCTAGAGTAACCGACCACCGGATCCATGGTCGACCTACGAGGTCGACCATGAAAGTTATCCCGACATCTGCTTTCTCTCCTTTCTAATATGATCTTGCCTTGATGCCGAGGCGCTTTTCGATAATGGCGATGCGCTCCAGTGCATGATCAATCTCCTTGCTGTGACCCGCGTGATCCGCGACGATCTCTTCGAGATCTTTCAGTCGTCGTTTTATATCAGCGAGTTCGGTCATGATACCCGCAATGTCGTTCTTCGTTGCCATTTCCTTTCTGATTGCCGCGATATCATCCTTCGCGGCCATGTGCTTGCGAATATCATCGCTCTCGCTCTTTATGAGACGCCCGAGCTTGTCGAATCCTGATTCTCTCTTCTTGGCCATAATAAGACTATATCACGGCGTTGGAGTTTCGGCAGGGGGAGGCTCGGGTGTCGGCTCCGGAGCGGGCGGAGGCGTCGGTTCAGGTTCTGGCTGTGGCTCGCCGGAGCCTTCGGCGGACTGTGTCTCGCCAGAGGCGGACTCCGTCCCGCCGACGGCGGAGGCGGCTGATGGTTCAGGTTCAGGAGCGGGTTCATCTGCAGGTGCTTCTTCCGCGGGCGGACTCTCCGCAGGAGGTTCTTCTGCGAGGGAGTCCTCGGGAGTGTCCGCTGGCGGATTCTCGGCGGGTGGGGATTCTTCTGGCGCATCTTCCGCCGGAGGCGTCTCCTCCGAAGGAGGTGACGCCTCAGGAGTTGGCGACGGAGTTGGTTCTGGAGCTGGTGCCGGAGATGCAGAGCCCCCACCGCCGGAGCTTCCGGAGGAAGCTCCGGCGGCTCCCGCAACTTGCCCTTGCAAAAGCGATTTGAGCTGCTCTTCGTCGACGCATGTCTCCCCGATGCAGAGCTTGTCGGTAGTGACCTCGCGCGCGAAGACCTTGTCGAAGATGCCGGTTACCGCGTAGATGGCTGTCTTGTACACTTCGACCACCATGTCGCCGATCGATTGCATGGCACTCTTCAGTCCATTCGAGGCATCGGCGAATGCCGCGTACCATGGCGTCTTACCCGCAAACTCTTCGCGTGGCGTCGAGGTTGCTGACATTATCTCCATCGCGCTCGTCGTCGCCACAAGGTCCTCAAACTTCGCGTCGAGCTCTTGCACCGCTCCGGCAAGCACGGCCGTCATGTTCTCATACTGGACGCTGCGTGGTGTCACGCCGTCGCTCTCGAAGCTGACAAGCCGCGGGTCGAGCTGACTAACCTCTTCAGCAATGAACCCGAGGTGCGTCGTCTGGTCATCCGTGAAGTCGGCATTGTACACAAACGACACCGGGCGCAGTTGTTTGACCAACGCGAGGTTCTCGGCCGATGAAAGCGAGGTGATGCTGTTTTTGTAGCGTTGCGAGGAGACGGTGCACGCTCCGGAAACGTAGGTGATGTTTCCGGTAGACGTCGTGTGGCACACGGTCGTGTTGCCTCCGCTGTTGCCTAATACCGCGAAGAGGTCGGCCGGGCTCGCGTCAAGGTCCGACCAGTTGATGTAGGTGTTGCCTCCGTCGCCCGCGTTGATGACGATGTTGCCGCTACTATCCGAGCGTATACTGCCTTTTATCGCGTTGCTATGCGAGAACGCAATATTCGTCTGGCCGCCGGTGTTATCCAGAGTCAGATGCGCGTTGCTTACCGTCGCGACGGCAGTAGCGTTTGATTTTGACAGCGTCAGAAGTCCCGTCGGCGTCGTCGTCCCGATGCCGACGTTGCCGTCTTTATTGATCCGCATCGTCTCTGCGTGCGAGGTTCCCTGATGATGAGTCTCAAAGGCGATTTCCTGAGACGTACCCCCAGCATCTGAAATAGCGTCAAAAAGGATGGCGGCTCCCCCCGTGACACCAAGGTTGTAGGTAGTACCTGCTGTGAGGAACGAGATGCGCCGGTCGGTGGTATCTGTGCTGTCAAGTCTGATACCGCCCGTTATAGTCAGCTTTTCACCCATGCTCGTCGCCCCAATGCCGACGTTGCCGGAGGATGTTATGACAATGCCGGTGGCGTTTGCCCCGATCGCAGCATCGCTGTTGGTGTTGGTGATATAGAAGTTGCTGTCAGCCGAATTAATACCTACCTTATACTCGACCGTATTCGGGTCGTGGAAGCGGATGCCCACGTCAGCATTGTCTTTGTAGAGTTCAAGCAGTTCACTCGGACTCGTCGCCCCGATGCCGACGTTGCCGTTGCCTGCCACCGTAAAGAGGTCAACGCTACCGACATCCACATTCAAAATTTTATTCGTTGAAGCGCCCCCTTCACCGCGGATTAGCAGGCCGTGCGCGGTCGCCGCCGTTGAACGATTATGAATTACTTGAGTGTAGCCCGTTGCATTTGTCTCCCATACAAGGCCGTTCGTCCCTGCGGGGGTGCCAGCCTGATCACCGGGATTATTTGGGGTATTGGCAAGGAGATTGATCGGACTCGTCGTCCCGATGCCGACGTTGCCGTTACCCGTTACCGTGAGAGTCGGGGTTGAGTTAAGCGTACCGGCGTCCATGGTGTAGAAACGCAAGTCTGTGTCCGAACTGCCGGGTAGATAAGACTGGATACGGGCCAGGCCTTCCCCGTTCCCGTGTGCAAAGTCGATAGCGTTGGTGTCGGCAACCGAAAACGAGGTATTGGTAAGGATAATTTTCTGCTCACCGGAACCGGAAATGCTTAGCTTACTTTGCGGCGTCGTCGTCCCGATGCCGACGTTGCCGGCAGCCGTGATGCGCATCTTTTCCGATGCTGCGACGGCGTCGCCGCGTGTAATAAATGTGAGATCGGTTGCGTAGTCCGTGCTGTTTGTCGTCTTGACCGCGGCAATACCGGTACCGGAATTCGCGATGTCATTCCCGAATTTGAAGACGAGACCGACGGTATTGTTGATGCTGTTATCAATACTTTGAACTTTCAACGTATGCCACGAGGTATCAGCAGCGCTATATGCGGCGGTGCTACTCGCGATGCTGAGATGTAATAGCGAGCCCGGCGTCGTCGTCCCGATGCCGACGTTGCCCGCCTGTGTCGCGGTCAGCACATAGCCGGCATTGTTGTGTATAAAGAAATTATCCGAGCCGCCGCCGGAACCAACGGAGCCCATGCCGATGTAAGACTGCGTGCCGTTAGGGCTCTCAAAAAGCACCTGCCGCTCCGCGCCCGCCGTCCAGTTTTTGATCTTGATATTGCCTTCTTCAATATGGAGTTTCCCACCCGGTGTCGTCGTCCCGATGCCGATATTCCCGCTTCCTTGCTGCAGGACGAACTGCGAGTCGCCGATGGTGAAGCCTTGGCCTGATGCGATGGTCGTCGTGCCGCTTGTGCCAGTGAACGCGCCGTTGCCGAAGTAGCCGGTACCGGAGACCGTGAGCGCGGTCGAAGAGGCGTACGTCGCGGTGAGGCGCGCGAGCGAGGAGTCGAAGAGGAGGCCAGCGTTGTCGGCAAGCAAGCCCGCCGTGGAGGCGAACGGTATCCTTCCGCTTGTGAGATTCGAGACGGTGAGGGCGGTCGTACTTGCTGCTGCAGAGAAAATAGTGCCGCTTGCCGAAATGGCGGTCGTGGATGCATACGGGAAGGTGTTGGCTCCGGTTGCGGTACTGGTGAATATGCCGGTCGCCGACGCCGTTCCCAAATAGGTGTTGTGCGCCACTATGCCGTTCGCGACGAAATTGTGCGTGCCCGCTATCTCGAGGTCGAATACTTCCTCCATCGCAACCGCTTCGATAGTCAAGATCTTGGCCCATTTCATGCCTTTTTCCGACACGTCATTTTCCGCGCATTGTTTCTTCACCATGCCTTGTGCTACACTGTCTGCGTTATGAACAAACCTGTCACTGATTACATTTCCATCAGCCCCGACATCTGCCACGGCAAGCCGTGCTTCAAGGGTACCCGGATCATGGTGTACCTGGTTCTCCAAATGCTGGAATACGGCGCGACCTTTGAAGACATCAAAGATGCCTACCCGTCTCTCACCAAGAAGCATGTCCAAGCTGCCCTTCAATTCGCCGCTCGCGCCGTTGAGACGGGCCGCTACGACGCTGCTCTCATGACGCGTGATTATGCGACTCCTGCTTGACGAGAACCAGCATGCAAAATTGATTCCCTTTCTCGCATCGCTTGGGCACGATGCGAGATTCGGCGAGAAGCGATTGCCAGACCCGGAGGTGTGCCGCTTGGCGAAAACGGAGGATAGGATCATCGTCACGTATGACAAAGAGTACGGGGAATTGTACAAAGTCCCGGGAGACCACTGCGGCATGATTCTGCTTCGCATCAGTCCGCTCTTTCTCCCGCTCATCAAAGAAAGGTTAGTCGCGCTCTTTTCGGAATGGTCTGAAGAGAAAATACGCGGGACGATTGTTGCGGTGTACGAGGATCGCTTCATTGATCTCGGCAAGGAAGGTGCGCCAGTTGTTCCGTAATTCCCGACTGTAACCGCGATCTCGTCCCCTTCGCGCAGATTCGCGACCGTCGCCCAGCCTGATGCGGCAAGGCCGGGCCTTGCCGCAAGCGCCGAGCGGTGCTTCAGCCACTTGCCCTTCGCGTTCTTTACGAGGTACGGGTGTTCGGCTGTGGTGCGGATAGAGCGGCCGTCCTCGGTCGTGATCTTGTACGTCTGCTTGACGCCCATGAACATGAGCTTGTTCACCTTGGAGAAGACGATCTCGCCCGTCTTTTCATCGAGGCTCGCGACTTCCTCGCCACCTTGCACCTCGTCGACGCGCAGCGTGCTGTAGATGTATTCCGCGTCCTCCCACTCTCCCTCCGCCTCGTCCGCGCGCTCGCCTTTCTTCTTGCGGCGGCGGCGCGTGAGGCGACTGTCGCCCGTCACGCAGTGGCCGGAAATCGTGAGCGCGGTCGAGCTCGCATACGGGAAGGTGCTCGCCTGCGATGTGGATGTCGCGATGAAGTACGCGGCGGTCGGGGTGGTCGTTGCGGCAACCGTTCCGCTCGCGTTGACCCACAGCAGGGAGTTGGAGAGGTTGGCGAGCGAGAGCGCGCCCGCGGAGTCGAAGGTCGAGGTCGCGCTCGCACCGAAGTACGCGGGGCCGTATGCGGAGAAGAGCGTCGTCGAGGCGCCTCCCGAGAATTGCTGGAGAGCGGTCCACGTGTTGGCGCTGGAGAGCAATTGAGAGTTGGAGACGAGACAAGTTCCGTTCATGGAGAAACATCCTCCCGCAAGATCGATGCCGCGCGCGAAGGTAGATGTCGCGGCTGTGCCGGTGACGTTGAGGTATGGAGTATCGAATCCGTTGTAGATGGTGGAGGTGGCGGAGGCGTAGAAGTTGGCGGATGCGTTGATGGAGAAGAGCGAGCCGGGAGTCGTTGTGCCGATGCCGACGTTGCCGCTCTTATTTATAGTGACTGACGGGGTGAGAGACGGATCGCCACCTTGTGTGCTACCAACGAAGAATCCGAGATCGCCGTAATTTGAGTTTCCATACGATGCACCAATTAACCAGTTTCTGGAATTTGCGTGGACGGTAGTTTCGCTCAATCTTAGGCTTGCTCCAGCCCCTGCAACATCTAACTTCGCACCCGGCCCCGTCGTCCCGATCCCGACGTTGCCGGAAGAGTTCCAAATACCCGAGCCGGGGAAATATCCAGTGCCAGTGATGGTGAATGCTGTCGTCGAGGCGCCTCCCGAGAATTGCTGGAGAGCGGTCCACGTGTTGGCGCTGGAGAGCAATTGAGAGTTGGAGACGAGACAAGTTCCGTTCACGGAGAAACATCCTTCCGCAAGATCGATGCCACGAGCAAAGGTGGACGTGGCGGCGGTGCCGGTGACGTTGAGTGCGGTGGTCTGGAGGCCGCCCGAGAACGTTGTCGTGGAGGGCGAGCCGAAGGTGGCTGCGCCCGTCAAGTTGTTGAATGCAAGCGCGGCGACGGTGGAGGTGGAGGAGTACGTGGAGGTCGCGAGGTACAGAGTCGCTCCGGAGTTCCGGAAGGTCCACGAGTTGTTCGTGCCGTCGCCGAGGGCGAGTTGCGGGCCGGTCGAGGACGCGATGGTGAGCGAATAATACGGCGTTGTAGTGCCAAAGCCGGTGCTGACCGCAAAGTTGAGCACATCTCCACCCGCGCCGAAGGTGAGCGTGCGGCCAGTGCCCGCACCTTTGATAGTGGAATTTTCCTGAAAAACGAGGTTGGCTGCGGTGCCCACATCTCCGATAGTCACATCCGTGCCCGACGAGCCACCGAATATCACCTGCTCGGCACCGCTCGTCGTGTCGATGCGCAACATCGGCGAGGCCGTCGTCGAAGTCGCAAGCGTCCAGGCATAAGGTGAATTGTTCGGGATTGTCGAGGTCGAGGCATTGGAATAGACGACGTTGCCTATTAGTGTAAGGATGCCCGCGGAGTCGAATGAGGATGTGGCTGTGCCGCCGAAGAACGCCTTGTCGAAGACCGAAAGCCGCGAAGTAGACGCGTAGATGCCCGTGATGCCATTAAGCCCTGAGATGCTCTGAGAATTTCCGGTGACAGCGCCGCCAAGCGTAAATGCGGGAAGCGTCGTGGTCCAGCTTGGGACTGACGAGCCATTGGTGACGAAAATGGATGAGGCGGCGAGCGAAGTGGCGGAAACAGCTCCCGTCGCACTCGTGTACAAAGTGCCGGATGGAGCGCTGGAGATAGTGAGATTCGTTGTACTCGCTGAGCCGAAGTATCCCGTGCCCGAGACGGTGAGCGCGGTACTGCTCGCATACGGGAACGTGCTCGCCTGCGATGTGGATGTCGCGATGAAGTACGCGGCGGTCGGGGTGGAGGTGGCAGCGACGGTGCCGCTTGAGTTGACCCACAGCAAGGAGTTGGAGAGGTTCGCCAGTGAAAGGTTACCTGCGGTGTCGAAGGAGGAGGTGGCGGTCGCACCGAAGTATGCGGGGCCGTATGCGGAGAAGAGCGTGGTAGATGCGCCTGCGGAGAATATTTGGAGTGACGTCCATGTGTTTGCGGTCGTCGTAGAGAAGGTCGCCGAGAGCGTGTTGCCGGAGAACGAGAGGCCGTTGCCGACGGTGAGCGCGCCGACGGCGCCTGTGCCGTTCGTGGAAAGTATCGAGGACGGTGTGCCGGAGAGCGTGAGGTTGGTCGTCGAGGCTGTGCCGAAGTAGCCGGTGCCGGAGACAGTGAGCGCTGTCGTCGATGCGCCGCCGTTGGCGGAGAAGAGGCCGCTCATGATGGTCGATGAGGCGTTGGAGAGGAAGCCGCTGGCGAACGTCGCAAGGCCAGTTTGCGTCGTCGCACCGTTCACAGTAAGCGAGCCAAGACTCGCGGTCTGTGCAAATAGATTCGTCGATGATGCGGTCGTCGAGAAGAGGTTGGTGGAGGTGGCGTTCGCGAGCGTCGTATCGCCATTCAGATATGCGGCGCCGGAAACGGTGAGGGCGGTGGAAGAGGCGAATGTGACAACTCCGTTTGTCGAAAAAAGATTGGTCGCCGTGAGCGCGGTACTACTTGCGTAGGGGAACGTGCTCGCGATGGAGGTCGAGGTCGCGATGAAGTAGGCGGCGGTCGGGGTGGAGGTGGCAGCGACGGTGCCGCTTGAGTTGACCCACAGCAAGGAGTTGGAGAGGTTCGCCAGTGAAAGGTTAC
>Ga0155141_108_pt1 | contig 39801 bp, 51 predicted proteins | sample RifCSPhighO2_01_FD_106109 | JGI IMG/M metagenome (GOLD analysis project Ga0155141, IMG submission 106109) | Candidatus Kaiserbacteria bacterium RIFCSPHIGHO2_01_FULL_53_29
GAGAACCTTTGACGCCCCTATTAATGTTGGATATCCGCATGCTCCTTCATCGTGAAGGAGTGCAATATGTATCTGAGGTTATGCACTAAAAAAGCCTCGCAACGTCAACCTCATCGAGACGTTCGACGACTTCGTTTACGCCCGGAAGCGCCTGCAAACTTGCGTGCGATTGCTTTGGTCCGATAGCAAGGATATACCCGATACCGGCAGCGTATGCGGCGGCAATACCGGAGCGCGCATCTTCGATCACCACACAATCTTCGGGTTTCAGAGAAAGTATATTGGCAGCTTTGAGATAAATATCGGGAGCGGGTTTTCCGGGAAACGTACCGTCGTCGTTTACGACTTTTTCCATATCAAACCATGTGTCGAGATGCAGCATCTCGTTGAAAAATCCGACATTCATTTTTGGTGATGACGTGGCAATGGTAAATGGAATATTGCGCTGTCGTAACGTATCAAGTAGATGCGGGGCGCCCGGCGCGAGTCGGTATTCGGATCCAAGCCCTCTTGCCACTTCTTGATAGAGTAGTTCTTTCTTCGTTGCCAATCGTTGGAGTTCGCGCGGTTCGATCTCACTCCCAAAAAGGTATTCCAGCACGCCCTTGTTGGTGCGGCCGTGAAAAACGTTTTTGAATTCTTCGTCGCTCAATCTTCTTCCAGTGATCTCAAAAGCGGTCTTTTTCCATATCGCATCGTGAAGCTCCTGATCCAACAGAAGGACTCCGTTGAAATCAAAAATGAGCCCCTTGAACTTTTCCATTTGTTACGCGTGCGCTTCGTTTTTCCACGCGCCGATGCGGCGGCGTTTGAGGTAGTTGGGAAGCTCGGGGAGGGGAATAGCGTCTTGGGAATTGGTGGAAACTTCGCGCACGAGAATGGTGCCTTCCATCGCTTCTTTGTGTCCCATGATGAGAATGTAGGGCACCGCAAGTGTGCGCGCTGCCGCCATCTGCTCGCCGATGCGGTCAAACCAAAGTCCCTGGTGCACGGGAATTGCTGCGCGCCGCAGGTTTTCCATCACCGAAAGCGCGCGGCGGCGCGCCTCCGCGCCCAAGTGGGCAAAGTAGATCGCGGGCTGCGCATCAGCGGGCTTCACGCTTGCCCCGCTAGAAGCTTTGCTTCTGGCGGGGCGCGTCTTCCCGCGCACTTCGCAGGTGATGGATATCATCGCGGCTGATGCAGGCGATCTCGAAAAACGACTTGCCAATGGGTCGTAGCGGCCACCGAATGCGAGCGGCACCGAGGCGCCGCTTTCCGCGTCCACCGTAGAGATCTCAAAAAGAGAATGCGACCAGCAATCGCGGCTCCCGAGAATGTGTGCATCCAATTCATACGGCAATCCGAACATCTCGAGATATTCCAACAGTTCCCAAAAACGCCGGCGCTCCTCTTCGGTCAGATATTCCATCGCTTGTGGCGCGCGCGGCGCTGCCGGGTGACCGCGCTCGATTAATTGCACAAGAGTTCCCAGTGGGTCGGTGGCAGCGCGCGGACGCAGCGTCGGCGAGATGGATTCGATGTGTTTGCGTAAATACAGTCCGACGTCGCGGACGTATCGATTGGAAGAATCTGACGAGCCGATATTGTTGATGCTCAAGACTCGCTCGCCGATGCCTGATTCTTCTGCGATCGCATTTGCAACGATGATGAGAAGTGCTTCGGCGATCGCACTCGATGGCCCCACGACATGCAGCTCAAGCGATATTGATGCGGGCGAGGAGGTACTCGCGAGTGTGCGCCACGCGAGCAATGTTTCGTCACTCTGCGCCACAGGACGTGCAGTCCCCGGTCCTGCCGACACCGGCTGAATTGTCTGAATGGCGGGCAAACAGATCAGGCACTTGCGCGCGGATGAGAGGAGTGTCCTCTCGTCGCGCCGTGCGAATGAGATCTCCGGCTCGATCTCCGCGAGCGACATGATCGGGCGCTTGATGCTCCCCGCACTCGACACGGTGCGGGGGATCAGGTCGAGCTGTAAGAATCCATAATACTCTGCAATGCGGATCGCCGAGTCGAGGAACGCGGCGGTGTTGGAATGGCGCGTGTCTTTTAATCTAATCATTGGAATAGCGAGCTTCACTCGGAAGCAGTCCTATCTCATTGAGAGGATACAGGCGCAAGAGCACGCGGCCGACGATATCTTCGCGCGGAAGCGTACCCCAGACGCGTGAATCGGAGGAGACGCGGCGATTGTCGCCGAGGACGAAATATTCGTCAGGGCCGAGAGTAACCTCCATCTCATTTCGCCCCCCAAGGTTGATGGGATCGAGGTAAGGCTCTGCGAGCGTGAAGCCCTGGGGGTGTTCTGTGTTGATGATCGTCACTTCTTGTCCGGAAAGGACGACCTTTTCTCCGGGCAGACCGATAATTCGCTTAATGAGTGCGCGGCTCGTTTCTTGCGGAAGGTCAAAGATGATGATGTCGCCCCGCTGCGGACTGCTGAAGTCGTATGAAACACGATCGACAATAAGATAATTCCAATCGTCGAAGTCGGGTTCCATCGAGGCGCCGGAAACGACGTAGGGAGCGGCGACAAAGAAGCGAATAAAGAGTGCAAGACCGAGTGCGACCACCGTGTAGCCGAGCAAACCGCGATTAGAATTCTTTTTGATACTCGCCCCGTTAGAGAATGCGTTGGATTTCGTCTCTGGTGTCACGGGAGTTTCGTTCATAGACGATTTGAACTACGAACTTTGTGATGGCGAGTCTCTAATGGGGTCCGTGATGAATCATTCCACATCACGGGATCGGGCATGTGCGATATTCTACTGTGCACGAGCCGTTGACACCAAGTGTTTGTGATGTCCCATCACGAGAATTTTTGATTTTTAATTTTCAATTTCCAAAATCGTTGCTAAATTGGGCATTATTTGAAAATTGATACTTGTAAATTGGTAAATTGCGGATATCATCCGCTCATGGCATGGGTAATCGTCGGTTTAGGCAATCCGGGAGAGGAATATGAGGGCACACGGCACAACAGTGGCCGCGTGGCGCTTGATTATTTTGCAAAAACCTTTGAATTTACCGAGTGGAAGGAGGACAAGAGCGCGAAAGCGCATGTCGCAAGCGGAATGATAGGCAAAACAGCCATTGTTTTGGTCGCTCCCGACACATTTATGAACAAATCCGGCGCTGCGGTCACGAAATTCGTGAAAAGTCAGAAGGCCGCAGAGCGTATGGTAGTGATATACGATGACCTCGACCTGCCGCTAGGCTCTCTTAAGCTCTCATTCAATAGAGGAAGCGGTGGGCATAGGGGAGTCGAGTCAATAATGAGTACCGTAAAGACTAAGAAGTTCACGCGCGTGCGCATCGGCGTTTCACCGGAGACCGCAGGCGGTAAGCTTAAGAAGCCGCAGGGCGAAAAAGAAGTTGTGGATTTCATTTTGGCCAAATTTAAACCGTCCGAACTCGACGAACTCAAGAAAGTTTTCAAAAAAGTCGCCCAAGCACTCGAAGCGACGGTACTCGAAGGTCCCGAGCGTGCGATGAATCAGTTTAATTGACGCGGTTTCTGCATTGTGATTAACTGCTGGCCGGCCCGATCTTCAACCCTGGGCTAGGGAGGTGGAAATGCAGATGGATCAGGATCCGAGGAAGACTTTCCGTAATCTGAAACACGACTGGCGGCACGATAGTGGATTCAGGGTCGAATTCGCCGGTCTCATGTGGGACCTTGAAGCCCCCGCCGGTGCCTCCATCAGCGGGACCGGATTCCAGATGGAGGGAGGTGTGGTCTGGTCGCCCTACGGTAAGGATCATATCGAGATGGAGAATAACAAGGGCGTAAAATCCGCTTGGCCCGTAGAAGCTGCGGACAACGTCCGCAACCTTCGTGGTCAGTTGTTGTGGGTCAATCCCGTGCTCTATCCCCAGGCCGAAGCCTGAATCAAGAACAGATCTTGTTTAAGAGATTATCGCCTAGAGCGGATCGCCTAGGCGATTCGTTTTTTTCAATTAAGCAGCGGGCTTCAGAGTCATCCTTCGATCCTTCGGTTCGAAGAAGGTGATTGTGAAGGGATACACTTTGCCGAGTTCCAATTTCGCGCGCAGATCTTCTTCGCCCGCGAATTCGGAGATGTGCACGAGACCGGCGACACCCTCTTCGATAGAAGCGAGCGCGCCATGCTTGTTGTATTTGATGACGACGGCATCCACTTTTTGATCCTTTTTGTATTTCGCACCGGCAGCGTTCCACGGATCGTCGAGCAGGGCTTTGATGGAGAGCGATATCTTGTCATCCTTTATCTCGATGACCTTCACTTTGACCTGTTCGCTCACTTTGTAGCGCGTCTTGGGATTTTCCACGAGCGCCCAGTCCATTTCCGAGATATGCACAAGTCCTTCGAGCCCCTCTTCGAGCTTCACGAAGACCCCGAATTCGGTCGCACCCGTGACGATGCCATCCAACACATCGCCCACCTTATATTTCTCGACAAGTGGCGCACGCTCCGTCACGCCTGCGCCGCGCTCCGAGAAAATAAGTTTCTGCTCTTTGGGGCTTGCGGTAATGACCATGACCTCAAGCTTGGTCCCGACCATTTTCTTAAGTTCGGCAAATATTTTTTCCTTATCGCCGTCGGGCACTCTCGGATAGTGCGCGGGTGCGAGCTGAGAGGCCGGCAAGAATCCTGCGAGGCCATTCCAGTTGATGATGAGACCGCCTTTGTTGGCATCGACAACGGTGAGCTCGAAGGCCGTTTTCTTTTGCAGGGCCTGCTCCGCCTCGTTCCAGATGACCGCCTGCCGCGCCTCGCGCAGCGAGAGCTCGACGTAGCCCTCGGCGTTGTCCATGCCCACGACCTTCGCGGTCACGGTGTCGCCGATGTTCACGTTCTTCAGCGCTTCACGCGCAGAGAGGTATTCGCGTCCGTAGATGATACCCGTACCATACGGAGGAAGGTCGATAAAGACCCGCGCGCGGCCGACCGCGACCACGGGGCCCTCGACGACATCATCTATCACGGGAGGCGTACCCGATTTCTGGAGCAAGTCCGCCATCGGCCCCTCCTTCTCTACTGTTGTCTCTGTCTCGTCTTCCTCACCTCCAACAACTTTCCTCACTTCATCTTCTGAATTCATTTTTTATGGACGCTTTCGGTGCCTTTCTGCTTGCGCTACCGTGTCAGTCGGCAGAAAGGTATGAACCGTGCGTACACTATTAAATTGTATGGGGAGTATAGTGGATATCAGATGAAATGTCAAAAAAGGGAAGGGGTTGGCCCGCCGGTACCAACCCCCCTGTTCCCATACATGACCTCCCAATGAGAGGAAGATACGCGGACCCACTCCAGACTTACGCCTAAGGCCAATTCATTGTGACCTCCTTCAGGACAGAGTCCTGCGGCCCATGTTCAGGTGACGACGACCTTCTTCCGGTTGCTGGTGATCGCGGAATGACCGTTGCTGCGCCGAATTGCCATTGCGCTGGTCTGCGTGATCTGCAGCGACCGGGTGTTTGCCATCTTCATGGCAGACCTCCTGGTTCGCGGGAACGAACCAAACTCTATCTCCTCGGACGTCCCGTGGAAACGTTTGGTCGAGGCTTGCACAAGCCTACGCTCAAGCTACTCGCTCTCTCTTTAATAGTCAACCTGCGCGCGGGGATAGAATCAATATAAAAAAACGAGGCCGACAGGAAGCCTCGACGCAAAACATTCGAGAACTTCCTGTCGGACATTCTTCAGCGCCTACGAGGTGCGGTGCACCTCCGGCGTCGTCGAAATTGGCGCGGGTTTGGGCGTGGGCAGAACGCGACCTCGACGATCCACCTCGACTTGCGAAGCGCCTGAGTTTGCGGGCTGTTGTGTTGGGATGTCCCCAACACGAGTTGGCATTCCCTTGTGATCCAGTTCCATGTCACCTCCAAAGTCTGCTCGCCATGCGGCCGTCTTCCAGTGAAGTCCCGCAGGCGTACTTCAAATATTCACGTTCCTGCTCCGCATGTCAATCTGTTATAATGTGAATATGATTTTGACGTTCCATGAGGGCGCGTGCATACGCGCGAGTGCGGGGGAAACCACTTTGGTTTTTGGGCCCGTCTCGAAGCAATCCAAGAATTTCAAGCCTACCAATTTCGGCGCCGACGTCGCGTTCATTCCGCTTAATCATCCCGACATGAACGGCTCCGAAGAAGCGGGGCGTGGCGAGAGGCAGCCTTTTGTGATTTCCGGTCCGGGCGAGTACGAGGTCAAAGATATGACAGCCGCAGGATTCTCGACGGGTTCGAAATACGGAGGCGAGCCTCGCCCCGCCGATGGCGGGGCACGCATCAACAGCGTTTTCTCCGTGCACTTCGACGGCATGTCCATTCTCTACCTCGGAGCCTTGGGCGATCTCGATCTGCCGGGCGACGTCTTGGAGATGGATTCGCCCGATGTGCTCATCATTCCTATTGGTGGTGCTGGTACACTCACTGCGTCAGAAGCGCAAAAGCTCGCGGTGAAGCTCGAGGCGAAAATCATTATCCCCGTCCTCTACGATGAAAAGTCCCTCAAGCAATTTTTGAAAGAGGCAGGCGAAGAGAGCACGAAGCCGGTCGAAAAGCTCACCATCAAACCGCGCGATCTCGCGGGCAAAGAAAATGAAGTCGTTGTGTTGTCAGCCTAATTTCATATGGTAGTGCAGAAGGTAATAAATAATCTAAAAGATGGTCCCAAGGAGGACAAGATCGCCGTTGCAAGCGGGATCGCCATTGCCGTCGTCGTGATCCTCTTGGTGGCATGGGCGATATTTTTCTTTCGTAATATCCAGAAGGGGGGACAGCAGGTGAATTTGAGCAATGGCGCAGCTGACTTCCTCCAGATCCCCAACGACACGGTGCCATCTGGGCCGCAAACCCAACCGCAGACGCAAGTACAGCAGACACAAGGTACGGAAAGCGATCAATTAAGTTCGCCGAATCCGGTCTATTAACACCAAATCAAGCAGTATTTGGTTTCAATGTTCAAAAATGGCTACGACCGTGCATGTTTTTGAATATTCAGCTCAGCCCAAATGTTTCCTTTAGGTGCTTGTCATTTTCAATTTTTTCCACGACCATGTAGAGTACCGACCCACCGAGTCGTAAATCCGCCTTGAGAAGCATTATGATTTCTTCGCAGTCGTAGGGATAGACCCATACACTGTCTTGCAGCCGGTAAAAACCGAATGATTTCATTGTCTCCCGAAGTGTGTCGCGAACTCGTCGCCGCTTTTCGGGGATGTCGAAAATGATAACGCGCCACCTTTTATCCCACCGGAAACGAATCTTCTTCGAAAGCGCGACCCCATTGCGTAAAAGTGTATGCCTGCCCGCGTCGGTTATTCGAGCAAATCTTTCCCCATTCCGCTCTTCGAATGATATGTATCCCTGCTGCTTAAGACGAGTAAGCACGTTGTCCGATTGGTTTTTAAATCGGTATTTGTTTCTGCCCAAAAGGCCGAATGCCGCTATCGCGTTGGGTGCGATTGCAATGAGGGCAATAACACCCGCCATGCCGATCGTCCCAAGCAGGGCTCTTTGCACAAGGCCCAAACGACGCACACGTTTCGCTCCCTCTTCGATTTTGCCCATGTTTAAAATATCCCACGGTCGTGGGGATTTTTGAATATCGTTTTTTACGATGTGTGGATATCTGTGGGATCGGAAATAAGCCGTGTAAAGGAATAAAAAAGAAGACCGCCGCGCCGAGAAGAAGTAGGCCCGACGTGGCGGGGATCTTCTTTCGGCGGGGCAGCGTTACCTTTTGTTCACCCCTTCCCGTCCCAGGGTGTGTAGATACTCCTCGAGTTCGCTTAAGGATGGCGCTCTTTCTGCCAACCGCTTTTCGAGTTGGACATGCGCTTCATCTGCAGCTATCCGCGCTCCATTGTTTGCTCGAACTAACATTGATGCGGCTCGAAGAATTGTTTGGTGGACGTCCATACCCATAGTCGGCGGCGGCTCGGTACTGACGATGGTGTCGTGTAGATCAAGTAAAAAGGCGATCTCATTGCGACGCGTGACTTCCATCATGGCGGTTTCTCCATCAATGTCCGACATCGAGTGATGTCGCTTTTGGCACTACGCCACAGGCGATTTTGCATTGCAATAAGGGCTGTTTTTGGTACAATTAACAAACCATGGCACGCGGAAAAGAGGAAAAAATACCGGCTCCGGCAGCTCGACCCGAAGGGGTCGTTTCGCGATCGATCTCGACCGAGATGCGCGAAAGCTATCTCGACTACGCGATGTCTGTCATCACAGCGCGCGCACTCCCGGATGTGCGCGATGGCCTAAAGCCCGTGCACAGGAGGATTTTGTACGCGATGCACGAAGCCGGACTTACCGTTTCCGCTAAGACTCGCAAGTCGGCGACGGTCGTCGGCGATGTGCTCGGCAAGTACCATCCACATGGCGACACATCGGTGTACGACGCGATGGTGAAAATGGCGCAGGATTTCAGCATGCGCTATCCGCTCATCGTGGGTCAGGGCAACTTCGGCTCCATCGACGGGGATGGCGCCGCCGCGTACCGCTACACCGAAGCGAAGATGTCGCGACTCGCGGGAGAAATGCTCAAGGATATCGAGAAAGAGACAGTCACCTTCACCCCGAACTACGACAACACCAAACAAGAGCCGTCGGTACTTCCGGCGGCAATCCCGAATCTGCTTTTGAACGGGACGCTCGGCATCGCGGTCGGTATGGCGACCAACATTCCGCCGCACAATCTGCGCGAAGTGTGCGACGCGGCGACACACTTGATTGAGAACCCGGACGCGACCACCGAAGATCTTCTCCAGTTCGTGCAAGGCCCTGATTTTCCGACTGGCTGCATCGCGTTCAACCAGAAAGACATCGCGCATGCTTACTCGACCGGCCGCGGGGGGGTCGTAGTGCGCGGCGACGCGGAAATCGTAGAAGGGAAGAAGGGCGATTATCAGATCGTCATCACTTCAATTCCTTTTCGCGTCAACAAATCCGATCTGCTGACCAAGATAGCCGACCTTGTGCATGAGAAGAAGCTCGAGGGCATTCGCGACATTCGAGATGAGAGCACCAAGGACATCCGCGTCGTCGTCGAGTTGAAAAACAATGCGAACGCACAAACAGTCCTTAATTATTTGTACAAACACACGCAGCTTGAAGAGGCCTTCCACTACAACGTCGTCGCTCTGGTCGACGGTGTCCCGCAGACGCTCTCTCTCAAGGCGTTGCTCGAATACTTCATTGCGCACCGCAAGGATGTGGTGACGAAGCGCACTATTTACGACCTGAAGGTAGCGAAGGCGCGCGAGCACATTTTGCTCGGGCTCAAGAAAGCCCTCGATCATATCGACGAGATCATAAAGCTCATCAAGAAATCGAAAGATGTCGATGATGCTCGTGCGGGACTGATGAAGACCTTCAAGTTCTCCGAGATCCAAGCGCAGGCCATCCTCGACATGCGCCTGCAGAAGCTCGCGGGGCTGGAGCGCCAGAAAGTAGAGGATGAATTGAAAGCAGTGCAGACGCTCATCGAAGAGCTAACGGCACTTCTCAAGAGCGAAAAGAAATTGATGGAACTCATCAAAAAAGAAATTCGCGAGGTCGTGGAGAAATTCGGCGACGACCGCCGTACCAAGATCGTGAAGCGCGGAGCAACTATTCTTAATGCAGAAGACCTTATCGCGGATGAAGATTCTGTCCTCGTGCTTACGCAAGGAGGCTACATCAAACGCACGAACCCAGCAGAATATCGCCGACAAAAGCGCGGCGGCGTGGGTGTCGTCGACCTCGATACAAAAGAAGAAGATTTCGTCACACAATTTTTGACCGCCTCCACCCACTCCGATCTGTTGTTCTTTTCCGACCGCGGAAAAGTCTACCAGCTCAAGATGTATGACCTACCCGAAGGCAGACGTGCCACAAAAGGAAAGTCGATAATGAATTTCATTTCGCTGGAGCAGGGCGAGCAGATCACCTCCATCCTTGCGATGCCGAAGGAGAAGAAAGCCGCCGCGGAGCTCTCGCTCCTCATGGCAACACGAGATGGCACGGTGAAGCGCGTCGCGGCTTCGCAATTCCACGAGGTGCGGAGAAGCGGCTTGATTGCGATCGGACTCGACAAAGGGGATGCGCTCATCTCCGCGCAATTCGTGCACTCGGGCGACGATGCGGTGCTCGTAACTTCAAAAGGCCAGGCGATCCGCTTCGCCGCAAAAGATGTGCGCGAGATGGGCCGCCAGGCTGGCGGGGTACGCGGAATGAAGTTGAAAAGCGGCGACTCTATCGTGGGTGGCGGCATCGTGCCGAAGGGTGTGAAGGACGCAGAGCTTCTTGTCCTCTCATCGACCGGCTACGGAAAAAAGACCAAACTCACCGAATACAAGACGCAGGGCCGCGGAGGAAGCGGCATCAAGACAATGTCTATCACACCGAAGACCAAGCAGCTCGTAGGTGGCGCGGTCGTGTTTGCGAAAGGTGGCGAGCTCGTCGCGATGTCAAAAAAGAGTCAGACCATCCGAACGGGACTCGACGAGATCCCAGCGCTTAGTCGTGCCACACAGGGCGTCCGTGTCATGAAAATGCGCGAAGGGGATTCGGTCGCGTCATTCGTCGTTTTCGAAGCAGAGATTGCCGAATAAAGAAAAAGACCGTCCCCCGCAGCCTTTTTCAATCTTCGTTCTGCATCGGTCGAGCGGTTCGAGGCACGTTGGCGCGCTCATAACCCTCAGGCCAACCACCCAAGCTTTGACTTCGGGGGCTGCATCTTTGCGAGGTGGGTCAGACAGGGCCTCGAAAGTGAAGGTGCCGTATTTAGTAGTCACCCGGAATTGTTGATGCTTTCGAAGCGTAGAAGGGATGATCTCGGGAACTTCTTTGCCGCTCCGGTCTTTGATTCGCCGGACTTGCGCCGCTGTGACCGTTCTCAGATGCTTCATGTCTAGCTCCTCTTATTCTTAGATTCACTGGAATCCAGGTCGGACACCTCTAACGACTTCGTAAGTCGTTATACGTTGTTACAGTTACAGTAATCACTCAAGAAGCAATTGAACCGGCATCTTTTCGTGGTTAAGTCCCGAATAGTCAAAGATGTGTTTTTTGAATTTCTCCGGTTTCTCGCCGAAAAGCTCGGTCGTCAACAAAGAAGGAAAGTTCTTCTGCCCACAGTAATCGCGATAGCTGCTCCAGCGATATTTCATTAGGTACTCGTGCGCACGGGGCGGTTTTCCCAAGCTGCGCTGCCGCCAATTTCGCGCGCCAGTCAGGTAATCGAGCGGGTTGAAATGCACATAATTGAGTATGTGCATGAAGTAAGCATCGGAATTCACGAGTATTTTTTTCGTTCTGCCTTGGAACAGAGAACCGCTGCGTCGGTACTTCTCGTTGAAATAGTTGGCATATCCGATGTTGAGCTTTCGCAAGAAAAGCGTAAGACCTCCCTCGATCCGTTCAGAAAGCAGCAGGTGATAGTGATTTTTCATGATGCACCATGTATGAATATCAACAATTCTTCCACTGTTCGAATAACGATTTACGAAATCGTTATCGGACTCCAAAAGATAGGTGGTATTATTCGCTGGTTTGGGGGTATTAAATAAAAGTAGTCCGTGAACGAAGCGGAACCGATCTCTGTCATCCATGAAGATGTCTCTTTTTTCGACTCCTCGATTTAAGACATGGTAGAGTTCCATGCGGTAATTCTATAACGATTTCGTAAATCGTTATATCCAGCTGATTCAGCGGTGTGGACAAGCAAAATGACGTTATACTAGTTGGAATGCAACACGTGCAGACGCACAGTCCTTTGGCTACACACGGCTTTGCGCACCCGCGGCGCAATGTTGGGGTACTTGGAGTTGAACCGGGAATGTCGGTGGCGGATTTTGGGTCGGGGAGCGGGGCGTACGTTTTGGCAATAGCAGAGCGGCTCGAAGGAGCGGGACATGTCTACGCAATAGATGTGCAGCGCGACTTGCTGCAGCGCATTAAAAACGAGGCTCATCGACGAGGCTTTAAAAATGTCGAAGTGATATGGGCGGATCTGGAGAGACCGGGCGCCTCCAAGATCGTCGATCGGCATCTTGATTTCGTGCTCATTTCAAATCTCTTGTTCCAGGTCGAAAACAAGGTCGCGGTGCTCGTCGAAGCCGAGCGAATACTGCGTCCCAACGGTCGCCTTGCTATTATCGATTGGAGCGACCCCGCACTTTCAAATGAGTCACAACGACGTGTCGGGCCGCATCGCGATCATGTAATTTCGAAGTCATCTGTTGTTGAGCTTGCAGAAAGTGCGGGGTTCGAATTGCAGCGCGAATTTCCCGCCGGCGCGCACCACTACGGACTCGTTTTTAAATTACTCTCGTAGAAAACGTATGACCCGGCAGGACAATTTCGAATCGCCTCGTATGAATACTCACCAGCGTATGTCGAGAAGAATTGATTCAAGCATTTTACAAAACCTTCGCAGTTTGATCTGTGGCAGGAATTATTCGAAATTGTACTAGCCGGGTATGAAAAAACTCTCACTGTTCCAGATCGTTCTCCTGTGCATTTTCGGTGCGCTCGCAGTCGCGGGAGTCCTCATATTTGCGTTCGCGGTCGGTGGGGGTACTACCAATACCGTTGGCGCCATAAAAATCTGGGGCACAATGGAAGCCCAAGCCTTTGGAGACATTGTTCGGGAACTTGCTGATGATAATCCTCAGTTGAGCCAGGTTACCTACGAGCAAAAAGACCCGACGACGTACGAGAGTGAGCTCACCAATGCGCTTGCAAGTGGTGGCGGCCCCGACCTCTTTCTCTTGCGGCAAGACTATGCGCTCAAGAACGCGGGCAAAGTCGCCATCATCCCATTTTCGGCGCTTTCACAGTCGCAATTCCAGGATACCTTTATCGAGGCCTCCGCGCCATTCCTTGCCGAAAACGGTGTCATAGGAGTTCCCCTGTTTGCCGATCCCCTCATTCTCTATTGGAACAAAGACATGCTCGCATCGGGGGGGTTCGCACAGCCACCCAAGTATTGGGATGAGCTTTTCAACATAGCGCAGAAAATCAGCACACGGAATGATTCCGGCACGATCACCAGGTCCGCGATCGCGCTTGGCGAATATCGAAACATTAACAATGCAAAAGACATCCTCGCGACCCTGATACTTCAGGCGGGCGGCTCCATCACTGCCTACGACGAGGGAGGGAATTTAAGACCGGCTCTCGTGTCGCGTGCGGAAACCAGTGCACAAGCGGGAGTTTCCGCTCTGCGCTTCTACACAGAATTCGCAGATCCTTCCAAGGACGATTACTCATGGAACCGTTCGCTTCCGGAGGCGCAGAAAGCATTCGCTTCGGGCGACCTCGCACTCTACGTAGGGTATGCGAGTGAAAAGTCCCAGATCGCGCATGCAAATCCAAATCTCAATTTTGCAATTGCGCCCATTCCACAGGTACGTGCGGCACAAAATGCTCTCGATACCGCGCGCGTCTACGCCCTCTCCGCATCGCGTGCGGGGAAAAATCCCGGTGGCGCTATCACGGTCGCTTTCCTTCTCGTGTCAAGCGACAATGCGAAAGCCCTCTCGCAAGCACTTGGGATGCCGAGCGCACGGCGTGATGTAGTAAGTCAGCCGGCCACTGGCGATGACAATCTCCTCAACAAACAGGTCATTCTCGCGCATTCATGGTTCGATCCCGATCCCGAAGCGACAGCAGGATTCTTTCGCGCTATGATAGAGAATACGACGAGCGGGAGCTTACAAGTCAGCGAAGCCATCCAGCGCGCGGATCAGGAAATGACGAATATTTTGGAGCTATGAGATCCGTGTATAGCGTATGAAATTCGGGAAAATAATCATTGCACTTGGGACATTCGTCACATCGCTTGGTATCGCCGGCATCGCGAATGCTGCGGGATTGGAAAATCCCCTGAATTCAGATTTAAGCACTGTTCCAAGCTTTATCGCGGGAGCGCTCAAGGTACTCGTTATCGTCGCACTCCCCATCATCACGCTCTTTATTGTTATTTCGGGTTTCATGTTCGTCTTTGCGCGCGGAGATCCGGCCAAACTTTCAAAAGCAAGGGAAAATTTCGTCTACGTTATCATCGGCGCTCTGCTTATCCTCGGTGCGTGGTTGATAGCGACACTCATCGGCGGGACGGTGACACAGCTGGTGGGATAATTGATATGCCCCGCGCACTCGCCATACTTGCATTCTTACCTCTTGTGGCACCCGCTGCTGCCCTTGCCGCAGCGCCGCACACGTTCCAGGAACTCGCGAGTCTCATCGTGGACTTACTCAACCATGCGACTATCGTACTTATGACCGTGGGCCTCGTTATCTACTTCTACGGTATCTCGACCAACATATTGAATTTTGGCGAGAAAGGTGCGGAGAAGATCAGGGCCTACTTCTTGTGGGGTATTATCGTGCTTTTCGTAATGGTCTCGATCTGGGGCATTCTGAATCTCCTTCAGAACACGCTCTTTGGCGGGAGCGGGCCAAATGCGGGGGCCGGAGCGAGTCAGTCACCGCCGGACGACCCTTTCCAAGCTCCGCAGTTTGGCCCGTAAGAGATCTCGTATGCGATATCTATCCTCTCTCACGTCGGTCGCATTTCTCCTCTATGCTGTCCCCACAGTCGTTGCGGCGCAGACGATCACGCAAGCCGTCGGCCTTTTTAATGTGTTCGTCGGGCTCATGCTCACTATTGCACTCTTGGCGTGGGCCACCGGATTCGTCGTGTGGTGGGTGCGCTTGGGAACATGGCCCAGCTACCGTACCGAAGCGATCACCATCATGGAGTGGTCGGTCGTTATTTTGTTCGTTCTGGTTGTTTTGCTCGGTATCGTGCAATTTTTTCAGGAGCATCGACGGGCTGCTGCCTATATCGTGTCGACCATCGTTCTCGTACTGTTGATAGGGGCTATCGTAGTGATTGCCACAAAAGGGAAGAAAGAGGTGAAAAAAGAAGAGCAGAGGCCGCCACCCGGACCACCTCGATAGGGTTGGCCCATCTTTGATACGCACAAGCTTGCGCGTATCTGACCCGTCTCATATCGGCAGTAGCCGACATTCGACCCCTACGGGCACTCTCTTCGAGCGGGGTCACCTCGCGGGCGGTGTTATCCACACCAGAGGCTCCCCATCTATTGTGTTTTCAACTCCTATCTATACCATTGAGATACTTTAGAATAAATAGATAAACCACTGATATGAGGAAAAATATAGCTAATTCGGCCCTTGCAGCAGGAGCTCTCTTTCTCCCGTTCTTTGCAAGTGCTGCTGCCCAGGACCTCAATGGTGTCCTGGCATTTATCAGCAAATTCGCCAACAACGTCGTTGGTCTTCTTATTACCATTGCGCTCATCGTCTTTTTCTGGGGTCTTATCAGGTATGTTCTCGCATCTGGTGAAGCCAAGGGCGAGGGTTTGCAGATCATGTTGTGGGGCGTTATTGCGGTTTTCGTAATGGTGAGTATCTGGGGTATCATCAAGCTCCTTCAGACGACCTTCGGGGTGCAAAATACCACCATCAGCGTTCCGCAAGGTATCCCGTATCAGCCGTAAAGATTTGTCCTTCGAGGGCGCACTGCGCTTCAGCCTGGAGATGGAAGGCGTTTTTGAATGACATGCAGTATCTTCATCAGACACAATATGGCCATGCGGGCGGTTTCCATACCGCAAAGCCCGTAATGGCAATGAACAAGGGTCATATTTACGAGATGAAAAACGGGCGACCTGATGTGAAGCCGATATATGCAGTGCGCGGCGAGCATGCATACGCCACGGCATTCCATCCAGGTGGTGAGAGTCCGCACGCAGCATTCGAAATACGAGGCGATAAGGTCCACACGACACCGCATCATCCACAGCACGATCCGACAAAGCATGTATTCGAATTGCGCCCGCATCCATAAAAGGCTTTATGCTTCGGCCTTATCTCTAACGGTATGAACACTGCAACAGACGTGATGGCTCGCTTCTCGAAGTACATTATCGATCCGGTCATTGTGATCATATTTGCGGCCGGATTTTTTCTCTTCGTATGGGGATTGGTGGAATTCCTCATGGCTCTCAACGACGATGCGCGAGGGCAAAGACACGGTAATGGTCAGCGTCATATGATCTGGGGCATTATTGGCATGTTTATCATGATATCGGTCTGGGGCATTCTTAATCTGCTCGACAACACATTCGGGCTTGATTTTCGTAATCCGGATGTGACGCGGGCCAACGACGTCACCGCACCAGGACTTTTTGGCCCTTGAGTTTTGTGGGGATCAGGTTTTGCTTCGCTTGCCCTGTTCAAAGTGCTGGGGAGAGGACTTGAACCTCCACGCCTTACGGCACAAGGTCCTAAACCTTGCGTGTCTGCCAATTTCACCACCCCAGCATTTTATTCGGGACGTGCTTCCACTTCATCACTCGCCCGACGCTGTTATCCTAGCAAACTTTCTTTGTTTGTCCCCCCACCAGGAATCGGACCTGGGTCAATTGCTTAAGAGGCAACTGCTTTACCATTAAGCTATGGAGGGTTTAAAAGATTCTACATGAATTCAGGAGCTTTCAAAGTTTGCCGGGGGTGGGAATCGAACCCACAGATCCTTTCGGACATTCGATCTTAAGTCGAACGCGTCTACCAATTTCGCCACCCCGGCCTTGCCCTTCGAAGTTTGAACGAAGGAGGGCGTACGTACAACTATATACGATTTGAGGCCTGGGGGGGAATCGAACCCCCGCATGTAGGATTTGCAGTCCCAAGTGTTACCACTTCACCACCAGGCCAACGCGCAAACTATAGCATCACTTTCTCGTTAACTCATCCACGCGCTGGCGGTTCTTCTCGCCGAGGTCGATGAGGAAGTCGACCGTGGGGATGGGACGGAGACGTGTGTGTGTCCTCAAGTAGTGCCGGAAATCGCTGCGCGCGCGTTTGGCGAATTTCAGCACAAGCCCCTCGCTCGTCTGCGGCAGGACCGAGAAAAACACCCTCACCTCTTTGAAATTCAAAGAGACATCTGCGTGCGTCACGGTGATGAGCGCTTTCACGTTCGATTCGCGCGCAAAAAAATCTCCCGCAAGATGCGCGATCGTTTCGGACACTTGTGTTTGTCTGCGCGAGCCCATACCCGGCTAGTACAATTTCGAATAATTCCTGCCGCAGTCTAAACTGCGGTTTGTTTGCAAGAAAACGAACGTTGTATCCTTAAACAAGTGCTGATGAATATTCATATCAAGGCGATTCGAAATTGTCCTGCCGGGCATATTTACTGCATCGATATGGTGAAGCATTCGAGAGTGTCCCCCTGCATGATCTCGAAAGGGGCCCCGATCTGGGCTCCAAATTCACGATCGGTCTCGATGCGGTCCACGTCTTGTTTATTGGCTTGGATGTTCCGTATCTTTCCGATACCGATCTCCTCGGCGCGGCGCATCACGCGCACCGAACTTCCGCGTTCGAGAAAGCCTTCGGAGACTTTTCCGCCGATGACATGTGCGTCCTTGCGGCTGCCGAATTTTTTGAGCACCTTCGCTTTGCCCGTAATCGCTTCTACCCGGCGCTTCGGTGCGGATTCTCCGAGTAGTTCCCCGAGGCGCTCGGTCAGTTTGTAAATGATCGTAAATGTCTCGATACGGATTCCGTGTTGGAGTGCGAGCGCTGCTGCGGGGGCATCGATGCCGACGTTGAATCCGATGACGACGGCAGGCACGTCGCTCGCGATAGCTGCCTTCACATCATTTTCGGAAACGGTTCCGATGCCTGATTGCACGACTCGCACGCGTGCGTGCTCTGTGCCTAATTTCGGTACTTCCTGATCAATCGCCTCGAGCGAGCCTGATGCGTCGGCGCGGACGATGACTGGCATCGAGAAGGGACCTATCTCGCCTTCGGCGAGCGTTTGTGGCTTGGCGTGCGAGTCTCTTGGCACGAGGGCGGGGCGCGCAGCTTCAGCTTCGCGCTTGTTCTTATACGCATGGAATTCTTCGCCGACTTGCGGGAGCGTATCGAACCCAATGAGCTGCACGGGGGTCGAGAATGAAGCCTCGCGCAGGGATTTCCCGGCAGCGCTTTCTATGATCCGTACGGGAGCAATAGCGTACCCGGCGAGGACTGCCATGCCGGACCGGAGCGTTCCATTTCTAATGATAAGCGTTGCCGCGAGACCGCGTTTGTGATCGCGATGCGCCTCGATAACGTAGCCGTGAGCAGGTAGGGATGCATCGCCCGTGAATCCTTCGATCTCGGCGACGAGTAAGATCAAATCAAGAAGCTCCTCGACACCGGTCCCGACTTTTGCGGAGATCGCCGCCCATGGTACCTCGCCGCCGTATTTTTCGAGGTACACATTCTCTTCGAGAAGCATTCTGATCGTGCGCTCCTGATCGGCGCCGGGCTTGTCGATCTTGTTGATCGCAACGATAAAGGGAACTCCCGCTTCGCGGATACTCTTGAGGGCTTCGAGTGTCTGTGCCTTCACCCCATCATCTGCCGCAACGACGAGGATCGCGATATCGGCGGCAGTCGCTCCACGTGCGCGGATCGCACTGAATGCAGCATGACCGGGGGTGTCGATGAACGTAATTCGTTTTTTGACCCCGTTCTTATCGCGCTCAACCTCGTACGCAGCTACGTGTTGCGTGATGCCGCCCGCCTCACCGGCAACGACGTTGGACTTGCGGATGAAATCAAGAAGTGTCGATTTGCCGTGATCAACGTGCCCCAAAACTGCGACAATAGGCGGACGCTCGACGATTTGTGAAGGTTTGGACATATGCGGTAAGAAGTGCCATATGGCAATTTTCCGCAGTATACTCGCCGTGCGCGCCTTTTGCAAAAGGCGCGCACGGCATACACTAGATAGAATGTTTGGATTCAAGAAACTCTACTTCGCTCCTGCTTCGCCAGAGGCTACGACAGGACGCAGTAAAGCTACGACGGGCAGGCGAATTTATTTGGATCATGCAAGTGCAACACCTGTTCTTCCCGCTGCAGCCGATGTTGTGTATCAAACAATGAAGACATTCGCAAATCCCGGCGGTATTCACGCCGATAGTGTTGCCGCAAAACAGTCATTGGAGAGCTCGCGTGGACGCATCGCAGCGCACCTCGGGTGCAAGGCGAGAGAAATTATTTTTACTTCAGGTTTGACGGAGGCAAACAATATCGCGATCGTCGGATATGCTAGGCATTTGCTCTATATACCAAGGACGGTCCTTGGTAAAACCGAAGGACCGTCCTTGGTAGGAACGCACTGGATCGTTAGCTCTATCGAACATTCTTCCGTCCTCGAATGTTTTTCAGAAGCCGAACGCATGGGCGGGACAGTAACGCACATCGATCCAGAACCAAATGGCTTGATCGCGTCGGAAACAATAGCAAATGCTTTGCGGCCCGAAACAGCTTTCGTTTCTCTGGGATGGGGAAATAATGAGATAGGAACGATTCAGCCGCTCTCTCAAATCGCGCGCATCATTCGAGATCACGAAAAGAAGCACCGCACAAAGATCATTTTTCATAGCGATGCCGGGCAAGCGCCGTTATATCGCTCGCCGCACGTTCATACACTCGGCGTCGACGTATTCAGTCTTGGTTCTGGCAAACTCTATGGTCCACGAGGAATCGGTGCACTCTTTGTTTCCAACCGCGTGACGCTCGCGCCGGTGATTTTTGGAGGGGGACAAGAGCGGGGACTGCGTAGCGGGACAGAGGATGTGGCACTCGCTGCCGGGTTCGTGGCGGCACTAGATATCGTTGCGGGCGAGCGCGGCGCGGAATCGAGGCGGCTGGAGAAGTTGCGCGACGAGTTCGCCGAGCGTATCGTCGTCCGCCTCCGCCAAGGCTTCGGCGGGCAGGCGCACATCCCGGATGCGATCATTAATGGAGACTTAAAACACGCGCTCCCGCACATGCTCAACATCTCGATTTCCGGAGAACGAAGCGGGGAATATCTCGCACTCCAACTCGATCACGCCGGCATCTCGCTCTCCACAAAAAGCGCATGCGACGAAGGCAATAAATCTTCACACGTCGTGGCTGCTCTTGGGGGTGAGGCATGGCGCGCGCAAAATACCCTTCGTTTCTCGCTTGGTCGCGATACAACCGAGGGCGATCTCAAGCGAGCACTGGACGCGCTCGCGGCACTTATACGAGCTTGATTTTCTCTTATTTGTCGATACGATGCGGTTATGCCCGGCAGGACAATTTGGCATGGCCTTGGTTGCGGTCCTGCCAACGCACATCAGCACAACCAACGATCTCAGACTTTTTCAATGAGGATCAAATTAACAGCGGCAGAAACAATGCCAAATTGTACTAGCCGGGTATGAACATGGAGCAACTATCGAAATCCCAGATCGTTCTCCTCACACTCCTTGTCACCTTTGTGACATCGATCGCTACGGGTATCGTCACCGTTTCTCTCATGGATCAGGCACCGCCGGTCGTAGCACAGACGGTCAATCGTATCATCGAGCGTACGATCCAGACCGTCGCTTCGACGACCCCGCGCGGGCAAGCTGCCACGACTATCGTGACGCAGGAGAAAACGATCGTTGTGAAAGAATCCGATCTCATTTCACAAGCGGTAGAGAAAGTCGCTCCATCAATCGTGCGTCTCTATACGAGCGATGTAGAAAGTCCAGCGTTTTTGGGTCTTGGCGTGGTTCTCGATCCTTCGGGTACGATCGTAAGCGACGCTGGAGCGCTCGGGGAGGCGGCCGAGGGAATGCTGCAACGTGCGGACGGCTCGCATGTTCGCGCATTCGTCACATCACGCAATGCTGACCTTGGTGTCGTCTATCTTGCGACTGCCACAACGACGGTGGATGGCAAGCCGGCCGCTTGGACACCGATCGCGATCGCCCAAGAACATCCGCTCTTGGGAGAGACGGTCATCATGCTTGCCGGCAAAACGATCGCTCGCATCGCAGGCGGGATCGTGACGGCTGTCACGCCGGGGGCTGACAAGGTACCCGAGGTAATCGAGACCGATATTGCTCCCGACCCGATCCTCTCCGGATCTCCCCTTATTAATACCGACGGCAGCTTGGTGGGGCTAAGTACGATCGTCTCACGCGCCTCTGCCCCTTCGGGATTTATTTCCGGCTCGATTCTCATGGAAGATTCTTCGAAGGGCACGGGTGGACAGTAGAAAATAGATTGTTGATTTGGACATGGTATACTGGGAGTTCCTAGCCACAAGCCACTTGTGACTAGCCACTGGTGTATGGCTCCATTCAATAATTACACAACCAAAGCAAAAGAAGCGATCCATCGCTCGCATCAGCTTGCGGTCGAGCGCGGACACAACCAGGTATCCACCTTGCACCTCTTTGCCGCACTTCTCATGCAGGAGGAGACGATGGTCGTGCCCATGCTCGAACAGGTTGAGATCGACATTACGCACCTCAGCGACTCCGTCTTGGAGTTGATCGAAGGCACAAGCGGCAACACAGCCGTTTCTCCGTCCTTCCAGCTCTACCTCACGCCGGAATTGGTCCGCGTTTTTGAGGCTGCACCGCGCATCGCTGCTTCATTCAACGACCAGTTCGTCTCGCCGGAGCACCTGCTCCTTGGCATCGTTGAGCATCCGGGACCTGCCTCCGATATTCTCTCACGCTTCCGCATCGATCGTGCGGCCCTCGCTCGTGTCCTTACCGATATCAAGGAAGGCAAGATCCGCGATACCGAGTCGCCGAGCAAGCCCCGCGCACTCTCGCGCTTCGCACGCTCGCTCACCGATCGCGCGCGTGAGAACAAACTCGATCCCGTCATCGGCCGTGATCAGGAAATTACCCGCGTCATACAGATACTTTCCCGCCGCACCAAGAACAACCCGATCCTTATCGGTGAGGCGGGGGTTGGCAAGACCGCCGTTGCGGAAGGCATGGCTTTGCGCATCGCTTCCGGCGACGTGCCCGAGTCTCTTCGCGGCAAGGAGCTCGTCCAGCTTGATCTGGGACTCTTGATCGCAGGCACGAAATACCGCGGTGAATTCGAAGAGCGTCTCAAAACCGTTATGAAGGAGGTCGAACGCTCCGACGGCAAGATCATTCTCTTCATTGATGAGATCCACACGCTCGTTGGCGCCGGCGCTGCAGAAGGCTCGATGGACGCTTCCAATATGCTGAAGCCGGCGCTCGCGCGCGGCGACATTCGCGTCATCGGTGCGACCACGCTCAAAGAATACCAAAAGCATATCGAACACGACGCAGCATTGACGCGTCGTTTCCAGCCGGTGTACGTCAACGAACCCTCCATCGAAGACGCGATCGCGATTCTCAGGGGGCTTAAAGAACGCTACGAGCTCTACCACGGCGTCCACATCACGGACGATGCGATGGTAGCGGCGGTACAGCTCTCCTCGCGCTATATCACGGAGCGGTTCCTGCCCGACAAGGCGATCGATCTTATCGATGAAGCCTCCTCCGCGTTGCGTCTCTCACTTGAGAACAAACCACCGGTACTCGAAGAGGCACATCGCAAAGTGACACGGCTCGAGATCGAGCATGAAGCCCTGAAGAAAGAAGCAGAAGCAAGTGAGGGCAAGGCCCGTACGCGTGTTAAATCCATCGAGAAAGAGGTTGCCGATCTGCGCGATTCGACCCGCGAGCTCGAGATGAAATGGAAGAATGAAAAAGAAACGCTCGCTGAGATAAAAAAGGCCAAGGGCGAACTGGAGTCAGCACGCATCGAAGCCGACGCGGCCGAAGCAAGGAGCGACTTAACGAAGACCGCCGAGTATCGTTATGCCAAGATCCCGCTCCTTGAGAAAGAGATCGATGCTGCCCAAAAACGCCTGAAGAAGCTTCAGCAGACGCGGCGTGTTTTGAAGGAAGAGGTCACGGAAGAAGAAATCGCCGCAGTCGTTTCGCGCTGGACTGGCGTGCCGGTTTCAAGGATGCTCGAAGAAGAAGCCGAAAAGCTCTCGCGGATGGAGGCGGAACTCAAAAAGCGTATCGTCGGGCAAGACGAAGCCGTGCAGAAGGTCGCCGATGCTATCAAGCGCTCTAGGGCGGGTATCTCGGATCCCAATCGGCCTGTCGGTTCATTCCTGTTCCTGGGCCCGACCGGAGTAGGGAAGACCGAGCTCACCCGCTCTCTTGCGGAATTCCTCTTCAACAGCGACAAGTCTCTTATTCGCGTCGATATGTCGGAGTACATGGAAAAACACTCTGTTTCCAAGATGATAGGCTCGCCACCGGGGTATGTCGGATACGACGAAGGCGGTGGCTTGACCGAGCTCGTGCGCCATCGCCCGTATTCCGTAGTGCTCTTCGACGAGATCGAGAAGGCGCATCCGGAGGTATTCAATGTGCTCCTGCAAGTGCTCGACAACGGCCGACTCACCGATGCCAAAGGCCGCATCGTCAATTTCAAGAACTCCGTCATCATCATGACCTCCAACATCGGTTCCGAACACATCGACAAGATGTCGGGCTTGGGCTTCGGCAGCGGCCTCTCGCGCACCGAAGGTGAGCGCTATGAGCAGGTAAAAGAGAAGGTCATGGGTTCGCTCAAAGAGTTCTTCCGTCCGGAATTTTTGAACCGATTGGACGAGATAATCCTTTTCAATATTCTTTCGACCAATGCCATCATGGATATCGTGCGCATGCAGACCGATATCGTGGCGAAGCGTTTGGAGGAAAAGCATATCTCACTCACGCTCACGGAAGCTGCGATCGCTCACTTGGCAAAAGAAGGCTACAGCCCGCAATACGGCGCGCGGCCCTTGAAGCGCCTCATCCAGACGAAAATTCTCACGCCTATCGCCAACATGATGGTCGCCCGGGGTGTCCTCGAAGGCGGCTCCGTTGCGGTGGATTTCGATCCGGCGGGCGGTGCAGACAAAAAAGGCGACTTCACATTCGATGTGCGCAAGGGGCCGGAGCGTCACCGCGGCGCCGGCGCACGCGCACGCGCTGTCGTGAAAGCGTAAGAGAATTATATTACGTAAAAAGCTCCCAAAAGGGAGCTTTTTACGTTGGGTGCGCCGGGCAGGATTCGCCTCTCGTTGCTGCTGCAACTCGGAACCTACGGCTCCTCTTCGGAGTCTGCGGCCCGCGGTTCGAGTCCTTACCCATCAAAACGAAAAAATTCGGGCAGAAACCAGGACTTTTTTCGTTAATGCGCCGGGCAGGATTCGAACCTGCGAAGACCGAAGTCGCCTGGTCTACAGCCAGGTGCATTTGACCACTCTGCCACCGACGCAACAGTGCACAGTATGCCGTATTTTTCTGCATGCTACAATATTCTCATGACCCGCAGACAGATGACGAAATTGGTCGTAGTGTTCCTGATCGTCTTTATAATCTCGCCTGCCGTTGTGCTCGCTGCAAACGTCCTTCCTGGCCAGATCGTTCCAGAAAGTTGTAATGGCATCGGTGGATGTCAATCCCTCTGCGACATCGCGGTTGTCGCACAAAACGTTCTCAATACCGCGATCTACGTTGCCGTCTTTCTCTCGGCGATCCTCTTTGCGTGGGCGGGATTTTTGTATCTCACGAATGTAGGGAATTCAGGAGGTATTTCGAAGGCCAAAGAGGTATTTTTCAACGTTGCTATTGGACTCGTTATCATTCTCGCCGGATGGCTCGTCGTGGATACACTTATGCGCACGCTTGTCGGCAGCAGCACTCTGGGCCCATGGAACAAGATCTGTCTGCTCTTCCTGCAGCACGTCTCCGCGTTCGTGTAGCGTAAGCCCAGGAAAAGGTTGCAAAACGAGGCTCCTTCCCGTATAGTGCTCGGCATTATGTCTCAAGATCAGCTGATTAAAATAGCGTGTTCCAAATGTAATAGGATTAATTACTGGTCGCGCAAAAATAGAAAGCTTGTTGAGCGCAAGATCGAGCTCAAGAAATATTGCAAGTGGTGTCGGAGTCATACGCCTCATAAAGAGGCTAAGAAGTAGACCGGAGATGGATAGAGCCTCGCTTTTGCGAGGTTTTTTCTCTGCACTGGCGATCTGGTGGAAAGCGGTTCTTCAAACAGTTTTCTCTTGTGGTCGCCGGTACAGAGCACGAAGCTCGGTGAATCGGATGTTATTATTCTCGAAACATATGCAGAAAGATTTTGACAAGTGGAACGAGGAGAAAAAGAAGTTACATAATCGCGAGAGCGGTGTTTTCTTTCATGAGCGGGAAATCTGGTGGTGTTCCTTGGGCGTCAATGTCGGATTTGAACAGGATGGCACGAACGATCTTTTTGAGCGTCCGGTTCTGGTTGTAAAGAAATTCAATCGGGACGTGCTGTGGGTATTGCCGCTCACACGATCCGATAAAAAGAATCGTTACTATCTTCCTGTCACAATCGGCGAGGAGAATTCTGTGGTGATTCTTTCGCAATTGAGACTTATCAGCAGCAAGCGACTACAGCGGTATATGCACAAGCTACCGCAGGGGCAGTTCAAACAGATCATTCGTCTTGTTCAGCAATTCTTTCCACGAGTATAAAATCGAAACCCCGCCTTGCGACGGGGTTCCTCGGGGGCCTAGGTGGCCATTTGTATCCGCAGTATAGGGGCGTGGGCATGAGTTGTCAATGAAAATTACACCCTCGCGCCCGTCTGCAGGTTCAGCATCTAATCCCGATAAACAGGGATTAGGGTTTTCAGCGTAAAACAACTACGGGGTCGCCTTGTTTTTTGTTGAAATGTCGGCGCATTTTCTCCTTGGGGTAGAACTTGAGGACGAAACGTGGACCGATCCATATGTGCGCTTTTCCTACCCACGCCGGCCGTGATTTCTGCTCAACGATAGCCATATCCCCCAAGAATGGTAAGCGACAGAATTTGTGCTCTTTCAACTCGTTTGCGACCAATTTAACAAACTCGAGATAAAACCGCGTGGCAGTTTCGCTATCGACATAGTCCCAATGACTTGAAAGTTTGCGGTAAAACTCGTTGTCATTCAGAAGTTCCTTTTTCTTCAGGTGATGAGTGGGTGCTTTCCAGGACATGCCACAAGTGTACCTGAGTGCAATCTGGGAACATTGTCATTGGCTCGTTTGGAGATTTTTTGCGAAAACGGCTGAGGTCCCTAGATTATATAGTTCCTGATCTCAAATAGGGGTCCCAGACAATCACGCCCCGTACAGCACCCCTTAATCTTTTTTACCACAGGAGTTAGTGAACTTCTCATTATCAATCCAACGCCGAGATTTTTGCGTACCCCTCGTCAGTGTGCGCGTTGGTTCATACATGCAAAAGTATGAAGTCACTAAAAGAGATCATGTCCGGCCCATCGATTTCGGGGTACACCGGCTCCGCAACGACACGGGACATGGTTGCCACAGAGATTGAGCGTCGCTGGGGCAAGGCGGAGGTGAAGAAGTATGATCCAGAGCAAAATACTTGTCTCACCTTTGCAAAATGGCTCTCGCTGAATTTCGTCGTCAAGAAAGGCGAGAAAGCCATCAAGTCCGTTACCTTCGTCGAGCAGAAGGATGCGAAAGGCAACGTGATCAAGAAAATCCCTCGTCCGGTTTTTCTCTTTTACGTCAAACAAATCGAGCCTCGCAAAGAGAAGGTATGAGCAAGGTCAAGCTCGTGATGTACCTCGACTATGGCTGCCAGAAGCGCGAAATGACGGTGGCATACGCGCCAGGCGGTCAGACATGTTATTCGGATCGGTCTCGCACCATCGAGCCAAAGCCCATGATCCGGATAGCAAACAGAATGCTACTCGAATCCGGCTTCAAGGTCGGCAGTCGAGTGAGCATCGAATACGGGCGCCACATTATTACGGTTCGTAAACTACAAAATCATGAACACAACAACATTCAAGCCCCGAGTCCTCTCACCAATCCAACCCGTGCGGCCTCGGCAGTTGCAGCGTGAAATACCCGACCCCGTGCGTACTGAAATCGAGAAGCTCTCCAAGACCATCACCCTGAATGTCAGCTTCGAGCCGGACGTCCCGACATCCGAGGTCTTCTCCGAAATCCCCGTGGCCGCAATAATCTGCACGATCAAGTACAAGGATCGTATCATCGCCCAAGGCAGGGGTTTCTCGACAATCACTCGCCTTAACAAATCGATCGAGCGTTGTGCCTACGCGGCATTCAACGGATCGTGGATGTCGGCAGCCGGTCACGCTTGCCGCATCTTCGATACAATGCACCTCAATCGTGCGGATGAGGAACGAGATGAGCAGAAGGCCGCCTTTGCGGAGGCGTACAGGGCTCGCCACGATGTCGACCCTGACAGAGCTACCGACAAGCAAAAGGACTACGCTCGCCAACTTCTCAGTCTGAACGTTGAGGATGAGGCCGACCGCGAACAGATGGCAAGCACTCTGGACGACATGACGAAAGACGAAATCTCAGGTCTCATCCAGCGGTTTGCAAGGTAGCGTATGGCTAAATATCTCGTTTGGCTCGAAGACACGGAGCTTCAATCGGTGGAGGTAGAGGCAAAAGACTCCGTGGACGCTCGGAGGAGAACGGAACAGATGATCGACGATGGAACGCTCTGGGATGGCCAGAAATTTCAATTCACCGAGAGCTGTTTCGAGGTTAGAGCGATAGAGCCGGTGCATTAGCGGCGACACTACACCAAACGGCAGGTCTTGCTCGGACCTGCCGTTTTTGGTGTATATTGGAAACACACCCCCTATATTCAGCTCGCAAGAGCGGCGACCTAACCCGTTAGCTTTGACGGTATGGTCGTGAAGATGTCCTGTCAGACATGAAAAACCCGTCATGGAGTTGTCTGACAGGCCGTGTGGGGAAACCTGCACGCTCGGCGCAAGCCGGGGATCCGTGGCGGGCTTTTTGTACACAAGCCTCGCCGCGAGAAAACGCGGCATATGGACTGGCAAAACAAACTTTGGAAAAATAAAACAGAAATCGTAGGTGCATTCATCGCACTGGTACTGGCCGTCCTCTCATATCGCTATCTCGCAATTGGACTTTTCTATATCGGCTTACGGCGTTTCCGCGAGCTAGTGCCCTTAGTACCGGATCAATGCACGACGGCGGTGGCTTCTACTGCCGCCGCGTTCTCTAGCGTGTTTGATTACGTTGGCCTGATTGTCACGGGTCTTTTTCTATTACTCTCGGTCTTTTTCGTATGGCGCTGTTTCAGAATTACCACTTGATAGACATACAAGCTAAAACAACTACGTTATGAAAAGCATCACTCTACTCGCCATCACATCGGTACTACTGATTGTCCCATTTGTTGCGTCCGCACAGCAAGGCACAATTGGCAATCCATATTACTTTATGGATGTGACCATACCCGATCCCTTCAAGGATCTAAATCAAAGCATACAGCAGAAGCAGATTCTGGATGCGATGAATAAGCAAACGCAGGCACTCCAAGATGCAAATGCTGCGGCCAGGTGTCCGGCGAACTCAACATATTCCCCAAAACTCGGAAGTCCGGGCTACGGCACTTGTACGTGCAACTATCCATATCGTATGAATTTAATGAGTTCACAATGTTGGCTACCTACTCAACAACAGACCCCACCTCCTGCAATACAGCCAGTGATAAGACTTCCCGATTGTTCCTATGCGCCGGGCAAACCTCCTTGTCCGGGGTATGCAACTCAACCTCCTATTTCGGTGCAGCAAGTAACGAATGCGCCATCATCAAACGAACAGCTGTGCCGGAATTATTACGGCCAATACAGCACATGGTCGGAACGAGCGGATAGTCAGAATGCGCTGATCTGCGATTGTTTGTCGGGTTATGTTTGGAACAGCAATAAAACCGCATGTGTCTTTGTCCAACTCGTTTTGCCCAAAACCAATAATCAGTTATGCCAAGATTCCTACGGCAAACACAGCGTATGGCACGGCACGATGAACGCAGAGGGCGGGGCCGTGTGTGATTGCGCGACTGGATACAAATGGAATGATGGACAAGCTGCGTGCATTGCGATTCCGAAGGCACCTGTCGCTCCGGTGGTCCAACCCCCCGTCGATCAGTCGCCAGACAAAGACAAGATAATCGCGGATCTCATTCAAAGGACTAAGGCGACAAGCACGAATACCGCGACGCCGAAAGAGCATGGCTTCTTAAGCATGTTTGGTTTCTGGCCGTGGTTTTTCGGATTGTTGGGGCGCTAAACCTTCGTATGAAAACACTCGAAAAGATGGCAGCGGAGATTAAAGAGATTAGCCAGAAGATGGGCAAAGCGATGAGCTTCGCGGAGGCCTCGGAGTCGATAACCGGGCCCTCAAAATCTCGCTATTTCTTGCTATAATCCATCAAATGCAGAAAGACGATGAGTGCCTTATTTCCGAATATTTGGAGGGAGATGAAAAAGCTCTTAGCCTACTTGTTGATCGGTATTTGAAAGACGTATACAACTTTGCTTACAGACTGACGGGTAATCCGCAAGCAGCCGAAGACATCACCCAGGATTCCTTCATAAAGGCATGGAAGCACATTCGCCAATATCGCCGGGGAAGCAACTTTCAAACATGGATCTTCACCATTACTCGCAATACGGCAATTGATTGGTTGCGCCAGAAAAAAGAGCTCGCTTTTTCATCGTTTGAGACCGCACAGGGTGAAAATGTACTCGTCGAGACTCTTGCAGACGAACAACCGCTACCTGATGAACTTTTCGCACGAGCAGAAGATACCAGATACGTTGAGGCGCTTTTAGCGCAGATCAATCCGCAGTACCGAGAAGTACTGACGCTCCGACATTCGAGCAATCTTACATTCGAGGAAATCGGGAAGATAGTGCGAAAGCCTCTCCACACCGTCAAAAGCCAACATCGTAGAGCGCTGGTGGCCATCCAGCGGTTGCTTCAAGCTGAAACGGCCTAAACTCTCCGTATTTTTTGGGGATGCACCAAAATGCGTCCGTCTTTCGTATGTATATGCATGGAAGGAATGAACAAGATTAACCCGCCAAACACGCTTAGGAAAAATATCCTGCTTGGCATCGGACGGGAAGAACGCCGCCGGGCACGACTCTTTCTTTTTGTGTCCGTCACGGCAGTGCCGCTCTCAGTTCTCGGAATCGTATTTTCGATTCAATATATGTTGCAGGGATTTTATCAATCGAGCTTTCACAGTTACTTCTCTCTTTTGCTTTCGGATCCAGACATCGTGCTTACGTATTGGAGGGAATTCGCGCTATCGCTGGCTGATTCAATCCCGTTTGCTGGGATGACAATCTCTCTCATAACTATTGCCGTACTTCTTGTTTCGATCCGCATTTTTGCGAACAACCTACGAAATGGATTGAGCCGCTCGTTTGGCAATGCATAATTTTATGTATAAAGACCTGAAAGAATTTGCCCAGTCCAAATCATTTCGAGGCATATTGGTCGGCATTGGCGTCGCAATTATCGCCCTACTTATTTTCCAGGCAGGCATGTTCGTCGGATATCGCAAGGCCGCCTTTGCGTATCGATTTGGCGACAACTATTACCGCGCGTTTGATCATCGCGGATCTAAGGCCTTTCGAGAGTCGTTTCCCGGAAAATTCATGGACGTGAATGGCGCTGCCGGTACCATAGTAAGTATCGACCTCCCGACCTTTGTTGTTGTTGGACCCGACGAAGTCGAAAAGGTTATCTTGATCGGAGATAAGACGCGCATCCGACATTTCGACCAAGAGGTTGAACCTTCGAATCTCAAAGTGGATGATTTTACCGTGATCCTTGGATCGCCGAATGAAAGTTCTCAGATCGAAGCGAAGCTTATTCGCGTCCTGCCGCCTCCTTCGGATATCGAGGAGCGTACGACCAAAAAACCATGAGGAATCTTTTTTCACTTACGGTTTTTAGGAAAGTCTTCACCTTTGCGAAGGCGCATAAAATTATTAGTGCCGTCATCGCAGTTGCGGTAGTTGGTGGCGGGTATTGGACCTACAACGCACTCGTATCTTCTGGAGACGAAACTCGCTACATTCTCGGAACGGTTGAGAGGGGCACCGTTATCGCCTCTGTCTCGGCAAGCGGCCAGGTCTCTGCCTCGAATCAAGTCGACGTGTCGAGCAAATCTTCCGGCGAGCTGGTATATCTCAACGCAAAAGTAGGCCAGCAGATCGGCACCAGAACGCTCATAGGACAGACCGATGCGACGGACGCCGCCTTCGAGCTCGAGACCGCGCGGCTTTCGTATGAAGAACTGGTTACCGTCGGCGACGACGAATTGCGCGACGCCGAAGACGCCCTTGAAGAAGCGGAGCGAAACCTCGGAGATTCGTACGTCGATGCTCGCGCGACGCTTGCTTCCGCCGTTACCGACATGTCCGATGTGATAGCTGGCCTCGACGATCTCTTCGGCGGTTACCTCAATACAAGCAACCGTTTCGATTTAACGAAAACGGCCGAGGAGTATGTCGAGAGGGCCGAACAAGCTTGGTACGACGCCGATGATGTACTGTTCGACTTTTCAAAAAAGTACCGTACCATCTCGAACGAGACCAGCGACGACGAGATCGAGTCGCTGCTCTCCGAAGCCAACTCGATCGCGAACGCGGTAGCGCAAACGGCGAAATACTCCAAAGACGCCGTAATTTATCTGCGAGATCGTGAGGATAACGATTCGACAACTGCGGATGAAGCATATACGACGGCGAGCGAATCGGTAACAACGGCAAACTCGACCGTGTCAGAGACGCTTTCCGCCAGAAATTCTCTCACGGACAACAAGAGAACCTTAAAGAACACCAAAGATGACTTGCAAGATCTTAAAGAAGGCCCGGACACGCTTGACGTGCGTGCCGAAGAACTGTCGCTAAGACAAAAAGAGCAGGCCCACGAGGACCACTTCATCAGAGCGCCGTTCGCGGGAGTCATCGCCTCGGTCCCGGTGCAAAGAGGCGATACCCTGAACAGCGGCGCGACTGTGGCAACGCTCATAACGAAGCAAAAGATCGCGGAAGTCTCGCTCAACGAAGTCGATGCCGCGAAGATCTCCGTAGGCGACAAGGCGACGCTCACCTTTGATGCCCTAGAAGAGCTTTCTCTCACCGGATCCGTCGTTGAGATAGACTTGGTCGGTACGGTAAACCAGGGCGTCGTGTCATATACGGTAAAGATATCGTTCGACACCCAGGACGAGCGGGTAAAGTCGGGGATGACCGTGAATGCCTCCATACAAACCGATGTGCGCCAAGACGTGCTTGCCGTTCCTTCAAGCGCGGTAAAGACGCAAAACGGAGTGAGTTATGTTCAGGTATTCAACCCCCCGCTATCCGAAACGGGCGGGGCTCAAGGAATCGTTTCAAATAGTGCGCCTCGACAAATCGAGGTGACGGTCGGCATATCCGATGATACGAATGTTGAAATACTGTCTGGCCTTGAGGAGGGTCAGCAAATTGTAACTCGCACTGTCTCGGGAACGGCGGCAGCGAATGCGGCAAGTCCCACTAATACAAGAGGCGGAGGGTTTGGGGGACCGGGAATCCGCTTCTAAACACACCCGTGGTGAGCCCGTCGAAACATGATCGAGATTAAAGACATAACAAAGACGTACGGCGAGGGCGAGGCCGCATTCCAAGCCCTGAAGGGTGTTTCGTTCACGATTGAGGACGGCGAATTCGTCGCGATAATGGGACCCAGTGGTTCCGGAAAATCGACCTTGATGCACATTTTGGGATGCCTCGATACGCCGACGACGGGGAAGTATTTTCTCGACGGTAAGGATATTTCTACACTCTCCGACGAAGAACTAGCCGACATACGCCGGCTCCACGTCGGCTTTGTTTTTCAGGCTTTTAATTTGCTCCCGCGTACGAGCGTGTTGCGCAACGTAATGTTGCCTCTAATCTATGCGGGTGTTGACGGAGAAGAGAGAGTGGCGCGATCGGAAAAAGCCCTCGTTGCTACGGGAATGCCGGAATCACATTTCACTCACATGAGCAATCAACTCTCTGGCGGACAGATCCAGCGCGTAGCGATTGCACGAGCACTTGTGAACGATCCGTCATTGATTCTTGCTGACGAACCCACGGGAAACCTCGATACGAAAACCGGGGAAGTCGTCCTCGGTACCTTCCAAAAATTGAACAGGGAGCACGGCCGTACCATCATTTTGATTACGCACGAACATGACGTCGCGGAGCACGCGGAAAGGATCATACAGTTGCGCGATGGTCTGGTCGTCAGCGATTCCAAGCAACATGCGCGACGGCATGTAAAACATGCTGTATGAAATTGAACGACATCGCGCACGAGACATACGCGGCACTCTCTGCAAACAAAGTCCGTTCAGGACTCACAATTCTTGGTATCGTAATCGGTATCTCATCCGTTATCGCGATGGTTTCCATTGGCACAGGAGCGTCAAACACGATCTCGTCGAGCATCGAATCGCTTGGTTCGAATCTGATACAGGTCACTCCCGGAGCGCAGCGAACGCAGGGCTTTGGCGCAAGCGGAGGCCGCGGAGGCGCAAAAACTCTTACAAATGAAGATGCCGATGCCATCGCAACGCAAATTGCAGATATTGAGGCTGTAGATGCGCAAGTGTCAGGCAGATACCAGGTAACCGCGAAAGGCACGAACACAAATACCTCTGTCACCGGCGTTACGTCGAGCTACCCGCAGATCCGCAACGTGGAAGTCGAAGAGGGATCGTTTATCAGTGACACCCAAAACAGCTCGGCCTCCAAAGTTGCCGTGTTGGGGCCGACGACGCGAGACGATCTCTTTGGAGAGGGTGCAACGGGTATTGTCGGTCAAGCAGTCCGAATCAATGGGATGGAATTTAAGGTAATCGGCATCACGGTTGGGAAGGGTGGAACGGGATTCCAAAATCAAGACGATATCATCTTTATTCCCGCAAGAAGCGCACAGCGATATCTCTCGGGCGATCAATATTTGACGACGATTGCGGTGCAAGCATCCACTCCCGAGGCAATGACGCAGGTGCAAGCGGACGTCACGGCGTTGCTTCTCGATAGACACCATATCAGCGACGTCGCACTAGCGGATTTCAGCGTTCTGAATCAGAACGATATTCTCTCGACGGCGTCCAGCATTACGTCGACGCTGACATACCTCCTCGCCGCGATCGGAGGCATCTCACTCCTAGTCGGCGGTATCGGTATCATGAATATGATGCTCACGACGGTGACGGAACGCACGAGAGAGATCGGGTTACGCAAAGCAATCGGCGCGAAAAAGAGCGATATCAGAGCGCAATTCTTGGCGGAAGCAATCGCTCTGACGGTTATCGGAGGCATCATTGGAATCGCACTTGGATGGCTGATTTCCTTTGCAGTGAATCTCACCGGTCTTGTGACGACAAGCGTCTCACTATCATCGGTGCTTCTTGCGTTTGGCGTTTCAGCGATAACTGGCATTGTCTTCGGGTATTACCCGGCGCGACGAGCGGCAGAGCTTAATCCAATCGAGGCTTTGAGGTATGAGTAGCCATTATTAATTAATAACTAAGATATGAATACAAAGATTATTGTGGGAGTTGTAGGTGCAGTCGTTATTGCCGGAGTGGCCTTCTATGGTGGTATCGTATATGGTAAAAGCAGTGCTCCTGTGCGAGGACAATTTGCCAACGGTCAATTCATAGGAGGCCCCAATGGTGCAGGAGGAGGTACGGGCATGAGAGGAGGCGCAAACGGTGGCGGGTTTACCGCGGGCGAAATTATTTCCAAAGACGCATCAAGCATCACCATAAAAATGCAGGACGGCAGTACCAAAATCGTACTCGTTGGTTCCAGTATCGAGATAACAAAATCAGCGGCAGGTTCCGTGGAAGACCTCGCAACAGGTATAAATGTGACCGTCGTGGGTACAGCGAACAGTGATGGTAGCGTCACTGCTGAAAGTGTACAAATCCGTCCGGCTGGCGCTGTGCCATTTGGCGGCCCGGCCAGAACGAATCAATAACCCTCGACGGAATAGCCCAGAACGAAAAGCCACCGTAACAGCGAGTACGCTAATCTTCTTGCTATCGTGCATCGATTCTAGAAATTCAATAGTTCCGTTAATCGCGTCCCGAGCGCACGCGCGATTTTTTCCATATTTACAAGTGTGATGTTTTTCTCAGCGCGCTCAATCATGCCGATGTATGTACGATGCAGTTTCAAGCCAGCACGCACGCGGAGCGTGCGAAGTCAGGGGCTTCGCCCCCCGAAAAAGGTTCGCGCAAAGGGTATGATTACACCGCAGACTTTTGTATCGGACAGACCCGAGAGCTTTTGTTGATCCACTTCTATGCATCATGATTTGCATAAGGCCAGATACCTCACAGGGACTCGAACTCTTCGCGAGTTGCTAAACAACGGTCTGAGGAACAGAATGAATGCATGATGCAGGTCCAGAAGGTCATCGAGCGGCTGGGATATAAGGCGAACGAGGCCAAGGTGTACATCGCTGCTCTGGGTTTGGGAGAGAGCACCGTATCCGACATCGCTTCCAAGGTGCGGCTCCCGCGCACGAGCGTGCAGATCATCGTCGACAAGCTCCATAAGGACGGGCTGATGAATTTCTATAAGAAACGCCGTTTTAAATATTGGATTGCGGAAAACCCCAACCGATTGCTGCAAAAGCTGGAGGAACGACAAGAAGAAATGCGTGCCGCGCTTCCTCAGTTGGAAAAAATGCGACGCGTGAAGCAAGAAAAGACCCGCATCAGGACGTTCGAGGGAGCAGATGAGATACGGCACATTTATGACGATATGCTCGAAACGAAACAGCATGCCTCATGCATCCTTCCGCTCGACGAATGGACGACCCTCCTCGGCAGTAGTTTTTTGGACGACTTCACGGAAAAGCGCGTCCGGCGGTATTTGCCCATGCGCCTCTTGAGCCCTTGGACGGCTACTGCGGAAGATGCCAAGTCTCGCGACGGACAAGAGATGCGCGAGACGCGGTTCCTGCACCCTGATATTCCGATCAGCTCAACTCTTCTCATCTACGGTTCAAAGGTCGCCATCGCGTCCCTCAACAAACGGTCGCCGACCGCAGTCCTCATAGAAGACACGGAGGTGCGCGATACCAATATGACGCTTTTTGAAGAAATATGGTCTCGAAGCGCGGCAGAGGGCGAGGAGTCTTCCGCAGGCGCGGGACTCTTTCGAGTCCTCGCCGATTCCTCCCCACAGCCGCTTCTCATTGCAAATGAGAAAGTTGAGATCGAATATGCCAACGAGGCGTGGCAGAAGCAATTCGGTTATTCAATTGCTGAAGTGCATGGCAAGAATCCGCGGATGCTCCAGAGCGGCAAAACACCCCGAGAGGTGTATCAGAAATTGTGGGGAGCCTTGAGGGCGGGAAAAACGTTCCAGTCGGATGAGGTCATCGACAAGCGTAAGGACGGCACGTTCTTCAATCTGCTCACGACGATTTTCCCCGTGCGTCAACGCGGGAAGCTCTACTATGTGCAGATCCTCGACGATATCACGGAGCGCAAGCGCGTCGAGGATGTCAAGAATAAGTTCGTAGAGAGCACGGCGCACGATATAGAGCCGCGTCTCGAATCCATTCGCGGGATGGTTCTGAAAGGCGGGCGCAAGAAGGTGCCCAGCGACATCGAAAACAAACTCATCGAACTCCAAGACATCGCCAAGAAACTTTTTGGAGAATCTCCCGCGGCATAAACGAGCGGCATAACGTTGTGAAGATCGAAATACTCGGGACCAGAGGCGAGATCCCCGCAAGCGCGCCGCGGTACCGCAACCACAGCGGCGTGCTTGTGGACGGCAAGATCCTGTTTGACCTTGGTGAGGCGAAGTTCCTGCGCCGCAAATCAAAAAATATTTTTATTACTCATTTGCATCCGGACCACGCGGTGTTTGTTCGCAATCCAATGGCGTTGTCCGATGTTCACGTCTATGCGCCGGAACAGAGCCGGTCCCCGTTCATTACGATCGCGAAACCCGTTACGATCGGAGCCTGCCGGGTGCGTCCCATCCCGACGCATCACAGTAGTAAGGTGAAATCATGTGCATACCTCATCGAGTCGGGTCAGAAACGCGTTCTCTATACAGGCGATATCGTATGGATGGATAAGAAATATCGCTCAAGGCTGGGAAGACTTGACTGCGTTGTTACAGAGGCTAGCTATGTGCGCGAAGGAGGTTTGGTGCGCAGGGACAAGACCGGAAGACTCTACGGCCATGCGGGTATTCCCAACATCATTCGGATGTTCGAATCACATACGAACAAATTCATTCTCACGCATTTCGGCTCTTGGTTTTTTAAGGACGTGAAAGGATCGCATAAAAGGATAGCCGCGCTCGGTGAAAAATACGGAGTCAAACTCATTGTAGCGCACGACGGTATGACGTTCACGATGTAGCGACATCTTTTTTGTTGTCATAGCCCATTCAAAAAAGAGCCTGATATATGGGCACTAATGCCTCGTACGTAATTTTCTCTTAGATTCATCGCCATTTCGGTAGACGCATTCGATGATGTGCATAGGTCGAGAGGTTTGCTCCCGCGGCTCCGAGAGCCGCGACCAGCAGACGCATTATAAATATTATCAAATCAACAATTTCAGATTTATGTGGCAAAACTATGTCAACGCATTCCTCGGATTCTGCCTCGTGGTCGTCGCGTTCCTCGGTCTTACGGGTATCACGCTCGCGTGGACGCTCGGCATCCTCGGCGCGGCGATCATCGTTTTCGGAATCTGGGGCGCGGGAGTTCTTTCGACTGAATCAGAGACAAAGGTGCGACACGCATAAGTGCGCATTCGGCGAGGGCGGCTTTGTTCCCCGCCTGCGCCGAAGCAGGTTCACCTACTATCTCGAGTAGGCAGAGGGCTTCGGCGGGCAGGTCGGTAAAGTCGCTCAAACCGGAAGAATTATCAAGTAGCGAAATAAAATAACTATTATGGAACTTATCAAATGGGAACCGCTTAGCGAACTCGACCGGTTCTTCGACAACCGTTTCTTTCCGGCGATCTCGTTCCCTTCGACTTCGTCGAAGCTTGGGTGGGACTTGGCAGTCGATCTCTATGAGGAGAAAGAAAACGTGATCGCGAAGATGACTTTGCCGGGGATCAATCCGGACAATCTCGACATCTCTGTCGAGGACGACCTCCTTCGTATCTCGGGTAAGCGCGAGGAAGAGAAAGAGACTAAGGAGAAGGATTACTACAGCAAGGAAATCCGGCGCGGTTCATTCTCCCGCACGGTAGGTCTTCCGAAGTCGGTCGAAGCCTCCCGGGTCGCGGCCGAGTACACCGATGGCGTCCTCAAGGTCACGATGCCGATCGCGAAAGGAAAAGAGGAGAAGATTGTGAAGGTAAAAGTCGCCAAGAAATAGGTATGAAAATTATCACCATCAAGTCGCACAAAAAACGCGATGTGGTCGACATCACGAGCGACGTGAATGCGACTCTCAAAAATGCCGGGCGGGAGACGGGCATCTGCCATCTCTTCGTCCGGCATACGACCGCCGCGCTTACGACGGTGTGCCTCGACCCAGAGACGGAGCTCGAACTCATGGGCAAGATCGACGCGGTAGTGACCCATCCGGCACGCGCGGGAGAGTCGGAAAAAGCACACACGCATCACATCGGCTATTTACCGCCGTGCGTCCTCGCCTCCTTCGTCGGCTCGACGCTCGCTATCCCGATCTCTGACGGCAAACTCTTTCTCGGAAAATTCCAGCGGGTCGTCCTGATCGACTTCGAGGGACCGAGCGAGCGCGAGGTCGTTGTCGCATAACACTCATACGTATGAACGTAAGACGAACGAAAGGCGACAAGCGTGAGATCCGAGAAGAAACGCATCTCACGCGCCCGCCGCGCATGGAGGGCAAAGCGAAAGAAGCAATGATGCAACCCGTGCGCAAGCTTAAGAAAGTTAAGAAAAATTAACACCTCACAATAACTCTATGATGTACGGATATTCTATGATGGGAGGAGGCCTCGGCCTCATCACATGGCTCATAGTTGTCGTCGACCTAGTACTCGTCGGCATTTGGCTCTGGCAGCAGATCCAGAATAAGCAATAGGTATGGGACGAGTTCTGTACTGGCTACCACGGATCCTCTCGCTCCTCTTCGTCGCGTTCCTCTCCATGTTCGCACTCGATGTCTTCGGAGCATATAAGGGGTGGGAGCTGGCGATCGCGCTCTTCATGCATCTCATTCCCTCGCTCGTGCTTCTGATCGCAACCGCCATCGCATGGAAATATGATCTTGTCGGAACGGTCGCGTTCTTCGGCTTTGCGGTCTGGTACGTGTGGTGGGCAGGATTTGATCAGCCGTGGAGTTGGTACCTCTTGATCGCCCTGCCCGTAGCCATCATCGGATCCATGTACCTCTCGCATTGGTTCGCATCGCGCAAAAAACAAACGCGCCTATGAAAGTCACCGTCAAAGCAACCCATACGAAACTCACGCCGGCGGTCGAAGACCGGATAGCGCGGATATGCGAGCGGCTCGAGAAATTTGCCAATGTCCCGGACCCGGACGCACTCGAGTGCAATATCGAGGTCGGAAAGATCACGGAGCATCACCGCAGAGGCAACGTCTATCGTGCAGAGGTCAATTTTACCGCTACGGGAAAGTACTTTCGTGCCGTCGCCGAAGGCGAGACGGAAGTCGCGGCGCTCGACTTAGCGCATGACGAGATCAAGCACGAGCTCGTGCACTGGAAGCACAGGGAGCAGAGCCTCGTGCGTCGTCTCGGCGACCGCTTCAAAGAATGGTGGCATCGGCTGGCAGTGGAAACTGGCTCCAATCAATAATCAAATCATATGTTCACGGACCGCAAAGAAGCAGGAAAGAAGCTCGCTGAAAAGCTCGTAGCATATCGGGGTACGGATACTGTAGTACTCGCTCTTCCCCGCGGCGGGGTCGTTACCGGGCATGAGGTCGCGAAAGCGCTCAACCTCCCGCTCGACATTATTGCCGTGCGCAAGATCGGGCACCCCTCTTCTCCTGAATACGCGA
>Ga0155141_110_pt1 | contig 37231 bp, 31 predicted proteins | sample RifCSPhighO2_01_FD_106109 | JGI IMG/M metagenome (GOLD analysis project Ga0155141, IMG submission 106109) | Candidatus Kaiserbacteria bacterium RIFCSPHIGHO2_01_FULL_53_29
ACAACAGGTCCTTTCAAAATATCTCGCCGCATTCAAAGCGCACGTGGAGTTGATCTCACAAAAAGCATCAATACAATAAGGAACGCGAACGCCGAAAGCGCCATCATGGGATACGTGATATAGCCGAATTCCAAAAAGAAAATCTGCGCGCAACTCACACCGCCTTCAGCGGGGCACGGGAGCGTACCCACAGGAGCCATTTGCAATACATGGTGGTAGATCGCAATGCCAAGACCGATAAGTGACAACGCTATCGAATATAAAGCAATTGAGGTATCCCGTCGCAATGCCGCTATGCAGAAGAGAACGACTTGCGGATAGAGAAACGCTCGCTGCCACCAACACAGAGGACACGGCGGCAGTCCAAAAATCCCTGAATGAACAACTGTTATGGCGCTTGCGAATGCTGATACAAGAAATCCGATCCACAATCCCCAGTCTTTGAGAAACTGCGTGATGTCTGCAAGATCTGGAAATTGTTTCTGGAGGAGATACAGTGCGAGAAATCCAACAGTCAGAATCTGGATCGCAATTGTCCCGAGTGCTAAAAAATAATTTATTGTCTCAAGGGGCATGTTGACTTACGGCAGTGGGCATCCACTCGCAGACGACAACTCTTGCAGTGTGCGCTCGCCCGTCAGAGTCGTGGTGCTGTTCAGGAAGACCCACGTCGGATAGCTCGTGATTTTTTTGTCGACGCAGATCTGAGTCTGGCCTTGCCCGTCCGGAGTCGAACACTCGACGTACGGCAAGAGCTTGGCGGAACTCCCGAACATCGCCTTGGTACGCTGACAATGCGGACACCAGAATGCACCGTAAAAAATGACTCCTTTATCTTTCAAGCACTGTGCGAAACCGTCGAGCTTGCTCGGAGCAGCTTTTACAAAGACGGATGCGCCAACGCCCGCGACGATAAGGGCGATGAGTATGAGCCAGAATATGACGACGCCGTTTTTCATTGCACTAGTGTACCGCTAAGTGCCAAAATCCACAATCCTAAGAAATCAGTGTATACGCGCACTTTGCACACTTGCAGCCAGCCGGCCTGATGAATTCATCGAAGTATTCTTCGTCGTAATCGATCGTGACCTCCTCGCCATCATGAATGACCTCTGCGGCATATATCAATATTCTCCCGTCCCGTATCTCCGCTTGTGCATTCGGTTGGCACGAATGATTGATGTAGCGCGCAATATTGGTCCGCGGCGAGCCGTCGATGGTCCACTCGCTATCGATCTCGAAGAGGTAGCGCGACTTCAACGTATCGGCGAGAGAGGTCGGAATCCGTGTACCTGTGTATTGCGCTAGAAAATCGCCCCTCTGAAAGAGGCCAGCGGCGAAGAGTCCATATCCCAGGCCCGAGCGGGATCTTCTGACGACCACCGGTGTTGCTACCGTTTCCATACAAGATGAGTATAATACGTGAGATGTCGAAACGTGAAAAGCTCTCTACCGAAAGCTATAAGGGCGTCCGTGATTTCTATCCCGAAGATCAGTTCATCCAGCGCTATATCTTCGAGCACATGGAGCGCGTGTGCGAGCTTTTCGGGTACGAAGAATACAGCGCCTCCATTCTAGAGCCGGCAGAGCTCTACCGCTCGAAGACCTCCGAAGAGATCGTCAACGAGCAGACCTACACCTTTACCGACCGCGGGAATCGTGAAGTGACACTGCGACCCGAAATGACCCCGACCTTTGCCCGCATGGTCGCTGCGCGCGCTCGCGAGATACCACTCCCCGCGCGGTGGTACTCGATCCCCAATGTCTTCCGCTACGAGCGCCCGCAGCACGGACGGCTCCGTGAACACTGGCAATTGAACGCCGATATCGTGGGTGTGGAAGGCGTTGAGGCCGATGCAGAAGTGATCGCGGTCGCGCACGGCATCATGCGCTCACTTGGCGCTGATGAGCGCAACTTTGAGATACGGGTATCTGACCGTCGGATCCTCGATTCCGTCTATGATTCGATAGAGATCGCCGAAGAGATGCGTGCGGAGATCACGCGCCTTCTCGACCGCCGTGCAAAGATCGAGGATTTTCCGGGCCGCCTCTCCGCGCTTATCGAACGAGTAAAAACTGATGCGCTTTTGGATCAACTAGAGCGCACCACATCTACAAAGTACCTTGAGGAGCTGCGCCAGACACTTGAGCACATGGGTGTACGCAATATGATCGTGGACACCAAGATCACGCGCGGGTTCGATTATTACACCGGCATGGTGTTTGAGGTATACGATACCGACGAGAACAATCGCCGCTCCATGTTCGGAGGCGGCCGCTACGACAATCTTCTCTCAATGTTTGGCGGAGATTCGATCCCCGCAGTCGGATTCGGTATGGGCGATGTTACCGCACGGAATTTCCTCGAGACGCACAACCTCATGCCTACCTATGCGCCGGCAACCGAGCTCATGATATGCGTCGTCGAGCCGCTAGCGGGCTCACATGCGGTGCAACTCGCGCAGGGGCTGCGGCGCGAGGATGTGACGGTCGCCGTCAATTTTTCAGGCAAACGTATTGGCGACCAGATACGCAATGCAGATAAAATGAAAATACCCTTTTTGATCGCGGTCGGCGCAAAAGAGCGTGATTCTGGCCGCTACACCATAAAAAACCTCGCAAGCGGAGCAGAGATGACGCTTCCGGCAGATAAAATCGCTGAGCATCTCTTTTCTTCGCTTGGTTGAATCTCATGCGCGTCGTTACGTTCGATATTGAAACAGCGAACTGGATGTCTGACACGGGCTCCGGAGATCCTGCCGACCTTACCGTAGCGATCGTGTGCATCCACGATTCAGAGACTGATACTTACTCGAGCTATCTTGAATCCGAGTTGCCCCAGATGTGGAATATACTCGAGCGCACGGATATCTTGGTTGGCTACAATTCCAACCACTTCGATATTCCCCTTTTGAATAAATACTACCCCGGCGACCTGACAAAGATAAAAAGTCTCGACCTGATGCAAGAGGTCTATGCGGTACTTGGACGACGGCTCAAGCTCGACACTATCGCCGAGGCAACGCTGGGGGAGAATAAAAGTGCCTCCGGCGCGCAATCGCTCCAGTGGTGGCGCGCGGGCGAGATAGAGAAGGTCCGGGCGTATTGCCTCAAAGACGTCGAGATAACGAAAAAGATAATGGACTATTGCCTAAAGAACGGTTCCATCAAATACAAAGACCTCGGAAAAATTCGCGAGGTGAAATTAGATACATCAAAATGGCTTGCTCCCGCCGGTGGCGCCATGACGTTTACGTTGGGGCTATAAGTTTGTGCCTGGGATCAGACTTGCACTGATGACCCTTCCCTCTTCAGGGGAATGCTCTACTAACTGAGCTACCCAGGCAATACTCTAATATACCCGTCTCGAAGCATTTTCTCAACGTAGCATTTTGTTTTCCCGACGCTTCGGTCGGGACCCCCGACCGCTTTGCGCGTCGGGGCTACGGTTTTGTTGACGTTGGCGCGTGCATGAAGTTCGGTAATTTTGCTTCGAATTGCTTCCACGCATCCTCAAAACCGCTGATCTGCGCTTGCGCTTTTGCGCCCGTTCCCTGGATTTGATCGACGGTGCGGAGCATTTTCTCCACCGTGGCATTGAGGTATGTCATATAAAACCATATCGGGGCGAGGATGAGAGCCGCATAGATAATGAACTTGAGTGTCCCGGCCCAAAGTGCATGCCGCCGCATCGCGTGGAGCATGCGGTTGTTATCTTTTACTAAGCGATTCGTTTCCTCGATCATCTGCCGGTTTGGATCCATGTAAGAATTGTATCATCGCTCTATCGACGGCGAAATGTGGTTGGGAGAAAAATGTGCGTCGTGCATAAAGGCGCGCAGTATTCCAATTGCAGAGCCGACGGAAAAACCCCACACCAGCTCCGTTATCGGAATTCCGAGAAGTCGTATATCAAGATCGGACCCATAAAGAAGCCACGCGCGCTGCCCAATTTCTTCGATGTTTCCAATAGCGAGCAAAAAGATTGTATAACTTACGACCATCACACCGAGAGTGAGAATACCACTCATAAAAGCCGGAACGAGTAAATCGCGACGGATATACACTACCCCGAGCGAAATCGCTACTGCTCCTAGGGATGTTGCGAAGATTGAGTTAATACCTGCTTGCCAGGCAAGTAGAGTGGTTGCAAAAAATACAGCCGTAACAAATACAATACGCGACTTCACATGCGCCTTTTCAGAGCCTATTAGTGTTGTACGAAAACATACTTGATATGCAGTCGCAGCAATTCCTCCCAAGGATCCACCAAAGAGGATAAATTCCGGATATATCACAAACGTCCCTATATGAAATGCCGATATTCCCTGCGGCCGCCAGTAGTCGTGAAAATAAAAGAGGTTCTCGACAACGACGCCCGCTAACGCAAAAAGGATACTTGAACGGATCAGCTCACGGCGCGTGCTGGGTGAAATCCAGAAAACCACCAGCCACAGCAACACAAAAGGAACCGTGAGTGTAAAGTAGAAAAACTGTGAATCGAGTTGGGAAACGATCATATGATGCCCCCGCCAGGAGTCGGACCTGGATTCTCGCGTTAGGAGTGCGAAGTTCTATCCGTTGAACTACGGGAGCTTAACTCAAATACCTTGCAGCGCCAGTGACGGCACACGCCTGAAATCGCGCATATTACGCGTAACGAGCGTCGAACCTGTGAAGAGCGCCGTCGCGGCGATGATACTATCGGCCAGCTCCAAATGGTACTCCCGGCCAATACTGCCAGCGCGGTCGGCAAGCGAGAAGTCGAGAAGTATTATTGAGCATATGGAGAGGAATTTCCGAATGCCGCCCTCCTCTTCTGGACTCAACTTCGGAAATATCAAAAGTTCAGCTACGGTGATAGCCGAGACGTACAGGGGAGCGTTCGCAAGCAGAGCCTCGTCAACGAGCTCCCGTACCGACTGATCGCCGGCAACATAATATAAAATGGCATTCGTATCCAACGTGTACATCGTTCTACCTCGCTCTGCGGTTGAGTCCCCGCCTGATCGAAGCAAGAGTACGCAAAGAACTTTTCAATGGCCGCTTCCACGATCCAAGTGCTTGGTGCGCAATCGCAAGACGCTCCTTGGAAGTAAGGATCGTTGGATGCTTGGCCGATGTACGTCGCGGGGAAACTGTTCTATTCATAGTTTCAGTGTATCACACCACCAAAACTAACGCTAATTTAGACCGCAAGTAGCTCGCGCAGTTTCGGCTCGTCGAAGCCGACGACGAGATCGTTGTCGACAGTGATGACCGGCACGCCCATCTGCCCGCTCTTCTCTATCATGTCTTTGCGCCTCTCAAGATCGCTCGCTACATTGTATTCCGTGTAGTTCACGCCACTGGCAGTAAAGAATTCTTTCGCTGCATGGCAGAAGTGGCAAGTAGGAGTCGTATAAATTGAAACTTGTGCCTTCTTCGCCATACGTGTGTCTTTTAGTTTCTAAGGAGGAGTTAGTATATCATAGATGCTTATCCACAATGCGGGTACGGGGAATCGAACCCCGATCTAATGCTTGGGAAGCATTCGTTCTACCACTAAACTATACCCGCCGCAGCTCCAAGCTTCGGCGGGCAGGCCCGCTAGCTTGTTTGTAGAATTTAACAGAATTTATCTACTCAAGCGAGGATAGCACCCTCTTGGAGAACATCGCGCGCGACTCGTTCGATATATCAAGACATAAGGCAGTGGTGATACATTCCGGAAAAAGCGCGCGGTACGGAGTTCGATGAGAGGACGCTGTCCGAGCGCCCTCTTACCACCATCTGAACGCTTGTTTTATCTTTTCGAAGATCGTCGAGGTCGCCTGGATCGGTACAGGCTTCGGCGGGTCAATGATAACAATGAGTCCTTCCCCCATAGCCCCGAGCGCATATTGCTCGCGAAGCGCTGCCTCCATGCCACGATCCGTCTGAAGATTCGTGACATCGGAATTCAACTTTGCTTGTCGCTTTGAAAGATCCGCCAGTTGCACTTCTGCCTCCGTACGCAGGGCCGCGGATTCGTGCTGTTTCTGATACGCGTTCCATACACCGAAAACAGCCATCACCACGAGGATGAGAAGCCCGACAATAACAAGACGCCGTCCAAAGAGCCGGACAGGGTCGTTGCGTTGCCGTAGTGCCATAGGATATAATCGTACCACGCATGAGTTTTCTCTTTCACAAACGCACCAAAAGAATAGCCAAATGGGTGTGGGGCTTCGTCGCCATTTTTGTCTCCCTCGGTATGGTGGTATTTTTCGCGCCCGGATTGGTTACTCTGATCACCGGCTAACTCTCGCGAACCACTTTCAAAAACACCTCGTGCGGGATGTCTACCCTCCCCCGCGCGAGCATCTTTTTCTTGCCTTTCTTCTGCTTTTCACGGAGCTTCATCTTGCGCGTGATGTCGCCGCCATACATATGCTGCGTGACGTCTTTCTTCATCGCTGATTTGCGACGGCTAGCGACAATGCGGCCCCCAGACTTCGCCTGAATTTTCAGTTCAAACATCTGCCGCGGGAGAAGTTTCTCGAGCCGCTCAACCATCGCCTCAGCTTCGTGTTGGATCCTGCGACGCGATACGATGCGCGCGAACGCAGGGACCGGCTCTTCCGCAACGAGGATGTCGAGGCGTATCACGTCGGCGGTGCGCATTCCGAGGAGCTCGTACGAGAGCGACGCATAGCCACTCGATACGCTCTTGAGCTTATCGAAGAATCCGCGCATGAGCTCGCGCAGCGGCATCTGCGCGGAAAGTCGGGTCTTGCCGTCGAGGAGGGTTTCAGTATCACCGACGAGGCCCTCGTGTTCGTAGAGAAGCTGGCTCACGCTGCCGAGATACCCAGGCGGCGTGATGACGGAGACGTTCGTCCATAGTTCGCGAACTCCTTTCGCCGTGCCGTCATCCGGAAATCGCGCGGGCGCATACACATTTTCCACTTCCCCGTTCATTTTCGTCACCTCGTAGACGGTCGTCGGCATCGTGACCACGAGCGCGAGATTGAATTCTCGCCGCAGCCGCTCCACCACGATCTCCAAGTGAAGCATGCCCAGGAATCCGCAGCGAAATCCCTTGCCCATCACACCTGAAGACTCTTCTTCGTATGAGAGCGACGAATCGGAAAGCTGCAAACGAGAAAGTGCGAGACGCAAGCTCGGCAGATCGTCCTGGGATTCAGGATAGACGGATGCCCAGATGACCGGTGTTGGCTTCCGATATTCGCCGAGGGCGGGCGCGGGATTGCGGGATGACGTGAGTGTGTCTCCTACCGATGCGATGCCAGGCCTTTTGATTCCTGTGACGATATAGCCGATCTCGCCTTCGAGAAGTTCGGCAGCCGGTCGCTCTTCAGGCATGAGAACCCCGACTTCGAGCGCCGTAAAATCGGCATGAGCCGCCACCAGGCGCAGGGAATCCCCTTTTGCGATACGTCCACTGAATACGCGCATGAAGACGATTACTCCCCGATGATCGGAATATCCGAAATCGAAAACGAGCGCCTGGATGCCGGCAGTATGAGCCTTGGGTGGAGCAATGCGCTCGATAATTGCGTTCAAAATATCCGCAACGCCCTCCCCCGTCCTTCCTGATGCACGCAGCACGCTCGATTCAGGACATCCGAGGAGCTCCGCAAGTTCTCTGACGATGTCGTCCACGCGCGCATTCGGCGCGTCGATCTTCGAGACCACGGGTAGTATCGTGAGATTGAGCTCGCGCGCGACCGACAGGACGGAGAGCGTCTGCGCCTCGACGCCCTGTGTCGCGTCGACGAGGAGGAGCACCCCCTCGACCGCAGAGAGGGCGCGTGACACTTCGTACGAGAAATCAACGTGTCCCGGTGTATCGATGAGGTTCAAGATATACTCTTCTTCTTTCCCCGACACATCGGTATGCTTCCACTTCATGCGCACTGGCTGCATTTTTATAGTAATACCGCGCTCGCGCTCGAGATCCATCCGGTCCAGAACCTGCTCTTGCATGCGGCGTGGCTCGATCGTGCCGGTCTGTTCCAACATGCGGTCAGCGAGCGTCGACTTACCATGATCGATGTGCGCAATAATACTGAAATTTCGTATATATGTTGCCATGATTTATCCCTGCGGGCTCGTTGAGGTAGACTCTTCGGCTGATACTACCGCAACACTCGGTGTGGGAGGGGCCTTAACGCCTTCGAACCTGCTGCGGATCGATTCGACCGTCTCTTTGAACTCCCGATTGCCCGCGATCCAGTAGACAAGGGCAGAAACTATAATCCCAAAGACGCCACCAGCAAAGCCTCGCGCAAATATCGAGAGTGTCGTCGACGCGAACGTGATCGGCCCCACGACGAGAAGCGCTCCATACGCTGCGACTCCAGCGCAAAGTGCGCAGACGAGGCTCTCGGCCCACGATCGTGCAACGCGGGCAAAAAATCCCCCGAAACGATATTCAAAATGGATGGCAAGCGCGAGAGCGCCCAGAATGGAAACTGCTGTGTAGGCGATCGCGAGCATGAGCACGCTCGCCCCCGGCACATCACTGACACGCAAGAGCGTTTGCGCAAAGCTCGAGACAGAATGGTTCTGGAATACCCCCAGCAGGAGCGCGCCAAGCCCCACTGCTCCGGCTGCCATTGCCGACGAGACGAAAAACGGCACGAATGTGCGGCCCGCAGCATAGTATCCGCGCACGAGAAGCAACACGAGCCCTTGAGCAGAGAGCGAGAGACACAAGACCGCGAGCGCGGCAGCGGTGAGACGGGTGTCGGTCCAATCGAAAGCGCCGGAGCCAAGGACGACACGTACCATATGAGCACGCAAGACGATAAAAAGGGCAGTCACCGGCAACGACCAGAAGAATACGTAGCGAGCGGCGGTTGCGATATGTTCGATAAACTCTTTCCTACTCCCCCGTGCAAGGGCTGCGGCAAGAGTCGGAAACGCAGCGACCGAATACGAAGCTCCGATCACCGAGAGCGGCACCGCTTGAAGATTGTAGGCGAAGATAAAAATCGCGATGGAGCCGGGAGTGAGAAGACCTGCGAGCGCTGTAAGGCCGATAAAGGTAACCTGACCCATTAAGAGGGCGAGTGCGCGCGGGATGGAGATGCTGACGGTCTCAATAAGGGCACGCACATCGTGGACGCGGGGAAGCGCGCGGAAGAATCCGTCGCCGATGATCGAAGGTAGCTGAATGCCCGCATGCATGAGAGCTCCGAACACGACTCCCCATGCCAGACCCTGTATGCCAAAGAAAGGATAGAAAAAGATTACGCCGATAATCATGCCGAGATTGTACAGAAGTGGCGAGATCGAATAGAGCGCATAACGCTGTTTTGTCTGCGTTACTGCAGCGAGGATGTTGGATACGCCTAAAAGTATGGGCTGCAAAAGTATGATGCGCGTCATCAGGATAAGCTCATCATGATGAGAGCCTGCGCTTAGTATCGGGAAAAGCAGAGCGAGTATCAAAGGCGCAAGCAGGGTTGCGATCCCTGATACGCAAATCGCAAACACCGAAAATCCGACGAGGATGGTGTCGATATAATCTCTCTGGGCATCACTCGAGCGGCGCACAAGCTCGGGAATGAGTATATAGACGGAAACCAATGCCCCCGTCCCGACAAAGATAAGGTCAGGTATGCGGAACGCCGCGTAGTAGAGATCGAGCGTTGTCGAGGCGCCAAACGTATGCGCGAGAAGTCGATCGCGTACGAGGGCAAGGAGTGACGAGAGAAGCGCGGACGCGGCCAAGACGTAAACCGCCGCGTGCAGTCCGCGCACCTCGTAGGAAAGGAGCCGGAACGCTCTGTGTATCATACCAACAGTTTACTATTTTCCTCCCTGCGCGGGCAAAGGCGCCTTCCCCGCCTTAAGATTCTCGATGATGGTCACAACAATTGATGCAGATGGATCGAGTGCCGCAAGAGCTTCAAAAGCTTTCAGTGCATCAGCCGGGCGTTTGAGCTCATAGTACGAGAGACCGAGTACGTAGAGCGCGTTTGCATACTGTGGATTACGCGCGAGTGCCTGCTCTTCGGCAGTCGCCGCGTTCGCAAAGTCGCCGCCCGCGTAGGCAATGATTCCAAGATTGTACCAGGCTGCCGGATCATCGGGCGCGGAATTGACGGCCTGCGCTGCCACGGGAATCGCGCTCTTGAAATCGCCCTGCGCAGCGTATATCTGCGAAGCCAGATAATAGGCTGCCGCATAATCAGGCTTCAGCTTGACGGCAGCAACGAGATCCTGCAGAGCCAAGTCGGTATGATTTTCAAGCAATTCCAGACGTGCAAGCTGGAAAAGCGGAAAGGGGCTTGTGGGATTCTCTTCGATCGCTTTTTGATACGCTGCGCGGGCATTGTCGTAGGCACCCGCCACCTGTGCCCCCGCGAGATTCTGATAGAGTGAGGCGAGCTCAAGCCAATTTTGATAGTCGCTTCCGTTGATGGAAACGGCATCGAGTCCGTGCTGAATGGTTGCCTGTAAGGTACTCTGGAGCTCGGAGCGCGCTACAGTGCTTGTGGCATCACCCTTTGAGATCAACTGTTGCAACTGCAAAAGCCCCAATTCGACTCCCGCGCGATGCGCACGATCGTCTGAAGGGTAGATACGCAAAGCCTTTCCCACAAGCGCGGACGAACGTGCAATGTCCTGCGTAGCGTTGTAGGTAATGATGCTGCGGTTCACGAGAGTTTCTGCCGCGATCACGCGGGTAATACTTCCGCCCGCAAAGATCACAAACAGCATCGCGAGTCCTGCCACTCCAAGAGATGTAGCGCCCTTCCAACCCGTCTCATAGAGATTGAACGCGTAGCTACGCACGAGCCCGAGGTGCACGAGGTACGCGGTCAGAAGTCCGATAGAAAGAAATGCCAGAATTTCGAGTGCGGTCCCCGGTATATAGAGCACGTGGAACACCATAAGGTAGAGGGCGCATAGTGCGAGGCCCGCAGCGCGTTCGCGCTGCACTCCCCGATGTGGGGTTTGCACATAGGTCATTCCGGCTCTCCATAAGACACACGCAATGAAGAGTACCCACGCGAGCAGGCCGAGAATTCCCAAAGTGATGAACGATGTGGGAATGGAGCCGTACCCGGCAGAGAAATCCACGTTCCAAAAAGGCGTTTGATTGACCCCCACGGGTTTGTAGAGTCCCCACTGACGCGTGAATGTATTGGGACCCACGCCAAAGAAAAGCTTCGAGGGATTGGTGAGTGCCGCCTGTCCGATCTGCAAGGTGCCCGCCCACGATGGCCGAACCTCGAAACTTGCGACTTGTATTTGCTTGGGAAGCTTGGTTGCAATACTGGTCCCGAATACGCTAAAGATGCCCGCAGAGAGGATGAGGAGGAGCAGTGGCGCATACACGCGCCAGTCCGTGTGCAACGATCTCAAAAACGTCCACGGTCGTTCGATGTGCATCCCCCATACGCGGTGAAAGAGAAGCAGTAGTGAGACCACACCGACCCCGACCCATACATCGAAGAAATCGGCAACAATGAGGAGGAGGAACGAGAATACGGCGGTTGCACCAAAAAGATAGCGGTCGAAGCGCGTTCCCGCGTCCATAAATACATAGCCGAGCAGGAGGAAAAATCCAAGTGCGATGCCGAAGTCGTGCCAGCTGCCAAGCGCGTTTCCGGTAGAGGCTGCAAACACGGAAGAGAGAGGAAGGGAGGGAACGGTAAGGTGAATGATCTGAAGGAGCACGAGAACGAACGCGCCGAGAAAGAGTGCACGCACTGCAAGGAGAAAGCGCCCACCGGAATCCGAGAAAAGAAGCGCGGGAAGAAGCAGCGCTCCGTACCACAAGCAGGCGGCAGCAAGTGTGTCTTGCTCGACACCGCTTCCAACCAGAGAAAGTGAAGGGAAACCGGCAACACCGGCAGATATCGCATATGCGAGTGGGACCAAGATGCCTGAAGCCAAGACAAAACTTGCGGGAATTCGCAGATGTCCTTCGGCGAGCCTCGCGAGCGCCCACGAGAGTGCGATGATCGCAAGAAGTATTGCGGCAAGTGCCATCTTGCTTTGCGCGACCGTGATCCACGAGACGGGAATAAAAAAGAACGGCAGAAGACCGCACAGAAGAAGAATGCCCCACCGTGAGATCTCGTCAAACCATCTCCCCATGCCTTTGATACCCATAGAACGATGATACCACAAACCCACACCCCCGCCGTACGGCGGGGGGGTGGATTTTCTGCGTCTGTAATCTTGCATAATTAAGATGAAAATGGGATACTGCCCCTCTGCATTAGGCAGCCGCCCCCTTACCGTTTTCGGTAAGGTGGGAGGAAAGTCCGGACACAGGCTCGCAAGAGCAGCACGGTAGCGGGTAACCCCCGTCCGCCGCAAGGCGAGAGATGCGAACAGAAACGCCGATTCCGAAAGGATAGGCACCCGCAAGGGTGACCTCCGCAGAAATGCGGAGATGCAACGGCAAAATTCTTACTTCTGTGCAAGGCCGTGCTTGGTCGTGCCGCATTGAGTTTGATGAATTCAGTGCGGCATGACTGAGAGAGCCGCGCGAGGTGGTTGGCAACAATCATCCCAGATACATGGCTGCCCCCGACAGAATCCGGCTTATCGATGCAGTGCAGCGAGGCGAAGCAGAAATGCTTCGCTTTTCTGCTTCCGAGCAAACAAAACGAGTGAAGCAAGTGTCGATGCAGCAAAACACCGAGGTTAAATCTCGGTGTTTTGACTTTTACAGTTGGACAATATCACCTACTTTAATTGAATGAGAAGCTGCATATCCCGCCGGAAGTTCGAGGACGTAGCGCGCAGGCGCGGTCGAGACAAAATCTTTCGGATAGGTGTCCGGAGAAATATTTTGTGCAATGTATACAACGGTCGCTTGCCCTGAGCTTGTCGAAGGGGCAGAAAGCCAGAGAATATCGATAGAAAATCGCATGTCTTTCATCCAAAAGGCATACTTCCCGTCTCGCGGAAAAACGAACAACATCCCTTCGTCCGGCGCGAGGCCAGCACGCCCGCCCAAACCGAGCTGACGTAAGGCATCGGTGTCGGCGACGGAGATGCGGACGCTTTCCCCCTTGAGGTGAATCGTCCGGAGTGTTGCACTTCCTACCTCCGAGGCGGGCGTATGAACATATGCAAGAATTCCCAGCAGCGCGAGAACGATTCCCGCAACAACGAGCGCCGCGGTACGAAGATGTGTACGTTTTTTCACAGACTACTCCATGTAATACTCGCCTGCATCAATTTGCATATCATATGAACCCATTCCTCCAAGAGCCTGTGACCCGACCACGAGAATGAGCGCCATTACGACGAACGAGACGAGCCAGTAAAGAACGTTGATGAGGTAGAGTTTGATCGGTTTTTGTTCCCAGAGCACCTGCCCGAGCAAGGTCGGCACGACAAATCCGAGCCACGACCACAGCGCGAGCTCAAAGACCGCCCCGACCCAATCATAGATACCAAAAGCGATGCCGACGTAGTTCATCACCCACGCCACAAGCATGCTCGCAAGAAGAGCCACGAACGCATAGAGCGGCATTCGCTTCTTTCCCCGCTCGACCTGCTCCGGCGTGACGTTGTTCAATCGCATCCACACACTTCCAAAGACTTTCGGGTGATACCACACCCATCCGATGAGGACGGATGCAGTACCCGCAGCAAGTATCGGCCAAAAGGTTACTTCAACCATGTTGCGGTAATGATAGCCTTCGCACACTTCCCGTCTAGCGGATGGTGTGTATAGGAGATGATGCAAGTGCAGCGCTACTTCCGTACCTGCTTTAGGAGCCCGACGACAATGGCAAAAACCAGTGCCCACACCACCACTGAAAGAACGAGACCCGTGAGCATGAGAGTCGGACTCCACATACCAAACGGACTATTAAGTACGGCCGAAAGCGCTAGTATCGGGAACATCAAAATGTTCGCTACCATCGGCGATACCTGCAGACCCACAAAGAGGCCGATAAATGGCGCCACAAGACCAAATACCCCGCCCCACATCAATGCTTTTTTGTTGTTCAACATGCAGAAATTGTACCACCGACAAACTAAAGTTCGATAGTATGTGTCCCGCCCTGTAGATAACAAGCACATCCAGTACTGACTGCGGAGGGTGAGAGATTCGAACTCTCGGTGGGTTTCCCCACACACGCTTTCCAAGCGTGCGCACTAGACCACTATGCGAACCCTCCAGAAACTGCAGTATATCGAATATCGTTCTTCTCACAATCTTGACGTGCTAATATAGCGATATATCGCACTATGACCCACGTCTCGAAACGAAGAATGGAACCCGGAACCGAACGAAAGATCGTTGACACATTCATGCATGCACTCTTCGCAGCAAGCATCCCGCGTGGGAAGGCACGTGTACACGCGTTACTGACACCAACCGAGAGAATAATGCTTGCCAAGCGTCTGGCGATCATCACGATGCTTGATCGCGATCATTCGTACTACCGCATCGCGCAAACGTTGAACGTAAGTGTTTCGACGATACGGCGGCTGCATCGAAGATTGCTCGCGGGACACTTTGATCCCCTCTGTCGTGTCTTCAACAGAAACCTCTCCTTCGTAGACTACGTGGAAATGTTCTTATCTGCTGGCATGCCGTCGATTGCCGGACCTCGGCATCAAAAACGTCTCAACGCATTACGAACGGGAAGGAGACCTCGCTGAAATACAGTCTCAATATAGCGATATATCGCTATATTGAGACTGTTCAAGTTCAATGTGACCTGAAGCCGACTCCTACGGTACAATAGTGCATGCTTCAATTAATCTACATCGCCCTGCCAGCCTTCGTTGCCAATATGCTGCCGGTGTTTGCGACACATTGGGATATTTTCCCGACGCTCGCGCACCCCATCGACGAGCGTCGCTTCGGTGTCAACAAGACCTGGCGGGGTCTTGTCGTCGGCGTTATAGGCGCGATCGCAATCGCGAGCGCACAGTGGCTTATATTCTCGCCATATCCGACCCTCATGCATGCCCTTCTCTTTGGCGCTCTTGCGGGGAGCGGTGCCCTTGGCGGAGACCTTATAAAAAGTTTTTTCAAGAGACTATTCGGCATTGAAAACGGCCGCCCCTTTGTCCCCTTCGACCAGATAGACTACATGCTCGGATTTTTGCTCTTCACATATCCACTCGCGACATGGTCATTCGCAGATGCGCTGTTCCTTCTCGTTTTCGCGCTTATCGCGAATCCAGTTGTTAATGGGCTTGCATATGCGATCGGCCTCAAAAAAACCTTTTGGTAATTATGCTCAATAGTATCCCCAATGCGCTGACGATTTTCCGCGGAGTTGCGACGCTTCTGATCGTTATTTTGTTCTATTCAACTTTTCCGGAGCGCTACATCATCGCGTATTCGCTGTTTGTGCTTGCAGCTTTGAGCGACTACTTCGACGGATATCTTGCACGACGCTGGAAGGTGATCTCTGATTTTGGCGTCGTATGCGATCCCCTGTTCGACAAAATACTGGTACTCACCCTGATCATCCTCTTGTACGCATCGAACATTGTCGCACCCTTCATCCTTCTCATTTTGTTCGTGCGCGATATTACGACCGACGCCCTCAAGAACTACCTCCTCGCACAGGGAATTTTGACGCCGGCGATCTACTCCGCAAAAATAAAGACCGCCGCACAGTTCCTAATGCTTAATTTCATGCTTCTCGCACTCGCTTTCCCCTTTATTCCATATATGAACACCGCGGCAACAGTATTCGGAGTCATCGCCGTGATCTTTTCGCTCTGGAGCGCTGTCTTTTATGTAAAACGCTTTATTGCCCTCACGAAAAAAAAGACCGCATCGTCGACCCAATAGACGACCCGTAGAGCGATCGACTCTTCGCCATTTTTCGCTCGCCTGACTTTGATGAAGCGGGCGCCGATGAGGTGCGCGAACAATCCGTCGGTCATCGCCCTGTCGCCGATCACGACCCTCTGTGTATGCCGACTCGAAGGAATATCATGAAGTATCCGCGGATCCGGTTTGCGACGCAGCGATGAAATATGGGAAACTCCGTGCTCCTCTGCGAGCCGCGCCAGTCGTTCACGGTCCACGTGGTTGGAAAAAAGAAATACATCATTCCTCGTGCGCAGAGTCTCGAGTACACCCTTCGCTTCCCCCACTATCGTGCCTTGACCGGAGGCAACGAGAGTACCGTCTAGATCTACGATGACGACATTGTTCTCGATCGCACCAAGATCGAGCTCCCATATATGAAATACGCCCTGTTGAGCTTGACTCTGTGTCATGCGCTCAATTCCGGTGGGTGGTTCTGATCCCGCACAACGAGGGGTTGCGGCAATAGGCTCCGGCGTTTCTTGTGCAAACGCCATTGCTCTTTACGCGCACGAAGTCTTTCTTTCAGCGACCCACGGCGTTCACGATCCGCGACAAATTGGTCCCGACGATGGATGAATCTCTCTCGCTGATGTGCGATCTCAAGCCGCATCTTTGCCTCAAGCAGACGTGCCTTATGTGATATATCCCACCCGAAATACGCAAGAGCAACGTTTACTTCCAAAACGGCCCAAAAGACGAAGAAGAGCCCCCAAAACGGGAACAGAGGCGCGACAAAAAGGAATGTCGGGACGAAACTGACCATCCCGACCAAGACGTCCATTGCCCGATTCTGGGGCGTTTCTTCGATCTTGACCATCGCCTCCCACAGTTCATACGCAGTAAAACCCAGAAACGCGATCACCGCCGATGCAGGGAAACCGAATGCGAGGATCGAGAGTCCGAGAGCAGTCGATACTCCCGTGAGAAAATGCACGACGCTCCAGAGGTCGAGCCACTTCCCTTCGCGCCAGATGTCGCTTCTCACGAATTTCCCGTCACGCGTCAGGTGCATGGCGATATTATGTCACACTTTTAGGCCTCCAAGAGCCGCAATGCGCTCGGGGGTGGGTGGGTGCGTGGAGAATAATTTGGTAAGCCACTGCCCTGCTTCATGCGTGCCAAAAGGGTTCGAGATAAAGAGATGCGCGGTAGCGTTTGATGCGCGCTGCATCGGCGCGGGATATGAAGCAATCTTTTGGAGCGCAGATGCAAGAGCGTCGGGATAGCGCGTGAGAAGAGCCCCCGATGCGTCGGCGAGGAATTCCCGCTTTCGGGAGACGGCCATTTGTATCAATTGGGCAGCAATGGGTGCAAGAATGATAGCTGCGATGCCGGCAATGAGGAGCAGTGGATTTTTGTTGTCGCGGTTCCCTCCCCCGAAGAAGCTCATGCGAAGAAAAATGTCGGAGACGATGGCAATGAATCCCGCGAGTACGACCGCAACTGTCATCACGAGAATGTCCCGATTTCCGATGTGCGAGAGCTCATGAGCGACCACTCCCTCCAACTCCGAACGATCAAGCGTTGCAAGAAGCCCTGTCGTAACCGCAATAACCGCGTGTTTCGGATCGCGCCCGGCAGCGAATGCATTGGGGGCTTGGTCTTCAATGATATAGACACGCGGCTTCGGGAGCCCCGCGGTGATAGCGAGATTCTCGACGATGCGGTGCAATTCGAGGTACTGTACCGGATCGGCTTCTTTTGCACCGGTAGAAGCGAGTGCGATTTTGTCCGAAAACCAGTACGCGGTGATGTTCATAAAAAGCGAGAACGCGACCGCGGCGTAGAGAATGCCGGTATTGCCGTAGACTTGCGATACGATCCATCCGAGTCCGATGACAACGACCAAAAACCCGGTCATCAAAAACCACGTCTTGCGGATATTTTTTCCTTGTTGTGTGTATAAACTAGCCATTAGTGATTAGGGTATAGCCAATAGATTAAAAACTCAATGGGACAAAATAGACTCCACTAAACCCTAGTGGCTAGTGGCTAAAAACTCACCTTGACCGGATTGCGTGCTGCCGCTTCATTCTCCGCAAGCTGGAAGAATTCGCGGGTCTTGAAGCCGAAGATGCTGCCGATAAAGTTTGAAGGAAATTGCTCGAGGGCATTCTGCAATTCCTGGACAACGGAATTGTAAAAGCGGCGGGCGGCTTGGATCTTGTTTTCGGTGTCCGAGAGCTCGCGCTGCAACTCGACGAAATTCGAATTTGCTTTGAGGTCAGGGTAGGACTCGGAAACTGCGAAAAGTGATTTCAGTGCGCCCGTGAGCATATTCTCCGCCTGCGCGTGCTGTTCCACGGTCGTCGCATTCATCGCACGCGTGCGCGCTTCCGTTACGCTCTCCAGGGTCCCGCGCTCATGCTGCACATAACCCTTTACCGTTTCGATCAAATTCGGGATAAGGTCATAGCGCCGTTTCATCTGCACATCGATATCGGACCATGCCTCTTCGGTCCGATTGGTGAGACTGACGAAGCGGTTATACGCCCAGACGGCCCACACGGCGACAACGACAACGACCCCCAAGATGATCCATGAAATTTCCATGCGGCCATTATACCACAACGCATCGTCAACCCCGTAGTAGATTTTGGCGAGGCACCGAAGGCGCGGGTATGTCAAATCGCCAAAATTCACTAAGGGGTCAACGCACGCGTACTGACGTCTGCGCTGAGGTTGTTGCACCGGAAGGAGCACTGCAATTGACCATAAAGACAGTGGTGGTCGCGAGTGCAGGCGTGGAGGTCGAGCTATCGGGCCTTCCCTCTGCGATCTGCCTACCGAGAGGCCCGAAGAGGCCGCAATAGGTAACACCCACGCTCGACCATGAGAGTCTTGCCTTCCCTCCCTGTGCGACCGAATCGGGGTTCGCAATGAGCCTCACGACCGGCTTCAACGGCTGTGGTATCTGTAGTTGCGGAACCTGCTGTTGATTGCCAAACATTTTATTCATCAACTGGCCGAGCATACCTCCAAGCGAATTGAGCATGCCCCCCAGTCCTCCGCCGCTCGAAGATCCCGAGGCCGACGGAGTGCTCCCGTTGGCACCTCCAGCCCGCGAACCCGAACCGCTTGGGTTCGTCGTACCCGGATCGGTATTTGTGTTCCCCGCGCGATCATTTACCGCGGGCTTTCGCTCAATCTTTGGCGGCGGCTGCGTCGTCTCGTCTTTTTTCACAACTACAGGGGGTGCCGTTTTCGTATCTTTCGGAGGCGGCTGCGGCCCGCTACCTGCCGGCGGCTGACCTGGTGGAGTTTGTCCGCCTCCTGAAGGTTTTCCTCCTGTCGGATCCGGATTCGTTGCCGTAGGTGAATTCCACCAATTCCATATAGATGGCCCAAACAGGAACGCCCCGATGCCGACGGTGACGGTTTTCCAACCCGGTCGCCACCCACCACCTCCCGCTGGTGGTGGGCCTCCAGGACCTGGGGGAACAACGGTCGGCGGAGTCGTTGGTGGCGTACCGGGCGGTAGGCCTCCCCCGCCCCTACCTCCTCCTGGGCGAGGTGGCACGAGAGGAATAATTGGTACTCCTGAAGTTCGCGTTGCACCCGCGGGTGGTACTACCGGCGGCACGATTGGCGGAACCGACGGCACTGCTGGGGTAATCGGCGGTATTACCGGTGCTACGGGTGGCAGAGTCAGTGGTGCAATAGGTGGCGCTGGGGTTACCGCAGCAAACGCATCTTCGATTTCCTGCTCAACAGCTTCTACATCTCTTAAAGCAGTATCCGCTGCCCGCTGCATCTGTGCTTCCTGGTCGCGCATCCATGGTGGCACAGGCGCAGACAACATCGGCAATGGAGCAATTTCGTAGACGCCGGTTATCGGATTCTTTTCTACATCAACAATTTCGCCACGTCTGTCTGTCCACCTGTTGAATGATCTGACTGGGTCCGATACTACGGGAGTAAGGGTCGGCGCTCTGGTTGCCTCAACAGGCGCTGTTGGAGCTACGCTAGCGTTTGCTTTTCTTGCAAGCTCCTCACTCCAGTAAAATCTTTTCGTGGTCGGATCGTAGGGATATGAATCCATGAAATCTTCGACCCCCACAGATGTATCATCCGGACCGAGGCCGAGACCTTGTCTCAATTCCCCAAGCGTGTAGTAACCCCAGGTCAAAGGTTGTTTCTCAAATTCGGACGCTACCAGACCTGCATAATGTTCGACCTCTCTGACGGTACTGTTTTGATAGACAGGGATGTCGATAATCAGGATTTCTTTTCCTTGCATCATGCTCCGTGTTCCAAGTTCTCGTCCAATCGTTTTGTTCTCTTCGGAGAGAGTCGCATAATCGATTTCGATCGTTCCGCGACCTTCTCTGATATTTTTTTTGTTCGCCGAGGAGCCGGTGGTTTGAATATTTTTGTCCCACAAGTCTTCTATTGCCAGGACGAGCGGTGCTTCCGCAACATCCTTGATCCCAGCCCTCGTTGCAATGTTGAGGCCACTTTTCTCAATAGGTTCGATATCGGAAATTTTCTGTACTGCGGGACTCTGAAGTTGCGAAGCTCCTGGAATTCCAGTGCGCGACGCGGGCGGCGGTACTGTAGAAAGCGGCAATTCCAACTGTGTATTTTCGGCTGCTTCAGGAACAAGTACATCATGGGGTACCGGTGCGAGGCCGCTACTTCCGCCTACGAGCGGCAAGAAAAGCTGCGTGTCAGATACATAAACGCCTGAAAGTCTTGCGAGCGTCAATTGGCGTCCGAGCTCCTCGACATACTGTCGCGCGACATGAACCGCGTCGAGCTCATTTTCTGCCTGAAGACCTGCATCTACTTCATTCAGGAACGCTGGAGTGTTTGCGGAAGATTCGAGTAAAAGTGGAGAAAATGGAAGCTCCAGAACATCCGGCACCCGCAGCGCAATTTCCGTTGGCAGTGTCGTCGGCGCCAAACTCCGATTCGCAGGAAGCGGCGGGGTCAGCTGGTACGTCGGTTCGGGAACAGGAGGTATTTGTTCTGCAACTCGATTCAACCAGGGGGAGATCTTTTGCTGCGCGCTTGCGTACCAACCTCCCAATATATCAGCGAGCGTTGTGCCGTCATGTCCCGTCGATAGTTGCGCATCGTATACAGAACGAGCGGGAGTCTCTGGCAGAGGAGGAGTTTCCGGAGTTGGAGAAGTTCCTTCCGTAGCCGGACGCTTTTCGCTCGTCGGCGTTTCTACGGGAGAACGCGGAAGCACTGCAGAAGGCAGTATCACAAGCGGGAAGGTGGGAGTAGGAGGCGTTGATGGTCGCAGAATGGGTGTATTCGCTGTCACCTCCGTCTGCGGAAGCGACTTTAGAGATCCTGTCGTTTCCGGCACTACTGTCTTTTTCCCTGTTTCTTCTTGCACCGCAACCAAGACCGGCGGCTCGAAGACGGGCTCGAGGGTAGGCAGCGTTCCCCTCGTCACCATAATTACCGGTACGGCAGGAAGTGGCGACGCGACGGACGGAGTGAAGGTGACGATGACGACCGGATCCAGCATTTCCGCCGGCAGCGTTTGCGCAATTTCCGTGCCAACGGTTATCGCCGGAATCATCGGATCCGGCAGCTCGACGACCGTAACGGGAATGGTCGGCGACGCGGGAAGATCCTCGAGCGGCTCAAGAAGAATGGGCTGGACTATTACTCGAACAGCGTATGGGATCGGAATGTTTTCCTGCAGCGCATGCGGAATATTTTGAGCGAGGGCGATGAGCTTCGGAAGACCGTCGACTGGCGCGAGCACGAAGGGCGCTTCGATGCTCTCTCTTGGTATCATCTCCGGCGTGACAATCGAGCTGCTTACCACCAGATCTCCGACTGGCGCAGGATCGGCAACAATCGTCTTCAGCCCGGCTCCTTCCTGCCTCCGTATTGCGTCATACACAAGCGTATATTGCAGAGGCGGCGGGTTGTGCAACATGCGGTCAAACGCCTCCTGCATACCAGGATATCGCGCGGCACTTGGCGAGAGCTTCGCGATCTGACCCCTCTGCGCGTCTCCGTATCCCATTCTGCGCACGCCTTCGGTATTCACTCCACTCGAGAGCGTCTCGCCTGGTGCACCGTTCCTGAACGGACTCATCCCGATATGGAGAGATTCCCCCGCGACGAGGGGCAATTTGCCATACATATTGAGCTGCTGTACTCCCGCGGCATGTGCTGCGCGCAATATTCGTAGGTGCCGCTCGGACTGATTGTTATTCAAGACACGCGCGTTCGCCGCGCACGCAGTATCACCCGAGGAGCACGGCCTTACGGTAACATTGCCGTCCGCGGCAAATCCGATCTTATGATCGCTGTTTTGATCTCCCGCGACGTTTTTATTCTGCACATCATCGCGCGCGAGCGTGATATAATTCAAAACCAATCCCTCTTTCTGCAATTGCGTATTGAATGTGACGAGCGTATCAAGAAGGATCTGCCGCGGACCATTGGTGATCTGGATCCTGCCATTGCCGAGATATTTCGCATTCGGATCGCCCACGGCAGCCAGCGTCTCCGCTATGTACTGGGGGAACGATCCCTGCGAGGAATCCCAGCGATTCTTGGGCATCTCTTCAAATGTTACCGTGATCGGCATGCCGGTATTCTTCCCGATAAACCTGGCGGGAACACCCGCAGCGCGAAGCGCATCTTGTGTGGCAACCTGAAATTCTCTTCGCGCGCTTTGATCCCCTCCTGTTCCGGTTAGTGGTTCAGACGGCACTGTCTCTTGTTGCGCGACTTCGACCGGCTTTGCCCCAGATTTGGCAGCAGCCATGAAGAAATTCTCAAGCCCTTGCTCTACGGGATTTCGGACTACGGGCGTGGCGCCGGGTCGTGTGGCTTGCGCGACGCGCGTTGCCAATGTGCCCGCCGGTGTCACAGCTCCTGCGCGCAGATCCGTGCGATTCAATTTGTACCTTGCCGTTTGTACACCCGGCGCCTCGATGACAGAAAATTGCACTCGTGCCGTACCTGTTATACCGAGCGCTCTTGCTGCCGCAGGAGAAAGGTCGAGGTGGCGATTTGGTTGGGAGCCGGTATTGTTCACGACGACTATGACCTCCTTGCCCCAGTTGGGGCCTTTTTTCCCGTCTTTCAGCGTCTCTACATTTTTCACCGCGATCTTCGTACCCCACGCGTACTTCGGGGCACCACCGAGCATCGCGACCGTGAATTCCGTCGCGTTGAGTATAGCGCCAGAGGCGGTGGTATCGCTTGGATTATTACTATCTCGCGCGGCGAGATTATACCGACTCGCAATGCCGGTTTGAATCTTCCCCAGATCGCGTTTTGAATTTGCTAAATACTGTCGCTCTTGTGCCACAGTGGCCGCCTCCGACGGTGTCGAAATAATAATATCTGCAACAATGCCGATCGCCGTTGCGGGAATAAACGCCGGCTGACCGGCAAAAAGCGCCGCGATGGTCGGAAGCACCGTGTGAAGCGGCGAGGGCGATTGCGCAACTGGCTCTGCGGGAGTTTCCGCGACGGTCGGCGCAGGAATGAAGGATTCTGCTTGAGGCAACGCGAATGTTTGAGATTCAGGATTCACAGACTCTTGCGACTGCGGGGTTACGGCAGGAATACTCGCCCGCGCTTCAGGAGTGAGGGCGGATGTCCCGGGTACGCCTCCGCCATTTATTCGAAGATTAGCGAGATATGAGAATGGTTGTTTGCTTGCTTCTACATCGGCAAGCGCAGCGTCGAAGAGTGTCTTGTAAGATTCGACCGCTTCTTCGAGATATTCCTGAACCGACTCACGACTACGCGTTACTTCCGCTGGCAATAGAGCTTCCAGATCGCGCGCGCCCTCAAAAAATCTCGCGCTGTAAGGTAATGATGCTTTTGCCGAATCATAGGCTCTTTGAATCGAAGCCGCATCGACCGCTACGATTAACAGATCGTTGTCCCTAAAAAAATCATCCGCAACCGTATCTGGTTCATGCCATGACATCCAATACACAAGTTCGGACTGTTTTCGCATTCTATCGGGAACGCTCTGAGCCCGTCGCTGGAATGCATCGTAAATAAGCGGTACCGCCGCTCGCTGTTCGGCACTCATCCGGTCGTATTGCGCCGCATATAAAACTACGTGAACGTTGTCGTGATCTGCGAAGCCAGCTGAATCGTAGTTTCGCTGGTCAACAACGGTCTCGCCAGCGATTAAACCTTTCGGTTGCGCGCCGTGCGCCATCGCATGGTTCATAGCACCAATTCCCATCTCCCCACTCGGAGACTGAATGATTACAAAGCCGGGAAAATCCTCTGCGTATGAGTAGGTGAGAATATCCAAGGAACTTCGCTGCGGCACAGAATCAGCGTCAAACCACGTGTCGGGGAAATACATTGTGCCGTCGTAGTCCCGATTAATGCTGTTGCGCCTAAATGTCTTTTTTGTTGATAAGAGTTGTGCCAATTGTTGATTGAATAGCTGGGATTCGCGATACGTAGGTCCACCGCTCCCGCTGATCTGACGCACTTGCTCTTCAAGCTTAGACAAGAGTTGTTTCCGTATCTGAAGTTCTGCGGGAATCTTCGAGTCTGGGTACTCTCTCGCACTGATCGGCAGCTGCTCTTTTACAAAAGCGATCTGGTCGTTGATGAACGGTGTCAATTCAGGAAGCGGTGTCGCATATGTCACACTACGCGAACGGATGGATTTAACTGCCGCGATCATGCGGGCGGCTTCTTCCCTTCCAGCATCGTAGGCGGGATCGTAGCTCGCGGGATTCGTTTGTGTGGACTGCGCGGGAATACTCGCCCGCGCTTCAGGAGTAAGGGCGGATGTCCCCGGTACCCCGCCGCCACTGAGCCGAAGGTTGGTGTTGAAATCAGCTGCCGCCTGTAAGGGCGCTGGAGGAGACGAAGGATTAAATTGGATCCATCCGCCGGATAATTTCACGATCCCGACCGTCACTTTAAGATCTGCCACGCTTGAGGGGTCCGTCCAGTACAGCGCCTCTACCGCCCGACCGAAAGCTTCCAGGAAGGACTTTTCGTCACTGAATTTGTCCGATGGAACGACGGTACCTTCTTTTGCATTCGAAGATATCAGGTCGGCGAGGTACCGGGTATTTGGGTCAAGTTCATTCAGCAAAGGTATTTCGTGTTCTACCGTCGTTAGAACCTCCGGCGCTACATTTATCTTCAGTGCAGAATCCGGTTCAGCGCGAAGTGCCGTCGAGACTGTTGTGAAGAGCTCCGCGTTTCGATACCACGCTTCGGCCGGAATCTCTAATATAGTGGATTGCCTGTGCACGCGACCACCGATGGCGCTATCGCCTGCTTCAGACCGGTAGCGCACCCGTTCTATCCCCATATCACCATTCGGAAGCGTCTTCAAAATAAGCGCCCCTTTTGCACGCATGTCCTGCTGTATGAGCGCTGGGTCGAAGTCTCTTCCGAGTTGGAGATGCAAAAGTAGTGGATCAATACCTTGATTTCTGAGACCAGCAGTCACGCTCGTGACGTTATAGCCTCCAGCGAAAGGTACTCGTCGATTTTCACCGACGACAAGTTTCCCGTCATTCACCATCCCTATCTCGACTTGTTCTTCCGGAATTATGTCCGAAGCTGGTCTCGCCAATACTGGTGGCGGTACCGGTGATACCGGAATTGGTTGGGCTGGTGCTGTGGGAGCTGGACTTGACCTTGCTAGAGTACCAGGCGCGGGCGTGGGAGCTGCGGGCGGAAGCGGCGCAGCCGAAAATAGACGCCACAAACCGGCAATTATTCCCGGAATCGGATTTGCCGATAATGTCACGCCCGGCTCGGGTAGAGGCAATGGCTCTTCGGCAAAAGTAGAGGGTTGGAAACCGAGGGACCAAAGCATGCGGTCAACGAATGTCGGGGCCGGTGCAGAGGTTTGTGGTCGTGCTGCCGGCGCGGGAGACGCGGGAGACGGTTGGCCGGCGGACTCGGGTACCGGAATGCCTTCCGGAATTGTGCCGACCGTCGGCTTGGCATTTTCGGGAATCTCTGTTTGTCCGGTAATGGCATCCCTCAACCCCTTGAGTGCCGTCTCGAATTCCCCCATTAGTGTCTCAATAAGCGTTCGCGGCTGCTCTGCGGGAGCAGACGTTCTGTCTGCAACGAGTAGGAACTGCTCGGCTGCCGTATCAAAGCGCGGCTCTACTGCCGCGCGCGCTGCGACAGCGCGATCAATGACCTTCTCCAGGGTCGGCAAAACCGTCATGAGTTCCGTGGCAAGAACGATTTTCGGCGGACTTTTCGGAGTCTCCACGAGGTAGCGGCGGTCGGGCAACTTTGCTACAGAGATAATCTCATCCCCACCGACGAAATTGAACGAATCGGGTAATGTATCGAGTTTCGCTTGCACTTTCGCGGTCGGCTTTGGCAAGGTCGGGAACGGCAAGATAGTTGCGGTCTGATTCGGAGCGGGTGGGGCCGTTTTTGGTACCGTTATCTTTACATCAGGTGGAGTCGGTGCCAATGGACGCAATGGGATAACCGTCGCCGCGCGCGGCTCCGGCGGACTCGGTTGCGACCACGGATTCTGCGGTGCGCTCGAGCCCGAGCCAGCTTGCGAGTCGCCTCCCGCTCCCCCGCCGGAGAGGAGTCCCGACCACGGATCGCCACTGTAAAAGAGCGACTCGCGTGCGCGCTGGGCAGCGACATCCCCGTAGTGGTCGCGAATATAATCGACCAATGTGATAAGACGTGGCGGTTCTGGATTAACCCCCGGCGTCGCGGGAGCGAGCGATGGATTTGCTGTTGGCTGCGGCGGTGTAATTTCCGGCAATAGCAGAGGAGCCTCACGCGCGGGCACGGGAGTCACTTCTCCAAGCGCGAGAGTGGGCAGCGCTCTCCCAGATGGAGGCGACACGCTCTCCGGTATGGTCGAAGGAACAGATGCGAGAGTCGGTTCTCCGACCGATACTGGCACGGATTCAGGAACGAATGCGATGGGCGTAGGATTTTCAACCGTTAAAAGTTCTGTTGGTTCAGCCGCTTCAATTCCGCTCGCATCGGCTGCAGCTGCGGGAGCGATGGTGAACATACCGGCGACCGTGGCAAGCCACGATCGCTCTGTTGCCAACCCGAGCGTCCCGGATTCAATGCCCGCAATCGTTGCGGCACCGGCTTCTGCCGGCCGCAGCGCGCCGACAGCATTATCGTTTGCCGCCACAGGTCTTCCAGCCGCACCAGTATTAAAATCTTCAACTTTTCGCAGCGCTCCTTCCATCCTCGCCGCCGGAGTATGGAACGTTTCAGTAATCTCGATTGTGCCACCGTTTGCGGTGCGAAGCTGTCGCGTTTGCGTCACGACATTGTCGTTCGCAACCCCTTCGAGTTTAGCGGTTGCGCCAGAGGTCTCTCCCGCTCCTGTGCGATTTATTGAGACGACGTTTGTAGTGTCTCCCGCCGCTGAGCCCGCACCCGCTCTACCTGTGCCTCCCGCAGGACCAGTAGGGCCGCCGGAAGAGTCTCCGGAGACATTCGGTCGCGGCTGACCTTTCGCATCCGCAATAGCGTTTTCATATACTTTTGCATTTTGCGACGCGCGAGCGATCTGGTCATCGAGCTTACTAAGCGTTTGTTTAATCTCTGCTTCGCTCGCGCCGGCGGTATGCATCGCTCCTGCCTCGTTCGTTCTCTGCGCCGCGAGAGCCTCTGACCGCTGTGTTACTGCTGTTAACCCATCTTGCAGTTGTTTGATCTCTGCCGCCGATACCGGCTCCGCAGCCTTAGGCACCACGACCGCCTCAACGCTAGGATTATCGACGGCACTTTGGAATGCTTTTACATTGTCATCGACTTGGGAGATACGCTTGTCGAGTTTACTCAACGTCTGGTTTATCGCCGTTTCACTTTCTCCGGCGACGCGCAGCTCTCCTGCCTGAGTCGTTCGCAGTGCGGTGAGATCGTCCAATGTGCGCTGCGCGGTCGCAACCCTCGATTCCACTGTAGAGAGCGGGGGCGCGACGGCTTCTGGCGATCTCAGCGGAACGACGTTCTCGCCACTACCGCGCGCGCCGATGGAACTTTGCGCCTGTGCCTCCGCTTCTGCCGTCAATCCGCCGGGACGAAGCGGCGTCACTTCAGCAGCAGCCGACTCCCCGGCAGCCGGGCCGCTGCCTCCGACGGGCCGCGCAGACTCGACGGTCGCGACACGTGCGCTTGCTTCTGCGCCTGCAGATGTCGAGACAGCTGCCGCCTCTGAGCCTTCGGTGAATGGCGCGACGCGCACGATCCTTCCTGCAACACTTTCAGCCAATGCTCCTTCCGAAGCAGAAAGTGCTCGCGCCGCGATCACCCCGCCTTCGCTCGCAGTGAACCGCGTCACCGCACTCTCTGCGCCGAGCCCTAAGATTGCATCCACGGCCCGCGGAGCAGCGCTTTCCAAAAGCGAGGCGGCGGAGCGTATGGGGGCAGTCGCGAGCACACCTACAATAAGCGCATCATTTGCGACGGCGAGCCGCGAGGCCGTGACAACGTCCTTGGCGCACGAATCGCAAAAGGTGCCAAGATACGAGGTCTGCTCATTATTACCCATCGCGGTATCGATATTCCGTGCTACCCCGTACACGAGCCCCTCGCCAAGACCGAATACCGCGCCCGTAACATCGCCACGGAGAAGTGCGCTTCCGATGCCTTTCCAGTCCGTGCTGTTCTGCGCGAGTGAATGCACCGTCGCTTCCAGCGTTCCTCCCCGCACGAGTTGTTCCTGCGTCAGGCCGACGGCGTTGAGTTTTTGGAACAGTTGCGGATCGCCGGCGAGGAATGCATCAGTCGCTGCCTGGATCTGCTCGTTCTGTACTGCGTAATGCGCGAATGGGTCCCGCGAGCCTCTGGGGACAGAGAACGCAGGGCTCGCTGGGTCTTGCAGCACTGCCAGAGACTGCTCACGCTGCGCAATAAGACCCTCGTTGCGCGCATATTGCGTTTGCGCGGCGAGGTATGCTTGGACCGTTTTGTCCGCTTGCGTTTGGTCGCCGAAGACGGTCACAAGTTGCATCGATTTGTGGTCGGCGCTCACCGACGAAGTCAGAGGGGTGTTTGGATCCTTGAGAGAAAAATCGGTTGGAAGATAATAGGCGCGCACGCCATACTGTTCCCCGGCAGCTTTGGAGATCTCCACCATCTCCTTCCCCGCGTCCTGAAGCTGCGCAGAATATTGCTTGTTGAGATCTTGAAGTCCCGTTTCTTTGACCACGATGTCGTTTGCCGCTATATCCAAATGAGCTGCCCGCGTCTGCAGCCCGGACGCGCGCGTATTGATGCTACCGGCCTGTGTCGAAAGCTCCGCCTGTGTCGAGCGCAATGCTGCGGCATTCTGATCGAGTCGCGCAATTTGAGCGGCCGAGCAGGAGCCCTGATTACACGCATTGACGGCCGCATTGTTCGCAGCGACTTTCGACGCAAGCACCGCTTTGTCCGTATCGAATTTTGCTCCATCAGCCTTGAGCGTCTCGTTGTCCGTCTGGAATGCCTGCAATCCCTTGTTGAAATCCATTTTTGACTGCGCGATCTCTGCTTTCGCGGCATCTATATTGTCGGCAGTGGGGTTATTTCCGATACCCGTTTGAGTTGAGAACTCTTTCGTTTCACTGAAGAACGCTACCGCGTCGGTTTTAGCCAGCGGTCCTGAAGCGGGGGCGGGTTCGGGTTCCTGATTCGCTGGCTCTGCGGACGCCGGTTCGGGCTGCGGCTCTTGGGTTTGCGCTTGCGAACTGTCGGTTCCAAGATCGGCTTGCTGTGACGCCACGGCGTCCGGCGCTGGCCCTTCGGTGATCTTCCACCCATCGAGAGGAGTCTGGTCAACGAGCTCATTCCAATACGGCCTGAAACCCGTCTCGGCAACATTTTGAGCCCATGTCTTAACGCTATCTGCTGCAGCACGACCCGCATCAAGAACAGCCGTCCCCGCGTCGGCAACGACACTCCCTACACCCCTCCCCACATCAGCAGCGAGAACTTTTGTGCCGCTTAACACATCTGCGGTAAGATTTTTCGTAGTATCCCACGCACTTTGAAAAAAGCCTTTTGGTTCAGGTGTTTGATTGGGTCCGAATCCGGTCGAGGGCGCATTGGCGGGGGGTGTTGATTCGTACGCAGGCCACTCTGAAGCGGGGCCTGCACCCGCTCCGATGCCAGGTGGTTGGAGTTGTATCGCGTCGCCAAGGTCGGAGTAGTAGATCCCCCACCGTTGCGGCGTTGTTTGCGATGGATCGCCAGATTGTTGTACGGATCCGGATTGGCCTTCCGATTGTAGTTGCCGGAAAAGGTCTTGGACCCGCGCCGCGGAATTTCCTTCTGTTGGCGGTGCGCCAAATTCGCCCGGCGAAAGCTGAAAGGTCTCGAAAAGAGATTTGCCGGGAATAGGGAGCGAGGTCCCCGGTTTAGGAGGTTCTGGTACTCCCCCGCTTGGTGGGGTAAGAGGCTCTGGTACTTCCGAGGGCGCGGGTTTAGGGGGCTCCTTTTCCGGATTTCCGCTTTCGTCCACCTTCACGTCTGGTTTTTTGATATCTTCCCCCTCGCATGTCTTTTTTACATTGCCGCATACCTCGATGTCCACGCAACTGCCTTTTGTCGTACAGCCGCTGGTAGTGTCTTGGCACGGCGCGCCGCGCATGCATTTCACTCCCGCTTCATCTTTTTTCGCGCCATTGTCGCCCCAATCACATTCGTAGTCGCCTGCACTGCACATCTTGTCCGCTTGCGTGCCGACCGCATACACCGGAGGGGCAAACGAAAGCAGCGCTATCGCGTAAATAGCAAAAAGCGCCGCAGCTTTGAAAGCGGACATGTTCCTTAATAATAGCAGCGGGGCGGCCTCTTGAGGCCGCCCCGCTGTGGACGCTTTCTTCATCTACCGCTTAGTAATCCTCTCCTCCCATACCCCCTCCCATCCCTCCGCCGCCTGGCGCAGGCTTCTTCTCTTCGGGGATATCGGCCACCGCTGCTTCGGTCGTGAGGAGTACCGCCGCGGCAGATGCGGCATTTTCAACACAGCTTCGCGTAACCTTCACCGGATCCAATATACCCGCTTCGTACATGTCGACGATAGATGCGTCTTCTGATTCCGCAGAAGCGTTGAACCCGAACGCCGGACCTTTTTTGATTACTTCCTGCAAGACTACCGCCGCATCCTCGCGTCCGGCATTGCGCGCAATTTGCAACAGTGGCGCCGAAAGCGCGCTCAAAAGGATCCGATATCCGACCGTGTACTCATCGTGCGCCTTCGCGTCTATTCTTTTCCCAAGCTTCTCGCCGACTTTCGCAAGCGCGGCGCCACCTCCCGGCACGATCCCCTCCGCGATCGCGGCTTTGGTCGCATTGACCGCATCTTCTATCTTGTCCTTGAGATATTTCATCTCTGTTTCGGTCGCAGCACCAACGCGGATGACCGCAACGCCGCCCGAGAGTTTTGCAACGCGCTCTTCCAATTTCTCTTTATCGAATTTCGAGTCGGTATTTTCGATCTGTGTGCGCAGCTGAGACACGCGTTCTTCAATGGCGGACTTCTTGCCCTTACCGCCCACGAGCACGGTCGAATCTTTTGTCGCGACCACACGATTCGCACGACCAAGCATATTCAATTCCGCCTTCTCGAGCGCGATGCCAAGATCGTCCGAGATAACCGAGGCACCCACCGTGATCGCGATATCCGCAAGCATTTCTTTCTTGCGATCGCCATAGCCGGGAGCCTTGACCGCGAGCACGTTGAAGGCGCCGCGGAGTTTATTGACGACAAATGTCGCAAGCGCTTCGCCATCCACATCATCGGCGATGATGACGAGTTCCTTCTTGCCGCTCGCTGCCACCTTTTCAAGCAAGGGCAGAATGTCTTTGATCGTCGAGATCTTTTTGTCGGTGATAAGTATTGCTACATCTTTCGCTTCCGCTTCCATCCGCTCGGCGTTGGTGACCATATAGGCCGAAACGTACCCTTTGTCGAATTCCATGCCCTCCACAAATTCAGAGCCGATACCGAACGACTGCGACTCCTCCACCGTCACAACACCGTCTTTGCCTACCCTTTCCACGGTGTCAGCAATGATCTTGCCCAACTCTTCGGATTCTGCGGCGATCGTGGCAACTTGCCGGATGTCGGACTTGCCTTCTACCTTGCGCGCCATTCTTTGGAGTTCTCCCACTGCGTCACGCGCTGCCGCCTCGATCCCCCGGCGCACCATCATCGCGTTTGCACCCAAGGCAGTGCGCTTGAGTCCTTCGTGGATAATTGCCTGTGTGAGAACGACCGCGGTCGTGGTGCCATCCCCCGCCTTGTCATTTGTCTTCGTTGCAACTTCCTTCACGATGCTCGCTCCCATGTTCTCGAATTTGTCCGCAAGCGTGATCTCTTTGGCGATGGATACGCCGTCGTTGGTTATCGTCGGGCCGCCCCACGATTTGTCGAGCGCCACGTTGCGACCCTTGGGACCCAAGGTGACCTTCACCGCTGCCGCAACGATGTCGACACCGCGCTTGAGCGCCGAGCGCACTTGTTCATCGAATATTACCTGCTTAGCCATATGATTTTTTGAATTTGCTACAAGCTGGAGCTATTTAATAATTGCGAGAACGTCTGACTCTTTCACAAGAAAATACTCTTCATCATCTCCGCCCATTTCAACTTCGTTATCCCAACCTGAATTGAAAATTACCTTCGCACCGACCTTCACCGTTGTAGGGATCAAATCGCCCTCTTCACCAAACCTGCCCGGACCAACCGCGATTACAGTGCCGATCTTCGACTTCTCTTTTTTCGCAGTGTCGGGGATGATGATGCCTGATGGAGACTTCTCGTCAGACACATCCTCACGGCGCACGAGAACTCGGTCCGCGAGCGGTTGGATGTTGTTCTTGGAGCTTTTCATTTCTTTTTTCATGACATTGAAAAAGTTACCTTGATAAATTCCCTCCTAGGGGGAGTGCAGCATACGCTGCGATGGGGACAATGTAAATGAAGAATCACTAGGGGGCAACTTGACAGATATGTATTCAGTGATACAATGGGTTTGCGTCGTTTCCTATCTGTGCTAACATCTTCTGCAATGGTTCTCCTCCAGCAAATGCTGCCCTACGTGCAGATAGGCCTTTCGGTCTTACTCATCGTTGCCATTCTCATGCAACGCACAGGAGCTTCGCTGGGTGGTGCCTTCGGGGCGGATAACTTCTCTTCCGGTTTCCACACCCGTCGTGGATTGGAGAGGACTCTCTTCCACGCGACCATCGCGCTTGGTATACTGTTTGCGACTTCAGCATTGATCAACCTTTTTATCAGTTAACGCAGCGCGCCTGAGAGCGTGGCGACTTCGCCTGCCTCACGGGGACTTGCGCGCGGCTTCTGCCGCAATGGACCCCGTTAGAAATCGCGGGCTTTCAGAAAAAAATACTCCGTGAGTCAGAGATAGAATATGAACAACAGTTCCGACCTCTCTCCCGATAAAAACCCGCGCCCTATTTCTAACGGGGTGGATTTCGATTACAACCCCCCTTCAAACACAGAAAATCTGAGAACGAAACTCGCCAAGAAGCGGCCGCTCTGGCGTATGTCGTTCCTCGATACGCTGCTGCGCGACTTTTCTTCAGGCGAGCGGCTCGTCCTCTATGCACTCTCGATCCTTTTGGGCATCTCGACCCTCGCACTTCTGGCAGGACTGAACGCGATGGTGTCGGTCACCGTCCCCGCAGAAGGCGGCTCGCTTACCGAAGGAGAAGTGGGCCCGGCGCGATTCATCAATCCGGTACTTACGCTCTCGCAGCCCGATGAAGACCTCTCGGAGCTTGTCTTCTCTGGATTAACCCGCGTACACCCCGATGGATCGATCGTCCCCGACCTTGCGAGTCACTACGAAATCTCACCCGATGGGACGACCTACACATTTACCCTTCGCACCGAAGCCACGTTCCACGACGGAACCCCCCTCACTGCAGCCGATGTGCTCTTCACGGTCGCGGCTGCGCAAAATCCTGATATCAAAAGTCCGCATCGCGCAGATTGGGAAGGGGTGCAAGTTTCGTCGCCGGATCCCTATACCGTTGTTTTCAAACTCCAGCATGCCTACGCCCCTTTTATCGAGAACACGACGCTTGGGATCTTACCCAAACATATCTGGCAGAACGTATCGACAGAAGAATTCCCTTTCAACCCCGCCAACACGCACCCCATAGGAAGCGGACCGTACCAGATCGCGGGTACTGCCACCGACGCAACGGGTTCTCCCACACGCTACGATCTGGTGCCATTTGCAAAATATGTACTCGGCGAAGCGTACCTCAAGCGCATCTCGTTCGTGTTTTATCCCAATCAAGAAGAAATGATCAAGGCATTCGAGTCACGGAAGATTGATGCGATCGCAGGTATCGCACCGAGCGATCTCAAGGGACTGAAGCGCACTGATGTGAATGTCGTACATGTTGCTCTCCCGCGAGTCTTTGGGGTCTTCTTCAACCAGAGTCATGCTTCCGTACTCGCGGATGCCTCGGCTCGTGCGGCGCTTGATGAAGCTATCGACAAACAACAGATCGTCAATACAGTGCTCGGCGGGTATGGGGTGGTCCTGGACGGGCCAATTCCGCCTGGAGTATCAGGAATGTTGCCCGCAATTCCCGCTGTTTTCGACGATGCCACGTCTTCGAGCCCCGCCACTGGCGGGGCGAGTACAACACCCACGAAGGGGTCCTCCGGCGCGGAGTCGGCGCGCGCCATACTCTCCCGCGGCGGCTGGACGTTTGACGAGAAAACAGCAGTGTGGGAGAAAAATTCCGCCAAAGGCGGATCCGCCTCCGGCGGAAAACTCGAACTTTCTTTCACGCTCTCGACTGCCGATGAACCTGAATTGGTCGCGACCGCGGGCGCGGTCGCGACCCAGTGGCGCGCAGCCGGCATCAAGGTTGCGGTGCAGGTGTATCCACTATCCGAACTGAATACCAACGTCATTCGGCCGCGTGCCTATGATGCCGTTCTTTTTGGCGAAGTCGTGGGCCGTACGGCAGACCTCTTTGCGTTTTGGCACTCGTCTCAGCGCAACGATCCGGGACTCAATCTCGCTCTCTATGCCAACTCCAAGGCAGACACTATGCTCGCAACTGCGCGTGCGACGACCAACCTGAAACAACGCAAGGAACTGTATTTACAATTCATTTCGACGATCGCAAAAGATGATCCGGCCGTATTCCTCTATGCACCTGAATTTATTTACATCGTCCCCAAATCACTTCAGGGAGTGGAGATCGGCGCACTCTCCTCACCCTCCGAGCGATACCTCAATGTGTATCAATGGTATACCGACACGCAACAGGTGTGGAGTATATTCACGGACAAAAGTATTTAATTAGTAATGATCCATCAGTATGGAACCACTACCCAAGAACACTCCCGGCGGCTCGAGCTCCACTTCTCAAGGAACACCTCGCTCTCTGCACTCCGCACCGTCGCAGCTTAACCACCGACCCAGACAGGGAGGAGGCCGCAGCCCCGCACCGCAACATGCCCGCCCCGGGAGACCCGTCCCCCGCCCTCCCGCGAGGCCCGCACCTCGACCGGGCCGGGGAGGCCGGCATTTCGGCCGGCCCAATCATCCGCCCCGACGCGGAAGAGCCCGCGTCGAGCACCATGCGCCGACGCAGCGCAAACAGCAGAGCGCGCCCATTCCCCCGCCACCACCGGACACGGTCCGCATTATTCCCTTGGGCGGTGTTGAAGAGATCGGACGCAACATGACAGCTGTCGAATTCGGCAACGACATTTTCATTCTCGATTGCGGTTTCGCCTTCTCCGAGGGAGACACGCCGGGGATCGATTACATTTTACCCAATACCGGTTACCTTGAAGAGCGCCGCGACAAAATCCGTGGCATGCTCATCTCGCACGGGCACCTCGACCACATCGGCGGCATCCCCTACATCATCGACCGCATCGGCAATCCGACGATCTACACGCGCAAGCTCACCGGCAAGATGATCCAGAAGCGGCAGGAGGAATTTACACAGACTTCTCCGGTCACTATTCGCGAAGTCGAGAAGGATGAGGTCATCAAGCTAGGGAGCGCAACGATTCGCTTCTTCGGCGTCACGCACACCGTGCCGGATTCGATGGGCATCATCATCGAGACCCCTTGGGGCGACGTGGTCTTCACCGGAGACATCAAGCTCAATCACCTGGGCGGCGAGCCCTCGGACGAGGAGAAACGGGAATTCGGGATATTCAAGGACCGTAAAGTGTTGGCACTACTCATGGACAGCACCAACGTCTGGCAACCCGGATTCTCTATTCCCGAATCCGTCGTCTACAAGACGCTTGACACGATTATCAAAGATTCAAGAGGCCGCCTCATCATCGCGATGTTCGCTTCGCACCTCGAGCGCTTGATACGCGTCGTGCATTTCGCCGAGGAGTACGGCAAGAAAATCGTTATCGACGGTCGCTCCATGCGCACCAACATCGAGATCGCACGCGAGATCGGGCTCATCAAATACAAAGACGACACCGTCGTTGCTGTCGAGAACATGGGACAATATCCAAAAGAGAGGCTCATCATTCTTGCGACGGGGGCACAAGGCGACGAATTCGCCTCGCTCGCACGTATCGGCAACAAGACACACAAATACATCCGGCTGGAGCCCACCGATACCATCGTGCTTTCCTCATCGGTCATTCCGGGAAATGAACGCTCGGTCCAAAAGCTGAAAGACAACCTCTCGCGTCAGGGTGCGCATATCATCACCTATCACGCATCCGACGTGCATGCCTCGGGACACGGCAATCGCGAGGAAGCCGCATGGATACACAAGCAGATAAAGCCGAAGTTCTTCATTCCCGTCCACGGCTATCACTACATGTTGCGTGTACACGCCGATCTCGCCGTCGAAATGGGCGTGAAGCCCGAAAATATCTGCATCCCCGACAACAGCTCGGTAGTTGATATCAAAAATGGCGAGAAAATTTCGAAGCACGCGTTGAAAGCGCCGGCAGAATTGCGCGTCGTCGAAGGTCACACCGTTTCGGAGCTCTCGGATGTACTGATGCGCGATAGGAAAGCGCTTGGGCAGGAAGGGTTCTGTGTGGTCGTCGCGACCATCGACCGGCGCACTGGCAAATTGCACAAATCGCCCGACATCATCTCTCGCGGCTTCGTCTACCTGCGCGACAACAAAGAGCTCATGGACCAGACACGCCTCATTATCCGGAAGAGCGTGGAGGGCAGCCTCCGCAATCCGCGCGCAGCCGACCTCGACCAAGCCCGCGAAGACCTCGCCGACGCCGTCGCCCAATTCCTCCTCCAGCGGACCATGAAGCGACCTATCGTGATTCCGGTGATTGTGAGTGTTTGACAATCGAACGTGTGAGCGAGCATCGGTATCTTGGGGTAAATGGGGTCAGTAAATGGGGTCAGGTATGCTCCGTAGAAAACATGCGATAATGGGCAGATGGTCACCACATCCAAGTCTCCGAAAGCGGTCGCGCTCGTCGCGTACGCC
>Ga0155141_119_pt1 | contig 29283 bp, 26 predicted proteins | sample RifCSPhighO2_01_FD_106109 | JGI IMG/M metagenome (GOLD analysis project Ga0155141, IMG submission 106109) | Candidatus Kaiserbacteria bacterium RIFCSPHIGHO2_01_FULL_53_29
TTAGCCATGGTGACGGTCATTACCCTAGTTTAGGCAAACCGCCATATGTATGTGGAGATTACCGGATTTTCTTGACATGACGACGTGCCGTGATATAATGTAGTGTCCTTGAGATTCCTCTCCTGAACCCCGCAGCGAGGATCGCTGTTGTTGTGACTACTCGGAGGTCAAAATGGACCATACCAGCTTGATTGAGTACGGGTTCTATGCCGGTCTGGGAGCAACCTGGGCTGTCATGGTGAACTACGCCGTGGTTTGGGCTGGAAAACGTATCGTCCAGCACATTTCCTGGCGCAGGAACGTCCGGAAGCGTCAATCCAAGTAAGGACTACGAGGCTGGAAGTGCCTCCTAAGTAAACTTCCCGGGACTTGGAGGAGTCGCACGTCAGACCATGAACCTCCACACTTGTGTCGAAAGGCACCGCGGCCAGTTTTCGGTTCAATACGCGTTACAAAATCCTGAACCGAATCTCTTGTTCATTCGTCCGAAACATCCCGGCAACTTCACGCCGAGATTTCGTTTTATTTAGTTTTCGGCCAGCGCTTTGCGGCTTTGGGCCAGAGCTTGGTAAGGGGGTGTGTGAGGCAATCGTGTGGGCGCGCGGAGCAAACGTAGCGGCCGTGGAGGACGAGGCCGTTGTTGACGTACTTCCAATCTTTTTTGGGAATCAGTGCTTCCAAGTCTTTAGAAATTTTCGTAAGGTCGGTGTTGTTAGTAAGATCGAACCGGCGCGCAAATCGCTTCACATGCGTGTCGGTCGGGATCCCCTCCCAGATATCGTGGAGCTCGCCGAGAATGACGTGTGCCGTCTTGTACCCGACCCCGGGCAACTTTTGCAATTCTTCGGCGGTACGCGGGAAGCGGCCGCCAAAGTCATTCTCGACCTTTTTCGCCGCGGCGATAATGTGCTTGGCCTTGTTGCGGAAAAAAGTGACCGAAGAAATTCTATTCTCAAGTTCTTGAGAATTTAGGCATAGAAAATCACGAGGTGTCTTGTATTTCTTGAAAAGCGGCTCGGTTACACGATTCACCACTTTGTCGGTGCACTGCGCCGACATGACAACCGCAACGAGGAATTGAAACGGTGTTATATACTTCAACTCGCTCTTAGGCTTCGGATACGTTTTCTTTAGATACACAACAAGCCTGCGAGCGCGACTACGTCGCTCGTCCCCCTTCTTTGAGTTCATGGTCATTGAACGATGATCGGGATCTCGACCGCGTCGTCATTTTCAGGCATACCCGACGGATTATCTTTGAGAAGCACGAGCGTTGCGGGACCGGAATATCCGCTGACGGTGATGGTTGCGGTAAAGGGCACAAGCTCGGTCGTCATCCAATCCCCCTGCGCCTGCGCAATAGCCTGCCCCACCTTACTATTGTCTTTGTCGCGCACCTGGATCGGGAACGACGCTTCGAAAAACCATTGCCCGATCGCACGCCCCGTCACCGTAAATGTTCTCGGTACCGATTGATCCGCCTTCGGCGTATCTACGACCACTTTCGCTGTGGCCGGCTGTGGAGTGATTGTGGTCGGTATTTGGGAAGTTGATGTCGCCGTATAAGTCGGCGCATAGGCGGGCGTGGTAAAAAGAAACCACGACAAAACGACGATGATTATGAGAAGTAGGATTATGATGCTCCACCACGCACGTGTACTCATAATAGGTACAGACTACAGCTCAGAGATGATCTTGGCAATTTTCTGCGAATCATGGCGCGCGATGTCGGCGAGGGATATGAGGTCGCCCGTAATTACCTTCCCCGCGCATTGCGCGAGATCCGCGTCGCATTTCATCGGATATTTCTTTTCGGCCTCATAGGCTGTAGCGAGTCCGTGGTCCATTTCTTGGGTATTGCAAATAACATAATCGAATTTTTTCAAGCCACTGTAGTGCAAAAGCTCTTTGACCATATCGGACGCGACAAAGTCCTGCGTCTCCCCCCATTTCGTCATCAAATTACAAACGGCGATTTTTTTCGCTTTACTCTCGCGCAGACTTTCCTGCATACCCACGACGCAGAGCGTGGGGACAAGCGAGGAATACAAGTCGCCCGGCCCTATCACGATCGTGTCGGCTTCGCGTATCGCTTTATCTGTTTCGGTACAGATGCGCGCAGGCGGATCGAGAAATACTTTTTTGATCTTCAAGTTACCGTCGTGTTTTGGAATATCGATATTTGTCTCACCGATGATCTCTGTGCCATCTTCGAGGATTGCGTGTACATGCGAGTGATCCAGAGAAACGGGCAGGACTTTGCCTTTGATGTTGAGGAGCTCGGACGCCTTACGGATCCCCTCTATTTCACCACCATAGATCGAAGAGAGTGCGGCAAGAAAGAGGTTGCCAAAACTGTGCCCATGCAGAGAGCTATTGCCATTATTAAAGCGGTAGTTAAAAAGTTCCCGCAGAATTTCTGCCTGACCTTCGTCGGCGAGCGCCAAAAGTCCGCGACGAACATCCCCGGGTGGCAAAATGCCGAACTCATCGCGCAAAACCCCCGTGGAGCCACCGGAATCAAATGAGGTGAAAACGGCAGTGATATCGAGGGGGAATTCTTTGAGGCCGCGGAGTAATGTATAGCCACCGCTGCCACCGCCGATCCTAACGACCTTTTTCATGCCGTGAGTCATAATTGGGCAACTTTATACCTCTACGCCAAATTTTGCTAGCTCTCTAAGGACAGCCGCGAGCGGCAGACCAGCGATGTTGTTGGTATCGCCGACTATTTTCCTGATCAAGTATACGCCCCGGCCCTGAATGGCGTAGGCTCCCGCTGTTTTGAGCGGTTCGCCAGTTTTTACATAGGAGGCGATCTCGGCGCTAGACAATTTCCGCATCGTCACGCGGGTCGCGACTGTTTTCGAAACATGTCGGCCCGTTTTTGAATCCACGATGGAAAATCCCGTGAGAAGCGTGTGTGTTTCCCCGCTCAACATGGCGAGCATCGCACGGGCACGCGCAGCGCTCTGCGGCTTACCCAAGAGCTTGCCTTGAAATACCGCAAATGTATCTGCGCCGATGATGACGGCGTCCTTGTGACGCGTTGCCACTGCTTGTGCTTTGCCCAGCGCGAGATACCGCGCGAGTACGCGCGGCGGGAGTTTGAGATCCATATTCTCCCCGTACCCACTTTCTTCTGTGGTAAACGGTATGCCCGCGTCTGTCAGAATCTTTTTGCGCCATGGCGAAGCAGAGGCAAGAATCAGCTTTGTCTTTTTCATTTTCGGTCGATTTGCCGACTGGGTCTCAAATCGACACTGAGCCGCTGCGGCATAAGAAGTATTGCATGTTCGAAATGATGCTGCTAGTATGCATACACACCCCCCATATGTATCAAGAGTGCGGCGAAGGAACTGACCTTACGACCCGCCGGCAACCTGCTCGAAGAGTAAGGTGCCCTCAGACCCGAAAGGGACGATACTTCTCGCGAATATCTCCCCTACAAGGGAGATTAATCGTTTATATACATAATTATGTTCCACTTACTCGAAAGATACACAGTAGAAAGCGTTACCTGCGGACATCCTGACAAAGTGTGCGACCAGATATCGGACGCTATTCTCGACGCGATGCTCGAGCAAGATCCCTTTAGCCGCGCGGGTGTCGAGACCTTCGGCAGCCATGGCACGCTTATGATAGGTGGTGAGGTGCGCACAAAAGCAAAAGTCGATTTCGAAAAGATCGCGCGGAAAGTTTACAAAGAGATCGGCTACACGAATAAGCTTGAAGTAATCGTCCGCGTTGCGCAGCAATCGCCCGACATCGCGATGGGAGTAGATACGGGCGGGGCCGGCGATCAGGGCATTATGTACGGATACGCGACCGACGAAACCAAGGAAATGCTTCCGCTCGGGGTGGTCTTGGCGCACGCGCTTGCGCGTCGCTTGGAGAAATTACGCCGCGACGGAACGCTAAAGTGGCTCAAGCCCGACGGTAAGACGCAGGTAACGATCTCAAAGGGCAAAGTGATCACGGCACTGTGCTCTACACAGCACGAAAAGAAAGTTTCCCAGGAGGAGATCCGCAAACAGCTTATCAAACATCTTTTCACACCAATACTTGGGTCTGTAAAAAATATCGAGATACTCGTCAATCCGACAGGGCGATTCGTACAGGGCGGCTTCGAGGCAGACGCGGGGCTCACCGGACGTAAGATACAAGTCGACACCTATGGAGGTCTCATGCCGCATGGCGGTGGATGCTTTTCCGGCAAGGAGCCGATGAAAGTCGATCGCTCGGCGGCGTACATGTGCCGCTTTGTCGCCAAGAACTTGGTCGCAAATGGCTACGCGAAGAAAGCGCTCGTATCGGTCGCCTACGCCATCGGACGCGCGGAGCCGGTGATGATAGAAGCATTCGACGACAAGGGCAAAAACCTCACAAAAATCGTAACAAAAAACTTCGACTTCCGTCCACAAGCCATCATCGAACGTCTCAACCTTCGTCGCCCCATCTTCCGCGAGACCGCCACCTACGGCCACTTCGGCGTCGCCGGCCGCTCGTGGGAGAAGATCGTGAAGATCTAACGAGAAGATCAGTTTTCTCTTTGCTCCGACGGTTGTTGCTTCAAAAACTCCTTGAAGGCGCCTTCCTTTTGCGAGAGCTCTTGGTAAGTTCCCTCTTGAACAATACAACCTTCGCGGAAAACAAGTATGCGGTCGACATTACGCAACGTTGTGAGCCTGTGAGCTATCGTGATAATCGTAGCGTCCGAGAATGTTTGCTCGATATTGCTCTGAACAACGGCTTCATTTGTGTTATCGAGCGCCGAGGTTGCTTCATCGAGTATCAACAGGTCGGGCGATGCCAGCATGAGACGCGCAAGGGCCAAACGTTGTTTTTGTCCGCCACTTAGGTTGTTTCCGCTCTCCGCAACTAACCCCTCGAACCCTCCGAGGGTTGTTTCAATTTCTTCAAGGATATTTGCTTTTTGTGCGGCAACTGTGATTTCATTGGTACTCACATCACGTTTGCATCCGTACGTAATATTTTCCCGGATCGTCCCCCTAAACACATAGCTTTTCTGGGGTATATAGGCAACCTTACCGGCGACTTCCTCCCGTGTTACATCTTTCAAGTTCTTTCCGAAAAGGAACACACCTCCCTTGTAGTTATGGACCAGCCGGAGGAGGATTTTTACGAGTGTCGTCTTTCCGTGACCGGAGGCGCCGACAAGTCCCACTTTCTCGCCTTTCCTGATCGTTACATTTAGCTTGCTCAAGACATTTTTCTCACTGTCTTTGTAGCTGAACGAAAGATCACGAATCTCAACAGTATCAGTGCTATTTTTCTTGATTTGATTGCTCGCTTCAAATGATACATCGAGGGGTTCGTGCTGTAGCTCGTAGAGATCCTGTACTCGGATAGAACTCTCGTGCGCCTCGTCCAAAATTCTGTGGATTTCCCGCAATGGACTAATGACACTCATAAAGAGGATCGAATACATCAAAATATCACCCTTGGTGATTATTCCATTAACGGCAAAGTAGACTGCTGTTGAGACTACAAGCACATAGAAGAATGCCTCATTGAGATACTTCGTCGCATCGTAGAGCGCCATTGAGATATGGTGTTTTATTTCGATCCTCCGAAGCCTTTCGGCAATCTGCTCAATACCGCGAACCTCAACAGCAGATGTGTTTAAAACGCGGATTGTTTCCAATCCGCCCATCATTTCGACTACTTTTCCATCGACGTCTTCTTTTCCCCGAAGTAAGGCTACCCGTATGCCTTTCTGTGAAGCGATTTGTTTGATGACAATAAAAAGTCCGGCGGGAATAACAAGGATCATGAAAGACGCCAGAGAAGGTTTCTGGTAGAACGCAATAGCAAGTGCGGTAAGCGCTGCAAAGAATGCGGGAAAGAAGTCAAGAAATCCGAGCTTGAGGAGGCGCACCAAACCCTGAATGGAGCGGAATATTCTTCCGTGCAAAGCCCCGATACGGCTCTTGGTAACGAAATCAATATCAGTTTTGAGCAAGTGATCTATGGTGCCAACGGTTTGCTTCTTTTCTGTTTGTGTTGCGACATTTTCAACGAGATATTTTCTGACGACTGTGAGGGACTCCCGAACAAAAATAACGATAACGATGAGGATCAGGAAGGGAACGGCAACAGTAAATGTGGGGTTTTCCAGATCGATGATCTTATCTACGAACTGCCCGAGTATCACGGCTGGGAGGTTCGCAAGGAATCCCGTCCCGACCATGATCAGAGTTGCGAAAAAGAGCGCGCGCTTCTCTTCTTTTGCGAGAAGTGAGGCGACCCGCTTCAGGCCCAGAAGTATTTCTTGAAATTCTTTGAGCATGCAGAACCAAAATGGATTACTCCACTGTCACTGACTTCGCCAAATTGCGCGGACGGTCGACGTTGAGACCTTTTTCTTTGGCGAAATAATACGCAAACAGCTGTAAGGGGACGACGTTGAGAATTGGACTTAACATTTCGATCGTTTCAGGGACGTAGATGACGTCGTCGGCAAGCTTCCCTATTTCCTTGTCCCCCTCTGTCGCAAGTGCGATAACCGGCCCCTTTCGCGCCTTGATCTCGTGGATATTCGACACCATTTTTTCGTAGACGCTTCCTACAGTTGCAATCGCGAGAGTCGGGAAGTGCTCATCGATCATCGCGATAGGCCCGTGCTTCATCTCTCCCGCGCTATAGCCCTCAGCATGCATATATGAAATTTCTTTCAATTTCAATGCTCCTTCGAGGGCGATCGGGTAATTGCTTTTGCGTCCGATAAAGAGAAAGTCACGATTGTTCGCATATTTTTTTGCAAGTGCCGCAATTGTTTCTTCACTCTTTAGGATCGTCTCTATTTTCTTGGGCAATGTTTTAAGCTCGGCAATAATTTCTTTCGCTGTTTTCACGCCCATGGAGCGTTGGCGGCCAAAAAAGAGTGTGAAAAGCACGAGTGCCGCGAGCTGTGAAATGAGCGCTTTGGTCGAGGCCACACTTATCTCTGGTCCTGCGTGATTGTAGACTCCCGCATCAGTCTCTCGAGCGATAGTGGAGCCGACGGCATTGACTATTCCGAGTGTGAGCGCACCTTTCCGCTTTCCCTCCCGCACTGCCTCCAGCGTGTCGAGCGTCTCTCCGGATTGTGAGATCGCGATGAGTGCCGTCTTTTGATTCAATACTGGCGAGCGGTATCGGAATTCACTTGCGTACTCTACCTCCACCGGTACACCTGCGTACTCTTCGAGCATGTACTCGCCGACAAGCCCTGCGATATAGGCCGTCCCCTGTGCCACAATGATGATACGCTCGATATTTTTAAGTTCATTCGCGACACTTTCCAATCCGCCAAGCTTTGCCATGCCTTCGTCTGCTATGAGGCGACCGCGCAACGTATCTTCGATCACTTGCGGACCTTCCATGATTTCTTTGAGCATAAAATGCTCGTAGCCTCCTTTTTGTGACTCCTCGACGCTCCAATCGATGTGCGTCGCTTCGCGCTTTACGTTTGTCGAGTCGAGTTTGAATATCTTGTGCCCGTCGGGCGTAATCACGGCAACTTCTCCGTCTTCAAGGAAGACGACTTTCTTTGTGTGCGGCAGGATGGGCGACGGGTCGGAAGCGATGAAATGCTCTCCATCGCCGAGGCCAAGCACGATGGGAGAACCCATGCGCGCGGCGATGATGCGGTCGGGTTCTTTTTTGTACTGCAACGCAATGCCATACGTGCCCCGAACCTCGTTGAGTGCCGCAAGCGCGGCTTTCTCAAAACTTTTCTCATGTTTTAAATGCTCTTCAACAAGATGAGCCAATACTTCCGTATCAGAATCCGACTTGAACATGTGGCCTTCTGCGAGAAGTTTTTCTTTCAGTTCCTTAAAATTCTCGATAATGCCGTTGTGCACGACCCACACTTCTCCTTCGCAATCCGCATGCGGATGAGCATTTTTCTCGGTGGGCTCACCATGTGTCGCCCAGCGCAAATGCGCGATGCCGCTTTTACCTTTGAAATCCTTCGGTATCTTTTTGCGCAATTCGGCCACCGCGCCGGGTGTCCGTACACTTCCCGCCTCTGGTAGAAATATTCCGGCTGAATCGTACCCACGGTATTCAAGCGACAAAAGCCCATCCAAAAGGACGCCGCCGGCCTCTTTCCCCACCTTACCCGTGTACGCGAAAATACCGCACATTGGGGCACTCTACCATATTTGTTTCTCAATTCCTTAACGTCGACCCAAGGTCAATCAGCCTTGGGCTGAAAGCAGAATATCTGCTACATCTCTACGAAAAACATTTATCGCTGAGGTGACTGACGATGCATCAAGCGGGCGCTTCGGATACGTGCGGTTGGAAAGAATAACAAACGCAATACCTCTGAAAGGATCAACCACGACCGAAGTGCCGGTAAAACCGGTTTTGCCAAAAGCGCTCCGGCTCACATGCGAGCCCATAAACCAAGGTTCGTGGCTTTGCCATCCCCACCCCTTTTGCGCGCCTTCCGTTATGAACGGATAATCCCGTATCAATAGAGACTCGAGAAAATTGAGCATATCGGGAGCGCTTGAGAAAAGTCCGGCGTGACCAGTTGCCCTTCGCGCGCGCGCGAAGACGCGCGCGCTTTCGTCGTGGACTAGCCCGCGAATTTCCTCACCATTGACGATCTCCGTCGGTGGAATCCGCGAAATATCTGTGAAGAAAAAACTTGTATCCCTCATTCCGAGCGGTTCAAAAAAATACTGATGCGCGAGAGCGCCCAGTGAAGAGCCCCCGACGCGCTCAAGAGCGATGCCGAGCAGGAATGCCGGAACATTCGTATATTTTTTTTCTCCTGGTGGTGCGTTGAATCCACGTTCAAAGATGTGCGTGCGTATCTCCTCAAATGTCTTGTGTGGCAGCTTCGAGAGCTGCGGACCCGTAACCCGGTAGAGTAAAAGGTCCCCTATCGTCGCTCCCTGATCGTTCTGCAACTCGGGGATGTATTTAGTTATCACATCGGTCGGAGAAAGTTTCGCCTCATCAATAAAGGTGAGTACCAGGGATGCCACCGGGATCGACTTGGTTACGGAGGCGAGATCGTAGATGGTGTCTTCGCCTACCTCCCCAGCATCTGGTGCGTACGTAAAACTTCCAAAAGGCAGCACCATACGATCCCCGTCTTTTGTCACAATACCTATTACACATCCCGGAAACACTTTGTCATCAAGCGCCCTCCCCACTCGAAGTGCAATTTCTTTAAGCATCCGGGTACGCCTCCTTAATTTCTTTGGCAAGATACGGATTCCACATGGCGCCAGTTGCGGTCATGACGAGGTCGGCGCCGGCGTCGCGGTATTCCTTAAAATCAGCGGGAACGGTGACACCGCCGCTTCCGACGATGGCGTATTTCATACCCAATTCCTTGCGCAATGCTGCGAGCCGTCGGGTCATACTAAGCCCCGCCCACTTGACCGCGTGACCGCAGATGCCGCTGCGTACACGATGCGCGCCCGGAAGCGCCTGCTTGCCGTCGGGGGTGACGACCGGCGCGGGGATGGTATTGATGGCGGCAAAGCCGTCGACGATGTTTCCTGTTTCTTTCACCAGCTCGCGCAACTCATCATCGCCAAAGTACGCAATCTTGATAATGAGCTTCGTGTCGCCGATTTTGTTCTTGATCGCCGATGTGATGAGCTTTACCTTCGGCACATCGAAACACAGGAGCGATGCGGCGCCCTCATTGGGACAGCTGAAATTCGTCTCGACGACTTTCACCCCTGTGTCTTTTATCATTCTAGCGCCCTGCACCCAGTCGTTGATGTAATCCTCGTGCGAAAATCCTTCCCACTTCGTGCCCTCAAAGCTACACATTACGAGTTGTCCGAGCTTGGCGTACGCGACACACTCGCGTAAATCTTTCTGCCAAATTTCCGGATCATAGGAAGGATTGCCGAATGAATTTGTTATCGAGAGCGGTTCTTTGTACTCGTTGCGCACGACGATAGGCACCTCCGCTTTTTTGAGCGTGAGGTCGCCCTCGATGTCGGCGCCCAAGACGTTGGGCCATTCGTTGCTTTCGCGCACGCGGCTGCGCACGGTCTTCTGTATCGGCACGTTAAAACCTTTGTCGAGTGCGGCCTTGACAAACTTCGCATTGAGAAGCGGGCCTGCGGGAATGCCTATCGGGTATGAAAGCTTCTCTCCCAAAAAGTCGAACCGCGGCTTGTCGAGCGGCAGGACGACACCATCTGCAAATCCGTTGAACGGACCCTTTTCCCAATTCTCCGCGTAGGTCTTGTTGGGATCGAAGAATGGAGGCTTGAGCATGCTTTCAGTATAGCGCTCAGGAGACACCGATACCAACGATCCGACCGACGAGCGGTCGAGACTACCCGTGGACGCGATTCCAAACCGTTCCTGCAATATAGCCGACACAATAACCTATGAATGCCGCGACGACGATAACGGTCACTGCAGCTATAGCATCGAAAGGTCCGATGATGACCGCGGTATGTGCCATGTGCGCCCACATCGAAAACTCCACCAGTGGCTGCGCCCATCCGAGGACAACGAGAATAGTCCAAAGAACATGGACGCCACCAAGCATCGTTGCTCCAACAAGACCTACTTTTCTTGGATTTGCATGCATAAAAAAATTATTAATTTGATAATTGACCTCCTACTTCATCCGCACACCCTTGAAAGCGCGGCCCTTCTTCGCCATCTGGTCCATAAAGCGCCCCGTTTTATTGTCCACTTTGGTCCAGCGCTTGTTGCGACCGGAGAGAACTTGCGTGCGCTTCTTTACTTCCCCTTTGCGTCCGTGACCTTTTTTCGCATTTTTCGCCATACCACAATTGTACATTCTCCCTGCACTTCGCAAGCGGCTTATCCACCCCGTTAGATAAAAGCCGCTTCAAGCGGCTGAAGCCGCGCCTCCGGCGAGGCGTTATCTAACGGGGTCCACCCGCCTGCCACACTGCTATCGGCGGAAACTGATAGATAAGGTTCAGGATATTGAGCACGAGATTGTCGCGGATCATGTAAACGACGAATAGTTCGAGGCCCAAAGCAATGGTGATGATACTCCAGAGAGGCAGGTGCCGCGCCAATATAAAGCCGAATATCATCGCGAAGGTATCAGAAACCGAATTGATGATGCTGTCTCCCATGTAGCCTTGTGCCAACGCCTGTTCGCGATAATGCTGGATGACCATTGGTGTGTTCTCTGCTATTTCCCACGCGATCTCGATACCCATCGCCAAAAGAAGTCGTCTCCATATCGGCATGCGCGGGAAGAAATACCAAAGGCCGAGATAAAAAAGGAAGCCATGGATGATGTGCGAAAAGGTGTACCAATCCGTGAGATGTTGTGAATTGCCGCTACTTAAGACAACTCCTTCCCACACTTTCACGTACCCGCAGGTGCATATCGTCGGCTGGCCAAAAGAATAGAGTACGAGGGCTTGGACCCCGATGAGCGCGAACGCGAAGAGAATGAGGCGCCTTTCCGATACCATTCCGCAAGTTTACCCTATCCACATGCTCCAGAAAGAACTCCTCGTGAGGCGTTATACTGTATTGGACTTATCGGCTAAACACTTACTATGGATCAACCATCTGGCAACACGCATGGTCACGGTGCGCACAAGAACACGCTTATGGGTGTACTCGCGTACCTCGGCATTCTCATTATTATCCCCTTCCTCATGGCAAAAGACAATCCCTTTGTGAAATTCCACATCAAGCAGGGACTCGTACTCGTCGTCGTCGAGCTTATCGTCTGGGTGCTCGGCATGTACATGTGGCAGCTCTGGCAAGTCTTGCAACTCGTTAATCTCGCGACGCTCGTTCTCGCCATCATCGGTATCGTGAATGTCGTTCAAGGCAAAGAAAAAGAGCTCCCGCTCGTAGGCTCGCTGGCAAAGAATTTCACTTTCTAATTGGTGCGGTCAGTAGTAGACGATCGCGATATTGCGCAGCTCTTTTCGGATCTGCCGGTGATTTGGAATTTCTTGTGCGACGAGATCCCAGAATTTTTTCGAATGGTTCATCTCCCGCAAGTGGCAGAGCTCGTGGACGATGATGTAATCCGCAGTGTGCGTCGGCAAGACGGCAATTTTGTAGTTGAAGCTTAGGTTGCCGCTGCGCGAGCAGCTTCCCCATCGCGATTTTTGCGCTCGAATTGAGATCTTGCGGAACTTGAGACCATACGCGGCGGCAAAATTCGCACAGCGCGCGCGAGCATATGCGAGCGAGCGCTCCTTCAACATTGCAATATCCTTGCGCGCGACGCGTATCACATTGTGCTTACTTGTTTCAGCTACCTTACGATTCACCCATTCAGAGTGCTTCATCACAAATCGCTCGATCGACTGCAGCCCGAAAAACCTCGGGGCCGTTACAACAACGCTTGAATCCGGATACACGATCAGCCGCATCGTGCGAGCGCGCGTGCTTCGTTTGAGTATGTAGTTCATGCGCAAGAGAACCTAAAAGATGCCCGACGCACAGACCCTATCGAGCTCTTGTATGTCGTCTACCGTTACTGCAAGATCTTTGCCTTGATTCACCTTGTACATGATAGCCTCCTGATCTTGGACGTGTTCGAGCCCGAGGGAGTGCCCCATTTCGTGCGCCGCAAGGCGCACGAGCTCATTGTGGCTGGAGTATTCCCAGATATCTATTCTTTGCTCTCCGGCCCTGCTCACGAATTCCCCCTCTTCAAATGCCCCGATCGAGGCACCTACTTCATTGTATGTGTCCACATTTAGATTCAACTGTTCTATGAGCTGATTGAGCGATGAGCCGAGCGCGTTTAATCTATCGACATCCGCACTGAAAGCGACCTGCTGCGCCTCGACACTTTTGAGTTCTCCGCCAAGAGCCGCCTTTTCCTCCTGCAGCCGCGCATATTCGGCAGGCGGCGCACCGCCCTGCCGATTCCATTTTCTAACTTCCGCATTATATAAATCTTGATGGCTCTGGTAGCTCGCAATACTTTGCTGCAGCTGTGTGCGCTTTGATGCAATAACCACGGCCATAGATTTGTATTGTGCTTTTTGTGATTCGTATGCTGCCATGTTCTTATCGACCTCGGCACCGGAGACAGCAAGCTTGTCCGTCGCTGCCTGACGACGATCGTACACGAGATTGACGACGACCGAGCCGCCCCTCGCCTTGTATTCAAAAAGTTCTTTTCCCGATGAGATTTCCCAAATATCTTCCGCATCTTGAAGGTCAGCAATGAGCGTGCTCGTCGAAATGCCGAATCGTTTATCTATCGAACCGAGCGAGTATGTTACCGGCCAGCGACATGGTATGAATTTCGTCTGCAGCTGCCCCACGACCGCTTGCACTTTGTTTTGATGAAAATGCCAGACATACCCAAGCCCTGCCAAAAAAACAATCAGCAGTATGAAATCTCCTATCCGCCGCATTGGGGAAGTATACCCGCCCCGCGTGTATCCATGTATGTGGGAGTTAGAGCTGGATGTCGAGGGTGAAGGTAACAGCGTCGCCGGCGTCGATGCCTTCGGCGCGGCGGACTTGGGATTTGAGCGGGAGGAGGTAGGTGTCGGAGTGTTTGTCGGGGAAAATCGAGGTCTTCCAGCTACTCTTGCCGAGAGTCACTTTCACTTTGATAGAGCCAAAGCCGCCTGCCTTCTTCCCATATTTCTTCCTGAGCTCCCCGACATCTTCTTATCGACATACGCGAAATACCACGAATCCATGCCGGGATACGCGACGACTTTGGAGCGAACCTTGTATTTCTTTTTTGCAGCCAAGGATATTATCGCGTCAAGACGAGCGACTGGCGGATCTTGTCGAAATCACTTATGAGGGCAGCGCGGTCGAATTCTTGCACGGCGCCGGCGGGAAAGTTCTCAATAGCGGCGTAGTGGATGAAGTAACGCAGTGCAGTACACGGGCTGGAGCCGGCAAGCGCATAGACTTGTTCCTCGTAGCGATTCCCCGCTCCGGCACCTGAAGAGGTTGCCACCGAGTACTCGACGCCACCCTCGGTCAGCGTCTGCGGCTTCACATTGTCGGCCAGATAGATGTCGCCCGTGCAATTCTTTGCGCGCGGAAGCCACTCTACAGAGACGTACGAGTCGCTGGAGAGATCGGTACCGGTCGCTATTGTAAGAGGAATGGTGAACTTCACGCCGCTGATCGGTTTCTTCGGATTGACCTGTGTATATGTGTACTGGTCATCAACCGTGTAATCTGCCGGATAGACGACCGAGAAGGTGGAAGTGGCGTACGTGCTTGTGGCCACTGCGGTGGGCGAAGACGGAGTCGGCGTGGATGGGGATGCCGTACCGGGAAGCGTCTTCCAGACAAAGACCGCCGCCGCTGCGACGACGATAACAACTATTACTCCGACAATGTATTTGCTCATATAGCCCCCATCATGCCAGATAGGTCTCCGATTTGCCAACCCCCTATAGTGCCGGACCCTTATCGCCCATAATATCCTTGGTTTGTATGGGGCTTTGTATCCCCGGCTTCCACTCGGCCTTGATCTCGCCGAACTGCTTTTCGTAATCCGCTATCTGGTGCGCGAGGTACTGCGCGAGTCGCTTCATATGCTGCGGAGAGAGCGCGTAGGCGATACCATTCTCGCCCGCGAGCATTGCCATCACGTAAAATTCCTGCGAAAAGGCCACCGATATATTCTCGCAAAATTGCTTGGGTACTTTGGTGAGGTCCATAATGGGTCAGGTGCTAGAGATTAGGTTCTAGGGGCTAGTAATGCTCAACTTCGATTATAGTCGTTTATTGCATTCTCGTGAAATTCAAAGTGTTGCCACGGCCGATGTAGGTCAATGCGAGCGAGGTCTCGGTCAGGCTGTTGACCCCAAAATACATAATATCGCCGTTGGAGAATGTGAGCTTCAAGACCGTAAGACCCATGAGCGAATCGGCAGGGACGCCGAGCATATCCTGCGGCTCTTTTGTGGGATCGACGATTATCCACGTACCCAAAGCACTCGCTGACGCGTCGCCTTCATATGCATCCACTACCGTACCATCGGCTCTGAACTCACGGGTGAATTTTGCGTCCTCGTTGCTCCTCCATGTGCCTACCATCATCGGATCCGCCTGCGCCATTTTGTCGCCCTGTATGACCTGCGTCGTGGCAGGGGTCTGAGGCACATCCTCTGGAATGGCTTTCACAACGAAGTACGAGAATAGTACAAGGATGACGATCCCGATGACCCATGCCCACCCGCTACTTCCTCCTTCGTGCGCCATACCCGGCTAGTACAATTTCGAATAATTCCTGCCGCAGACCAAACGGCGAATGTTTTGTAAAATTTCTGAAACGATTTTTCTTGCCATACGCTGATGAATATTCATGCAAGGTAATTCGAAATTGTCCTGCCGGGCATACATTATTTCCCGACGTTACAGTCGGGACCCCGACCAAAGCGTCGAGGTTAATTCTACCTCTGTTCTAAGTCCAGGCAAACCCCAGTACCACAACGCTTCCCGCCTACGCCGAGGCTTCGGCGGGCAGGCGCGTTGGCTACGGGGCAGGCGGAATTGATTATTTTTGTTCCAAGTCTAGACACACGGAGTTGATACAAAACCTCTTTCCAGTTTTGGTCGGGCCATCGTCGAAGACGTGCCCCAAATGCGAACCGCAGCGAGCGCAAGTGATCTCTACTCGCTCCCCTCCTTCGCCAAGGCTACGAAGGGCAGGCATGCCACGTGACGATTCCTTATGATACTCGACCGCTCCTGGGAGAGCGGTGTCGAAAGATGGCCAGCCCGTGCCCGAATCGAATTTGGCGTCCGAACTAAAGAGCGGATTGCCGCATGCCTTACATTCATACGTGCCGTCGGCTTTCTCATGCACATACCCACCCGAGAATGGCGCCTCGGTCCCCCCCTCGCGCAACACCGCATATTCTTCCGGCGTGAGTATTTTCTTGAAGCCCTCTTCATTTTCTGGCATCGGGCGCTTGGTCATTCCTGTATTCTAACAAATTATTGCCGCTTCACGCGAGAGCGATCAATTTCCGTAAGCTGCTGTTTGCGCAGACGTACGCTCGTGGGCGTTATTTCAAGATATTCATCTTCCGCCATCACTTCAAGTCCACGCTCGATCGTCAACTCAAAGGGAGGGACGAGATTGATCGCCTCGTCGGCACCGCGCGAGCGCATGTTGGTGAGCTGTTTGCCCTTGGTGGGATTGACCATCATCTCCTCGCCTTTGGAAGTGTTGCCGATAACCATGCCTTCGTATACTTCCACTGCGGGGCCGATGTAGAGTATCCCGCGTTCCTGCAGATTCCATAGCGAGAAACCGAGTGCCTTTCCGCTCGCCATCGAGATCATTGAGCCGACATTGCGGCGGCGGATCTCCCCCACCTGTGGCTTAAAGCCGACCACCCGCGAAGAAAGGATCCCCTCGCCCTTGGTATCGAGGACGAATTGGCTGCGATAGCCAAGAAGCCCTCGTGTCGGGCCTTCAAATATCATGCGTACGTGATTGCCGTGATAATCTTTTCCGCCGGAGGCGGATCCGCCTACGGCGGACATCACAAATTTACGCGTGCCTAAACGCTCGATGATAGCGCCTTGATATTGCTGCGGCGTGTCTACGATGACCTCTTCAAAAGGCTCGAGCTTTTGTCCACCCTCTTCATGGAAAATGACTTGCGGTTGGGAGACTTGCATCTCGTATCCCTCGCGGCGCATGTTCTCGAGCAGGATCGCGATATGCAATTCACCTCGACCCGAGACGTGGAAGATGTCGCTTTTGTCGAATTCCACCCGCAGGCCGACGTTGACCTCGAGTTCACGTTCAAGACGCTCACGAATCTGACGCGAAGTGACAAATTTTCCTTCGCGTCCGGCAAAGGGTGAATTGTTGACGAGGAAATTCAGTGTGATGGTCGGCGGGTCGACGTCAATCGCTGGCAGCGGCTCTACGCTTTCGTCGGTGGTGATCGTCTCGCCGATGAAAATGTCGGGAATTCCCGCGATCATGGCGATGTCGCCCGCCGCAACTTCAGCGGTCTCTACTTTTTGCAATCCGCGGAACGTAAACATCTTCGTTATTTTTCCCGTGTGCGTCTCACCGCCGATCTTTTTCACAAATACCGCGGCGCCGGTTTTCAAGATCCCACCATACAAGCGAACAACGGCTAAACGGCCAAGGAAATTATCGTAACCGAGGTTGAAAGGCTGCGCTTGCGCAGGCCTCTGTACAGCATCAGGACTCGATGCCGCAGGGACATGCTGCAGTATCGTTTCCAAAAGCGGCACGAGATCCTTAGATTCGTCGGTTAATTTTAGTTTGGCAATTCCCTGCCGACCGATCGAATACACAATTGGAAAATTCGCCTGCTCGTCGCTTGCCCCGAGTTCGAGAAAAAGTTCCAGAACTTGTTCTTCGCTGCGTTTTGGGTCAGCCGCAGGCTTATCTATCTTGTTGATGACGACGATCGGCTTGATGCCGAGCTCGAGGGATTTCTTCAAAACGAAACGTGTCTGCGGCATGGGGCCCTCCTGCGCATCGACGACAAGTAATACCGAATCGATGCTACGCAAAACGCGCTCGACCTCGCTGCCGAAATCCGCGTGTCCCGGCGTGTCGACGATATTTATCTTCGTGCCTTTGTACGGAATAGAAGCATTCTTGGAGTAGATGGTGATGCCGCGTTCGCGCTCGAGCGCGTTGCTATCCATCGAGACACCCTCTTCGGCAACGCCCGTCTGCCGCAAAAGCGCATCGGTCAGTGTCGTCTTTCCGTGATCCACATGGGCTATTATTGCTATATTTCTTATCTCCATAGGAAAAATTAAAAATGCCCGAAGGCAGATGGCTCAAATATGCCCTTTTTATGGCATCTTGTCAACTTTGAAACTGCCGGAGTCTTACTTTAGCTGTGAGTCGATCGCTGTCGTAAAACTCGAGAGTGCCTGCGCGCCATCGATCGATTGTGTGCCAATAATGAATCCGGGAGTACCTCCGATCCCAAACTTTGCGCCTTCCTGCTGGCTGGCATCGATCGCCTTCTGGTACACCTCCTTTTTCATCGCAACCTGTGCCTTCAACTTGTTCGCATCAATGCCTGAAATCGTACCGCTGAGTTTGACGACGCTGGCTTCATCGCCAAAGCCGCCGTGTTCCTCGTCTTGCGCACTATACATAGTCTCATTCCACTCGAAGAATTTGTCGGGGTAGAGTTCCCAGACCGCATGCTTATAGAGCGCAGCGGTCGTCGAATCAGGCCCGAGGAACGCGTAGTCCTTGAAGACGATTTTGAGCTTTCCTGTATTCACATATTTTTCCATGAGCGTCGGTAATACGGTTGTCTCGAATTGTTTGCAGAACGGACACTGATAATCAGACCAATACGCCATCGTGAGGGGTGCATTCGACTTCCCGACGTAGGGCTCGCCGTCGGTCTTCACATCCTTGATATTGACCGCGACATTTGGCGCCCCGTCACCCAAGGGTGCATCAGCGCTTTTTCCCGAGAGACCAAAAAATATTCCGCCGCCGATAATGGCACCCGCAATAACGATCGCCGCGGGAATATATAAAGCACTTTGAGTGGATGCTGTCGGCTGGCTCTCGGGCATAATGCTGACCATTGTACACTATTTTAAAAGTATGCAACTCATTTTTTCACTCCGTTGAGGACATTCCACATATTCGGGTCTTCTCCGCCGTCAAACTTGAAAATAGCAACGCCACGCACGCCGAGACGCTTGGCAAGCGCTATCTTGTCCGCAATTGCCTGTGCATCAGGCCAGACGATATAGCGAAAATCCGTATGCGAGTTGTTGGTGGTGGCGAAGGTCGAGGCGACTGCAACCGTCGCGAGGGCATGGATAAAACTTCCGGAAACGGGTGAGGTGGTCGCGCTATATTGGGATGGCAGATAGGTAAACGCCATTTCTCCCCACGGAGCCCGCTGCGGCACAATGCCGTATTGGCTCGCGGTCGAGGAGGCGTAGCCCGGATTGAATGTCCAGAGAATATCGTAGACGTACTCGTTGTTGGCGTACGCGGTTACACTGTACTCGTACCCATATGTCGGGATCCCGATCAAGATCTTACTTTTTTTGATATCTTTCGACATCAGGTTCACAACTTTCTCAACCCAAGCGGGATCTCCCACGGGCCCATACAGCTGCGACGACGAAGCAGCCTGCCTGGCGAGCGCCTGATCAACATCTTGCTGATCGTACGCCATGATCCGTACTCTGTCGCAATACTTATTGATTTCCTTGAGATCGTTGGCAAAGATGGAGGCGTCAGCAGGAATGTCGGTACCGTAGTAACGATCCGCAAGCGGCGTGCGCGATTCGATCGTACACATGACCCACTTTTTTCCCATCCGCTGATAGAGACCCTTAAGGAAGGTTGAGAAATAATCCTTGTCCGCAGCCCTCTTGCCCTCAAAATCTATATCGATGCCGTCGAAATTATTTTGTTTCACCAGTGCGGTGATGCGATCTTCGAGCGCGATGCGCTTCTTCGTATTGCTCAAAATATCGTGAAGTAATTGCGAATTGCTGGTCATGATGGTCGGGATGACCCGCACCTTCTGCGCCTTCGCCGCCGCGATGAACGAGATCCACGGCTCCTGATCCATCGAACCGTTGTCGAGGAACGTGCCATCGGATTTGAGTGTGTAGATGAATGGATTCACTTCTGTAAGCTTGCTTAGATTGGGCATGACATCCGCGGTACCGGTCGCAGAGCGCCAATACGGGATCCAGCCCGTGACCTCAAAAATCGTCGCTGCTGAAGCAGCGCCTGGTGTTAAAAAAACGAGCGCACACAAAAAGCCGTAGATATATCTCATGTACATATTATGACGTATAAGTATAGCAATTCTTGCACGAGAAACCCATTAAAAATGGGTTCGTCACTTTTTGCGGCGAAAATCCAAAATTGAATAGCATCGGGCACATAGAAATTAGACAAAATCCTTTGATACAATACTGTGAATGCAACCCAAGGGTTTTGACCGATGGAACGAACAAAAGAAGAAACTACACGCGAGTGAAAGAGAGATGCTTTTTCACGAGCGCGAGATTTGGTGGTGCTCACTCGGCGTCAATATCGGATTTGAGCAGGACGGCACGAACGAACTTTTCGAGCGACCAATACTGATTATAAGAAAATTCAATCGAGACGTACTTTGGGCATTACCTCTCACGCGCTCCGACAAGAGAAATCGCTTCTATGTTCCGATCACCGTCGGCGATGCGAATTCCGCGGTGATTCTTTCTCAACTGCGCCTCATCAGTAGCAAGCGCCTCCAGAGGTACATGCACAAGCTTCCACAGGGGCAATTCAAGGAGATAATACGTCTCGTGCAGCAATTCTTCCCCCGAATATAAAATCGAAACCCCGCCTTGCAGCGGGGTCCCTCGGGGGCCTAGATGGCCATTTGTACCCTGGAGTATAGGGCATGCCTGTGAATTGTCAATGAAATGGTGGTGTTCTTGAGGGATGTATAATTATGCTCGATGGTTAATAAGCCATCGTGTTCTCGCAGTCGAATAGCGAAAGTAGCCTAAATCGCTCAAAAAGCGGCATGGCGAAAAACCGGTAAGAGACGGTGAGGATTCTGCATGGGTGGGATTTGCGTCTTGGGCAATATTACGGCCCTTCGGCGCCGAAGTGCGCAATGAGACCTTTGCGCACCACAGCGCGGTACATGAAACGCGAAGTATCCGTATGCGGCTATATTATCAGGCATTCAGTGCAGGATATAATGCGGATCCATGATGCAGACACCAGCGAACAAAACGGTCCGTTTGAATAACGGTGTCGAGATGCCGATACTCGGATTGGGTGCGTGGCAAATGTCCGAGGGAGAAGAGACGGAGCAAGCAGTAAAATGGGCACTTGAAGCCGGTTATCGACATATCGACACGGCTACACTCTACGGAAATGAAACGAGTGTGGGTAAAGCCATACAAGAATATACGGGCGAGAGCGGGATTGCGCGAGAGGAAATTTTCGTCACGACAAAATTGCTGCCGACAAATTTCTTTGATCCGGAAAAGGCATTCCACAAAAGCCTTGAACGCCTCGGCTTTGCGTATGTCGATCTCTATCTCGTCCACTGGCCGATTCCCTTGATGCCCAAATCGGTGTGGCTCTCTCTCGAGAAAATATATGACGACAAGTTGGCGCGTGCGATAGGCATCTCCAACTACGGAATCGGCGACATAGAAAAGCTGCTTGAATATGCGCGCATCGTGCCGGCCGTGAATCAGATAAAATTCAGTCCGTTCGATTATGCGGAAGAGATCCTCAAATGCTGCCGTGCGAACGGGATCGCACTTGAAGCATACAGCCCGCTGACCCGGGGAAGCCATTTACGCGATCCTGCGATCCGATCGATCGCCGAAAAATATCAGAAATCTCCGGCGCAGATCATGATCCGCTGGTGCGTAGAACACGACGTGATAGTCATTCCAAAATCGAGCAACTCCGACCGCATCAAAGAAAATGCCGACGTGTTCGATTTTGAACTGGGCCAGGAAGATATGCAGATCCTCGATGCCCTGAGCTAGTTACCGAATAACTACCCCTCCTTCCTTCTCCAGTACAAAAAGAGAAGTGCAAGAGTGGCGAGGACTGCGAGGAGTCCAGCGCCCAATATATAATGCCAATATTTCTGATTCTGATATAGAGACGTCGCTTCCTTGTTCACGAGCCCCTTCTGCCATCCCACGTGAATGCTCACCTGCTCACCGGATTCAATGGATGATACGCGAAATCGATACGTCCGCTCGTCCGGTCGGTCGATATAAAAGTCGCGGCCGGTGGATGTGACGAGATTCACCTGCGGCTCTGTGATCGCGCCTGGCAGCGTAACAGTCGATTCAATGGTATCAACAGGAACGCCGTAGTCAGCAAGTGTGTGCTCGAACGTGCCCGTGCCAGAGCTCGTGATGGTGAGCTCGTTGTGGAGCGTGTAGTGCAACACCCATGTGTGCACCCTGTCGCTCGTATTGTAATACCACTCGATGTTCGACGATCCATCCTTTTCGTATACCGAGTATTTGTTCCAATCCGACGAATCGGCGCCGTCGAGCCTTTCAGGAGAAAACGCGAACGGCCGCCCCGTCGTGCCATCCAAAACGCGTACATCGGTGATCGGCGTCGAGCTTGCGTGCGGGACGGAACGCCAACTCGCATGAAAGCCACCGTTGTAAAACATCGTGAGAAGTTCGGAGACGTCGACCGAGCCGTCGGCGTTGATGGAGAAATCGGTTGTGATCCTGTTGTAGCGATACGATGCCGCATCCGACTGCGCGTACGAAAAAAGCGGCACCATGCTTATCGCGCTTATCGCACCTCCCGCCATGAGTCTTTTCAGCACATGCATAATTGAAAGAAGTATACCTTACTCATTCGTACAATGAAAGAAGTTGTACGAGATGAGTACATCGGTAACAGTTTGGCAGCCTTGGAATAATACTCCCACGGCGTCTGGTACCCAAGGGTCTGGTGCGGACGTACGAACGCATACTCGATCAGCCACTCGGTGACCTCGCGGTTGAAGCGGTCGACGTCGTTCGTGAGATGCCCGAGGGCGATGAATTCGTCCTGGAGCGTCCTGTTGAACCGTTCATTGAACGGATTGTCCTTCGGCGTATGCGGTCGCGACCACCAGTCACCAAGTTGGAGTTCTTCAATCGCTTTCTGGAAGTGTTTGTGGAACTCCGAGCCGTTGTCATGCCCAGCGTTCCAAACCTCGTAGTCGAGCAGGTAAACAAAACGATTCAGGAAATCCGAAGCATTCTTGGAGCTCTTGGTGGTATACATCCGTGCAAAGGCAATCTTCGAGGCTGTGTCGATCGCGGTGAAGATGTACCGCTTGGTTCCGTCGATCCACAGAACGATCGTGTCGAGCGCGACGAGGAACCCCGGGAAGGGTTTGCGGGACAACCCGGTGATACGTTTCTTTTCCTTCGAGCGCTTCCTCTTGGCCTGTGTTTGTGCGTTCTTCTTGGGGTGGAAGTACAGGCCGTGTTTTTTGATCGTGTACTGCACTTTCCATGAGGAGATCGGGGTGCCGTATGTTGTCTTGTACACAACGGCCAGCTTCATCTTGCCCCAACGGATATGCGCGGTGCGGAGTTTGATGATGCGTCCTTCTTCTTCGATTGTGATCTCTTTGTGCCGAACACGCTGCGGTGCGCGGCTCTTTTCTTCAAGTGTTCGCAGGTTTGTCCGGTCGAACCGTGTGTCCCACTTCCAGAAGGTCTTGCGGCTGATCCCGAAGTGCCGCGTGGTCAGAGAGGCGCTCTGTGCATGACCCTTGTGCCAGATGAACCATTCGAGACGGGCTCGTGCGCCCTTCGAAAGACCGAGGGCTTCTGCCTGCTTTCTCCACCGGGTCGCGTCGTCCAAGAGGACGTAGGGCACGGCGGGCACCAGACGATACCCCGCTTTCATGACGGCTTTGACCATATGCAAAAGGCGGCTAGATCTGTTAATCACGCCGCCAATTCTCTCAAAGTTCGACCTTTGAGGTGTTACCGATGTATCTCATCTTCTGCAGAAGTATACCTTACTCATCCGTACTCGGAGTTTCAGCGCTGGTTGTTTCTTGTACAGGCGCTGGTTCAGGTGCGGGAGTAGGCTCTGGTGTAGGAGTTGGCTCGCCTTGCCCGTCCGTCTGCGTCCCGCCGGAGCCTTCGGCGGAGGGGGAAGCCTCTGGCGGAGGAGGGGGTGCGGGGGATGGTTCCGCTTCGGGTGCGGGTTCCGGCGCGGGAGTAGGCTCTGGAGGAGGTGTTGACTCCGGTGAAGGCTCGGGCGGGTTCCCGTGATCAGACGGGGCGACATCTGCCGGATCGTTACTCGTTGGACTCGCGTCGGTACTGTCTCCGGCGGGCGCGCTTGGTTGCGGTAAAGTTGGAGGATCCGCAAAAGTCTGACCTTGGCCGGGGTCCGAATCGGAACCCGAGGAGACACCTTCCTCGTTTGGTAAGGAATCACCTCCGGAAGAACCCGTTGGATCCACTTGTGGCGAACTTCCTGTGGTGAGCGTAGTCGAAGCAGTCGAACCGCCGGAAGTCGTTGTAGCCGTATTGTCGGAGGCGACTCCTCCTTGGGAGGTGTCTCCTCCCGAATCTGCCGCCTGAACGATGATCGTGCGCGTGGAGGTAGCGATGCCTGCATCGTTGGTGGCGACGTAGTCTATTGTATGCGTGCTTGGTGTTGCCGTGTCTATCATGATCACACTCACTCTCTTGCCGTCTACAAAGTAGTGGAGACCAAGATTCGTGTCGGCCGGAGTGGGCCCGGTGATGAGCGCGCCGAGGTCGTTGTATGGATCGCCGACAGAGATAGTGGCGGGATTGTTTCCCTGGATTTCTACGACAGGAACACCGGTGCTTGAGGTCGTGGCAGAAGCGGCTGTCCCAACAGATGCTAGTGATTTAAGGGCGCGAATGTCGTCCGCATTCAGACATTCCCCATCCACGCATATCTTTTCGCTCGCGTTGAATACTCTCGCGAAGACTTCTCCTATCCCGTTCAAAGCATTCGCGAACCACTCCGTCAACCGCGCGAAGATGTTGGAGAAGAACGAATCGACGAAGCTCTCATTCGCAGACGCCGATGTGGATGCCGTCAACACGTCGAACCGCGTAGCAAGTTCTTGTACCCCCTTGGTGAGGAGAGAGAGAATAGCGGTGTTGTTGATAGTCTGCACGCTTCCGTCGTCGTTGAAATACGCGAGCGTGGGGCTCGTCGAGGCCGCTTCTTCAGCGACGAAGCCCCAGTACTCGCGTTCGCTTGGGTCGTCGTTGTAGAGGAAGGAAACAGGGCGCAGCGTGCGCACGAGGTCGAGTCCTCCCGTGAGACTCTCGATGTCGTGCTTGTACCTCGCGGAGGAGGCTGCGCAACTATCCCCTGCCTGGGTGGTGAGCTCTCCTCCCGAATCGATACAGACGGAGTCGTCGGTGCCGACGACTGCGGAGAGGCCGCTCACTGCCACCGTTCCGGTCACCGACAAGGTCCTCCAGGGGGAGGAGGTGCCGATGCCGACGCTGCCGTTACTATCGATGAAAAATGCGGTTGAAGTCGCGGTTGCGGTCGACGTCGAGATGGAAAAAAGTGGCGCGGTGTTACTCGAGAAGGCTGCAACGGAAAGCTTGGCCCACGGCGTCGTGGTGCCGATGCCGACATTGCCGAGCGGAGCGCCGCTCGAGTTGATCGCAAGTAACACGTTGCCGGTCGCACCGGTCGTCGTGCCGGTGCCGCCAGTGCCGCCGACGAGGTAGAGCGACCCGCCTGCGCCACCTGCGCCACCTGCACCGCTGCCTATTCCAAACCCGGCAGTGCCGCCGGTGCCGCCGGTAATTGTCACTACTGTACCGGCACCCCCGGCTCCGCCGTTGCTATTGGTCGCGCCGCCGGCGCCTCCCGTGCCGCCGACTGCACCGATTATTGAAATGTTTCCTGCGGCAGCGCCTGCAGCGCCTGCATCATTTCCGCTCGAGCCTCCCGCACCGCCCGCGCCACCAGCGCCAGCAGTGAGCGTAATAGCGCCACCTGCGGCGCCTGCGGCAGGATCACCCGTAGTGCCGCCTGCGCCGCCTGCACCTCCGGTGCCCGCTGTCATTGAGATAGCTCCTGCCGCGCCGCCTACACCGCTTATGGCGGTGCCAACAGTCGTCCCGCCTGCGCCGCCATTGCCAGTGGTTACGGAAAATCCCGAGCCAGCGCCGCCAGCGCCGCCGGTATCGCCGGTGCTGCAAGTCGTCGTGCATGCACCGCCTGCGCCTCCCGCGCCGCCCGTGATAGTGACCGCGCTTGCTGCGCCACCTGCGCCGCCGGGGCCGGTCGCGGCTGCGCCGCCGACACCTCCTGCGCCGCCGGTCAGTGTGAGGCCGGAGCCTACGCCGCCTGTGCCGCCTGTGCCGCTGCCTGTCGAGCCTCCTGCGCCTCCTGCGCCGCCCGTGAGGGCAACGGCCGAAGCTGCGCCTCCTGCGCCTCCGACAGCACTGCCTGCGTTGGTTGTACCGCCCGCGCCTCCTGCTCCGCCTGTCAAGGTGAGTCCCGAGCCTGCGCCTCCTGCGCCGCCGGTATCGCCGGTGCTGCAAGTCGTCGTACACGAACCGCCTGCGCCGCCTGCGCCGGCGGTAAGAGTGACCGTATTGGCTGCGCCGCCTGCGCCGCCAGCACCCGAGCCACTGTCACCACCAATTCCTCCCGCGCCGGCAGTCAGGGTGAGACCGGAGCCGATGCCTCCTGCGCCTCCAGCGCCAGAGCTGCTGTTGGCACCACCAGCGCCGCCACCTCCCGCGCTTATCGTCGTGGTAGCGCCATTACCGCCTGCGCCGCCTGTACCAGAACCTGAGTTGGCACCCCCCACGCCGCCGGTGCCGCCGAGTATCGATACGCCTGCGGCTGCGCCTCCCGCGCCGCCGATGTTGCCTGAACCGTTTGTGCTACCACCCGCTCCTCCCGCGCCACCGGTCAGTGTGAGGCTGGAACCTGCGCCGCCAATGCCGCCGTTGTCGTTTGTGCTGCATGTGCCGGTACACGAACCGCCTGCGCCGCCTACGCCACCGGAGAGAGAAATTGTTCCAAGAGCGCTACCACCTGCTCCTCCTTTACCGCTAGTCGCGTCTCCACCCACACCGCCACCGCCCGCGATTATTGAGAATGTTGTGCTTGCGCTGCCTCCAGCGCCACCGGTACCTGTCGTCGCGGCACCACCCACGCCCCCATTCCCCGCTATGAAAGAAATCGTGGTTGTCGCTCCGCCGCCCCTGCCTCCTGTGCCAGAGGTGGCTGCTCCGCCTGTTCCGCCACTCCCAGTCTGTACGGTAATGGTAGACGTTGCGCCTCCTCCTACTCCTCCGACGACAGTAGTGCCTGCGCCGCCGACTCCGCCATCGCTGCCGAGGATGTAGAGGAGTGTCGCGGTCGTCGAAGCGTTTGCCCCTCCTCCCGGGCCACCGGAAGTGCCTCCGGTACTACCTGTGGTTCCTGCTGAAGTGCCGATCGCAAGGAAAGGATTCGCGCTCCCGGCAGATGCGGCGACCGAAAGAATTCCCCAAGGCGTCGTGGAGCCGATGCCGACATTCGAGGCGGTGGAGATGAAGAGGGTCGAGGTGGCGGTGAGCGTGGTGCCGGTGGATTCGTAGAAGGGGATTTGGCCGGCGGTGCCAGAATTAGTCACCGCACCCGCCTGGATACACGTGCTTCCGTCATTGGTGAAGCATTGCGCGGTAATGATGCCGTTCGGATCTATCCTCAATGCAGCGACGGAAGATGTCGCGGTCGGCGTGGAGGTCGCGATATAGAAAGAGTTGCCGATGGAGCGCATGGTCCACGCAAAGCTTGAGCTCGTACCGTCTACGAGTGCCAACTGGGGTCCGCTTGAAGATGCGACGGTGAGTGCCCAGAAGGTCGTCGACGTTGCGATGCCGACGTTGCCGATGGCAGTGCCGCTGCTGTTGATGCCGAGGAGCACGTTGCCGGTCGCACCGGTCGTCGTGCCGGTGCCGCCAGTGCCGCCGACGAGGTAGAGCGAACCGCCTGCGCCACCGGTGCCACCGGTGCCGGAGCCTATTCCAAACCCGGCAGTGCCGCCGGTGCCGCCGGTAATTGTCACTACTGTACCGGCACCCCCGGCTCCGCCGTTGCTATTGGTCGCGCCGCCGGCGCCTCCCGTGCCGCCGACTGCACCGATTATTGAAATGTTTCCTGCGGCAGCGCCTGCAGCGCCTGCATCATTTCCGCTCGAGCCTCCCGCACCGCCCGCGCCACCAGCGCCAGCAGTGAGCGTAATAGCGCCACCTGCGGCGCCTGCGGCAGGATCACCCGTAGTGCCGCCTGCGCCGCCTGCACCTCCGGTGCCCGCTGTCATTGAGATAGCTCCTGCCGCGCCACCCGCGCCGCTGGCAGCAGTGCCTGCATTAGTTGTCCCGCCAGCACCGCCGTTGCCGGTGGTTACGGAAAATCCCGAGCCAGCGCCGCCAGCGCCGCCGGTGTCGCCTGTGCTGCAAGTCGTCGTGCATGCTCCGCCTGCGCCTCCCGCGCCGCCCGTGATAGTAACCGTGTTCGCTGCGCCTCCTGCGCCGGCGATCCCTGACGCGCTATTGCCACCAACTCCTCCCGCGCCGGCAGTCAGGGTGAGACCGGAGCCGATGCCTCCTGCGCCTCCAGCGCCAGAGCTGCTGTTGGCACCACCGGCGCCGCCACCTCCGGCGCTTATGGTCGTGGTAGCGCCACTACCACCTGCGCCGCCGACGCCGGGGCCCGCGGTAGTGCCTCCCGCGCCTCCTGCTCCGCCTGTCAAGGTGAGTCCCGAGCCAGCGCCGCCTGCGCCGCCGTCGTCGGCTGTGCTACAACCGGCACCGGTACACGAACCGCCTGCGCCGCCTGCACCACCCGTGAGAGAGACCGTATTGGCTGCGCCTCCTGCGCCACCGTCGTCAGCAAGGGTATTTCCACCTGCGCCGCCTGCGCCGCCGCTTATGGTCACTGCCGAACCCGCGCCTCCAGCACCGCCAAAATCGCCTGTGCCGCAAGTCGTCGTACACGCGCCGCCGGTGCCGCCGGTGCCGCCGGTCAAAGTGACCGTATTGGCTGCGCCACCTGCGCCGCCGGGACCCGAGCTACTATCACCACCAATTCCTCCCGCGCCGGCAGTCAGAGTGAGGCCGGAGCCGATGCCTCCTGCGCCTCCAGCGCCAGAGCTGCTGTTGGCACCACCGGCGCCGCCACCTCCGGCGCTTATGGTCGTGGTAGCGCCACTACCACCTGCGCCGCCGACGCCGGGGCCCGCGGTAGTGCCTCCCGCGCCGCCCGTTCCTCCGAGTAGAGATACTGCTGCAGCTGCGCCACCGGCGCCGCCGAGGCCTGTGCCCGTAGAAGCTGTATTACCTCCCGCGCCGCCTGCGCCACCGGAGAGGGTGAGACCTGAGCCGGCGCCGCCGATGCCTCCGTCGTCACCGGTACCACACACGCCGCCTCCCGTGGTGCACGAACCGCCTGCGCCTCCTGCGCCACCGGTGAGAGAAATTGTTCCAAGAGCGCTGCCACCTGCTCCTCCTTTACCGCTAGTCGCGTCTCCACCCACACCGCCACCGCCCGCGATTATTGAGAATGTTGTACTCGCGTTGCCTCCAGCGCCACCGGTACCCGAGGTGGCTGCGCCACCGGCGCCGCCGCTCCCTGTCCGTATCAATAGTGTTGATGTTGCAGTGCCGCCCCTGCCGCCGACAACAGTAGTGCCTGCGCCGCCGACTCCGCCATCGCTGCCGAGGATGTAGAGGAGTGTCGCGGTCGTCGAAGCGTTTGCCCCTCCTCCCGGGCCACCG
>Ga0155141_122_pt1 | contig 23094 bp, 22 predicted proteins | sample RifCSPhighO2_01_FD_106109 | JGI IMG/M metagenome (GOLD analysis project Ga0155141, IMG submission 106109) | Candidatus Kaiserbacteria bacterium RIFCSPHIGHO2_01_FULL_53_29
CATATGCGAAAGGCGGCTAGATCTGGTAATCACGCCGCCAATTCTGCCTCAAAGTTCGACCTTCGAGGTGTTACCGATGTATCTCATCTTCTGCAATCGGGGCGTGGACAAGAGGTGGATAGTCCTTATTTCTTAAGTTTTTTGAGCACTTCCGCCGTGCGTACAAGGTCTTTGGGCGAGGTAATTTGTATCCATTTGTCCGTAAAAACGGGCTCAAAACGGATTCCGAGCTCTTTTGAAGCGGCGAGCACGGTTTGCGGAAGACCGAGTTCCAGGCTGCCGGCCTGTTTGGCTACCATGGGAGCTGTAAACAAACGCGTATCGAGAAGGAACATGTTTGTGCTTGCGAGCCCAGGCGCAGTTCTCTGGTCGCCCTCAACGATGGCCGCAATGCTCCCGTCTTCGCCAAGTTCAACATTTCCCGCGCGGTACATTTCGGGAAGCTGCTGCACTAAAAGCCGCCAGACATTTCCGGGCGCGATGCACTCTTCGGCATTTTCACGCGTATAAATGTCATCGCCCATCATGACGAGGAATCGGTCCTTTCCGCCGGAGGCGGATCCGCCTCCGGCGGACAAAATATCTTTTGCGCACCAAAGGGCCCCCGCCGTGCCATTGAGATCTTTCTGCTCGACATAGCGAATGTGTTTGCCGATGTAGGAGCCTGCGAAGTGTTTTTGTATGACCTCGCCGAGATATCCGACGATGATGATCACTTCGTCTATCTCTTCGGGAAGCGCTTCGAATTTATATTCAAGCAGTGGTTTACCCTCGACCTCGAGCATCGGCTTCGGCACCTTGGTCGTAAGCTCCACCATGCGCGTACCACGCCCCGCCGCGAGAATGACTGCTTGCATTGGCCAATTGTAACCTGCCTACCGGCAGGCAGGCAAAAAGAAACGGCCGCGTCTGACGCGGCCGTTTCCAAAAATATCGAGCCAAGCCTGCTTAATCGTGATGATGTGCTATTTCCGAGCGTATTTTCTCTATGGTGCGCGATGCAGCCTCCTTGCCGCCCAAGCCGAACGCGAGGCCGAAGGCAAGTGAAAGCGCGATGACAACACCCGTGAAGAGTGTCTGGATGAATGAGCTTGCCACTTGAAGCTGATCGAGGGCTGCCATGATCGCGAAGATCCAGATCGCCCACTTGGCGACCGCGCCTGCAAGATTGGCCGCGTGTGCGCCCGCCGCGCGCGCCGAGCCGATCACCAATCCCCTCACCAGCTCAGCGATAACAGCGCCGAGGATGAGGATCAAGACTGCCACGATCACTTGCGGGAGATAGAGCAAGACGACCTGCTGCAAGAAGATGGTGACACGATTGAGTCCCAGAATATCGAGCGAAGCGACGAGAAACACCAAGACCATGAACCACATCACGAGGGTGCCAAGAAAGCGCCCGATGTCGAGATTGAAGCCCGCCTCTTTGGCCGCCTCGTTGAGACCTGCGGCGCGCAGAGCATCATCGATCCGGAGGACTTTGACGACCTCAATAACGATCCGATAGAGGATGACTCCAACGATCCAGCCGATGATGAAAATGATAACGGCCGCGAGGATCGCGGGAAGATATTGCACTACCGTGAACCACAGACCGGTAAAAGAGGCCTGTACTACATCTGCCGATTGCGAAACTATCATATAAATAATGACTTATAGTAATGTCTTTAAGAGTTTTCGACCCCTTTATGCCTGTAATGATAGCACCCTTCGACTACGCGGAGGGTAAACCCCCTGGGCAGTGTGGATACCGTAAAATGCTATAAAAGCCTTGTTTTATCGAGGAGAACAAGATGGGGATAATCCAACGTGTCGCGCAGAAGGCGGTCTTGGATGGTCATGCGGTAGCGGAATTCGGGTGTTGTGAAAGCAGCGTAGCGGATCTCGCGTCCCAATGAACGCTCGAGAGCACGAACTGCAATCTCCAGCCGCGACTCATTGAGCGAATCGCCCGCGATGATGAGGTCCGCCGGTCGCGTGTCATCGCCCATAAACGAGCCGGAAAGAATGATGGCGGCAACACGGCCGGAGCGACGCAGTCCCACGATGATATTTTTGTAGTGCACTGGCGAGACTTCGTGTACGAATTTTGAGAGTGGGGGTGTATATTTGAACGTCTCATTCCTGGTCCACACAGGCTCCCGCTGCTTGCCCCCTACCGCGCGCTTCGTGCCGTTGGCAAGCGTTATCATCAATCTGCCGCGCCGCACAAGATTAAGTTTCTCGAGAAAAGAAATCTCTTTCGCAACTGCTTTGGGATTGATGCCGACACGACGCGCGGCTTGTGGGAGCGTGAAGCTTTGGGTCTGATTGAAAAAAAAGAGTCTGAGCAGTTTCGCACGTGTCGTGTTGCCTACGAATCGTGTCAGGAAATCATCGGCCATACAGGCATAGTAGGCTCCCTGAATACGATTGACAAGGACCCTCAAAATTGCGGTTTTTCGGCATTCCCAACGCGTTCGATCGCTTCGAGTGTCTGCAGTCCCTGATACAGGGCCCGAACATCGTGTGTGCGAATGTAATCAACACCTTCTTGCGCACCAAACAATTCAGCGGCGAGCGTGCGGCTTTGGATATCTACGTCCGGCGATGGCGCAAGATTCTTCAAGAACGATTTGCGTGAGACGGATATCATGACCGGTAGTTTGAAACGCTTCTTGAACTCCGCGATATGCGCAAGTACCGCAAGAGAAGGCTCTGGATTGCTCGCAAGGAAAAATCCCATGCCTGGATCAATGACGATGCGCTCTTTTGAAATTCCCGCAGATGTGAGTTGCGGAAGGCGTTTTTCGAAAAACGAATAAATCGAATCAAAAACTTCTTTCGGTGTCTTCGGTACCCGCACCGCTTTGTCGAGATCTGAAATGAAGTGCATGACAACAAGCTTCGCATCAGACTTTGCAAGCTCGTCATACATCGACTCGTCGGGAAACCCGCGGATGTCGTTGAGTAGTGCAACGTTTTTTCCACCGGAGGCGGATCCTCCTCTGGAGGATGAAAGTGCGAAGCGCTGCACCTCCGGCTTAGTAGCGTCTATTGAAATCGGGCAGTCCAGGGCCGCCAACACAGGCGTTATTCGTTGGATCTCAACATCTGCTGGAACATGTTCAGCGTGCGGATTACTCGAAACACCGCTCAATTCAATGATGTTTGCGCCATCCGCGAGCAGTTTCTTGGCTTGTTCTATGGCTAAATTCGCATCAAGAAACTTTCCGCCGTCTGAAAACGAGTCCGTTGTGATATTTACAATACCAACGATCTTTGGTCTTTCCATATATGCTTATTCGCGCGAATTAGAACATAGTTGGACTCCGTGATAATTACCAAGCCTCTTTAAGAGCTCTGCAATACTAACGCCGAGTGTCGGATGCACAAAATCGGGCGCGATATCGTTCAAGGGCACAAGTACGAAGGGACGCTCTGCGATTTTCGGATGCGGTACAACAAGTTCGTCAGTCTCGATAACCTCATTGCCGTAAAACAATAAATCAATGTCTATGACGCGCGGCGCATTGCGCAGCGAGTCTCCCCTGCCAATTTCTTTCTCTATCGATTTTATTTTCTTAAAAACTTCCGACGCCGAAAGTTCTGTCGTCGCCTCAACAACCATATTCAGAAACTTCGGTTGCTCTTCCAGATACATCGGCTCGGTCTCATATACTTGCGAGACTTCCGTCACCGTAATTTCCGGCGCAAGCATCACAATCGCCCGCTGCAGACTTCCATCGCGATCGCCGAGGTTTGAGCCGAAGGCGAGATATGTGGTGTTCACACCCGAATAGTAGCGCGCGAAAATACCGCACGCTACTTATCGTTAGTTTACAACTTCGTGGAGTGCCGCCAATTTTTCTTTATCGATATATCCGTTCGTGTGCGCCCAGTTGATCAGAGCTATCAAAGCATCGCTCTCGTCCATCATGAATTCTCCCTGCTGTTCGGAAATACTGCCCTCGGCGATCTGCTTCGCGATCGCGGCTTCTTGTTCCGTCACTTGTGCCTCAAAATCGATCCCCTGGCGTGCCGCCTCTTTTGCGACACGATCGAGCAGTTCCGCGTAGCCTGTGACATCATGCCGACTTTCCGCGTCGGCTCTGCCCGGCGCATCGAATGACTTCACGAGTACCTCGGGCAAAAGACTCCGCCAGTTGAGCGGTCGTACTGTCGCTGGTTTCTCAACCCCATCGTCCATGGCCTTATTGTAATGCAGAAAACCCGGCCACGTGGCCGGGTTTCTTGCCCCTGCGGTGAATGTTATTTGAGTGTAACCTTCCCTCCCGCTGCTTCAATTTTCGTCTTCCACGCTTCTGCGTCTTCTTTTTTGACGTCGGCTTTCATGAGAACGGGCGCGCCTTCGACCATCGTCTTGGCTTCCGCCAAGCCTAGCCCGAGGACTTCCTTCACGATCTTGATGACCGCGATCTTCTGCTCACCCATCGAAGTAAGCTCGACATTGAATTCGGTCTTCTCGTCTGCTGCGGGACCAGCTGCCGGGCCTGCGACGGCGACCGCAGCCGCCGAGACGCCAAATTTCTTTTCGAGCACCTTGACGAGCTCGTTCAATTCCAAGACCGTCATCTGCTCCACTTCCTCCACAAGCTTCTTGAACTTCGCCGGAACTTCCATTGCCTCCTTTGGCTCGCTGGAGCCTTCGACGGAAGCGGCGATTACTGCTGTATCTTCAGTCATAATTCTTTATTCTTAATTCTAATTATTGCTTCTTCTGCGCGATCGCATTCAATGCGATAGCCAGCCCCTGAATGGGAGAGTTGATAACATTCACGAACATACCCCGCAGGACCTGCATCGACGGAATGGTCGCTATCTCCTGCATCTGTGCCGCGCCCACAAGCTTCCCTTCGAAGATACCTCCGAGGATAGTGAGCTTATCGATCATCTTTCTTCCGAACTCATGCACGAGCCGCGCCGCCACCGTGGCGTCGGCACCTCCCCCGTATGCAACGGCCACTTCCCCTTCGAGCGGAAGCTCCTCGTGTTTGTGCCCGAGCTTGTCCAAGGCACGACGAATGAGCGTCTTCTTCGCGACGAAATACGAAACTTCGCTTTGCCGGAGTGCGCGGCGCATTGCCGATTCATCCGCAACGGTGACTTTCGTAAAGTGCACGAATACCGAAGATGTCGCGTTCTTGAACGCGTCTTCGAGTTTGTCGATTATTACCCCTTTCTCTGCTTTTGTTTTTGCCATATCAACAAAAACTATTTTTAACCAAGGCTGGGAGTTCCCCAAGAGTTTTCGACCTCGGCAGGCTTGTTTCGCCGTAGTCCTCTCGGACGTAGGCGGAACTGATTGAACCTTTCGGAACCCGCTTTCTCTGGCCTTGTGCGATGCATCTTACAGACTTTAAGCCACACGTCAACCCCGTTAGAAATAGCCCGCCCAAGCCCTTCGGGCGCGTAAGCGCGGGCGCGATTTCTAACGGGGTCAAATTGACATTCTTGTCAAATATGCTAAAATGGTATCGGACAGGGAGGTGGCAAACATGGTTCTAAACCATGGAGAGGTCACCTATGACATGTACATTGCGTCGAGAGACCGAAAGCTCGGACATTCGGCCATACCAACTGACGGGCGAGAAATACGCTCTTTGGTCGGATTGCCGTGTGCTCGGGATGAGCGGTCAAACTGCCGTCGGTCACTATCTCTGCGGAGGTTCAAAGATTATCACTCCCCGTGGGGAGGGACTCGATGAACGATCGCATGAGATCGTGGCTGCGTTGGCAATAAAGCGGGGTGTGTTTATCCCCGCAACAGCGTATTGACCGACTTCGTTCGGTTTTCTCAAGTGGCGCCGGACCCCGTCTCGGCGCCACTCACTTTTTATACTCCAACATCGCTGCGGCCGCGGCGGCTTGTTGCTTCGCAGCATCTTGTGAGGTCGCGTATTTTTGCACCGCAAACGTGATACCGAAACTCAAACTGATAAACACCGAAAAGCCGATAAAAAATCGCATGAACGACCCAACCGGCGAAGGACTCATGGCCTCCATTATACGCCTTTTATTAGAAGTACTTTTTCATCGCCTCAAGCGAAGGCATTTTTCCGAGGGTCTTTCTGGCAAACCGCCCAAGCCCTAGTCCGATAAGAACCATAATTCCCAGAAAAAAACCGAAGCCTACGATTGTCGGATCAGCACCGGTTATCAACCCGACCACAATTAGCAGGGGCATGGGAGAAAGCGCCACAGCAATCCACCGGTATCGCGCTGAGCTTCCCAATGCCGCGAGAAACAAAGGCACGAAGAAGGAGTACAGCATTATCATCCAACCCAGTATCTCGTACCCAAAATCGTGAGATAACCCTTGACAGGCGTAGGAATCTAACACCGGACCTACATACGTGCAGTAAAAGAAGTCGTATGTGGGACGTGCGACGCCCCAAGCGGCCATTCCAGCAATAACCACTAGAGCGAAGTTCTGAGCAAAGTGAAACAAGTACCTTTTTAACTTTGGACTCATAATCACTTAATTATAACAAGTTTTTTAAGTGTCGAGAGCATGTCAAGCAGCGCTTCTGCCTGCGCCGGAGTAATGCGCTCAAGTTGAACTTTGTTTTGCTTCAGTTTTGGAGCCGACTTGGCGAGCTGCTTCTTGATATATTGCTCGATCTTCCCGAGTTTTTTGATTATGCGTTCTGTCAATTTGCCGGTTTTGTTTGTTTCCTTTCCATCGTCGTCTTCGTTCTCCCACTTGTCGAGTTTCGCTATCATGTAGCCGACGTTGGCAAACTTCGCGATAAGCTGGCGCTTCGTCTTCGCGCCCATATCCATGCCCGCGATGCTCGTCTTAATGAGCTTCGCATAGGTGAGTGGGTCAGTAGCCTGTGTAGGCGATGTGATAATCGTATCGGCGACGCCGTCGCCGTTCTGGTCGAGTGCGAGCGACCCAAGCTGACCGGAAGCATCAATTGTCGTTGTTCCCGTCGTCAAGACAGAGACAGGAATGTCTATATACGAAGTCGTCGTACCCTCTATTCCTCCTGTCACCGGTGTTATTTCAAACGTGAACGTTCCCTGCGCAAGCCCCTTGAGGTTGATTGTGTATGTCCCCTCGGGAAGTCCAAGATACTTTCCTTCTCCGAATTCTTCGTAGTAGCTGTTGAAAATGTCTTCCTCCTTGTACAGCAGATCCGAGCCCGGAGTGGGGTTCGGCGCCATGCCAGTGTGATTACCGAGATTATCATATGCGTCAAGCGATACCGGTGACAATACCCTTAAACGCAATCGTTTTTCCGCAGAAGTCGATTGCGGTCGGGTGTTGGAAATATGCGCTGGAAGGATCGGCGATGTCGTAGTTGAGATTAGCTGCAGCAATAAATCTTGGAACGGTTTTGCCTCCGTTAGATACGCGTGTCTAACATCATGACGAGTTTCCGCCTTATAGGATATGAGATTAAGGTAATACACTGGAAACGTATCTTCCACTGCAGCACTCGCGCTGACCACCGTTTGATCGCCATCTTCCGTCATCTTCACCACATGGTGGGTAGTCGTGGCAGAAGAACAAGATGCAGTAATGCAAAACGCTTGTCGTTTTTCCGTATACACAACGTTCTTCGGCGTGTCCAATCCCCAGCCTGCGATTTGGAATACCTCTACACCCGCGGGTGGTGTCCATGTGTCGAGGTCATTATGCAGTGCTGTCGCATTGGAGAGTAGTGTGGAAGAAAGCACGCTGGGTATTTCGATTTTGTCGAATGCAGGTTGCGCTCTGCCACCCGCGCCGGTGAGGAATTTTGCGAGTTCCGCAGCGCTGTCAACGGTGGGGAGGGAGAGACCGGCGCCCGCGCGCAGCGCGGGCGCGGCGGAGAGGTCTACGACAGGATCGGCAACGCGCGCGAAATACTCGGGCGATGGCAAGAGGCCGAACGCTCCGGGCATATTCTCGCCAAGCGCCCGCGCGTTCGCCTTCGATACCAAGAATCCCGCCCATCCGGGAATATTCTGGAAATCTCCGTGCAGAAGAGAAGCGATCGCTTTTGGTGTACCGAGCTGCGGCGTGCCGACGAAGATGATTTTGTCGACGAGACCCGCATTTCCCTCTGCTTCAAGCTTCCGCATCAGCGCTTTTGCCACGAGCCCGCCATTTGAGTGAGCGACGATAGTGACCTTACCGGTCATAGAACCCGCAGCGAGGCTCTCAAGCTCGGCGGCAGGATAGTGCGTGCCGTCATTGTAGATCGTCCCATTCTCGACGATATCGTCCACACTCACTCGCCAATCGTAGGGAAACACGCCGAAGCCGGCGATCGTATCATTCGCCACCAAACTCCCGAGCTGTTCCAGAAAAGTACGGTAGATGTCTGTGCGAGAGAAGAAAGGTCCGACACTGTCGATGGCCGCATCTGCTTTTGTGTACGTCGGATTGATGCTCGCGCCGTTTTCATCGAGATACAGTTTTTGCACATCTGATTGCAGACTATTGGGCTCCCATACCTGATTTTCAGAAATGACGTTCCCCTGATACAGCCGGCTCGCCTGAAATCCCGGAATGAAAAAGATGCTGGAAAGACATGGGTTCGCGCAGGCGGCTGCCGCTTCTTCAATCGTGAAATGGATCGTCTCGATTGGATCGATTTGGGCATGCGCAATCTCGGCAAAAAACACACGAGCGAGCCACCGCTTAAGCGTGTCATTGAAATTCTGCGAGGCGGGCTCAAACAACGGAAGGTCAAGTTCGTACTGACCAGCCGATGACCACTCCAGTGTGCTCTCCGGTGTACAACCAAGGCAATTGATGGTTGCGATCTCCTCCCGCACGGGCGTGCCGCCGGAATCATCGATGCGGTATAAGGTGCCGGTGAAGTCGAAGAACGCAAAAGGAGAATCGATAAATGCGGGCGCTGGAGTATTGAGCGGTACCACGTATGTGCCCCCATCCAAAATCTCTATCCGCACAGGATCTCCACCTTCCACGTTTCCCCACACGAGTGAGGAGGCGGCAGCAAATGATGGAGATGCAAGAAAAAGAAAAGATGCACCAACGACTGCGGCGAAAAAGCGATTCGGAATTGTCTTGCCGGACATATTCGGGCCATTATCACACGCACGCGAGGCGCTTCATGAACTTGTCCACAGATGCAATGTAGACGGGGAGAAGCAAAAATGCCGGCGTTTGCCGGCATTTTTGGGTCTGAGATTTTGCTCTTGCAGGATTACGGATTCGCGATGACGTACGCTCGCGTCTTGGGTCCGAAGTATCCTACCGACGGTGTGATGCCGTGAGCTGCCTGGAATTTGGCGAGCGCCGCGCGGGTAAGGCCGCCGAAGGTTGTGGTCTCACTGCCCGCAGAACCTGCACCGCTTGAGGCGAGCGCATAGCCGTGAGTGTTGAGATATACCTGGAGCGCGCGGACATCATCGCCGGTAGCTCCGACGGTAAGCGATCGGATGAAGCTTGCGTTGGCATTGGCATGTATAAAGGCATTCGCGTTTGGTGTACCCTTCCCCGTGAGCACCGCAAGCTGTGCGAGCAATGCATTCACTTGCGCCCGCAGGGCGTCTATTGTCCCAGGGGCAGGTGGCGGGGTGGGGGCTGGTGTTATCGGCGTAGTTGTGGCTACCGGCTTCTTACCGCCTCCTCCTCCGCTGCTACCTCCGGAGCTTCCGGTGGCGCCCGTGCCGGAGCAAAGGGTCGCAGACGGCGATATGGTCATCGTCGTTGTCGCCCCCGCGTTATTTAGTAGACTCAATTCCGATTGGGACTCTGAACATGCTGGCGTTTCGGTTATCCATGATGGAATGTAATTGACAGCAAGAGTCGCGCGAGCAGTTGAGACGACTTTTATGGAAGATCCCACCCCAAGGACGACTTCGAAGGCCGCCCCCTCTACGGTTATCGACTCAAGCACGGCGCTCGAGCCCGAGACCGAGAGCGAAAGACTGTTGACGCTAAGCACAGTGTCAGTCGTAAGCGTCACGTCATTGAAGGCGACGGCTAGCGCCAGGGTTGGCGATAGGAGCGCAAGCGTTGCTGCCGAGGCTATAAGTTTCTTCACCCCGTTAGAAATAGGTCGCGGACTATCAATTGCTCTGTATGATTGTTTGTCCATAGTTTCGGCGATTGCTTGAACCTCTCGATTTCGCCTGTCCGCGATTTCTAACGGGGTTCATGCGTATTCGCTAGTTAGGCTGATAATACTCTGCTACCAGCGATTACGGACACGTCCCAAAACCCCACAGCACGATTCCCTGGTGCGTTCCACCGCCAAAACCTGCGGTGATAGAAGCACCGTCGATGTTGAGCGTCGAGGATGCGAAGAACATTTGCTTGATAGTGGTTGCCGTCGAGGTGGCGTACGTCTCAATGCATCCTACCGTTACGGACGATGTCGCAGCGTTAGTCGATGTAACCACCAACCCTCCGTCTCCCCCGGAAATCGAAACGTCGCCTCCGAGCGCAATCGTGCCGTCCGTGTCGTTAGAGATCGTCTCGTCGTTTTCGAGCGTGATATCGTCTTCGAGCGCGAGTGTGCTGTAAAACTTCACGGCACCGGTCGCCTGCAGGGTACTCGTGGCCCACACAGCGCCTGTTAATGTGGATGCGCCAGTAACGGTGAGTGTGCCCCCTGTGTTAACGTTCGTCGAGATAGTGGTCGCACTCTCGACCATGATGGCACCAAACAGAAGTACTACCGCGACTGAGATACCAAGTGTGAACCAACTGGTATTCTTCCCGATGTTTATCAAATTCATCATATCCTTTATGAGTAATTACTTAGTAAATAAGTGTGCACCTCGGGTTTTAACATGAGGGCACAGGAAGCGCACGCTTCCCACACAGCGAATTGTACACTCGCTTACCTTTCGGGTAGGCGTTCCATCGTTACCAACTGGGGATAACGCCCCGACATGCTCACGGCGATCAGATTTAGAGATTCTCGAGATTGAGGACCGTGATCCTGGGAAAGCTCTTTTCCTGACGGTTAATATACGCAAGCATTTGCTGCGAGAATCGGGCTTCTGGATTTACCTTGATCGCCGCAAGGATCTTTTCTCTCGCACTCTCTAGATCGCCACTGTAGAGACTTGCCACCCCATCAAGTACGTACGTCAGCGGATTTTGCGGGGAAAGCGCATATGAGGCGGCAATGACGTCCCGCGCTTCGGCCAGATGATTATCGCCCAAAGACGTCTGCAAAAGCAGGTGGTAGGCGAAGTTGATGCGCGCCCGATAGTCGTCCGGATGACTGCTCACATAGCTCCGATAATACTCTTCATATGTCTGGAACTGCTTCATTCCACGCGCAATGAGAGCCGGCTGTTCTGCTTTTGGCGTCTTCGCGACTTGCTCAAGGAATCCTTTTTTAAATGATGCGGAAGAAAGGCGGAGCGACTCGAAATCAGACTGACGTGTAAGCGCCCGATGTATGAGCTCTGTCTGCCGCGTCGAGTCCTTCGTCATAAAAATACGGATGAGTGCGTATTGCCTGGCGTATTCCCACGTGACGAACGCGAGTGCGGCGATAACGGCTGCTCCAAGCACGCCTGCGATCGCACGGCGCAGCAGCTCGGAGATATGCGGCGGTTGTCCATCGAGAAGTTTTTTCTCAAGAAAAAGGCTCCACCCAAGCACGATGCCCATAAGCGCGTACGTCGCGACGGTGTCGAAGGAGGTTTGCAGCTGCAAAACATGCGCGATAACGAGCGCGCCCGAGAGATAACCTTCTGTTTGAGAGATCAGCCCTGCGCGCGCCGCCCGGGAGAATATCCAAAGCGCATATCCCCAGAGCAAGAAATACGTTGCCATGCCTACGACACCCGTAGAGACGAGGAGGTCGATGATGAGATTGTGGGCGCGGTCAAACCAGATCTCTCCGAGATTTTCGTCAAGATATAAGCGATCGTCGAAGTGCTGCGCAAAACCGAAACGGAAATTCTCCGGTCCCCACCCGAGGAGCGGCTTTTCCTTAAACGCTTCGAAACCGATGTCCCACACGATAATGCGCGCGGCTGTCGCTTCCTCTATATATGTTTCTTGGACCGGACTCCCCGGCACAAAAAGGAGCCCGACAAGGAGCGCAATCCCTGCTATCCAGACGCCGCTCCAGAGGAGATAGGCCCGAGAAATGAACGCCGGTGGTGTGACGCGGCGCAGGAGGAAAAATCCCGCGAGCCACGCGAGGAATAGAAATGCTGTGACGGATGAGGCCCGCGCGCCGCCGACAAGGGAGAGCGGGTCAGCGAGGAATCCCCCAACCATAATGGCTTTCGCCCCAAAAAGCAGTGGTGATAATAACTGTAGTATGGCTGCGCCCGCCAGCATATGTTTCAGGCGTCCCGGTTTTGCTCTGAAAAACTCGATGAGCGTAATAACGAACGCAATGAGAAGGTACGCACCTGCGAAGGTTTCGTTCGCGAGCGTCACACCTGAAATATCCAGGTCGACGGTCCACAAACGTCCCGAGAATCCGAAGCCCTGTGAGCCAAGGATGGTGAAAAAGGAAAAGAGCGCCGCGGATGCGGCGACCGCACGGCGCACCAAACTCCAGTCGCGCTCTGTGAGCAGCTCGGCCGCTATCCACACGCCGAGCGAGAGGAGGCCGATATAGAAGACCCCGCTCGCGCGGTTCAGATCTGAGAAGAACGAGCGCTCGGGATATGCGCCGGTGAGAGCCGAGAGGCACTGGACCCCGAGAAAGACGAGCGAAAAGAGTAGTAACCACCGGCCGCGCAGCGCGAGCACGTGCGTATTCGTCGCCAAAAGGTAACAAAAATAGAGCGCGAGCAGCGCGATGGAGCCGCTCATAAAAAAGAATTTCGCGTTCGTAGCCCCGTTAAAGAGATGCGTGGTGGTCACGAATGGGAGAATAAATATAGTGACCGCAACGATAGCCCCGGGCAATGTGACACCTTTCATGAACATACTCATGCTACCCAGTGTAAACCAATCTTCCAAACAAAAACACCCCCTTGCGGGGGTGTTTTTGCCACTAAGACTTTTCTTGTCCTGGTTACTAACAAGAAGGTTAGTTACCGAAGATCGGAGTCGTCTTGAAGTTATCAAGACCGAACTCGTAGACCTCCATAGTGTCGTCGTCCTGGGTCGTAGACCAGCCGATAGCGACAAGCTGCGTTTCATGGAAGCCGTCGCTTAGCGTGTTGGCTACAACTGCGGAGTGGGTGACAGTCACGGTAATGCGTGCCTTTTCACCATCCGCGAACGTGTACTCGTCGGCGCCGTCGTCATCCACCGTGCCCGTCAGGTTGGTCTTGGAGACCACATCCGAGAGGAGGTCGACTGTAGCGGTACCGTCAATCTCGTAGCGGTAGAGAATACCGCCGTCGTCAACGTCGATAGCTGTCACGGCGCCATCAGCAGCCGTGGTCGCTGTCGCGAGGTTGGAGACGTAGACCGTGCCGTCGAAGGCTTCGACGTCGAACACGAGAGTCATCGTGACGGTGTCGTCATCGTCCGTGCCGTCAGCACCTGCGGTGATCGACTGAGTTGCCGAGACGAAGGTGGCCATAATACCGATGTCGTAGAGCGCGTGAGCTTCTCCCGTCGCTGTACCAGTGGCGTCGCCGTCGGCGATGTTCTCGCCCGTCTGGTCCTTAGCCACGATAGCATTGCGCTCCGTAGCGGAGACCTGTGCCGAGATAGTCGTACCTTCCACGAGGGTAGCTGCGTCAGTGTCGTTGAAGTCAGCCTTCACGAGGAAGTCGACCGTGTCACCGTCGCTGACCTTGAAGTCAATGTTGTCGAAGGTGATGGTCTCATCAGCACCCGCTGCCGCGGTCATGCTTTCAGAAGCAATCTCAACGCCGTCGGCGAAGAGGTAGACCGTGCTTGTGATGTTCTCGATACTTCCTGTCGTACTTGAGATGTCGAAGTTGACAGGGAAGTCGTCGATGGTGATGTCCGAGCCTTCTGCCTTCAGGCCGAAGGAGAGGATCGAGACGCCATCGGTGTTGGACGTGTCATCAATGTTGATGACGTGTGCGTCGTTGATGGCCTCAACGCCCGAGAGGATCTTAAGTTCGACTCCCGCCGCCGTCGCGAACGTGGTTACGTCCCACGTTACCGGCGTGAATGTCACCGTGTCGGTGATCGATGCGCCCTGCGCATCTACGTAGCGGACCGAGAGGAAGTCGAGCGCCCAGTCGTCCCCCGCATCGTCGGTGTCAACATTGTTGACGCCGGATACAGCGACGACGAGGTCCTTCTCAGCTCCCGCGCGGATGATAGCACCCGGGGAGAGGGAAATCGTTCTGGTCCACTCGTTGTCGTCGTTGAACTCACTTGCGTCGACGCGAGCGTACAGCTGGCCGTCGAGCCAGATCGTTACGTCTGTGACGAATTCGTCAAGATCGTTGTTGCCCGGTTGTGTCGAGAAGTCGAGACGAACAGCGGTGATCTCGATGTCGGAGCCGTTGTCGGCTTCAACCTTAATACCCGCGATCTTGACGTCTTTTTCGCCCTCTCCTACCTGCTCATTCGAGAGGCCCGAGATCGCCGTGAAGCTTTCAATGGAGCCTGCGCCGCCCTGAAGGGGGCCGGGTGTTGGAGTCGGTGTCGGACCCGGAGTTGGTGTTGGAGTTGGTGTCGGAGTTGGTGTCGGAGCCGCTGCGCAGATGGCGTTTGCCCTCGCGCGCGAGAATGCACCCCAGTATCCTGTACCCGATGCAAGTCCGGCCGGAGCAAGGACCGTTGAAGCGTTGGCGTTCTGGAAGGCGACGACAGCCGCCTTCGTCAGTCCGCCGAAGTACGCTGTTTCGTTGCCTGCAGAGCCTGCGCCTGAAGCGGCGACTGTGAAGCCGTGACCATTAAGGAATTGCTGTACCCACATTACCTCACCTCCGCTTGCGCCTACTGAGAGGTTCTGCGAGAAGATGTGGCAACCGCCACCGGAGCTCGAAGTCGAACCCTGGAGTGCCGCGATCTGTGCGAGCAATAACTGGATCTGCGCTTGGAGATCAGAGATCACATCCGCCTTTGCCGGAGTGGCAAACGAGAACGCGAATCCGAAAACCATAACAACAGCCAAGAGAATTGCCGCAACATTTTTTGTTGCTAATGCTTTACTCATAGTTTATTTTGACTTTTTCATCCCGCCAGAGGCGGGACCGCACACAACACCCTTTCGACGAGGAGTCGTGTACGTTTGTGTGTCTTCTACTAAATACTACTAATATAACTACTGATAACTGAAGACAACTAATAATTTGGGTTTGTCCGGACATCAACGCAATAGATTTACTCTGAAATTATTGTGGTGTGCGGCTTGAACCCTTAATTTTGCTAGCCCCCCGCCGTGGCGGGGAGGTTAGCAGCGGGAAAGAAAGTGTCGTGCGGAATTGCTGTCGTTACCGAAGAAGGAATCACGGGATGAGTTGTTTGAATGCTTCATGATCTTCATGACCAATGAGGCCCGGCCATTTTGAATGACCTTTTTTATCTTTCGTTCTCTATTGCAAATGTCAACGAACTACGCAGAGAGCCCGTCGCCCTCATGCGCCTAGCGACATCTCAAAAGAGATATCGTAGCGCAATTATATACTAGGGCGCTATATTGACGTGAATGCGTGACTCCCCAATCTGTGGATAACCTGTGAGCTAAAAAACGCCCCGAGGGCATATCTCTTTCTCTGAGTTATCGCAGACAACAATACCCTAGGGCACGGTGGGAGTCAATCATAAAGACGGCGTACAGGGGGAAATATTTCCTGGTTCTTCATTGACTATTCATGGGAAACGTGACCTGCGAAATCAGGGGATGTCTCCACTTTAGACGACGGATGCTCCTATCTGGCAAGCGAGTAGCGGCTCCAGCGCTTAAGACCTGTCTTTTTAACCCGTCCCGCTCCGACAAGGACGACCAAATCACGCTGTATCATTTTTTCGCTGTATTCGGGGAGGTTTGCACAGATATCCTTGATCCCAAGCTCTCCTCCGGATCGAAGAATTGCTATAATACCCTGCTCTCGGACACTCAGTGCGCTGCTATCAGGTTTCTTATCGGACAAAATATTTATGTCCTTTACAACAACCTTGTCCTTTATACTCCTACTGTCCTTTATGTCCTTTAACCCACCCCCGATATCCAGAAGATCCTCGCGCGAGAGAGCAATATTTTCCGAGAGGGGTGAATTTTGAGAAGCGCCAAGAAAATTGCCCAATTCATCCAAGCCTTCAATGACCGTCGTCGTGTTCTGAATTGAGAGGAACCCCGAGACCGCGAGCATGCGAACAAGAGATATCAGATGCCGAATTGAGGCGCGACAGGCCTGCACGTGATTTGAGTCTGTCGCCCGCATTTCATCTCGCAAAGAAAGCACATTATCGAGAATGAGGAGAGCTCCCGTACGCACCGAGACCCGAAGTGATTCTCCGGGGGGGATGTGATTAGTGACCAGGTAGAGAGCTGCAACGATGCGCTCGGCCCGACGATATGCACGATCGGCTGACTGATTCGCTCCAAAGGGGTTCGTGCGGACAGAATTCTTGTCGAAAAATCGAGACAACGGGTCAGGCTTTTGTATGTCCCTCTGCATGTCTCTTATGTCGTCCATTATGTGTCCGCAGTAGGTACGTTATCCCCCTAATGTACGTGCCGACATGGGGAGTATATAAAGGACATGGCCATTACGCAAACCGCTCAGCGCGTCTTTGAAACAAGGCCGCTCTTACAAAAGAATTATTTTGGCTCCGTTGCAGCGTGACCCCGTTAGAAGTTCAGAAATATACGCTTCATGGTCGGCGGATTTTCGAGGGGTTTTTATCGTCACTTCTAACGGGGTGATATGATGACGCGATGGGGCGCAAAAAGAAGAGCGTAAAACGTGACCTCACCGAATTGGAAGAGCGCGCTCCTTCGATCAGCTCCGAGGCGGTACGCGGAGTGTGTGCGATTTTTTTTATTGCGATCGCCGGGTTCCTCGTACTTGCCGAATTCGGCAGCGGCGGGGCGTTTGGGGGGGCGCTCTACGAATGGCTCTCATGGCTCCTCGGTGTCGGGTATACGCTCCTGCCATTCTCGCTGTGCCTGCTTGCCATTCTAATCTTCCGATCATTCGATCGAAGGTTCGGCTGGGTACAGCTCATCAGCATGGGTGTTTTTCTACTGGCCGGACTCGGACTCATCAATCTCGCGTTTCCAAGTCACGGCGGGATCTTGGGCGCACTTGTCTCCAATCCGATCGTCGCGGCCGTCGATACGATCGCGACGATAATATTTCTGTGCGCATTTCTGATCGTGTCGCTCATCGTGGCGTTCGACGTCAATCTACGGGAATTATTGCAGAGTGTTCGCGGCCTCTTTGTGGGTGCTACGGACGAGCAGATGCAGGACATCGAAGATGTGCCGGTCGTGGGATTGCCGGAAGAAGAACAGGAGGTGGAGGAAGAATTTGGAGCTGCCGATGTGATACCCGCGCCTTCACGGGAGGAGCCAGCAGTGCACACATTTGCAACAAAAACTTCAGAGACCGAGGGATTTCCCATTATCGCTGCGACCGGCTTGACCTATAGTCCCCCACCCGTTTCTATCCTCGCGAAAAATAGGGGCAAGCCGGAGGTCGGAGATGTGAAGGCCAACATGAACATCATCAAACGTACGCTGCAGAATTTTGGTATCCAGGTGGAGATGGACGAGGCATCGATCGGGCCCACCGTCACGCGCTATGCAATGAAGCCTGCCGAGGGTGTGCGACTCTCAAAGATCGTGGCACTTCAGAGCAACCTCGAATTGGCGCTTGCCGCTTCCCCCGTGCGAATCGAAGCTCCCATTCCCGGTAAATCGCTCGTCGGCATCGAAGTGCCCAATATCGCGCGCACGACACTCGGCATGGCGCCGATCGTTTCCGATGAAGCGTTCATAGGATCAGACAAACCACTGCTTCTTGGTCTCGGTCGCTCCATTACAGGAACGGCGCATTTTGCCGATCTCGCACGTATGCCGCATATACTCGTCGCGGGCACCACGGGTGCTGGCAAGTCGATCATGATGCACGACTTCATCGTTTCCCTCCTCTACCGCTGCGGGCCGGAACGCCTGCGATTCATCATGATCGACCCGAAGCGAGTCGAGCTTACCGTCTACAATTCGATCCCCCACCTCCTCACACCGGTCATCACAGACGCGAAGAAAGCAATTCTCGCTATAAAATGGCTCGCCAAAGAAATGGAACGCCGGTACAACATCCTTGAGGCCGAAGCGGTGCGCGATATTTCCTCGTATCATGCGAACGTCGTTGCCCCTTCCATAGCCTCGGCTATGGAGGGCAAGCCCGCTTCGACTGATAAGAACGGCGGGGCGGTAGAGGCGATGCCGTACATTGTTGTCGTCATCGACGAACTCGCCGACATCATGTCGACCTATCCTCGTGAACTGGAAAGTGGGATCGTGCGCTTGGCACAGATGAGCCGCGCGGTCGGCATCCACCTCATTCTCTCGACGCAGCGGCCGAGCGTGAAGGTCATCACGGGCCTTATCAAAGCCAACATCCCCGCGCGCGTCGCGATGCAAGTCGCCTCACAGATCGATTCGCGCACCATTCTCGACACGGGAGGCGCCGAGAAACTTTTGGGGGCGGGCGACATGCTCTTCCTCTCGGGGGAAATGTCGAAGCCGCGTCGCATCCAAGCACCATTCATTTCCGAAGATGAGGTGAAAAGGGTGGTCGCGCATATTATAAAGACCAGTAATGGAGAGATCCCGAGCGAGATCGATTTTACCGAAAAGACAGGACCCGGTATGGATGCAATATTCTCATCGACGATAGATGATAGTGAAGATGATGAGCTCTATGTGGAAGCGAAGCGCACCGTGATCGAGGCGGGTAAAGCATCGACCTCGTACTTGCAACGCAAACTTGGTGTGGGCTACGCGCGTGCGGCAAAACTCATCGATATGCTTGAAGAGAGGGGTGTTGTCGGAGCAGCCGACGGTGCCAAGCCGCGCGACATCATCCGCCTCGGCGAGCCCGAGTCGAGACGGGTCGGCGCGGGCAATGCGGACGAACTTGCCGCAGAGCCCGCACCGGAATCAGAAGAAGAGCGGGTCTGAATCTACGGATTAACCACATTGATCGGTTTGCCGGATTGAAATGCTTGGATATTCTCCGCGGTCGCCTGCATCAATCGCTGGCGTGCTGCGAGGCTCGCCCATGCCATGTGCGGAGTGATGATGCAGTTGCGGGCTTTCAGGAGCGGATTGTCGGTTTTGATGGGTTCAGAGGAAACGACATCCACCGCCGCCCCCGCGATTACTCCGGCATTGAGCGCATGGGCCAGATCCTGTTCGACGATGAGACCGCCGCGAGCGGCGTTGATGAGGAACGCGGTTGGCTTCATTCGTGAAATAAAGTCTCGGTTGACCATTCCGGCGTTATCAGCGGTCAGCGGACAGTGAAGAGTGACCACATCTGCGTTCCCGGCAACTTCGCGGATTTCCGCCACGTCACGTCCGGCAGTGAGAATTTCCATGCCAAGCGCTTGTGCGATCTCCCCCACACGATGTCCGATGCGCCCGTACCCGATGATGCCCAACGTTTTACCGGCAAGCTCGACTTGTGGCGTGTCCCAAAAAGAAACATGCGGCTGCCCACTCCAGCGGCCACCATGCACCGCATCATTGTGAGACCCTACGGCGTGGGCGAGTTCGAGGATAAGGGCAAACGTAAATTGCGCGACCGAGTCGGTTCCGTATTCCGGCACATTGGAAACGGGGATGCCGCGAGTTTTGGCAGCAGGAAGATCGATTATGTTATACCCCGTCGCGGTAACAGCGATGAATTTCAGGTTTGGTAGTTTATCGAGGATCTCTTTTGAGAACGGGACTTTGTTGGTCACTGCAATATCTGCATCAACCAATCGCTCAATAATTCTTTCCTGCGGCGTCAGATCGTATAACGTAAAATCGCCCAGCGCCGAGATAGCATCCCAGGGATTGTCCCCCGGATTCAACATATGACCATCGGGAACGACGATTCGCATACCGCCGATTATCTCATGCTTCGATACGCTATACTTCTCCCATGCTTCCCTATCGCGATAGCCGCGTCACCTACGTAGCACTCGGGATTTTCTTTCTTATCGTTCTCGGCTACGCATACTTCGAAGCGCGCGGTCTGATTTTTGGCCCGTCGATCACTGTTCCCTCGAAGGTCACCGAGGTCCATGATCCGTTCGTTACGATCAAGGGTCAGGCCGATCGCATCGCATCACTCTCGATGAACGGTAAGACGATCACTGTTACAGAAAGTGGAGGTTTCGAGGAGCCCTACCTCCTTGCGCCCGGCTACAACCGCATCATACTTGATGCAAAAGATAAGTACGGTCGGAGCACGAGGCAAGCGATCGAAATTATTTACACGCCTTCGACTACAGATGTGCCAACCACTTCATCCACACCTCCGGTGGCAGAATAATCGTACTTCGATATACTGCCCCTATGCCCAGCAGGACAATTTGGCATTGCCTTGGTTGTGGTTTTTCTATGCAAAATCTGGAAGCTCAACAAATTTCGAATGTGTTCACGTTGGTCGGATTTAACAGCGGCAGAAACGATGCCAAATTGTACTAGCTGGGTATGGCTGGATTCTCGAAAAAAGAAAAAGCGCCCCCGAAGACGACCGGAACCGGTACAGATGCAGACATCGAGCGCGCGATATCACAGATCAAGACCAAGTTCGGCGACGATTCGATCATGATGCTGGGTGCGACACCCAAGGTGGATGTGAACGCAATTCCCACTGGCTCCATCGGCGTTGATTGGGCGCTCGGTATTGGTGGGCTGCCGCGCGGGCGCATCATCGAGATTTTCGGGCCAGAATCCTCCGGCAAAACGACTCTCTCGCTCCATGTCATTGCTGAAGCGCAAAAGAAAGGCGGCGTATGTGCGGTCGTAGACGCAGAGCATGCGCTCGACCCAGAGTACGCGAAAAAGCTCGGAGTAAAGATCGAAGACCTGCTTGTTTCTCAGCCCGACACCGGCGAGCAGGCGCTTGAGATAGTTGAGTCGCTCGTCCGAAGCGGCAAGATCGACGTCATCGTCATCGACTCTGTCGCCGCACTTACGCCCAAAGACGAGATCGAGGGCGATATGGGTGCGCAGCACGTGGGAAAGCAAGCGCGTCTCATGTCGCAAGCACTTCGCAAGCTCACTGCTATTGTTTCAAAAACAAAGACGGTCATCATTTTCATCAATCAGATACGCATGCAGATCGGCGTGATGTTCGGAAATCCCGAAACGACCCCCGGCGGCAAGGCGCTTAAGTTCTACACATCGATCCGCATCGACATCCGCCGCATCGCACAGATCAAGAAAGGCGACGAAACTGTCGGTGGCCGACACCGTGTGAAGATCGTAAAAAATAAAGTCGCAGCCCCCTTCCGCCAAACTGAATTCGACATGCTGTACGGTGAAGGCATCTCGCGCGAAGGGGAAGCATTGGCACTTGGGGAGAAATTCGGATTTGTCCAGAAGTCCTCCGGCGGCTCGTACTCCATCCCCTCCTCCGCCCCCGACTCCGCTAAAGCTACGACGGGCAAGAAGGCTTCGGAGGGCAAGGGCGAAATTAAGCTCGGTCGCGGCTACGACGCCGCCCGCACCTATCTTAAAGAGAACAAGCCGGTACTCAATCAACTGTTGAAAGACATCCGCAAGGGACTCGCTAGTGGAGGTGTGCCTGCAAAAAGTGCCGCTGGTTCGAGTGAGGAGTAGGACTTGGGGGCTTGGAACCAATAGTTGTCAACACGTACCCCGGGTTGGCGGGTTTTTACACATATAATGAGGCTAATTAGCGTAACCCAATACATATGCCTCAAGAACAAAAATCCCCCCTGCTCCTCGTTGCCAGCACGGCAGTCGTGGGTCTCATCATCGGAGCCGCTGGCGGCTATTACCTCGGATACGATCGCGGATGGGAAAGTGCGGTTGCAGAAGCAACCCCGCAGGAAGCCGTAAATCCCTACGCAGAAGTGCAAACGAATCCACTTGAGAACGTAAAGACAAATCCTTATTCGGACGTGAAAGTGAATCCGTTCGACTGATATGCGCACAATGAACGCCCGCGCCCATCTGCGCGCCTCGCACAGACAGGCGATTATTTTCTTCGGTATCGCGCTCTGCCTCATTTTCATTTTCGCTTTCGCACTCCCGCTTCTAGCACAAGAATCGACCGTCACCTTCCCCATTTCTGAACTCGGTGGCTGTGAGTCCAAGAGCGAGTGCAAGGCGTATTGCGACGACTCTGCAAACCACGATCAATGCATATCTTTTGCGGAATCGCACGGCCTCATGAGCAAGGAGGAAGGAAGGATAGCCCGCACGATCGGTAGCGAGAAAGGCCCTGGGGGCTGCGTGGGGTTTAAGTGCAAAGAATATTGTGATGCGGAGGAGCATATAGATGAATGTCTCGCTTTTGCTGAGAAACACAATCTCATGCCGAAAGAAGATCTGGAACGAGCCAAAAAAATGGGAGGCAAGCCGGGGCCGGGTGGGTGCCGTCGCGAAGCATGCAAGACGTACTGTGAAGATGTCGCGCACCACGAAGAGTGCATCGCGTTTGCAGTCGAGAATGGATTCATGACGCAGGAAGAAGCCGAGCGAGCGAAAAAGCTCGGCGGGAAACAGGGGCCGGGTGGATGCCGCGGAGAAGCGTGTAAGAAATATTGTGAGGCACCCGCGCATATGGAAGAGTGCCTCACATTCGCGGAGGAGAATGAATTAATGTCACCGGAAGAGCTCGAGCGTGCCAAGAAGTTCGGTAATAAGCCGGGGCCAGGCGGGTGCAGAGGAGAAGAGTGTCGCGCATACTGCGAAGATCCTGCTCACATGGACGCATGTGTCGCGTTCGCAGAAGAGAACGGCATGATGTCACACGAGGAAGCAGAGCGTGCTCGAAAGTTCGGAAACAAAGCAGGGCCGGGGGGATGCCACGGAGAAGCATGCCGCACGTACTGTGACGACTCGGCGCATCAAGACGAGTGCTTTAAGTTCGCTGTCGATAACGGTCTCCTTTCAGAGGAAGACCAACAACGAATAAAAGAAATGCGCAACTTCGTGGGGCCCGGTGGCTGCAAGGGTGAAGAATGTCGAACGTACTGCGAGGTTGACGATCCTGCGCGGCAGGCTG
>Ga0155141_104_pt1 | contig 19722 bp, 19 predicted proteins | sample RifCSPhighO2_01_FD_106109 | JGI IMG/M metagenome (GOLD analysis project Ga0155141, IMG submission 106109) | Candidatus Kaiserbacteria bacterium RIFCSPHIGHO2_01_FULL_53_29
CACCATACTCTAAACGATTAGTTGCATTGTAACGGGCACCTGTAATTGCGCAAACGACCGTGGCGGCATATCGAATGCGCTGTGAATGCGTGCGGTGTTGTAGTAGTGGACGGTGCGATAGATCTCGGCAACGAGCTCGCCGAGTGTGTCGAATCGGCTCGGATCGCCGAGCTCGACTTTGAACTTGTCGTAGAAAGACTCCTGGTAGCCGTTCTCCCACGGACAGCCCTTCTTTGAACGTGAGATAGTGATACCCAGGCTCGTGAGAACTTCCCGGAACGCGAGGGCGTTGTACTCGACGCCGTTGTCGGAGTGGAAGATCGTCGGACGTGGATTGTTGAGAAGCGCCGACCACAGAGCTTGCGTCACCAAGATACTGCCGTGCGTCGTGAGCACGGACAGCCCGAGAACGAGTCTCGTGTATACATCCATGACAGTGGCGACGGACACGTCGTGTCCTTTCCATCCAAGATGTGTGAAGTCGGACACCCATGCGTCGTGTATGCGCGACGGTGTCATGGTCATGAGGACATTCGGATACTCGATGGCTTGTTTCTTCGTTTTCTTCCATCGTCTTCCTCTGCGGCGATATGGCTTGATGCCGAAGAGCTTCATCACGCGCAGGACAGGGCGCTCGTCTTTTCTCCCGAGGGTAGTGGCGATTCTCCGATGTCCGTACGAAGGGTGCTGTCTGAGTACTTCCTCGATCGCAACCTTCATCCGCCAATCCCGCTCGGGTTGTTGTTTGTGGTAGTACAAGGTGGAGCGCGCAACTCCGAGAACACGGGCCCGTGCAGCTTTGGTGAGTGCAATATCGTCCATCACCTCTTTTTTTGGGTTTCTGACAACTTGAGGGTGATCTCCCCCACAAGCCGGAGAAGCTCGTCCCGCTCGCGCTTGAGTTTGACGTACTCAAGCATGCTTGGAGCTCCCTTCGCCTTCCCGCCGAGCCAGCCGTATATCGTTGGCTCAGAGACGCCGTGCTCCTTGGCGGCTTGTGCGACGGAGACGCCGTCGTTCTTGATCCTGCTAATAATCTGCTCTCGCACTTCGAGTGCGATGCGGTGTTTCTTCATATCTCTGCATTCTAACGAGTAATCCCGTTCAGAATGAGTGTCTGAAATTTAGGGGGCGGGTCACTCCTTAGTGCTGTCTTCGCACATTGTTTGCAGAGCCGGAACGGAGATGGGCATTTTCCACATTTGTCGTTCAGGCGCTTATTGCCTGACATTACTTTGCAGAAATCTTCTTCTGCCTTACCGCCGTCCTTGAACTCGCAAGGACCGAACGGCTCTTTGGCGGTTGGAATGACCCGCGTAACCGATGTCCTTGCCATTTTTAACTACCTTTCCGGACGGATGATATTGGGTATGTAAGGTGCCGTCCACAAGCGAGCATACTCCTAAGAAAGCCGCGCCACAACTTCATTAAGAATTTGTTGAGCTCGAGCGGAACTCTCTGTTTCCATCAATTTCACGCGCAACTCCTTGGCCCCATCCCAGCCGGAAATATAGGCTTTGAAATGCTTTTTCATAGTGGCGTAATTCACCGTATCGCCGAGAAGTTCTTCGAACAGCGCGAGATGCTCGAGCAGCGCTTGAATTTTTTCCTCGCGCGAAGGAGTGTCCGTGCGCGCCGTGAACAGCCACGGATTGCCGTAGATGGCGCGACCGAGCATGACTCCGTCGCATTTCACCTCGCCCGCTTTCGCGCGCGCATCGGTTATTGTCTCCACATCACCATTGCCGATAATGAGTGTAACCCACGAGGCGTCGCCTCGTGGGTTTTGCACGGTGTTGCGGATTTTTACCGCGCGGGCAATCGTGTCCCACCGTGCGGGCACATCAGACATTTCTTTGCGCGTGCGCGCGTGGATGGTAATCGCCGCAAGTTCTTCTGCGAGAAGCTCCGGTAGCCACGAATCAAGTTCGTCGGCGCTGTAGCCGATGCGCGTCTTTACCGAAACGGGGAGCCCGGCACTCTTGGCAGCCCTGATCAATTCGCGTGCCAATTCTGGATGTTTGATCAAATCGGCGCCGCATCCGCTTTTTTCAACTGCGCGATCGGGACAGCCCATGTTGATGTCCAGCCCATCGAATCCAAGCTCGGCAACCAGCCGGGCGGCTTTTTCCATATGCTCGGGCACCGAAGTAAAGAGTTGGGCGACGATGGGCCGTTCGGATTCAGAATATAACAATTTCTTTTTCAGTTTTCGCTTTCCCCCTTCGTCGGCCAATACTAGTCCATCGGCCGAGGTGAATTCGGTAAACATGACATCGGGTTTTCCATACGCGGCGATGAGCCGCCTGAACGCGGCATCCGTCACATCCTCAAGCGGCGCGAGCACAAAAAAAGGCTTCGGCAAGTTGTTCCAGAAGGATTCCATAGCTAAAAATATAGCACAAAACCTTGCGTTTTGACATTCTCATTTTTTGACAGTATAATTAGGATTGACGGTTCACATTTGTTCTCATTGCGTACCGTCAGGCAATGCAAACGAGGTCAGACAAAAAATGGCGGCCAAGAAAAGAGACGGTGGGCGAATCTTCGCCATCGAATTAACCGCACGTTCCATGCTGTGTTTGCTCGAGAACGGCTTTGAGCCTAAAGGCGACGAGAAGTTCATCGATCGCTTGTTCGGACAACACGACAAGATGACGGGGTCCGAATTGGCTCGTTTCAAGAAGTACATCGGGGCTCATGGCACCGATGAAGAGAAGGCGCGTCTTTCCAAGCTGAAGTAGACGGCAAAGACGCAGGAGGCCAAGAAGGAGCGACAGACAAAGTCGCTCCTTTTCATTTTCTCTATTGTGTCGCCGTCTCCGCTTCCCCCTTCAATTTGTAATACACCCGATTGCCGAAGCGCAGATCGATATATTCAAGCTCCGCTTCTTTTCCGCGCAACGAATCAGATGAAAGCACGAGCTGAAGATCTTTGGCGAGGGCGCTCACGTCTTTGCCAAAAGAGGCCTTGACCGCGAATCCTCGCGCAAGAGATACCGAGAAATCCTGGGCGCTGTCGACCGATGCGCCGCCCGGCTCGAATCCTGCCTGCCCGAGAAGTTGCAAGAGCGCAACAAGGCCCGGCAGATGTGCGCGGACAAATGTTTGTCCTATTGGGGAGGTCGACGAGGCGAGCCCTCCGCTAAATAGATACTGCATATTGGTGGAAGAAGCAGCTTTTGGAGCGAACCCCGTTAGAGGTCCAGCTCCCGCTGGCAGACCGCTATGTGATCTTACCTCTAACGGGGCGAATATGAATCCTTCATCATCCATAAGGTAACAGCCCCGACGTAAAGTCGGGGTCCCGACCGAAGCGTCGGGATCGTTCGCACCTTCGCACCAGAGAGCAAACGGCTGTCGCTCAACGACGGTAACAGTGATCGATGTCGCCAAAAGCGACGCATGTGAGACTTTTGCCGATTTGATGCGCGGGAAAAATCCGACGACCGCTTTCTCGATTGTCCCGCGCGGGTAGACGAATGTATTTTTGCGCGAAAGGAAATGATACGAGCCATCGTCGAGAATCGTTTCAACATACTGGCGAACGACCTGTCCGGAGACCTGTTGCACCCCAGTGACAAAGATCGAATTGATGGAGAATTGCGGCGCGTATGAGGCCCAATGTACGGCATACATGAGAGCGCCGATGAGCAAAAGGATTATGAACGCAATCATCGCACGTGTCCTGCGTCGCTTTGCGCGCAGGGGCATCGGGCGCTTCGGTGCCAGCTCGCGGAGCGAGTGCCTCGAGAAGAGCCTTTCTTGTCCTGCCGGCGGCCGTTTGCCTGACCGGAGAGGACGCAGATCAATGAGTCCCCGCGATCGCATCTTTTCCCATAGAGCCCTGCAAAACGTCAGGGATTTTGATCGAGCCGTCCGCACGCTGATTGTTCTCGACGATCTGGCAGAGAATCCTCGGCATCGCAAGCGCGGTGTTGTTGAGTGAGTGGACGTAGCGCGGCGTCCCTCCTTCGTCGCGATAGCGGATGTTCAACCGACGTGCCTGGAAATCGTGGAAGTACGAAGACGAATGGGTCTCGCGATATTTTTTCTCACTCGGCATCCACGCTTCGATGTCATATTTTTTCACCTGTCCCAACCCCAAGTCGCCGCCGCAATTCACAACGACGCGATACGGCAATTTTAATTCCTGCAAAAGCGCCTCCGAATTCGCCGTAAGTTCTTCATGCAGTCTGGCCGACTCTTCGTGGCTCGCTTCGCACAGAACGATCTGCTCGTACTTCACGAATTCATGAATGCGAAAAATACCTTTAGTGTCTTTGCCATGTGATCCGGCTTCGCGGCGGAAACACGGCGAGAATGCAAAAAATTTGATGGGCAGCTGCTTTTTGTCGAGAATCTCTTCCGTGTAGTAACCCATGCTGGCTACTTCCGAGGTACCCGCGAGATACTCACCGTCTTGCGTCTTATAGAGGTCCTCTTCGCTTTGCGGCAAATATCCGGTTCCGATGAAGCTTTCGCGTCGCACGAGCGAGGGCACGATAATCGGCGTGAAATCTTTTCTTGCGAATCGGCTTTGTACGAATTGCTCGAGCGCCCAGACGAGCCGGGCACCGTCGTTCTTGAGGAAGTAGCCCCTGAAACCGGCAACCTTGGCCCCGCGCTCATAATCCGCCATGTCGTGCGTCAGTAAAAGCTCGCTATGAGTTTTGGGCTCAAAATCAAATTCCGGCGCTTCGCCCCCATCGCCGGAGGCGGGAGACCATCGACGGATTTCTTTGTTGTCTGCGTCGGATTCTCCATCCGGCACAGAAATATCCGGCACATTGGGCACCTGTATCATCATCGTCCGCCATTCCTTCATAATTTCCTGCATGGATTCTTCGGCAAGTTTCAAAGTCTCCTTCACACCCTGCATGCGAGCGATGATCTGCTTACGTTCGTCATCGCTCTTTGCGGATGCAATGGCATCCGACGCAACATTTTGCTCAGCGCGCTTTTCGTCGATGGAGAGCTGTAATTCGCGGCGTCTGTCGTCGACCGCGAGAAGCTTGTCGATATCTATCTCGATATGTTTTTTCTTCGCCCCCGCAGCGACAATGTCCTTGTTTTCCCTGATAAACTTTATATCCAACATGATAAAATCATACCACTATGACAGACGACCTCAAACTACTTTCTCCCGCCGACTTCCCGCCGCTGTTGCGGGAAATTTCGGACCCGCCGAAGCAACTTTACCTACGCGGAGAGATGCCAAGCTTCGAGAAAAGATGGCTCGCGGTGGTTGGAAGTCGCGCGATGACCTCGTACGGCAAACAGGCGGTGCGTCATCTAATAGAAGGTCTACGCGGATACCCCATCATTATCGTCTCCGGATTGGCCTACGGGGTCGACGCCGAATCGCACAAAGCAGCGCTCGAAGCGGGACTTACAACGGTCGGCGTGCCGGGCTCGGGGCTGAATTGGGATGTCTTATACCCGAAAGCGAATGTCGGATTGGCGCGCGAGATCCTAAAGGCCGGCGGCGCTTTGATTTCTGAATTCAAGCCCGAGCAGAAAGCAACCGACTACACATTTCCCCAGCGCAACCGCATCATGGCTGGCCTCTCGCACGCGACGCTCATCATTGAGGCCAAAGAAAAGTCAGGGAGTCTCATCACCGCCAAGCTCGTGACGGAATACAACCGCGAACTGCTGGTTGTACCCGGCTCAATATTCAGCGCGGAGAGCAAGGGCACGCATCAATTCCTGCGTCTCGGAGCAACGGCAATTACGTCTCCTGAAGATGTTCTTGTCGCGCTTGGCATCGCAAAAAGAGAAGGCCCTCTGTCGCTTTCAGAATTGCGTGACGACTTGTCGGAAGCCGAACTGCGGGTCTTCGAGATAATCCATTCCCCTGTCTCGCGGGACGAACTTATCGCGTCACTTGAGTTGCCGATTACCGACGCCAATGTGCTGCTTTCTACAATGGAGATTAAAGGGCTCATCGTGGAAGAATTGGGGGTGGTGCGAGTGCGTTGAAGTATTTCTATATAGTTGATACGCTGCCAAATGGAGACCATCGAAAGGACATTCCATGACCATTGGTAAAGGCGCAAAGGGGAAGGTTGCGAACGCAATACGTAACGCCGAGAAAAGTGCGGAACTTCCAACGACTTGCGGGGCCGATACCCCCAACGGACGCTGCGGCAAAAAGGCGGATCCTAACCGACCAAAGCACCTTGCGCCAAGATGCACGGCGTGCGCACGCGCAGAACAGGACACTGCTCGATCGAGCTCTGGGCTCTGGACTGATAGGTGATTGATCGCCTGCCGCAGATGCCCGGCTTCGCCTGCCGGGCATCATTTCTTTCAACGTTGATTTGACATGTGGTAGGCTTCTGGAGTATCACTGTCCCTTATACATGAAACTTGTAATAGTTGAATCGCCAGCCAAGGCGAAGACCATCGAGAAATATCTCGGTGCGGGTTTTACCGTGCGTGCGTCGGTGGGGCACATTCGTGACTTGCCCAAGAGCAATAAAGACGCCGTCGACGTGGAGGGCGGATTCGTGCCGCGCTATATGATCGTGAAAGAGAAGCAGAAGATAATTGACGAGCTGCACGAACAAGCGGAGAAGGCCGACGAGGTTATCCTCGCGACCGACCCCGACCGCGAAGGCGAGGCGATCGCGTGGCATTTGGCAGAGACGATAGGCCTGAAAAAGCCCAAACGCATTGTATTTCACGAAATTACGGAAAAGGCCGTGCAGGAAGCACTTGCCAATCCCCGCTTGATAGATGACGAACTCGTCCGCGCACAGGAGGCGCGCCGCGTGCTCGATCGCCTCTTCGGTTACGACCTCTCGGGGCTTATCTGGAAAAAAGTGCGCTACGGCCTCTCGGCAGGCCGCGTACAATCGCCGGCATTGCGCATCATCATGGAACGCGAGCGCGAAATACGCGCGTTCGTGCCCGAGCCGTTTTGGGTCATCTCGGCCGACCTCAAAACAAACAAAGATCAGGCCTTCGTAGCCACGTGCACCGAGGAACCGAAGACGGAAAAAGAAGCTGATCGAATCCTCAAAGCCGCGGAGAGCGGAAAGTGGAGCGTTACGGGTGTCGAAGAGTCGGAGCAATCAAGGACTCCAAAAGCCCCGTTCACGACTTCAACACTCCAGCAGGCAGCATCCACGCGCTTGGGCCTGTCGCCCTCGCGCACGATGGGCATCGCGCAGAAACTGTACGAATCTGGTTACATCACCTACATGCGCACCGACTCTACAAATCTCGCCAAGGAGGCGCAGGCCAATCTCATCGCGACCGTCGGCAAGGAATTCGGCAAAGAGTATGTGGAGGCGCGCGTGTACAAGACCAAAAGCAAATCCGCTCAAGAAGCGCACGAGGCGATCCGCCCCACGGACGCTGGTAAACGCTCTCTTGGCAACAACGAAGAACAGAAAAAATTGTATGGGCTGATCCGTGCTCGTGCACTCGCTTCGCAAATGGCCGATGCCAAAATGTTGCGCACCAAAATACTCGCCAATATCGAGCATGTCGGAGGTCTGACCTCCGACATTCCTGACTTTACAGCGAACGGCTCACGCGTCACATTCGAGGGGTGGCTCAAAGCTGATCCGGCAGCCCGGAGCGAGGACGTGGAGCTCCCAAAGGTGAAAGAAAAAGATCCCCTTTCTCTCGTGGAGGCGCGTAGCGAAGGTAAAGAAACCCAACCACCAGGGCGCTACAGTGAGGCAGGCCTCGTGAAAGAGCTTGAGAAGCGCGGAATCGGCCGGCCTTCGACATATGCCTCCATCATCCGTACGCTCGAGACGCGCGGCTATGTCGATAAACAGGGCCGTACCCTGCTGCCAACCGCAACTGGCGACGTCGTTTCCACATTTATTGAAGGCAACTTCGGCGAATACATCAGCGACACATTCACGGCAGAAATGGAGAATGAGCTCGATGAGATAGCTGAGGGAAAACGCAAATACGAAAAGACGCTTAAAGATTTTTACGGACCGTTCACTAGGGCAATTAAAAGCAAAAATAAAATAGATAAGATCACCAATATGGGCGACGCTCCAAAAGAATTCCCCTGCCCGCTGTGCGGCGGTGGAATGGTCTACAAGCTCTCCAAGAATGGCCGCTTCATGAGCTGCGCCAATTTCCCCAAGTGCCTCGGCGCGCGCAAAGAGGATGGCAGCGAGATCGCGCCGCCCAAAGATATCGGTGAAGCATGCCCAGAATGCGGCAATCGTTCGACAGGCTCACGGCAAGCGGGAAAGCTTATGGAGCGCGAGGGCCGCTTTGGAAGATTTATCGCGTGCTCGAATTTTCCTAAGTGCAAATTCGTTCGCCAAGACCCTACAGAGTTGGAGAGAACAAAGACGGGTGTCGCCTGCCCCGTATGCAAAAAGGGAGAGATGGTGGAGCGAAGAGGCAAATTCGGGATCTTCTTTTCCTGTTCAAATTATCCCGAGTGCAAAAATGCCATCAAAGCGAAGCCGACGGGCCGCATGTGTGAAATGTGTGGTTCTCTCATGATGGAAGGCACAAAAACCATTCCCGAAAGATGCAGTAATAAATCCTGCCCCAACCACAACCCGCACAAGTTGTCCCCCAAAGGCGGAAAAAAGTAAAAAACAACACGCGGCGCCCCGAACTCGAGGGGCGCCGCGTCATCGCAACCTCACCGGCATTCGTCGCCGTTTTGGTCGCGGACGGAGGTTCTCACCCCCGTCTTCTGATGCACGATAATGACCCGCCAGCTCCCGCAAGCTTGGCAAGGCCCACCAAGCTCCGAAATCTCGGCACCGCATTTGCCGCACTCGGGGACCTCATTGGCCCCCAACTTGGGAACAAAGATCTCGGTCTCTTCTCGACGTCCCATGGCGTTCCTCCTTTGCGAACGGGTGTGCACGCAGTATTATCAGCTTTATGACCTCCGTCAACCCTCGTCCCCTTTCCGAGATCCTCGCCGCGATGACGAGCAAAAGCGACACCGACACCACATTGGTAACAAAAGCGTACCAATTTTCGGAAGATGCCCACAAAGAACAAAAGCGCTACTCGGGCGATATGTATTTCACGCATCCGGCGGAAGTCGGGTTCTTGCTCGCCGAAGCAGGAATGGACAGCCGGGCGATCGCTGCCGGACTTCTGCACGACACTATTGAAGACGCAGGCATCAAGCCGAAAGATATCGAGGAGCAATTCGGGGCCGATGTGCTCTCGCTGGTCGAAGGTGTGACGAAATTGGGAACGCTGCGCTACCGCGGGCTGGAGCGGCACACCGAATCTCTACGCAAACTTTTTGCCGCCACCGCAAAGGACATCCGCGTCCTCATCATCAAACTGATGGATCGTCTGCACAACGCGCGCACGCTCGAGCACGTGCCCAAGGTCGAGAAGCGCACGCGCATCGCGCAGGAGACGCTCGAGATCTATGCGCCCATCGCCGACAGGCTCGGCATGAGCGTTGCGAAGCAGGAATTGGAAGACGCGGCGTTCCCGTACGCGTACCCCAAAGAATACGAAAAGACCCGCACGCTTCTCAAGGAGCGCAAGAATGAAAATGAGGATCGGCTTGAGAAAGTGGAAAAAGATCTCAAGCGTGAGCTGGGTGACGTAGGTATCCGTACCTTTCGCACCGAAGCGCGCATCAAGGGCATCTACAGCCTCTATCTGAAGCTCGAGCGTAGGGATTGGGACATCGACAAGATATATGACATCCTGGCGCTACGCGTCATCTTCCCCTCTGTTGCCGACTGCTATTCCGCCTTGGGCATCATTCACGCCCACTGGCGGCCCGTGCCCGGAAAAATAAAGGACTACATCGCCTTCCCCAAGCCCAACGGCTATCAAAGTATCCATACCACGGTCTACACGGGGGATGGAAGCGCCTTGGAAATGCAGTTGCGCACAGAGGCACAGCATCGCGAGGCGCTCTACGGCATCGCCTCGCACCTGACCTACAAAGAGATCCAAGAGGGCACACAGGAGAGCAAGCGGGGTGGCTTGGACTGGATGCGGCAATTCTTCCCGCTCTTGCGCAAGACTGATACGCCAGAGACACCCATAGAAAATGCGACGAAAGAAAAAGTGCCGGAATGGCTGCAAGAGCTCGCACATGCGCATCATGCCACGCAAGAATCAGAAGAGTACCTCGACACCCTCAAGTCGGACTTCTTCAGCCACCGCGTGTTCGTCTTTACGCCGCGGGGTGACGTCATCGATCTGCCTATCGCAGCGACGCCCATCGATTTCGCTTATGCGGTCCACTCTGACCTCGGCAACAAAATGTCGGGTGCGAGGGTAAATGGTAAAATGGTCTCGCTCGAAACTGCTCTTAGGAACGGCGACATGGTGGAAATCATCACAAAACCTTCGGCCAAACCTTCGCGCAAGTGGCACGATATTGCGAAGACCAACATGGCCAAGAAACACATCCGCGCCACGCTCGCTGCGGAGGAGGCGGCCGCACGAGGAGGGTTGGCCGCGGGCCGGAAAAAGAATTAGACCGAAAAGTTATTGATCGAGTAGAGATCATCTTCTTGCGTTTTTCCGCCCACAGCGGGTCTGCTGTGGGCGGATGCGGGTGCCGATACTGCCGCCTCTTCACGCGGCGCTTCAGGAGTTTGCACCGATGTTTCTGGCGCCGGATCTGGCGCCGATGCTCCAAGTGTTGATCTCTCGCGACTGAACAACTCGCGAATATGGGCGAGGTCGTCCACCGAAAAGAAATCGATGAGGACTTTGCCGCCCTGGTCTTTCTTCTCGATGCGCACGCGCGTGCCCAATTTTTCCGTAAGCTCGCGCTCAAGAAGCAGGAGCTCGGGGGTGAGATCGGTCTTGCGCACGCGCTCGATCGCAACACGACGCGCCACCTGTTCACTGTCGCGCACCGTGAGCCGTTTGGATATGATCTCTGCGAAAAGAACCTTCTGTTCCTCGGTCCTGTCCATGAGCATGAGGAGCGGCCGCGTGTGACCTTCGCTTATCTCGCCGGCCGCGAGCGCCTCGCGCATGTCTTGCGGGAGCATCAGAATGCGCAGTGTGTTGGAAACGTACTCGCGGCTTTTGCCGACACGCTTGCCTATTTCGATGTGCTTCAAGCCGAATTCTTTCGTAAGCCGCTCGAATGCGAGCGCACGGTCAACGACATTGAGGTCCTCGCGCTGTAGATTTTCTATGATGGCAAGCTCGAGCTTCATCCGGTCGGAATCCTCACCCGTACGGATGACGACGGGCACTGCCGCAATACCGGCAAGCTTCGCGGCGCGCAATCGCCGCTCGCCAGCTACAAGTTCGTATTCTACATAGATCCCCTCGCCCGGTCTCTCGATCTCCTTGCGCGTCACGGTAAGCGGCTGTAAGACGCCGTAACTTCGGATCGATTCGGCGAGCGATACAAGCGCCGCTTCGTCAAAAATCTTGCGCGGCTGGAAGGGATTGGGCTTGATGCGATCAACCTCCACCCAAAATATCGAATCACCTTGGTACGGGCTGTCCATGTGGGAATTATATCATGCACGTTTTGCAGAATACTTGAATTAGTGCGAACCCGCGCCGCCGGTGGGGGCGGTGGCGCGGCGAACCCCCCGCAGAAAATGCAGGCGGCGAAGCCGCACCGCTGACAATATCAAATTTTTCTTTGGCGGAATAGGTTCGAGCGTGCGGGGCACGCACAAATTGTTCTTTGAAAAACAAAAATGGGTTCCTCCGCAGAGAAACCCATCAAGTATTCCGATTCGCGCCGTACACCATCGCGACGACGTTCTTGCCTTCGTTGGCAAGCTGTATCGCCTTTACGAGTGCAAACGCTGTTGTGTAGGTCCAGTTGTACCCCACCGCACGTAATTGCGTTTGAACTCGGTCGGCGTCCTCGATAGTGACCCGCACCACCAGATCAATCCCCGGCTTCCCCGTAAGTGCCACACATCGTAGGATGGGCACACTTGCAAGAGCAACGTGTAGGGGGAAAAGCGAGCGGTCCACTTCGGGGGTTGATGCCGAAGGGTTTCGCATCGAGTACCCTTTCAGCATGTTGCGAGCGATTGTGCGCATCTTGGACTCATCCCTAAGGATGGCTCGATCGATGCTGGTGTACTTGGTCGCCAGAATCGTCTCCGAAGAGAACCGGTTTGCGAGAATCTTCCCGATACCCCACAGACTTGATGCTGAAGCGGCAACAAACACGCTGGCGTCTGGGCGCACGCCGAGTTTTTCGAGTTCTTGCACGACTCGATTTCCGACCCGTGCCATTGCCCGAGGCCCATAGAACGCTTGGTGGAGAGGTATGATGTCCGTACGCGTGCGAAGCACCTCGGCTAGTTTGCGCACATACCCCCATTCAGCTAATCCATCCGCTCGAATGAATTCGACGTCGCCCCACGATGCGACGTGTAGCGGCAGTTCGAATTCTCGCGCAATCACAAAGACGCACCTTCGATTGTGCAACTGCGCGTGGAAATGCATGGCCTCCACACCTGATGACCCGACGCCGTCGGAAACGGCATAATCGGGATGCGCGTCCAGTTCCTCCTTCACTCGCTCAAAGAGGAGTTCGTACACGAAACTCTTGGCATTGGGAACGCCAGGAGCAAGGTCGCCTCGCACCACCCACAGATCCCCGCTCGTTTTCAGCGTGTCCTTCAGGTTCGTGAGGGTAAGGGGACCACCGTAGACTTCCGTTACAGTGCTCATCGAAAAGGCTTCGACGAGCTCTGCAGAACTGATTTCTGCTTTCATCGTCGTTCCTTTCGTTAGGTTATCGGTGATTACTGGCAGTCAAAGAACAGCCAGACTTCCGTTTCAGACTATGCCACAAAGTTAGAAAGATTGCAAACTTAAAATAAATATGAATTGTATGGCCAAAAATTATTTTTCCCGAATTCCAAAAAAGAATATGGGCTCGTGCCGGTGTTTTTCACCGGGCTCCTTGGCGGTTTTCGAGCGGTGCGGCTTCGCCGCCTGCATTTTCTGCGGGGGGTTCGCCGCGCCACCGCCCCCACCGGCGGCGCGGGTTCGCACTAATTCAAGTATTCTGCACCAGAAAGGAAATAGCAAGTCAGAGCTCGCCGCCTCGCAGAGCGAGGCGGCTCGCGCGTATTGCATTTTGGGGTTGAATTCAAATTGGCGATTTCGCATTCGGAAAAAATAATTTTTGGCCATTCCTTTATTCACTAATTCTAATTACTAAAAACATGAAGTACATCATATACACTCGAAAATCCACAGAAGAAGACGACCGCCAAGTATTGAGCATTGAAACGCAACTCGCAGAGTTGCAAGAGTATTCCGCCAAAGAAAAATTTGATATTGTCGCCTCGTTTTGCGAGGCGAAAACCGCCAAGGAGCCCGGGCGAATGAAATTCGCAGAAATGCTGTCATTCATCGAATCCGGGAAAGCAGACGGAATCATATCGTGGCATCCTGACCGCCTCGCGCGTAATTCTGTGGACGGCGGTCGGATAATCCACATGGTAGATTGTGGCTTGATTCGTTCCCTCAAATTTCCGACTTTTTGGTTTGAACCGACACCACAAGGTTTGTTTATGCTGAATATTGCCTTTGGTCAATCGAAATACTTCTCCGACAATTTGCGAGAGAATGTGAAGCGCGGCCTACGCCAAAAAATCCGCAATGGCGTATGGCCCGGCTGGGCTCCGGTGGGGTACCTGAACAACGCTCATACGCGAGGAATTGACGTGGACAAAGAAAAAGCTTCGAAAGTGAGAAAACTCTTCGAGATGTACTCCACCGGAAATCACACGCTGTATTCTCTCGCAAATTGGTGCAAAGAACACAGTCTGCGCGGACACCGAGGCAAAACGATTGTGATTGGCAATGTTCAGCGATTGCTCCAAAATCCTTTCTACATCGGACTGATGAGATACAAGTCGGAAATTTTTGAGGGAACTCACGAGCCGATTCTGACAAAGAAACTTTTTGACAAATGCCAAGAGGTTTTAGCCAAGCGCGGCAGAGTGCAGGAAGTACGCAAACACAACTTCGCGTTTCTCGGACTGCTCAAGTGCGCCTCGTGCGGAGCAAGTATCACGGCACAATATGCCAAAGGAAACGGCGGCATCTACACCTACTACCGATGTACCAAAAAACGAGGCGCATGTACCGAGAAACACTATGTGCGCGAAGATATGCTTGAAACGCAAATCAAATCGTTTCTACAAAAAGTTTCTTTGTCGAGCCAAGACACGCAGAAAGTTTTGACGGCGTTGGAACAAGATGAGGCGAGTGCAAAAGAGGAAGCACAAGGTGAGGTCCAACAACTTAAAATACAAATCGCAGACCTAGACACAAAGCTAGAAAAGTTGTTGGACGTATATCTCAACGACACGCTATCCACAGCTGAATACGCCGCCAAGAAGGAGAAACTCGTACTCCAAAAATCCTCACTAAACGAGAAAATCACCGACATCGAACAGCGAGGCGTGTCTTGGCTCGAACCGGCTCGTGAATTCGTTTTGTCTTTGAATCAAGCCACGAATCTGCTTTCCCAAAACAATCTGGTCGGAATGACAGCATTTCTGAAAAACATCGGCGCGAACCATATTCTGCGAAATCGCCAATTTGAATTCAGCCCCAAAATGCAATACGCGCGAGCCGCCTCGCTCTGCGAGGCGGCGAGCTCTGACTTGCTATTTCCTTTCTGGTGCCGAGAGAGGGACTCGAACCCTCACGACCTTGCGATCACATGATTTTGAGTCATGGGCGTCTACCAATTCCGCCATCTCGGCATTGGCCCGCCAAAACGTAGCGACGGCGGCCAGAACGTCTATAATACGCCAGCAATGCGCAAGTATCAAAAGGTACTTATAATCGTGGGACCGACATCGTCGGGCAAAAGCACGCTTGCGGTCGAGCTTGCGCGGAAATTCAATGGAGAGGTAGTCTCCGCTGATTCGCGGCAAGTATATCGCGACCTCAACATTGGAACAGGAAAAATCACGAAGCGCGAGATGAAAGGCGTGCCACATTACCTGCTCGACATCGCCTCGCCGAAGAAGACGTTTACCGCCCACGACTTCGTGCAAAAGGGCCGCGCGGTGATACGGAATATCGCTGCGCGCAACAAACTCCCCATCATCTGCGGAGGCACCGGATTCTATATCGATGCGCTCGTTGGCAGGATTATGCTTCCCAATGTCCCTGCGGACTCAAAACTTCGCACACAACTCGAAAAGAGATCGGCGGTGCAGCTTTTTGCAATCTTAAAAAGACGAGATCCGCGGCGCGCTAGAACTATCGACCGACACAACAAACGCCGCCTCATCCGCGCACTCGAAATTGCCCGCTACCAAGGACCGTCCTTGGTAATACCAAGGACGGTCCTTGGTAATCCTTACGATACGCTTTGGATAGGCATCGCGCTGCCTGAAAAACAACTTGAGAAAAAAATAGCTGTTCGCTTATTCTCAAGAATTAGCCGAGGTATGGGTGCAGAAGCAAAAAAATTGCACGCTGCAGGACTTTCGTACAAGCGAATGGAAGAGCTGGGGCTTGAATATCGCTCGCTTGCTCGCTTGCTGCAAGGAAAAATTACTCGCACACAGATGATAGAAGAACTCAATCGCTCTATCCGTAAGTACGCAAAACGGCAACTCGTCTACTGGAAGCGCAACAAAAACATCGTATGGTTCAAAGATCCAAAAACTCCGCGTATATCAAGAACCGTCAGGAGTTGGCTTAAGAAATGAAGCTGGAGCGGGCCGCATGTTCTCGAAAATCGGAACAAGGAGCGGCTTCAGAGTCATGGCACCCGCAGTGCTTAGGTGATCCTCATCTCTATAGATGAACTTACCTGCACTCTCCAGACCACAGAAACCGCCTTTTTTACACAATATCGCCGTAGGGTCGATGACGTGAACGCCGGGGAGCGTCGCGAGGTCGTCTATGACCGAATTGGAAAGCGCCTGATATGCCTGATGATCCTTTGTCGATATCCTCTGGAATTGAACGCCCTGCCCGAAATGCACCGCGCGATAAAATACATCGCGTGTATTAAAATTGAATTGCTCCGGAACCTGCTCAACGATTGTGATCTCGCGGCCCTCGCGCAACAATTGCTGCACCATGGGTATGAGATTTCTCTCGAAGACCATCCGCGCATCTCTCGGTGACGTCGATACTCTATCTGAATCCGTGATGAAAGCAGCACGCACCCCGTAGCGCCCTCCCGTAACGTAATAACTCCAACGCGCCACAAGGATGACATGTTTAATATCATTTTCTCTAATATAGCGCAGCGCAAGAGTCTTCACTTCCTCGCACCCCGTGGCAGGCGGCGTTTGGTGTACTCCCTCGATAGGAACACAGCGCGCATTATCGAAAACGACCCCCTGTGCACCATAGTCCCTGCCGAGAGCGTCAAACAACGGGGACAGCGCATCCGCATGGCTGTCACCCCACACGACAAATTGCCACTTCACGGCCCTGCTCCGGTCTCCGATCCTGCACATCTCGCCGTTTTCTTCGTCGTCCAGTATCTGAAAACATTCTCCACCCCAAGGGACATTTCCATCCGATGCGAGCAATACCTTTTTCGCGGCAGGCGGGATCCGCTCTGTCAGTTCTAAGATGGAATTTTGGATGAGAAGGCCGGAGAGGGCCAACAGTGCCATGGCTGCAAAACCAAAAAGAAAGGCGGCTTTCCTTGTGGGAATAATGGTTTTCTCTCGTATAGGTGTCTCAACGAACCGGTACGAGAGCCATGAAATAACGACCGCAACGGCGATGAGCCCTGCCATGCCGACCTTCGAGAGTGGAGCGGGAACGCCAAGATTCGCGAACACAAACAGAGGCCAGTGCCATAAGTAGAGTGAGTAGGAAATGAGACCGACAGAGACCAGAGCAGAGTATGAGAGGAGCGCCCCCGTCGAAGTTCGATAACTCTCGTTCGCCACGATGATGGCCACCGCACCAAGGGTTGGTAGGAGTGCAGCGAAGCCAGGAAACAACGTTGCGTCGTTAAAAAGAAACGCCGATGCTCCGATGGCGGCAATCCCCGCAAGAGCTGCCGCTTCAGCAAGGGTCGGCGATCGAAATCTTACAGCAGAGAGTGCGACCACGATGCCGAGCGCGAGCTCCCACGCGCGGGTCGTGAGTAGATAAAATCCGGCGCTGGCTTGTGTGGTGTTCGAGAAGACACGCGCCGGAAAGAACGGGATACTGAACGCTGAACTGGGCGCAACATCAACGAGCCAAATATTTGCAAGGAACGACGCCACCCCGAGCACAATAATGCTAGTGAGCAGGATCCTTCGCCCTTCCCACGGATCTGACGATCTGATGCGCACCCACCAAAATTGCAATGGGAGAATTATACGGCTGCGTCGTACAAGCCATATACAGAGAATTACAATGAATGGAAAGAGTACGTAAAATTGTTCTTCGACCGAGAGGGACCACGTGTGCAGTAATGGCGAATATCTCGAAGATTGATCGAAGTAGTTGTCCCCCAGCATGAACAAAATGTTCGATGTGAACACACTCTGTGCAATGACCGTACTGCCAAAGTGATGATAGTCCGGAGGGTACAAGACCAGAACCGAAGCTGCGATTATCGAACAGAGCATGACGACGAAGAGCGCCGGAAGGATCCGGCGAACCCGCCGTTCCCAAAATCCGAGCAGGGAAAACGTACCGGCCTTCAGGTCTCGGACAATGATGGAGGTGATGAGGAAGCCGGATATGACGAAAAAAACATCCACGCCGATAAAACCGCCAGTGACCGAGAGTAGCTTTGCGTGATAGAGCACCACTGCGATGACCGCAATGCCACGAAGCCCATCAATGTACGGACGGTACGGTATTTTGTTCGTATCGTTCGAATTCGTCATTAGTAAGAAGTCGAGCTACTGCGAGACGAAGGCGGGCCCACAAGGATTCGAACCTTGATCAGCGGTTTTGGAGACCGCCATTCTACCATTGAACTATAGGCCCTGGTGAGGATTGGACATGAATGCTTGCATTCATGTTCTCCGAGCGACGGGTCAATACGATCCTCGAGTATAGGCCCGTGAGCAGCTTCTAGCTGCTAGCTTATAGGTAAACGCAAAAACAATCAAAGCGAAGAATGCGTTCGGCCAGAAAGCCATTGATGCGCAGATCGCCCGTATCCAAAAGATGCTCGATCGGGCTGCGGCCAAAGAAACGAAGAATCCTGATCAAGCCGCGCAGCTCTACGGCCCTGCATGGTTCGCTTCCGAGATGATCCTGAAACTGTCCATCGCCTTGCCTCTCCGAGCATCCGACTTCGGCGCACTCTACCTCCCCGCAGACATGAAAGACCTCATGGACATCAGGTAGTTTTATTTTGTCTCCCGATACTTCTTTCCGAAGATCGAACTCTTTGAGCGTGTCACGTGCTTGGTTCCGGAAGTTCCGCCGCTACTCTCGCTATACTTATTGCCAAAGAAATCGGTTTTCTCTCTCGACGTAGATTTTACCTTTCCATCCTGTCCTCTAGTTTCGCGGTACGAATCCCCAAAGAATCCCGCCTTTTCGCGGGTGATTCCCGTTGTCTTACCGGATGCGCTGGTGTGTCTGCGACGCTCGTCGCCTAAAAATCCGGTTTCGTCTCGCGACTCGGATATCAGCTGGCCCAGACTGTTGTATGTCCTGAAAACTGTCCCGCCGAGAAATGTGGTTTCCTTCACCGTTCTGAACGGCTTATACTTGAATAATTCGCGGCAACCCTCACACCGTTTAGGCAAATCCCAACCTCGCTGCTCACACGTTATCTGGATACCCGTTCCTATGGTAAATGTATTCCCACAGTGAGAGCAGGCAACGTCTTTTGGCGCGTGCGATTGCTTGCAAGATGCACAAAATCTCGGAGGATTGTTCCAGTCTTTGTGGATCCTAATGATTCCACCACATTTGTCGCAGGCCTTGTCGTACCACTGTGCAGCCCTTGCCTCGCGACACGCCTTGTGGACTTTTGGAGGGTTGTCCCAATCGCGGTGAATTTCCATTGCGCCGTGGCAAATCTCGCACGTAATGGTTTGCCACGCGCACTGCTTGTGATAATCGGGGACATTGTCCCAATCTTCATGGTACTTTATAGGACTACCGCAATGCTTGCACGATTTCGTATGCCACTTCGCAGCATTTGCGGCCCTACATTCTTTATGCGCGGTGGGTGGATTATCCCAATCTCGGTGGACCTGCATCGTACCGCCGCAAATATCGTACGTTTGAGAGTCCCAAGCACACTCTTTATGGTACGAAGGCGTAGAATCCCAATCCTCGTGGACTGAAATGTCATTGCCACAGTGTTTACAGGATACAGTGCTCCATTTCGACATACCCTCTCACCTTGGAGCAGATCTCGAAAAACGTCAATATCGCTCTGCTTGATTCAAAACCCGGCGCGACGACACGCTATAATTTTGTAATATATCTCCGAATAATATCTGCGACGGTTTTGTGGTTGATATTCTTTTTCTTGCAGTAATCGGAATCGAGCCAGTCCATCAATTTCTTCACACCCTTGCTCTGTCCATTGAGCTACGAGGGCAAATGGGGGCGTTTAGTTTCCTCTGTCTCTGCCCACAGACCCCCGTCGTGCTACCCGAACACCAACACCTTGTCAGACTCCTCAACTATTTTTACCAAGTCTCTCATGGTGGTTACCGGGCATATCTTGCTCTCAGATTTTGCGCGAACTTTCAAGCAAGACTCACAGGCGAGAATAACGCCCTTGAGATCCTTAAACTCCTGGATCTTTTTCGAGATATCAAAATGTTC
>Ga0155141_103_pt1 | contig 5116 bp, 4 predicted proteins | sample RifCSPhighO2_01_FD_106109 | JGI IMG/M metagenome (GOLD analysis project Ga0155141, IMG submission 106109) | Candidatus Kaiserbacteria bacterium RIFCSPHIGHO2_01_FULL_53_29
CTCGCGGCATGCGGCACGGGTTCATCATCAACGAAAGCACGGTCGTCAAGAGCGTCCGTGCGGCGGTGGCGCAGGCGGAAAAGGCGGCGGGCATCGCTGTCAAACAGGCGTACCTTTCCATCGGCGGCATCGGTCTTGATGAGATACGCTCATACGGCGAAGTCATCACCTCGCGCGCCGACTCGGAAATTTCGCAGGTGGACATCGACAAAGCGATGGCAGACAGCGAGGAGCGCATCCAGGAAAAGGTGCCAAATCGCAAGATTCTGCATGCCATTCCCCTCTCATATACCATTGACAACGAAAAGGTGCTCGGGCGTCCACACGGCATGAAGGGCACGAAACTTGAAGTGGAGTCGCTCTTTATCACCTGCTTCGAACAGCACATCAATGACCTCATGAGCGCCATCGAGAGTACCGGCATCGTCGTTGACGATGTGATGGCCTCGCCGCTTGCCGGCTCGCTCGTCATGCTTGGAAAAGCGCAGAAGCGCGCGGGGTGCGTGCTCGCCAACATCGGCGCGGAGACCGTTTCGATTGTCGTTTTCGAAAATTACACACCCATCTCGCTCAAGGTGTTTCCCGTCGGCTCAACCGATATCACCAACGATATCGCTCTCGGTCTCAAAGTGCCGCTCGAGGAAGCCGAAAAACTCAAACGCGGTCACGGCACGAGCGCGGCGTACTCAAAACGCAAGCTTGATGAAATCGTCAGTGCCCGGCTCTCGGACATCTTTGAGCTCATTGACGCGCACCTCAAGAAAATCAAACGCGACGGTCTTTTGCCCGCCGGCATCATCATCACCGGCGGCGGTTCGGGAATCGCGACCATAGAGGACCTCGCTCGCGCATCACTTCGGCTTCCGTCGCGCATCGCAACGCTCGACCCCGGTCAAAACGGAAAAGTGCGAGACGCATCGTGGGCGGTTGCATACGGCCTGTGCGTGTGGGGTTGCAGTGGACCGGAGGAAGATACCGGCATCCCCGGCGTGCGCGCAACGGGACATTCTCTACTGAACTGGTTGAAACAATTCCTTCCATGAGAACATGCAAATAAACAAAAGGCAAGCACACGAAAGAGGTACTCTGTCAATGTCGTGACAGATTTTTTGTATCCCTGTATGATAGCCGATACGCCCTTTCGCAACAGCCCAAGGCGCCTTAGCATTTTTATACACCTATGGAACAAATAAAATCGAATGTAGAATCCTTCGCGCGCATCCGAGTCGTGGGTGCCGGCGGTTCCGGCAAAAATGCCGTCAATCACATGATCGCCACCAAGGTGCAGGGCGTAGAATTCATCGCCGTCAACAGCGACGCGCAAGACCTCCACCACTCACTCGCGAAGAAAAAAATCCACATCGGCAAAAATCTCACCCGCGGACTCGGCGCCGGCGGCAACCCGGATGTCGGCAGGCGCGCCGCCGACGAAACACGCGAGGAGATTGCCAATGCGCTCAAGGGCTCGGACATGATTTTCATTACCTGCGGGATGGGCGGCGGCACCGGCACCGGCGCGGCGCCCGTCATCGCGAAAATCGCCCATGAAAGCGGCGCCCTCACCGTCGGCGTGGTCACCAAGCCGTTCGCCTTTGAAGGACAAGAGCGCATGCGCCTCGCACTCCAGGGGATTGAGGAGCTCAAAAAGGAAGTTGACGCGCTCATCACCATTCCCAACGACCGTCTGCTTGCCATCGTAGACAAGGGGACGAGCGTGAAAAACGCCTTCGCCATGTGCGACGATGTGCTCAAGCAGGCCGTCGAGGGCATTTCCGACCTCATCACCATGCCCGGCATCATCAATGTTGACTTCGCCGATATCCGCTCCATCATGGAGGCGGCCGGCTCGGCACTCATGGGTGTCGGCGTTGCGTCAGGCGATAAGCGTGCCGAAGAAGCCGCCCGCCTCGCCATCAATTCTCCCCTCCTTGAAGTGTCTATTACCGGTGCAAAAGGCGTGCTCTTTGCCATTGCCGGCAACGACGACCTCGGCATGCTTGAGATACAGGATGCCGCCCGCGCCATCACCGAATCCATAGACCCGCATGCAAAAGTCATCTTTGGCGCGGTACGCGATGAGAAACTCAAAAAGAACGAAGTGAAAATTACCGTCATCGCGACGGGATTCCCCGAAGTCGGCGGCTCGCAAGGACACGGCACAATGGTCAGTCCGGCGCGCATGGAAGAACCATCCGAAGAAGAGCCGGTGCGCGGACGCATCTTCAACTCTCTCGGCATCCCGCACAAGACTCCCGGGGACATACCGCCGCCAAAGGAAGAAAAAAAACCTGAACCGAAACCGATAGAAGACGATGATGACGACTGGGGTGCCGTGCCGGCATTCCTCCGCCGCTCGAAGCTGAAATAGACAGAAAATGGGGCGGGTTGTTTCTAGTTATGGTATTCTTGTCATCATGCTAGACCTTATCATCATCGGCGGGGGTCCCGGAGGAGTCGCCGCTGGCGTATACGCCTCGCGCAAGCGTCTCAAAACGGAACTTATTACCAAAGAATGGGGCGGCCAGAGTGTCGTTTCGCCCGACATTCAAAACTGGGTCGGCACCATTTCAATAAGCGGCAATGATTTTGCCGACATGCTCAAAAAGCATCTCGAAGCGTACAAAGACGACACCCTCACCGTCACCGCAAACACCCTCGTCTCAAAAGTAGAAAAAAGTGAGCACGGCTTCACTGTCACCCTCCAGAATGGCGAAACTCGCGAAACAAAAGCCGTGCTCGTCACCTCCGGCTCGACGCGCCGCAAGCTCGTGGTGAAAGGGGCGGATACATTTGACCAAAAAGGTCTCACCTACTGCGCCTCATGCGACGGGCCGCTTTTCTCCGGCCAAGATGTGGCCGTCGTTGGCGGCGGCAATGCGGGGTTTGAGACCGCCGCCCAGCTCCTCGCGTACACTAAAAGCGTGACTCTCCTGCATCGCGGCGCAGCATTTGATAAGGCAGACCCGGTCACAATAGAGAAGGTGCTTTCGCATGCAAACATGACCGCCATTTTGAACGCCGAGCCGACTGAGGTCATCGGCGACAAGTTCGTGACCGGCGTGCGGTACAAAGACACCGTGACCGGAGAGGAAAAAGAGCTTGCGGCAACCGGCGTCTTCGTCGAGATCGGTCTCGTTCCCAACACCGGCTTCGTCACCGGCCTGCTTGAGCTTGACGAGTACAAGCGCATTATCATTGACCCGTGGACCCAACAAACATCAGTACCGGGCATCTGGGCGGCCGGTGATTGTACCAACATCAAATACCATCAAAACAACATTTCATCTGGCGATGCTGTTCGTGCGCTCGAAGATATTTACATCCACCTGCGCGCGAAATGACTATGCAAAGAGACTAAGTCCGCGCGCTTCTTCTTCGGTCAACTCTTCTTTTGCAATATCAAGCTCGATCGCGCCGTTGATGCTCAAATAGAAATGGCGGATTTTGCCCGCAAACTCGGGATACTTGGCGAGAATCGCCGCCTCTATCTCGCGGTGGCGGGCGACATGGTAGAGAAACTGCTTCTCTCGGTCGCCGCCCTGCGTCGCTTCGTCGCCGTATGCGCCGCAGTCCTCGTGCGTGATCGCGATGATATTGTGGGTGTGGTGGAGCTTGACCGACTTTGCGATCTGACCCATGAGAGATACCTGTTCGGGCGTGCCGTCCGCCACGAGGTCTTTTGCGCCTCCGGCCGTAATAACGCGGTCAATATACACCACGGCCTGGTCGACTCCGGCCTCCTCCGCGTCCTCTTTTTCAAGTGCTTCCATCAGGCGCTCGAAAAGGTGGAAAAAACGGTCGTCAAAACACTGGAATACGATTGCCCCGGCCTGATAATGCGTCAGGTCGGCCCGAACCGGTACGGTAAGTGTATGCATACATTATTTATATTTGCTCTCCGATAAGCACTACGACCTCGCTCTGCGAGCGCACCTCAAGGACCCCTTTTTCAAGGCCGATTTCAAGGGGCTTTTCGCCTTTTCTGATGATGGAAAGCTTCGGGCCGAGCAAGGTCGTGATAAGTGGAATGTGCACATTTAAGATGACGATCTGCCCCGTAGAAGTCTGCGCGATAAGCTCATCGGCTTCCCCTTCAAAGAGCGTTTCTGTAATTGAATAGACGGCGATTTTCATAGTTTAGACCTCCTCGATACCTCCTTTCATATAGAATGCGTCTTCCGGTTTGTCATCGTGCTTGCCGTCGAGGATTTCGCGGAAACCGCGGACGGTGTCTTCGAGCGGGACGAACTTGCCGGGACGGCCGGTGAACATCTCCGCGACGAAGAACGGCTGGGAAAAGAAGCGCTGAATCTTGCGTGCGCGAGCGACGGTCTGTTTGTCTTCTTCGGAAAGTTCTTCCATGCCGAGGATGTTGATGATGTCCTGTAGCTCCGCGTATCGCTGAAGTGTCTTCTGCACATCGCGGGCGGTCTGATAGTGCTCTTCGCCAACGATACGCGGCGAGAGTGCCGAAGACGTGGACGCAAGCGGGTCGACGGCCGGATAGATGCCGAGTTCGGTCAGCGCCCGCGACAGCACGATCGTGGAGTCGAGGTGACTGAAGGTGGTCGCGGGCGCCGGGTCGGTGATGTCATCGGCCGGCACATAAATCGCCTGCACGGAGGTAATGGAGCCCTTTGTCGTCGAAGTAATGCGTTCCTGGAGCTCACCCATTTCGGACGCAAGCGTCGGCTGATAGCCCACGGCAGACGGCATACGCCCGAGAAGCGCGGAAACCTCGGCGCCCGCTTGCGAAAAGCGGAAGATGTTGTCGATAAAAAGGAGAACATCCTTTCCCTCCTCGTCTCGGAAATACTCGGCCATCGTGAGGGCGGTGAGCGGCGTGCGCAAACGCGCGCCCGGCACTTCATTCATTTGCCCGAAGACAAGCGCGGTTTTGCCCAGCACGCCCGACTCTTTCATTTCGTTATACAAGTCGTTGCCCTCGCGAGTACGCTCGCCGACTCCGGCAAAGACTGACGCGCCGCCGGACTCCTCCGCCACATTGCGGATAAGTTCGGTGAGCAACACTGTTTTGCCAACACCCGCGCCGCCAAAGAGGCCGACCTTGCCACCTCGAATAAATGGCGCAAGCAAGTCAATCACCTTGATACCA
>Ga0155141_118_pt1 | contig 2949 bp, 4 predicted proteins | sample RifCSPhighO2_01_FD_106109 | JGI IMG/M metagenome (GOLD analysis project Ga0155141, IMG submission 106109) | Candidatus Kaiserbacteria bacterium RIFCSPHIGHO2_01_FULL_53_29
CCACGTTGATAGGCACCAGGTGGAAGCGCAGTAATGCGTGTAGCCGAGGTGTACTAATCCGCCGACAGAACTCCTGAAAGGAATTGTGGGAGTCGCGCATTGCCCTTCGAAGCCGCGTCAAACGCGGCGTAGTAGGGTACATTGTTTTCTATCTTTCTAAATTGTCGCCTTCAGTTTTCAGCGATCGCATGTTCGCTGATTTGAAGATTTTGTTCTGGTGATTTATCGCTGGTGTCACACCCGTTCTCTTTCCGAACACGGCAGTTAAGCCCAGTTGAGGCGATGGTAGTCGCAAGGCAAGAGTAGCTAGTCGCCAGAACAAGGTTTTTAAATGGTTGCACCCGATCTCTTATGAAGAGTCGGGTGCTTCCCCCGTGATGGGCGGAGCTTCTGATTTCACGCAGATTTCCGCGTTGTACCAAAGCCAGGCAGCTACGCCAAAGCCTGGGACGAAAACGCCCAAGAGCCAGACGGCGTATGGTCCTGGCAGTGTGCCGAAGACCACGAGCCAAATGACCGGGCTAGCGCCAACGGACATTGAAGCGACGCCCAGGAGCGCAAAGACGGTAGACTTTTTCATCTGATGTACCCTCCACGCGGAACGCTACTCCATTGGAGGACGTAGTCAAGTTCGATACAATACGGATATGTCCTGGGCATCGAGGCGAAGAACGACGTACGCATTTGGCGTCATTTTGTTTTTTGTGGTGGTGATCGGCGCGCCACTGGCGTATTGGTATTTCAGTATTCCTGCCACATGCAGTGACGGTATTCAGAATCAAGGTGAAACAAACATTGACAAAGGTGGTCCGTGTCAGCTTTTGGATGAGCGGGCCATTCAACCACATGCGGTACTCTGGGCCCGCTCATTCCGCGTGCGGGATGGCTCGTACAATGCCACAGCCTACATCCAGAATCCCAATCGTGCTGCTGGCGTGCGCGCGGCATACTATCGCTTCGGTCTTTATGATGCGAATAATATTCTCGTCGCCGAGCGGGAAGGGGTTACGTTCATCATGCCGGGGGCTACAACACCGGTATTGGCATCCCGGATCGATGTGGGCAATCGCATCGCTTCGCGTACGTACTTTGAATTCACTGGTCCTCTCACATGGGAGCGCATGAAGAATAGCGCGCTTCCTCTTGTGGTCAACAACAAACAGATCGCAGATACCAGTACGGTACCGCGCCTTACTGCGACGGTGCAAAACAGTTCTGTCGCGGATATTGTAAATCCGTCGTTCGTTGCGGTCGTCTTCGACCCTGCAGGTAATGCGTTTGCCGCTTCCGGAACTACACTCGACCGGCTCGATGCAGACCAATCATCGCAAATCGTATTCACCTGGCCCGATCCGTTTGCCACGCAGGTCGGCCGCATCGATATCATTCCGATCGTGGTGCCATCGGAGGCACCTGCGCTTACGCAGTAAGTCTATGATCTCACGGCTTAAACGGGCCGCCGAAAATCAGACCCAACTCTTTTCTCACATTGATTGGTTCCTTCTTGCCGCCGCGCTCGCCATCTCACTTTTGGGATTGGTGACAATGCGTTCATTCTCCGCAGAGAACTCATTTTTCGACAAGCAGATCATCTGGATCTGTATCGCGATCGTGGCCTTTTTCGTGACGAGTATTCCCGCATACGGTTTTTTGCGGCGCCCGCAGGTCATCGCGGGATCTCTTGTTATCATTGTATTCCTTCTCGGCCTCGTCTTTCTCTTCGGCTCGATAGTCAAAGGCGCTCAAAACCGCTTCAATTTTGGGTTTTTTGCGGTACAACCCTCAGACCCGGCCAAGCTTCTTCTGGTGATGGTACTGGCGAAATACTTCGCGCGCCGCCACGTCGAGATCGCACACATCCGGCACATTTTCGTCTCCGGTGCCTATGCTTTTGCACTTTTTGTTCTCGTTTTTTTCCAACCCGATTTTGGCTCTTCTATCATCATCGCAAGCATCTGGCTCGGCATGGTATTGGTGGCGGGTATTTCGTGGAAACATCTCGTCGTGCTCGCGATCTCGGCGCTCATCGTCGTGACCGGCTTGTGGCACTACGGGCTTCATCCATATCAAAAACAACGCATTCTCACCTTTCTTCATCCTCTTACCGATATCCGGGGAAGTGGCTACAATGCGTATCAATCGACCGTTGCTGTCGGCTCTGGGGAATTATTGGGAAAAGGGATTGGCTATGGCACCCAATCAAAACTGCAATTTCTGCCGGAATACCAAACCGACTTTATTTTCGCCGCGTACGCGGAAGAGTGGGGATTCGTGGGCGTCATACTTCTCTTCGGGCTTTTTTCTGTGCTCATTATCCGCATTCTCGCCGCATCCCTCCATGCAGCGGACAATTTTGACATGCTCTTTGGGACCGGCATCGCGATCTATTTCACCGCGCAATTCGTGGTCCATGTCGGCATGAATATGGGGTTACTTCCCATCACCGGTACCACGCTGCCGTTTATGAGCTACGGCGGCTCTCACCTGCTCACCGAATACGTCGCCCTCGGCATTCTCATGGGCATGCGCCGTCACGCACGGCCCTCTATCCAAGCGCGGGATGAGACGGAAATCGTGGGAGCGCTCTAACGATAAAGTGCCGTCGTTTTTGGGATCATTTCCGAGAGAGGAAAGTGGTTTTGGGCAAGAAGTAGTTGGCCTTCTGATTTCTCGCCTATTGTTTTGATAATGGCTTCTGCAATCGCTTGTGGATCTGCCGATACGACGGCGCGCACACTTTTCGTGTGTTCGACGAATTCGGGGTTAACGATGTTGGTTGTAACGATCGGAAGCCCGGCCGCTGCGGCTTCGAGTAGGACATATGGCATACCTTCTTTTATTGAGGGGAGAAGGAAGACATCGAATGCTCTCAGATATTTTGACGCGTCGGGTATAAAACCGGCGAACGAAACGCGATCCGCGACCTCGAACTCTCGCGCGAGCGCCTGC